>Ga0070730_10000512_pt1 | contig 44903 bp, 29 predicted proteins | sample Coa_R1_3_FD_66447 | JGI IMG/M metagenome (GOLD analysis project Ga0070730, IMG submission 66447) | Surface soil microbial communities from Centralia Pennsylvania, which are recovering from an underground coalmine fire - Coalmine... | ecosystem: Environmental > Terrestrial > Soil > Unclassified ...
CCGCGACCTTGCCGGTCAACTCACGTCCGGCGCCGCCAACGACTACGAGCGGGTGACGCGCATCCGCGACTACCTGCGCACGCTGCCCTACGACGCCAATATCTCGGCGCCGCCGCGCGGCGAGGACGGCGTCGATTACCTGCTGTTCGAAGCGGGCCGCGGCTACTGCGACTACTTCGCCTCGGCGCTGGCGGTGATGCTGCGCAGCACGGGCGTGCCGGCCCGCGTCGTCGTCGGTTATGTCATGCACGAGCGCAACGCCGACGGCAGCTTCGCCCTGCGCGAGCATGACGCCCACGCCTGGACCGAGGTCTACTTCCAGGGTTACGGCTGGCAACGCTTCGACGCCACGCCCGGCGGCGCGGCGGCCTTCGCGCCGGGCGAGGGCCAAGAACCGGCATCAGGCGCATTCGGTTCCCTGCCGGCGCCCGCCAGTCCGCAACTCGCTTCGCCGCCGGTCGAGCCGCCCAGCGCCGAGGCTTCCCCCGTCGCGACAAAGCCGGCGGCGCCCGGAGATTCACTCTCGCTCCCGCTTCTCGCCTTCGCGCTCCTGCTCGCCGTGGCGCTGGCGGCCACGTACGCGCTGGCATTGCGCCTGCGTGAACCCCGCAGGGCAGCGTTCGCCGCCTGGCTCGGCGGCGGCGGCGCGGCGCGACTGTTCGTGCGCGCGCCTGCCTCGGGAGAAACCGCGCATGAGTTCGCGGCCGCCACGGCTCGCCGCTCGCCGCGCGCCGCCGGACTGCAGGCGCTTGCCGCGGCGTACACCGCGGCGCGCTACGGTCCCCGCCCTACGCGGCTGCCCGCACCGTCACACCTGTGGCGAATCCTCGCCGGCACGCTGGCCGGCCTGACGGTGGATCGACTGCGGCGTCGTTCGAAACCGTAGTCTGCCGGAGCGCCTCGGCGTTGCCGAACTTCACGGCTGGCGCGGTCGATCTCGCTCGGGTGTAAACTGGGCCTCGGCGGGCAGGCGCTGAACCTTTGCTGGGGCCCGCGCCCGCAGAACGCACGAGGCGGCGACAATGTCTTCCCCGGTCCGCGAGTTCGAGGGATTGCTGCGCTCCCTGCCGCGCGAGCGATCGTTCTTGCTGCCGGGACTGCATCGCTTGCAACACGAGCAGGGATACGTCTCCCCTGAGGGCATGCGGGCGCTCGCCGACAGGATCCGCGTGCCCGCGGTGGAAGTGCACGCGGCCGCCGGCACCTACAACGAGTTACGCTTTGCGCCCCCGCCGCCGGGCCTGCGGCGCGTTTGCACCGGCCTCGCCTGCCGGCTGAACGGCGCGGATGCGTTGCTGCGGCAGGAGCGCGAGAGCGGCGCGCCCGTCGAGGAGGTGGCCTGCTTCTTCAACTGCGGGGTCGCGCCCGTGGTCGAGGCCGGCGCGCCGCCGGCCATGGCGGGGCACGCCGGCGTCGGCAGCTCGGCGCCGTCTTCAGACGCACTGCATCCGCAAGCCATAAGCGCGAACGGCACGACGCGACGCGCGGCCCTGCTGGTGGGCGGCGGCAGTTGCGGACGCGCCCTGGGCGCCGGGGCGGTGCTGGCCGCGCTGCGCGACCAGGCGCGTGACACGGCGCTGGATGTGATCGAGACAGGCTGCGACGGCGCCTGCTGGGCGCAACCCAGCGTGCGCCTGCGCCTGGCGAACGGCACGACGACGCTGCTCGCCCTGAATGCGACCGCCGCCGACGCCTCCCCCCTGGTCGCGACGGGCGGCGCGCTGGCCGGCGGTATGGTTGCCGCGACCGCCGCCCACGCGCAATGGCTCCGCGGCCAGGAGCGGCGCGTGCTGGCGCGCTGCGGCGCGATCGATCCGGAGTCGCTGGCGGAGTATCGCGCTGCCGGCGGCTACACCGCCTGGGAGCGCGTGCGGCGCGTCCTCAGCCCTCAGGCGGTGGTTCAACTCGTCGCCGAGTCCGGCCTGCTCGGGCGCGGCGGCGCCTACTTTCCCGCGGCGCGCAAGTGGGAAACGGCGATCCGCGCGCCCGGTGAGGTCTACCTGCTGGTCAACCTCGAAGAGGGCGAGCCAGGCGTCTACAAAGACCGCCACCTGTGCGAGGGCGACCCGCACGCCGTGCTGGAAGGCACGCTGATCGCCGCGCACGCGTTGCGGGCTGCGCGCATCTATCTCTATGTCAACGGTCAGGCAGAGCTGGCCACGCGCCGCTTGGAGCTGGCGATAGCCAGGGCACATGAGGCCGGGTTGTTACCCGAAGGCGTGCCGATCGAGATCCGGCGCGGCGCGGGCGGCTACGTCTGCGGCGAAGAGAGCGTGCTGCTCAACAGCATCGAGGGACAGCGGGCGGTGCCGCGCCTGCGCCCGCCCTTCCCCGCCGAGGCAGGCCTCTGGGGCAGGCCCACCGTAATCAACAACGCGGAGACGCTCGCGAGTCTGCCGTTGATCGTGCGGCATGGCTCGGCCTGGTTTCGCGGCGTCGGCAGCGAGCAGGCGCCCGGCACCAAGCTGCTCTGCCTGAGCGGCGCCGTGCCGCGGCCGGGGCTGGTGGAAGTGCCGTTCGGCACACCGCTGCGGCAGATCGTAGAGGATGTTGCCGGCGCCGAGCGCGGCCGCACCGTCGCGCTGGTGACCGGCGGGCCGTCGGGCGGTCTGATTCCCGAGGGGCTGCTCGACCTGCCGCTGCGGCCCGGCACGCTCGATGAAGGCGGCGCGATCCTCGGCGCCGGCGGCATGACCGTCGTGGATGAGACCCTGACGCCGCTGGAGGTCGTCAGGCAGCTCACGGCCTACAACGCGGCCGAGTCGTGCGGCAAGTGCACTCCCTGCCGCGAGGGCACGCAGCGCACGGAGGCGCTGCTGGCGCAAGCTGCGGGCAGGGAGCTGGACGCGACAGAGCTAGCGCAGCTTGACGCGCTCAACGAAACGATCCGGCTCGCCTCGCTCTGTGGCCTGGGGCAGGCGGCGCCGAACCCGGTGACCAGCCTGATCCGCCACTGGCCGCTCGCGCGCGGCGGGACGTAGACAACGAAGTTCGGGGAAAACCGACCGGCGCAAGCCGCCGAGTTCTGAGGCTGGCAGTCATGGTTGTGGCAACCGAGATGCAGGTGAGCGTCGATGGCCGGCCGGTCACCGTCGCCGAGAGTGCGAGCGTGCTCGACGCGGTGCTGGCCGCGGGCGTCGATCTGCCGCACCTCTGCAAAGACCCGGACATGCCCGCGATCGGCGCCTGCCGCACCTGCCTGGTCGAGGTCGAGGGGCAACGCGGGCTGGTCGCGGCCTGCGCCCTGCCGGCACGCGACGGACTCAGCGTCAGCATCGCCGGCGAGCTGGCGCGGCGCACGCGGCGCACCGTGCTGGACCTGACGCTGGCGATGGGCGACGGCGATCGTGCAGTGGTCGGCGCCTTCGGCCTGAACGAGCTGGCGCACCACGCGCAGGCCCACGGCCTCGCCGCGCCAACTTTCGCGCCGCGCCGGCAGCCGCACGCGGACACGCCAGACGGAAGCAATCCCTTCTTCACGCTGCACATGAACGACTGCATTCTCTGCGGCCGCTGCGCCGTTGCCTGCGACGACGTGCAACACATCGGCGCCATCGCCATGCTGGGCAGCGAGCGGCAGACGCACGTCGGCGCCTTCGCCGATGGGCCGATCGGCGAGTCAAACTGCACGTCTTGTGGCCAGTGCGTCTCCGTCTGCCCCACGGGCGCCCTGCTGCCGAAGGCCGGCGTGCCGGCGCGGCCGCAGACCACGCACAGCACCTGCCCCTACTGCGGCGTGGGCTGCGGCGTGCAGGTGCAGGTGCAGGGCCGGCAGATCGTGCGCGTGCTGGACGAGCCGCAGAACCAGAGCAGCGACGGCATGCTCTGCGTCAAGGGCCGCTTCGGCACGACCTTCGTCAACCACCCCGATCGCCTGACCACGCCGCTGGTGCGCAGGGCCGGCGTGCTGCAGCCGGCGAGCTGGGACGAGGCGCTGGACCTGGTCGCCGAACGGCTAGTAGAGAACCGCGGCCGCTTCGCCTGCTTCGCCTCCGCCAAGGCGACGAACGAAGACGGCTACGTGTTGCAGAAGTTCACGCGCCTGCTGATGGGCACCAACAATATCGACCACTGCACGCGGCTTTGCCACTCGCCCTCGGTCGAGGCGATGCTCGAACAGGTCGGCTCCGGCGCCACCAGCAACTCGTACCAGGATTACGAAGACGCGGGCTGCGTGATCGTGGCGGGCTGCGATCCCAGCAGCAACCATCCGGTTGTCGCCTCGCGCATGCGCCGCGCGATCGACCACGAGGGCGTGCGCCTGATCGTGATCAATCCGCGCCGCATCGACCTCTGCGCCAAGGCGGAGGTCTGGCTGCGGCCGCTACCGGGCACGGACGTGGCCCTGCTGAACGCGATGGCGCGCGTGATCCTGGACGAGGGGCTGGCCGACACGGCCTTCATCGCAGAGCGCACCGAGGAGTTCACGGCCTGGCGCGCGGCGGTCGAGTCTACGCCGCTGACTGAGCTGGCAGGCATCTGCGGCGTGCCCCTGGCCGAGATCCAGACCGCGGCGCGGCTCTACGCCAGCCCGCACGAGTACGGCGGACCGGCCGGGCGCACCGGTTCCTGCCTCGTCTGGGGCATGGGCATGACGCAGCACACCAACGGCACGCACAACGCCTACGCGCTGATTAACCTCGCCCTGCTGGCGGGACAGATGGGCCGCGTGGGCAACGGTATCAGCCCGCTGCGCGGCCAGAACAACGTGCAGGGCTGCGGCGACGCCGGCTGCATTCCCGACGCGCTGCCTGGCTACCAGAAGTACGCCGAGCCGGTGCTGGCGAAGTTCCAGGCGTCGTGGGGAGCGCCGCTCCCGGCCGAGGAAGGGCTGCGGGCGACGGAGATCGTGGAAGGCGCCCTGACCGGCGAGATCCGCGCGATGTACATCGTCGGCGAGAACCCGCTGCTCACCGAGCCGAACCTCCACCACGCGCAGGAAGCGATTGAGAAGCTGGACTTCCTCGTGGTGCAGGACATCTTCCTGCACGAGACGGCGGCCGTGGCCGACGTAGTGCTGCCGGCCACGACGTTCGCGGAAAAGGACGGCACCTTCACCAACAGCGAGCGCCGCGTGCAGCGCGTGCGGCAGGCGCTGCCGCCGCTGGCTGACTCCCGCCCCGACTGGGCGATCTCTGCCGAACTGGGCCGGCGCGTGGCGCGGCGGCTGGGCGGCGACCCGGCGCAGTTCGCCTGGGCGCACCCGGCGCAGATCTGGGACGAGATGGCGGCACTGACCCCCTCGCTGGCCGGCATCTCCTACGCCCGGCTGGAGGCCGAGGGCGGCATCCAGTGGCCGTGCCCGTCGCCGGATCACCCCGGCACGCCGCGCCTCTACGGCGAGTCGTTCCCACGCGGCAAGGGCCGCTTCATGCCCGTGCGCCAGGATCCGCCCGCGGCCGAGCTGCCCAACCGCCGCTTCCCGTTGATCCTGAACACCGGCCGCATCCTCTACCACTGGCACGGCGGCACGCTCACGCGCCGGGTGCCGGGGCTGCTGGAACGCGCCCCCGTGGTGCAGGTGGCGCTTAGCCCGCAGGACGCGGCGACGCTCGAAGTCGCCGACGGCGAGCGGGTCACGCTCAGCTCACGGCGTGGCGAAATCGAGGCCGTGGCCTTCATCACGGAGGCGCAGCGGCCGGGCGAGGTCTTCGTGCCGTTCGTGCAGCTCGAAGGCGCCGCGGCCAACTTCCTGACGAACAACGTCTACGATCCGACGGCGAAGATCCCGGAGTACAAGGTCTGCGCCGTGCGCATCGACAAGGCCGGCGCACCCGCCGAGTGGCGCCATGGCCGCCGCGAAGTCGTCGCCACTCCGGGCGACGGCTAAGCCGCGCCGGGAGCAGCGATCAAATTTAGCGAATCACGGCCAGCGGCCCAATCCGCGCGCGTGCGGGCCGCGCATGAGTTCGGGCGAGTGCCCTACACCCGCGCGGCCGCGTATTTGCCGCTGACTTGCGGCGTCGTGCCTTCCTTGCCGCGTTCCGTCATCTCCAGCCGTGTCTCGCGGCCCCAGGCGCGCTTCAGGTCGTCGCGCACGCGGATGTGCAGCCGGCCGAGCCCTTCCGTCTCCAGCTCGATCGCGTCGCCGTCCTGGAAGGCGCTCAGGCCACGGTGATTGGTGCCCGTCGCCACGACGTCGCCCGGCTCCAGCGCGTGGATCGAGCTGATCCACTCGATGCAGCGAGCGATGTTGTGCGCCATGTCGCTGGTGTTGAAGTTCTGCTTGAGCGTGCCGTTCACCCAGAGGCGCACCTGCAACTGCTGCGGGTTCGGCACCTCGTCGGCGGTGACGAGCACCGGGCCGAGCGGCGCAAAGGTGTCGCGCGACTTCATCTGGTAGAAGGTGTTGCCCCCCGGCGGCAGGCCGCGGGCGGAACCGTCGATGAAGTTCAGGTAGCCGAAGACGTGGCTCATCGCCTCGCCCGCGCTGACGTGGGAGGCGCGACGGCCGATCACCACCGCAAGCTCGGCCTCGCCCTCGAAGATCGTCGCCGGCACGTCGGGCAGCACCATCGTGTCGCCGTCGCCGATCACGGCGCTCGGCGACTTGTGGAAGGCGTTGATCGGCGCCGGCTCGCTGCGGGTGCCGTCCTCCATGTAGTTGACGGCCATGCAGACGATGTTCGTCGGCCGCGGCAGGGGCGCCCGCAGGCGCAGCCCGCTCAGCGGCACGGCCCGGCCGCGCGCCGCCGCCTCTTCCAGCCGGGGCCGGTACTCGGCGAAGCGCTCGATTAGCCCGTTGATCAGGTCGCCAGGCCCCGTGTGCGGGATCGCCTGCACCACGGCAGACGCGTCCACGACGGCTTCGCCTTTGAGCACACCCAGCTTGAAGTCATCGAAGTAGACGAGGCGCATCGCTTCTCTCCTTGCCCAGCACGCTCTTCCCTCCGCGTGCCCGGCGCTGCAACCGCTGGTTCAATGCCTCAGCAGCTCGAAGATGTACAGCCCGCCGGCATAGCGGTCCGTCGCGTAGATCAGGCCGTCGGCAGCGACGGTGATGTCGTTCATCTGGATCGACGGCCGGCCCGACGGCGCTTCCGGCACGAAGTGGGCGATCTCGCGCGGGTTCGCCGGTTCGCTGATCTCCACGACGCGCACGCCGGCGTTGAAGTAGGTCAGGTAGATCGTGTTCGGGTCGATCAGCGAGCCGGGGCGCATCTCGTGCAGGTTGTGCGGCCCGAACCAGCCGCCGCGCGTGGCGAAGTCGCCTTCCGGGATCGGGAAGAAGGCGATGACCTTCGGCTTGCGCTCGTCCGCGATGTCCACCACGCGCACGATCTTGGTCACTTCGGGGCAGTAGGCGCCGACGCCTTCGTCGGTGACGATCAGCACGTCTTTGCCAGGCACGGGGAAAGCGGTGTGCGTGCAGGCGCTCTGGTCGAGGCCGAAGGGCAGATGGCTGACGAGCCGCGGCTTCGCCTTGTCCCCGATGTCGAGGATCACCAACCCAGCGTCCCACCAGCCCATGTAGGCGCGGTCGCCGCGGGTGAGCGCATGGTGCAGCGCGTAGCGGCGGCCGGGCGGCGCCGTGGACTGCTCGCCGCCCGCGGTCCACATGCCGGGCAGCCACCAGCGGCCGACCTCGCGCGGCGCCGCGGGGTTCGAGAGATCGATGATCATGAAGAACTGGTCGGTCCAGCCGGCCTCGCTGCCGGTGACGTAGGCGTAGGGCGGCTCCCAGTAGGTCATGCGGTGCACGCCCTTGCCCGTCATCGGCAGGAAGCCGATCTCGCGCGGCTGCTCGGGCTTCGAGACGTCGAACACCTTCAGGCCGGTGACGCCCTGGCCGGCGCGGCCGAACTGCTCGTAGTTGACGAGCAGCACATCGCCGACCACCTGCACCTTGTGCGAATGCGTGTGCGCCGGTACGGGAATCTGCGCCGCCAGCCGCGGCGCCGTCGGGTCGCGCACATCGAGCACGGAGGTGCCGATGCCGTTCTCGCCCATGTGCCCGACGAAGGCGTAGCCGCCCACGACGTTGACGTGCATGCAGTCGCCGCGGCCGTCCATGTCGTTGTGGCCGACCAGGCGCAGGTTGTGCGCGTCCGGGGCGCCGCTCGCGGTGAGTGCGGCGCCCGCGCCTGTCTCTCGCAGCTGGGTCATCACCACCCTCCTCACACCTTCCGCCGGCGAGCGGACGAGCCACCGTGGGCAGCGTACTGCGCGAAACCGGATTCGGGAAGCGGACGGCGCGGCAACAGCCGCCGAAGCCTTGCCCGCCGCGACGCGCTCGGCTAGCATCAGGGCACCAGACAGCAGATCGCCGCGGGCGCGGGCAAGCCGGTGTGAGGCCGGCGCAGTCGCGCTACTGTAACCGGAGCCGCCTGCTCCGGGAGCCAGAAAACCGGCCCGCGGCGCCAACTCGTCGAGCTTCGCGAGCGAGCGAGAGTTGGAGCGGCCGCGTCATTCCTCCGCCTGCGACGCGTGTCTCCAGCCCGATCGGCGCTCGCGCCGCTACGACGATCGCAACGATGGGCGGCGATGGCGCGCAACCTGGTGCAGCGCGAAGACGGCAAGCTGGTCAACGTCGCCCGCAAGCAGGGCCAGCTCTTCGTCTGCGCCACGGGCTGCTGCTGCGGCCACACCGAGCGCGGCTTCGCCCCGGTGCCCGAAGACCGCTACCACGCGGAGTGGGAGCGGCGGAAGCTGCGCAACAGGGTTCACCTGACGCAGGCGGGCTGCCTTGGCCCCTGTCCGCTGGCCAACGTGGCGCTGCTGCTGTTCGACGGCCGCCACGTCTGGTTTCACTCGATCAACACGCCCGAGCGCATCGCGGCGATCTACGACTACGCGGAGGCGATGCTGGCCGCCAACGCCTACCTGCCGCCGCCGCCGGCGCTGGCGCCCTATCACTTCACCTCCTTCACCTGGGACGCGCCGGAGAGCCACGACACCGTAGTGCCGGCGATCCCCGCACGGAGGCCCGATGTCGTCCGCGACGGCTTTCTTGTGCTCAGCCAGGCCGACACCGACCTGCTGGCGATCGAGGCCGCCCGTGCCTTTCTGCCGACCGACTTTCCGCCGGTGCGCGCCGTCAATCCCTCCTATCTGAGCACGGAGGCAGACATCGCCGCCTTCCTCGACGCGGAACTGCCCGCGGCCGAGCTCGTCGTCGTGCGACTGCTGGGCGGGCGCGGCAGCTTCGCCGCCGGCCTGGATCGCATCGTGGCGCAGGCGCAGCGCGACGGCTTCTGGCTGATCTGCTTGCCGGGCACCGAGAGCCTCGATCCGGAGCTGATGGCGCTCTCCAATGCCGGCGTGCCGATCGCGCACGAACTGAGCGCCTACCTGCTGCACGGCGGGCCGCGCAACTACGCCCAGGCGCTCTGCTTCCTCGCCGATCACCTGCTTACCACCGGCTTCGGCTACGATGCACCGGCGCCGCAACCCCGACACGGCGTCTACCATCCCGAGGTGCCGGAAGGCACGCTCGCCGCGTGGCGGGCGCACCAAGATCCGACGCGGCCCACGATCGGCCTGCTCTTCTACCGCGCGCACCTGCTCTCCGGCAACACCGCGTTCGTGGACGCGATCGTGCAGCGCGGCGCGGCTGCCGGCCTCAACCTCCTGCCGGTTTTTGCCTACTCGCTCAAGGAGACCGGCGCGGATGGCGTGCCGGAGGCACTGAGTTACCTCATCGACGAACGCGGCGAGCCGCTGGTGGACGCGGTGCTGTGCTCGCTGTCGTTCGCGATGGGCGGCGTCGACCCAGAGACCGCAGCGCTCTCCGACTGGGCGGTGACGGCGCTGGAACGGCTCGACGTGCCGGTGGTGCAGATCGTGACCGCCTCAAGCCCGCGCGAGCAGTGGCTGGCTTCGCTGCGCGGCTTGAACCCGGTCGACGCGGCGATGAACGTCGCCATCCCGGAGTTCGACGGCCGCATCATCTCCGTGCCCGTCTCATTCAAAGAAGCGGACAACGAGGCGGACGCGGGTAAGGGCGCGGGCGCGGTGCGCTATGTGCCCGACGAGGAGCGCATCGACGCCTGCCTGGAGCTGGTGCGCCGGCTCGCAGTGCTGCGGCGCAAGCCGAACGCCAAGAAGCGCATCGCCTTCGTGCTCACCAACCAGGCCGCGCGAGCCAGCCGCATCGGCAACGCCGTGGGCCTCGACGCGCCCGCCTCGCTGATCCGGCTGCTGGAGCAGATGAAAGCTGCCGGATATACGGTGGAAGATGTGCCGGAGAGCGGCGACCAACTCATTCACGACCTGATCGCCCGCTGCTCTTACGACACGGAACTGCTGACCGACGATCAGCTCGCCGGCGCGGCCGCGCGCGTGCTGGCCCCCGCGTATGCCGACTGGTTCGCCGACCTCTCGGCGAAGAGCCGGGCGGAGATGCTGGGCCAGTGGGGCGAGCCGCCCGGTGCAGCCTACGTGCACGAGAGCGCGATCGCCCTGGCCGGTCTGCGCTTTGGCAACGTCTTCGTGGCGCTGCAGCCGCCGCGCGGCTACGGCATGGATCCGAACGCGATCTACCACCTGCCCGACCTGCCGCCCACGCACAACTACCACGCGCTCTACCGCTGGCTGCGCGACGAAGACGGCTTCGCAGCCGACGCGATCGTGCACCTGGGTAAGCACGGCACGCTCGAGTGGCTGCCCGGCAAGGCGGCGGGGCCGGGCCCCGACTGCTATCCCGACCAGTTCCTGGCCGGTCTGCCGCTCGTCTATCCGTTCATCATCAACGACCCCGGCGAGGGCACGCAGGCGAAGCGCCGGGCACATGCCGTCGTCGTCGATCACATGACGCCGCCGCTGACGAGCGCCGGCCTCTATGGCGAGCTGGCGGAGCTGGGACAACTGATCGACGAGTATTACCAGGTCGAGCTGCTCGACCCGGCCAAGACACCGCTGCTGCAGCGCCAGATCTGGGATGTGCTGCAACGCGCCCACCTCGGCGCGGAAATGGAGCTGCTGCTGAACCGCAACAGCGGCGGCCACACGCATGAGTGGGACCCGGCGCTGACCGAGGATGGCACGCCGGTCTCGCTGACGGAGATGCGCGGCAAGGATTTTGCCCATCTGCTGCAGGAGATCGACGGGTATCTCTGCGAGCTGGCCGGCGCCCAGATCCGCGACGGCCTGCACGTGCTCGGCCAGGTGCCGGAGGGCGCGCAACTGACCGAGCTGCTCTTCCACCTCACGCGCCTGCCGAACCTCGACATGCCCGCGTTGCCCGACGCCGTGGCAATCGCCGCCGGCGCCGTGCGCCACGATGTCACCGCCCCCGCGAACGCCTGGCTGGCTCAGCTGACCGGTCTCGCGCTGAACGTGGCCGGGGACGTGTACGCGGCGATCGACGCGCTCTGCCGCGAGCTGCTCAGCGCGCTGGCCGAAGGCGGCCTCCAGGCGGCGCAGGTGGAAGCGGCCTGCCGGCGCGTTCTGGTCGGGGCGCCGGGCGACTCAGCTGCCGCCGAGCGCGTGCTGCGCTATGTCTGCGCCGAGCTGTTGCCGAAGCTGCAGCGCATTCCCGACGAGCTGGGCCGCGTGCTGGAGGCGCTGGACGGCCGCTATACGCCGGCCGGGCCGAGCGGTGCGCCGACGCGCGGCATGGCGCATGTGCTGCCCACCGGCCGCAACTTCTACGGCGTCGATCCGCGCGCCATTCCCAGCGTCGCCGCCTGGCAGACGGGTCGCGCCCTGGCCGATGAGCTGCTGGCGAAGCACCTGCGCGACGAGGGGCGCTACCCCGAGTCGGTCGGCATCTCCATCTGGGGCACCAGCGCCATGCGCACGCACGGCGACGACATCGCCGAGGTCTTCGCCCTGCTCGGCGTGCAGCCACGCTGGCAGCCGGAGAACCGGCGGCTGCTCGGCATCGACGTCATCCCGCTCGAGGCGCTCGGCCGGCCGCGCATCGACGTGGTCTGCCGCATCTCCGGCTTCTTCCGCGACGCCTTCCCGCACCTGATCGCGGCGATCGACGAGGCGGTGCGCGCCGTGGCCGCGCTCGACGAGCCGCCCGATCAAAACTTCGTGCGCCGCCACGCCCTGGCCGAGCGCGGACGGCTGGCCGCGACCGGGCTGGACGAGGCAGAGGCGGAGCGCCGCTCGCTGTACAGAATCTTCGGCTGTAAGCCGGGCAGCTATGGCGCCGGCATCCTGCCGCTGATCGACGAGCGCAACTGGCGGGGCGTGGCCGACTTCGCCGAGGCCTATCTGAACTGGGGCGGCTACGCCTACACCGGCGCGGAGTTCGGCACAGACGCGCGTTCCGACTTCAAAGCCGCGCTCGAACGCGTGGTCGTGGCCGTAAAGAACCAGGACAACCGCGAGCACGATATCTTCGACTCGGACGATTACCTGCAGTTCCATGGCGGCATGATCGCCACGATCCGCGCCCTCACGGGCCGGGCGCCGCGCAAGTACTTCGGCGACAGCGCCGACCCGCGCCGCGCCCGCGTGCGCGACCTGAAGGAGGAGGCGCTGCGCGTCTTCCGCTCGCGTGTGATCAACCCGAAGTGGCTGGAGTCGATTCGCCGCCACGGCTACAAGGGCGGATTGGAGCTGGCGGCGACGGTGGACTACCTGTTCGGCTACGATGCAACCGCGGACGTGGTGGACGACTGGATGTACGCAGACCTGACGGACAGCTACGTGCTCGCCGCCGAGCAGCGCGACTTTCTGCGCCAGAGCAACCCCTGGGCGCTGCGCGACATCGCCGGCCGCCTGCTGGAAGCCGTCGATCGCGGCCTCTGGCAGACCCCCGACGCCGATCAACTCGACGCGCTGCGCGCCGCCTATCTCGAGTCCGACGGCGAGCTGGAAGGGGCGCTGCCGTGAGCGGTCCTCGCGCCCGCCCGCTCTTCCCCTTCACCGCCATCGTCGGGCAGGAACAGATGCGCCTGGCGCTGCTGCTGCACGCGGTCAATCCCGCCTTGGGCGGCGTGCTGGTGCGCGGGCAGAAGGGCACCGCCAAGTCGACGGCGGTGCGGGCGCTGGCCGCCTTGCTGCCCGAGATCGAGCGCGTCGCCGGCTGCCCGTATGGCTGCGACCCGCGCGAGATCGCCGCCGCCTGCGAGTCGTGCTCGCAGCGGATCACCGCGAGCGAAGCGCCGGCCGTCGAACGGGCGCGCGTGCCCGTCGTGGAGCTGCCGATCGGAGCGACAGAAGATCGCGTGGTCGGCAGCCTGGACCTGGAGAGCGCAATTCAGAGCGGCGAGCGACGCTTCGAGCCGGGCCTGCTGGCGCGGGCGAACCGCGGCATTTTATACATGGACGAAGTCAACCTGCTCGGCGATCACCTGGTCGATCTCCTGCTCGATGCGGCGGCGATGGGCCGCAACTACGTCGAGCGCGAGGGCGTCTCCATAAGCCACCCGGCGCAGGTGATGCTGATCGGCACGATGAACCCGGAAGAGGGCGAGCTGCGGCCACAACTGCTGGACCGCTTCGCCCTGGCCGTCGAGGTCGGCGGGCTGAACGATGCCGACGCCCGCGCCGCCGCTGTGCGCAACCGCCTGGCATTCGAGCGCGACCCGGCGGGCTTCATCGCCGCGCAGGCGCCCGTCGAGGCGGCAGAACGGGATCGGCTCGAACGGGCGCGGGCAAGGCTACCGCGGGTTGAGTTGCCCTCGGCCATGCTCGACCTTGCTGTGCAGCTTTGCGCCGGCTTCGGTGTCGACGGCCTGCGCGCCGACCTTGCCCTCTGCCGCGCGGCCATTGCGCTGGCCGCTTACCGCGGCCGCGGCTGCGTGACGCTGGCAGACGTGCGTGCGGTGGCGCCGCTGGTGCTGGCGCACCGGCGGCGGCGCCAACCGTTCGAGCAGCCCGGCATCGACGAAGCCCAGCTCGACGAGGCGCTGGCAGAATTCGAGAACCGGCAGGATGGGGCGGGACGGGGCGACAGTTCCGGCTCCGAGCCATCGATTCCGGCGCCGGCAGCCACCCCCTCAATCAACGGGGCTTCTGCGAGTGCACCCGCTGGAACCGAACCGCGCGAGCGGCGTGGCGAGGCGGCGCCGGTCGTGACCCCAGCGCCGGAGCGCTGGACCGCGCCGAGCGAGCTGGCTCGGCCGCTGACGCTGCCGCAGGTGCTGGCGCGGGCGCAGCGCGAGGCGCGCGGCCGCCGGCCTGCGCCCACTGGCACACGCGGAGAGGTCGTCCGCTCCGGCCGGCCGCGGGGCCGGCCGCGCGAGCTGGCGCTGGCGGCGACGCTGCGCGCGGCCGCGCCGTACCAACGGTCGCGGCGATCAGCGGCGGCGGCAGGGCGGGGCATCGTTTTGCGCGACGGCGATCTGCGGGAGCGGGTGCGGCGCGGGCGCAGCGGCAACCTGGTGCTCTTCGCCCTCGACGCCAGCGGCTCAATGGGCGCTCGCGCGCGCATGGCGGCCGCGAAACGACAGGTGCTCGACTTGCTGCTGGACGTGTACCGGCGCCGCGACCGCGTGGCGATAGTCGTCTTCCGTGGCTCTGGCGCCGTGCTGGCGCTGCCGCCCACAAACAGCGTCGACCTCGCACAGCAGCGACTGATCGCCCTGCCCACCGGCGGCCGCACGCCGCTGGCGGCGGGGCTGCGGCTGGCCGCGGAAACCGCGCGGCGCGCGGCAAGCGACGATCGCGGCCTGCGACCACTGCTCGTGCTGGTTTCGGACGGCCGTGCCAACGCCGAGGCCGGCGGCGCCGACCCGTGGCGTTCGGCACAGAGTGAGGCCGAACGCTGGCGCGCCGCGGGCTGGCCCAGCGTCGTGCTCGACCCCGAGCCCGGCCGAGCCGGCGCCGGCCTCGCACGCTCCGTCGCCGGCTCACTGGGTGCGACGTATCTGCACGGCGGCACGGGCGCTGAGTCGTCGTTGCGTGCAGCGAGGCGGCCATGAGCGGAGCACGTGCGGCCGCTGCGTCGTTGGTAGAGCGTTACGCCCTGCCGCCGGATGAGATCGAGCGGCGCAGCCTGGGCATCGTCGCGCCTGCCGTCGGCGAACGCTTCGCGGACCCCGGCGAGCAGTCCGTCGCCACGCGGGTGGTCTATGCCGCCGGCGATCTCGAGCTGGCGCGCTCGCTGCGCTTCTCCTGTGCGCCGCTGCCGGCGGCGATCGCAGCCTTGCGCGGGAGGTGCCACGTGGTAACCGACGTGCGCATGGTCGCCGCGGCGCTCGACCGCGCGCGCCTGCAGCGGCTGGGCTGCGAGCTGCTTTGCGCGATCGATACGCCCGGAGTTGCCGAAGCGGCCCGCGGCGCCGGCGTGACGCGCTCGCTCGCCGGCATACGGCTGCTGGCCGCGCGGCTCGACGCCGCCGTGGTGGTAATCGGCAACGCGCCGACAGCGCTGCTCGGTCTGCTGGATCTGGTCGACGCCGGCACGGTGCGGCCCGCCTGCGTGATTGGCATGCCGGTGGGTTTCGTGGCCGCCGCCGAGGCGAAGGCCGAGCTCCTGCGGCGGCACCTGCCGGCGATCGCGATCGAGGGCACGCGCGGCGGCTCGGCCGTGGCGGCGGCGGCGCTCAACGTCCTCCTGCGCCTCGCTCTCGATGAGCCGGCGGTACCCTTGCCGGCGCCGAGCGAAATAGGCGGTCCGCCGCGATGAACGACGGAGAGATGGAGATCGTCCGCCGCCGCGGCATGCGCACCGGCTACACCACCGGCGCGTGCGCGGCCGCCGCGGCCGCCGCCGCCACGCAGGCGCTGCTCAGCGGCGTGGCGCCGGCCGAGGTCACCATCCACCTGCCGGTGGGACGCGATGCCAGTTTTGCCCTCGTGAACTGGCGGGTTGAACCCATCCGCGCCGGATGCGGGGTGATCAAGGACGCCGGCGACGACCCCGACGTCACCCACGGCGCCGAGATCCGCGCCACGGTCTGGCGCGGATGCGCGCCCGGCATCGAGCTGCGCGGTGGCGAGGGCGTGGGCACCGTGACGTTGCCGGGGCTCGGCCTGGCGATCGGCGGCCCGGCGATCAACCCCGTGCCGCGACGCATGATCTGTGACGAGGTCACGCGGGCCGCGGGCGACGGGCTCAAGACGCACGGTCTGGTCGTCGAGATCAGCGTGCCGCGCGGCGCGGAGATCGCGAAGAAGACGCTGAACGCGCGCCTGGGCATCGTCGGCGGCATCTCGATCCTGGGCACGACGGGTATCGTGCGGCCCTACTCCACCGCCTCGTACCGGGCGAGCGTGGGCCAGGGCATCGACGTGGCCGCTGCCAATGGGCAGCACGAGGTCGTGCTGAGCACCGGCGGCCGCAGTGAGCAGTTCGTGCAGGCGCTGCTGGACCTGCCCGAAGTCTGCTTCGTGGAGATGGGAGAGTTCACGGGCTACGCGCTGAAGCGGGCCGTGCAACGGCGGCTGCGCCGTGCCACGCTCGCCGGCATGATCGGCAAGTTCTCCAAGATCGCCCAGGGCCACTTCATGACTCACGTCGCCGGCAACCGCGTCGACCCGGCATTCCTTGCCGCACTGGCCGCGCGGGCGGGCGCGGATTCCGCGTTGCAGGCAGAGATCGCCGCTGCCAACACCGCCCGTCATGCGCAGGAGCTGGCCCAGCGGCACGGCCTGTCCGCGTTCTTCGAGCTCATCGCCGCGGAGGCCGCCGGCAGAAGCCGCGATCACGTGCACGGGGAGCTGGCCGTGGAGGCGATCCTCTTCGATTTCGATGGCGCCGTGCTCGGCCGCGCCGGCCTTCCCGCCTGCGAGGCCCGACAGTGAGCCGTGGCGAAGGCGGTGGCTGGCCGGTCGTGCACATCGTCGGCATCGGCGACGGCGGCGCCGAGACGCTGGCGCCGCCGCAGCGCGCCCTGGTCGAGGCCGCCGATCTGCTGTGCGGCGGCGTCCGCCACCTCGCCTTCTTCCCGGAGCATGCGGCAGAGCGGTTCGCGATCCGCAGCAACATTGCGGCGCTCGGCGACCTGCTCGAAGCGAGTGTCGGCAGGCGCCGTGCGGTCGTGCTCGCCTCGGGCGATCCGTGCTTTTACGGCGTCGGGCCGCTGTTGGCGCAACGACTCGGGCGCGAGCGCGTGTGCATTCATCCCGTCGCCGGCTCGGTCGCGCTCGCCTTCGCGCGGCTCGGCCTGCCGTGGCAGGACGCGGCGGTGCTCTCGGCGCATGGCCGGCCGCTGGCAAGCATCCTCCCGCGGGCGCTCTGCGGCCGTCTGCTGGCGATCCTCACCGACGCGGAGAACACCCCCGCCCGTGTGGCCGAAGCGCTGCGGCGTGCGGGCATGGAGAACGCCCGCGCCGCGGTTTGCGAGCGCCTCGGAGGGTCCGCCGAGCGCCTCGTTCATGGCCGGTTGGACGACATCGCGCGGCAGGAATTCGATCCGCTCAACCTGCTCGTGATCGATCGCGAGTCGTGCCCGTCTGCCGACCGACCCGGCTTCGGGCTCGATGAGTCGAGCTACGAAAGCGAGCGCGGCCAGATCACGAAGGCCGAGGTGCGCGCGATCACGTTGAGCAAGCTGGAGCCCTGGCGCCACGCGCTGGTCTGGGACATCGGCAGCGGCTCCGGCTCGCTGGCGATTGAGCTGGCCGGCCAGATGCCGCACGGTCGCTTGATCGCGATCGAGCCGGATCCCGCGCAGCTCACGGTGATGCGCCGCAACCTCGCCCGCTATCCACGATCGAATCTCACGCTCATAGCCGGCGCCGCTCCCGAAGCACTGGCCGGGCTGCCCGCCCCGGACGGCGTGTTCATCGGCGGCAGCGGCGGAGCGCTCCTGGAGGTGCTCCGCACATCTGCCGGGGCATTGCGGCCCGGCGGCCGCCTGGTTGCGAACTTCACCCTGCTGGAAAGCGTGGCAGAGTGGCAAGCGTTCGCCGGTGAGCGTGGCTGGCCGGCCCAGATGGTGCAGGTGTCGATCGCGCGCGGCGCGCCGCTTGGCGGCGGCACGCATCTGTCACCGCTCGGCCCGGTGTTTGTTGCCAGCCTGAGCCGTCCGGAGGCAGCGCGGTGAGCACCGGCACGCTGTACGGCATCGGCGCCGGCCCCGGCGACCCCGAGCTGATCACGCTCAAGGGGCTGAGGATATTGCGAAGCGTGCGCGTGGTCTACGTGCCGGCCACGGCGCCGGGCCGCAGCATGGCCGCGACGATCGTGCGGCCGCATCTTTCGCCCGACCGCCAGCGCATCATCGAGCTGGTCTGCCCACCGCTGCGCGATCGGGCCGCGCTGCTGCGGCGCTGGGCCGAGCTTGCCGCAGAGGTGGCGGCTGTGCTGGCATCGGGCGAGGATGCGGCATTTGTCACGGAAGGCGATCCGTCGCTCTACAGCACGTTTCAGTACCTTGCCGGGGCGCTGCACGATCAACATCCGGCGCTGCGCATCGAGACGGTGCCCGGTATCGCCTCGCCCTTCGCCGCGGCGGCGCTTGCCGGCACACCCCTGGCGATGTGGGACGAAGCCCTCGGCATCGTGCCTGCAACCGCGCCGCCGCCGGTGCTGGAGGCGATCTCGGGCGCTTGTGCCACGACGGCAGTCCTGAAACCGAGCGCAGCACCCGGAAGCCTGGCGAGGCTCATGCACAGCAACGGCGCGGAGCTCACCACCATCCGGCGGGTCGGCTGGCCGGAACAGCAACTCACCCGCGGGCCGGAAGCGCTGGCGCTGGCAGCGGAGGACTATTTCACGATCGCCCTGCTGCGGCGGAGGAACGGATGACGGGCGGACACGTCTTTTTCATCGGCGCCGGACCCGGAGCGCCCGACCTGCTGACGCTGCGCGGCCGCGAGATCATCGGCAAGGCGGATCTCGTGATCTACGCCGACTCGCTGGTGCACCCCGGCGTCGCCGCCTTCGCACCGCCCGGCGCCGAAGTGATCGGCAGCGCGGCGCTGACGCTGGAGCAGACGACGGCGAAGCTGATCGAAGCGGCAAGAGCAGGCAAGACCGTCGCCCGGCTGCAGAGCGGCGATCCGTCGATCTACGGCGCAATGCACGAGCAGTTGCAACTCCTCGAAGCCGCGGGCGTGCCCTGCACGATCGTGCCCGGCGTGAGCTCGGCATTCGCCGCCGCCGCCGTGCTCGGCCGCGAGCTCACCGTGCCGGATGTTTCTCAGACCGTGATCTTCACGCGCATGGCCGGGCGCACCTCCCTCCCAGCGGGCGAGCGGCTGAGCGACCTCGCGGTCCACGGCGCCACGCTCGTGATCTTCCTCAGCATTCCCCTGATCGAGCGCGTGGTAGAGGAACTGCGGGCCGGCGGCTATCCGCCGGAAACGCCGGCGGCCGTCGTCTACCGCGCCACCTGGGAGGACGAGCTGGTGCTGCGCGGCACGCTGGACGACATCGCCCAGCAAAGCAAAGCGGCGAAGCTACAACTGCAGGCCCTGATCCTCGTCGGCAGGGCGCTCGATCCGGCGCTGCGCAAGGCAGAAGTGCGGCACCGCTCGAACCTGTACGATCCGGCCTACACCCAGCGCCACCGGCAGGGCGGCGGGCCGCCGTCGCCGGAGGTTGCCGAGCCGTGACGCCGCCTTCGAAGGTCTCGATCATCGCCGTTTCGAGGCGCGGCAGCGCCCTCGCCGTGACCGTCGGTGCGGCGCTGCCCGGTGCGCGGCTGCTGTTGCCGCGCCGCTTCGTGGCCGCCCATGCCGAGGCATATGACGGTGGGGTACTCGTCGCGGTCGCCGCGGCGTTCGCGCAGGCAGAGGCGCTGGTGCTGATCATGGCCACGGGCATCGCCGTGCGCGCGGTGGCGCCGCTGCTGCGCGACAAGCCGACCGATCCGGCGATCGTCGTGATCGACGATGCCGGCCGCTTCGCGATCAGCCTCGCCGGCGGACACCTGGGCGGCGCCAACGCCCTGGCCGCCCATCTCGCCGGCGCGATCGGCGCCGTGCCGGTGATCACCACCGCCAGCGAGGGGGCGGGGGTGCCGGCGCTGGACCTGATCGCGGCGCAGCTTGGTTGGCGTATCGATAGCGGCAGCGATCTCACGCGCGTGATGGCGGCGCTGGTGAACGGCGAACCCGTCGCGCTCTTGCAAGAGTGCGGCTCACGCGACTGGCTGGCCGATCGGGGCTGCGCGAACCTGCGATCGATTGCCGGCACCGACGAGCTCGGAGCGAACGACGCGGGCGTGATCGTCGTCTCCTGCATTGGCGAGCCGGAGCCTACTTCCACGCTGCCGCGCGTGCTGCTGCGGCCACCGGTGCTGGCCCTGGGAGCCGGCTGCAGCACCGGCGCGGCGGCGGACGAATTGATCGACCTCGCGCACCACGCGCTCGCCCGCGCCGGCCTCTCACCGGCGTGCGTCGCCGCCGTCGCCACCATCGACCGCCGCCACGCTGATCCCGCGATCGTGGCACTGGGCCGTCTTTTCAATGCGCCGATCCAGAGCTTCACCAGCAGTGAACTGGACGCGGCTCCGGGCGCATGGCGGCGTTCGCAGGTGGTGTTCGGCGCGGTTGGAACGGGCGGCGTCTGCGAGCCTGCGGCGATCCTGGCGGCTGGCGGCGGCTCGCTGATCGTATCCAAGCGGAAGTCGGCGCACTGCACCGTCGCGGTTGCGCATCGTGGCGAGGCGTCGCGGCATTCGCCCCGCTTGCCCATGCCGGAGGAAGCATGATCGACGACGGCAAGGCGCGTACTCTCGCGCACGGCGGCGCGCTGTTCATCGTGGGCACCGGCCCCGGCCATCCCGATCTGCTCACCCGCCAGGCCGAACGCTGCCTGCGCGCCGCCGATGCGATCGTCGGCTACCGCCTCTATCTCGAACTGCTGCGGCCGTTGCTGCCCGCGGCGACGTTTCACCCGGGCGAGCTGAGCGAAGAGCGGGCACGAGCCGCGCTGGCGATCGACCTGGCGCTGGCCGGGCGCCGCGTCGCGCTCGTCGGCAGCGGCGACGCCGGCGTCTATGGCCTCGCCGGCCTGGCGCTGGAGTTGCTGGAGGAGCGGGGCGCGCACGAGCTGCCGGTCGAGGTCGTGCCGGGGGTGACGGCCGCGCTTTCGGCCGCGGCCCTGCTGGGCGCGCCGCTGGGCCACGACTTCTGCGCGATCAGCCTCAGCGACCTGCTCACGCCCTGGGAGGCGATCCAGGCCCGCCTCGAGGCCGCGGCGCAGGCCGACTTCGTGACGGTGCTGTACAACCCGGCCAGCGCCCGCCGCCGCCGCCAACTTGAGGCAGCGCTTGCGGTGTTCCTGCGCCACCGGCCGGCCGGAACGCCGGTTGGCATGGTACGCAACGCTTACCGTGAGCAGCAGTCGGTCATCCTGACTTCGCTTACCGAATTGCCGATCGCGCGGGTGGATATGTTGACCACGGTGGTGATCGGCAACTCGGCCACCCGCGCCTGGAACGGTCGCCTAATCACGCCGCGCGGCTATCGCCTCGCCGGCGAGGCGCAGGGCGCACCGGCAACGGCTGCCGAGCCCGCGCCAACGGACGGCGGCATCGTGCTGGTCGGCCACGGCAGCCGCGACGCCGCGGGCCAGGGCGCCTTCCGCGAGTTCGCCGCGGCATTGGAGCAGCGGCTGGGGGAGCCGGTCGCCCCCGCCTTCCTCGAATTCAACGAGCCGCCGATCGTCGAGGCCGTGCGCCGGCTGGTGGCGGGAGGCGCACGTCGGTTAACGGTGATGCCGCTGTTTCTCGGCGCCGCGACGCATCAGAAAAACGACGTTCCGGCCGCCCTGCACTGGCTGCGCGCGCAGCACGGCGCGCTCCAGTTCGACTGCGCCGCGCCGCTCGGCGCCCACGCGGCCGTCGCCGACACGCTGGCTCAGCGCGCCTTGGAAGCCTGCATGGCCGCGGGGCCGGACGGCTCCGCCTGGCAGCCGCGGGAGACGGCGCTGCTGCTTGTCGGGCGCGGCAGTCATGATCCAGACAGCAACGGCGAACTGTTCAAGACGGCGCGCCTGGTGACCGAAGGCCGGCGCTTCGCCCTCGTCGAGTCCTGCTTCATCGCCCTCACGGAACCGGATGTGGCCGCGGGCGTGGATCGCTGCGCACGGCTCGGCGCCCGCCGGGTCGTGCTGGCGCCGCAGCTGCTCTTCCCCGGCGTGCTGGTGGAACGCACGCGGCGGCTCGCGCTCGCCCTGGCGGCGCGCTATCCGGAGCTGAGCCTGAGAGCGGCGGCGCCGCTCGGCGCCGCGCCGCCAATGCTCGACCTCGTCCTGGAGCGCATCCGCGAAGCGCGCGCCGGCCTGGCCCGCGCCAACTGCGACACCTGCAAGTACCGCGTGCGCATGGCCGGCTTTGAGGACGAGCTTGGCCTGCCGCAGGGCTCGGACCACAACCACGGCCTGCGGGGCACGCCACTTCACACGCACGGAGCTGACCACGCGGCACTTCCGGCGGCACAGGCGCGCGAGCCCGCCGTATGATGGCGCTGCAGTTTTGACCCGCGCGTCTGTTGCGGCGCGTGAGTCGCCGTCCGTCCGAATCAGGAGGGAGGGGTTCGCACGATGCTGGTTGACGCGATCGACCATGTGATCCTGCCCGTAACCGACGCCCACGCCGCGGCGGAGCCCTTCGCCCGCCTTGGCCTCAATCTCTTTCCCGGTACGCGCCATCAAGACGCGGGCACGGAGAACCGAGGCTTCTTCGTCGGTGACGCGGCTAACGGCTTCTACGTCGAAGCGCTGGGCATCACCGATCGCGCGGCTGCCCTGCGCGCCCATGGCGAGCCGTTGCTCGCGGCGGCGGACGCGGGGCGTGGTCTGAGCGGCGTGGTGCTGCGCACGGGCGACCTTGCCGCAGCCGCGACCCGGCTCAAAGCGCACGGTCTCGATTGCCAGGTGCGCGAGGTGCGCGGCGCAGACGGCACGAAAATCTGCGATCTGGCAACGGTGCGCGGCGCACATGCGAACGCCGTCGGCCTGCGCCTGATCCAGTATTTCCCTTCGCACGAAGAGCGCTGGGCGCGGCGCGAGTCCGCCGGGCTGACGGCGCACGCCTTCCCGCTCAAGCGGCTGGACCACCTGGCGGTGATCGCGCCGGATCTGGAGGGTGATACCCGCTTCTGGCGCGAGGTGATGGAGGCGCCGCTTGCCGGCGAGGTCAGCTCGCCCGCGATGCGCATTCGGCAAATCGGCATCGGCGACGCAATGCTGGAACTGCTCGGACCAGCCTCGCCGGACAGCCCACTGGCATCGCGCCCGCCGGGACTGGTGAGCGTGATCGCCTTCGAGGTTGCCGATCTCGATGCCGCGCTGACGGAGGCGCGCCGCCGTGGCTTCAACCCCTCGCCCGCCGAGCCGGGTGTGCTACCGGGCACCCGTCGCGCCGTGATTCAGCCGGCCGAGTTCAGCGGCATCACGCTGCAGCTACTGCAGTACGTCTGAGCCAGCCGGAGGTTCGTCCGGCGGCGGTCGCGGCGGGACGATCAATCACGTCCGGTCAGGGAAGCGGAGGCTCGCGCGCTCGCATGCGTATCGCCGTCGTCAGCGACGTTCACGCCAATCTCGCCGCCGTTGAGGCGGTGCTCCGGCATGCGGAGGGCGAGCGGGCGCTCGACGCCGTCTGGTCGCTGGGCGACCTGGTCGGCTACGGGCCGCAGCCCTCGGACTGCCTGGCGCTGCTGCGCGGGCAACGGTTTCATTCGGTTGCGGGCAACCACGACCTGGCCGCCAGCGCCGTGATCGACACCGAGGATTTCAATCCAGCGGCGGCCGCTGCCAACGCCTGGAACGCGAGCCAGCTCGACGAGGATGAGCGAAGCTTTCTGCGCGGCCTGCCGCGCACGCTCGAACTCGAGGCGATGCAACTGGCGCACGGCAGCCTGCGCGACCCCGTCTGGGAGTACTTGATCACGATCCCCGGCGCGCTGGCGCAGTTCGAGCGGATGACGGCGCGCTTCAGCTTCGTCGGCCACACGCACGTGCCGCTCGTCTTCATCGAAGGCGGCGAAGGCGGCGAAGGCGGCGAGTCGGCCTTCGAGCTGGACTACGAGCAGCCGGAGGCGGGCAGCGTTCGCCTGCTCGGCGAGCAGCGGTTGATTCTCAATCCCGGCAGCGTGGGCCAGCCGCGCGATGGCGATCCGCGCGCCGCCTACGCAATCTACGACACGGCGGCACAGACCGTTGTCTTCCACCGTGTGGAGTACGAGATCGCCCGTACGCAGGCGGCGATGGTGGCGGCCGAGCTGCCGCGCAGCCTGATCGAACGGCTCAGCCACGGGCGCTGAGCCGCCGCCCGCGAGGACGGGTCCCGAAACGCGCCTGTGTCAGCGCCGCAAGGGAGAAGCACGATGAACAGCGGAGGCCCGATCGAGACAGTCACCGTCGTCGGCGCCGGGTCGGGCGGCTTCGGCCTGATCGCGAACCTTGGCGCTGCGGGCTACCGCCTGCGCCTGCACGACCGCGACGATGCGCGGCTGGCGCCGTTCCGCGAGCGCGGCGGCATCGAGATCGAGGGCGGAGCGCGCGACTTCGCCCCGATCGAGATCGTCAGCACCGATGCCGCGGCCTGCATCGCCGGCACGGACTTGATCGTCGTCTGCACCGGCGGCAAGGGCCAGCCGGGCTTCGTGCGCGCCGCGGCGCCCCTGCTTGAGGACGGGCAGATCCTGCTGCTGATCCAGGGCAACACCGGCGGCTCGCTGGTGGCGCGGCGCGAGCTTGCGGCCGGCGGCTGCCGCGCCAACGTCGACGTGGCCGAGTTCGACACCTACCCATACGGCACCGGCCGTCCGCAGCCCGCCCGCGCCCAACTGCGCTTCAGCAAGCGCTGGAATCAGATAGCAGCCTTCCCCGGCCGCCGCAGCGAGGCGGTCTTCGCACGGCTGGGATCGCTCTTCACGCAGGCGGTGATGGCCGAGACGGTGGCTTGGACCAGCTTCACCAACATGAACGCGGCCTTTCACGTGGCGAACTGCGTTGGGAACGCCGGCCGTATCGAGGCTGGACAGCCGTTCAAGTTCTACGCCGAGGGTGTGACGCCGGCCGTGGCGAACCTCTACCACGCGCTCGACGCCGAGCGGCTGGCCGTTGCCGCGGCCCTGGGCGCCGAGATTCCAGACATTCCGGAATGGATCGACCGCGCCTTCGGCTTCCGCGAGCCGACGCTGGTCGAGACCTTCCAGCGGCTGACCTACGACCCGAAAGGCCCGTATCAGTTCACGCCCTCGCCGCCGGCGCTGACGCACAACTACGTTGCGGAGGACGTGCCGACCGGCCTGATGCCGATGTCCGCACTCGGTGCCGCCGCGGGCGTGCCTACGCCCGTGATCGACGGCATCATCCGCCTTGCCTGCGTGATGGCCGGGCACGACTTCGCCGCCGAGGCCCGTACGATCGAGCGGCTCGGCCTCGCCGGCCAGGATGCCGCGCAGATGCGCAAGACGCTGATCGACGGCTTCGCCTGAACCGATTCGCGGGCGACCAGGCGGCGTTATGTCGCGCTGTGCTGCTGTTGCTCCGAGGGGTGGCCACCGAGCTGCGCGGCCAGGCTCGCGAGCACGGTTTCCAGCGTCGGGTCAGGCTCGCGCGAGGTTTGGTCCGCGAGCGCCGTCTCCCCTACCAGCCGGTAGATGTCCGCCGCGCCGTCGAGCATGCGCGGCGTGAGGCCGACCTCGGCGAAGGTGCGCGCGATCTCCTCCATCTCGCCGACCCAGCGGCGGGCGCGGCGCGGCATCGAGGGGATGCCGGCGCTGACGCGGCCGGCGATCCCAGCGCGGCTCTGGGCGAACTCGGCCGCGAGGGCCTCGTCCAGGCCCAGCGCCTTCGCGGCGACCAGCAGCTCGGTCCACAGCGCGGTCGTGCCCTTGGTCGAGGCGGCGTAGACCATCTTCAGCCCCGACGCCTGGCCGATCGCCTCGCCCACCACACGCACGTCGAGGCCGAGATCGTTGAGCTCGGTGAGCGACGAGACGAGCGGTCCGGAGCAGTAAATGCGTGTGCCGCGCCCGGCGCCCGGCGGCGGGCCGATGATGCCGGCGTCGATCACCGCGGCGCCGGCTGCTTCCACGCGGGCGGCGATGCGGCGCATCGTGCCCGGCGAGATCGCGTTGCAGTCCGCAAACGGCGGCCGCGATCCGGTGCGTCGCATGCTCTCCGCGATCTGGATTGCCAGCGACTCGGCCTCGGCAGGCACGAGCACCGATAGGATCAGCTCCGCTTCGCGCACGAGCGCGTCGACGTCGGAGCACGCACGGAAGCCGGCCTCGCGCGCCCGCAGCCGCGTCAGCTCACTGCGGCCGGCGAGGCAGGTGAGCACCGTGGCGCCATGCTCGCGCAGGACGGCGCCGATCGCCGCACCCATGTCGCCGGGGCTGAGAATGCCGATCACCGCCGCGGCCATAGCCTTCCCCCTCGCTGCGATCTGTGCGGGCTGCGCTCCGTGCGCAGCCCCGCCGTAGTATCGTAGCGGCAGCAGCGCTCTTCCGGAGGCACGCGTATGAGCGTGATTACCGCCGAGCACCGCCGCGCATATGCGGCGGACGGGTTCACGGTCGTGCGCGGCCTGTTCGAACCGGCCGAGATCGCGCGGTATCGCGATCACTTCATGGCGCTGCGGGGAGAGGGCGCGTTTCCCGGCGACCTGGTCGGCGTCGATCCGCGCAGCAACGATCCGCTCAAGCAGTACCCGCGCATGATCCACATGCACCGCTGGGACGAGCTGAGCCTGCGCTGGCTGCTGGACGCGCGGCTGAACACCTGCCTGACCGCGCTGCTCGGCATCGAGCCGTTCGCCGTGCAAACGATGCTCTACTTCAAGCCGCCGGGGGCGCGCGGGCAGGCGCCGCACCAGGACCAATACTACCTGCGCGTCTCGCCGGGCACCTGCATCGCCGCCTGGCTGCCGCTCGACGACTGCGACGAGGCGAACGGCTGCCTGCAGGTCGTGCCCGGCAGCCACGCCTGGCCCCTGCTCTGCACGGAGCAGGCGGACACCTCGCTCAGCTTCACCGATGTAACGGTGCCGATTCCGCCGTGGACGGAAGTCCGCGCCGTGACGATGCGGGCCGGCGACGTGCTCTTCTTCCACGGCCAGCTCGTGCACGGAAGTCAGCCAAATCGGACAAGCGACCGCTTTCGCCGCTCGCTGATCGGCCACTACATCCAGGGCGATGCCAGGCAGGTCGCGACGTTCTATCATCCGGCACTGCGCATGGACGGCACGCCGCTTGAGCTGGCGCCCAGCCCGGACGGCGGCGCCTGCGGCGTCTGGGTGGAGCGCGAGGGCCGGCCGGTGATCGAGCTGAGCGGCACGCGGGCCGCCGGCGGCCGCGTCAGCGAATAGCGCCGGCGGCGAACACCGCGTCGCCAGGCAGACCGGGCAAGGAGGGCGCGGGATGCGGCTTGAGGGCAAAGTTGCGCTGGTCACGGGTGCCGGCTCGGGCATCGGCCGCGCCACGGCGAAGCGGCTGGCGTCCGAGGGCGCGAAGCTCGTCGTTGCCGAACTGAACGAAGAGGCCGGCACGGCAACCGCTGCGCAGATCGAGGACACGGGCGGCGAGGCGGTGTTTGTGCGCGCGGATGTCTCGCGCGCCGAAGATGTCGAGGCGACGGTCGCAGCCGCGGTGAAACGCTTCGGGGCGCTGCACATCGTGCACAACAACGCCGGCATCATGCCGCGCGGCGGCCCGGTCGAGCAGATGAGCGAGGAACACTGGACCTCGGTGATCGCGACCAATCTGACCGGCGTCTACCTCGGCTGCAAGTACGCGGTGCCGGCGCTGATCGCGGCGGGCGGCGGCGCGATCGTCAACACGGCTTCGCTGGCGGGCATCCGCGGCCGGCCCTACCAGGCGGCATACGTGGCGGCCAAGGGCGGCGTGATCGCTCTGACCAAGGCCCTCGCGATCGAGCTGGCGCCGCACAATATCCGCGTGAACTGCATCTGTCCGGGCGGCACCGACACGCCCCTGATCCGGCCACCCGGCCGCACGGAGGAAGAGATCGCCCGCAGCCGCCCGGCGATCGTGGCGCACCTGCCCTACCAGCGCTTTGCCCGGCCGGAAGAGATGGCCGACGCGGTGCTCTATCTCGTCTCCGCCGAGTCGAGTTACGTCAACGGCCACGCGCTGGTGATTGACGGCGGCGAGTGGTCCGGCACCACGCAGGGGCTGCGGCGCTGAGCGGCGCGGAACGTCGCCGTTCTGTTCCGAATCAATCACGCATAAAGCGGTCAGGGGCGCGTCATCAAGGGCCGTCCCCTATTCGGTCCTGCGGGCGCCAGCCGAGGTCGGCGAAGGCGTTGTCGAGGCTCCAGAAGCGGTAGGGCACGTCGGAGACGGCGTAGTAGATGCCGAAGCGGATCTGCTCGGCCAGCAGGCAGGCATCGATCAGGCGTGCCAGGTCGGCGTGGCTGCACCAGACGGCCTGCAGGCGGCCGAGGCGCTGCTCCGGCGTCATCTCCGGCAGCCAGGAGGGGCCCGGACCGTTGCGCACCGCGTCCGAGCGCGGGTCGTCGTCGCGGCGCACCGAGCCGATGCGCAGGCAGTAGACGTTCAGGCCATGCTGTTCGCTGATGTAGCGGCCCAGCGCCTCACCGTACGCCTTGCTCACCCCGTAGAGGCTGTCCGGCCGCACGGGCGACCGCGCGTCCACCATCAGGCCCGAGCCTCGGCGGTAGAAGTCGGGCGCTCCTTCAACTTCGTACATGCCGACGGCGTGGTTAGAGCTAGCGAAGACGATCTGGCGCACGCCGCTGCGCCGCGCCGCCTCGAACACGTTGTACGTGCCGATTAGGTTGTTGTGGAGGATGTCGGGCCAGGCTGTCTCCACAGCGGGCGAGGCGGCAAGATGCACCACCGCCTCGACGCCGGCGAACGCGGGCAGGATCGCGTCGAGGTCCGCGATGTCGGCGGCGTGCGAGGGAAAATCCGCCGGCTCGCGCGTCAACGAACGCAGCTCGTGGCGGCCGGCGAGATTCTGCCGGAGTCGCGTGCCGATGTTGCCCTCCGCACCGGTGATCAGAACGCGCTTCATCGCTTCACCGCTCCTCGCGTTTGATTCGAGAGCCTGAGATTTTCTCGCGCCGATCCGGCACAATGCTGAGAGGCGGCCGCGAGCCGCGGCTGTTCATTATCGATGCCGAGGTGACCATGGAGCCAATCTCGCTCGTTATCACCAGCGCCGTGCCGGTGCCGCCCGCGGCGCTGGCACAGATCCAGGCGGTCGATGCTCGCCTGCAGATCGCGGTCATCCCGGAGGCGCAGCGCCCCTTTTTGCGTACAGGCAAGGGCGGCGATCCGGCGTCCGAGGCTCGCGCCCTGGCGAATACGCTGAGCAAAGCGGAAATTCTCTTCTCCGCCTACGAGTTGCCGGCCGACCTCTTGCGACGCGCGCCGCGGCTCAAATGGGTGCACATCGTCGCGGCAGGCGTCGAGCGCTGGGTCGGCGCCGGTTTCCTGGAACAGGACGGGCTGATCTTCACCAGCGGCCAGGGACCAACCGCGCAGCCGATCGCCGAGTACATCCTGATGACGATGCTGATGCTCGCCAAGAACGCGCCGAGCTACGTGCGCCAGCAGGAAGGGCGGCAGTGGCAGGGCCATGGCGGCGCCGAGGTGAACGGCAAGACGCTCGGCATCGTCGGCCTGGGCACGATCGGCAGCGCCGCCGCACGGTTGGCGAAGGCGGTCGGCTGCCGCGTGGTCGCCGTGCGCCGCAGCGTGCAGGAAGCGCGAGAGAACGTCGAAGGCGTCGATCGGCTGCTGCCGGCGAGGGAGTTGCCCCGGCTGCTGGCCGAAAGCGATTTCGTGGCCCTCTGCGCCCCGTCAACGCCCGAAACGAAGCATTTGATCGATGCGGCGGCGCTGCGGCGGATGAAGCCCTCGGCGTTCCTGATCAACATCGCCCGCGGCTCGCTGATCGACGAGGCGGCGCTCGTAGCGGCGCTGAAGGACGGCGAGATCGCGGGCGCGGCGCTGGACGTGTTCGAGCCGGAGCCGCTCTCGCCCGAGAGCGAGCTCTGGGGTCTGCCAAACGTGCTGATTACGCCACACGTCTCCAACGCCAGCGAGCGCTTCGCCCGCCGCGCCTCCGAGTTGTTCATCGACAACCTCGGCCGCTACCTGCGCGGCGAGCCGCTGCGCAACGTCGTCTCGCGGGAGAAGGGCTACTGACGAGGGCGTAGGGCGCAGGTTGTAGGGCGTAGGGGACGGAAAGGGAGCACGCTGGTGGATGAAGCGCCGCTGTACGAGACGATGCGGACCGCGGGGTCGCGGCGACGGTTTACGCCGGAGCCGGTGAGCGACGAACAGGTGCGAGCACTGATCGAGGCGGCGATCTGTGCACCGAACGCCCGCAACGGCCAGATCTGGTCGTTCATTGCCGTGCGCGAGGCAGAGACGCGGGCGCAGATCGCCGCGATCTACCGGCAAGCCTGGTACGACTCGATGACGGCGGCGCTGCAGACGCCCGCCGGCAGCGAGGAGGAAGCGCGCGACCGCCGCTCCTGGCGCTACCTTGCCGATCACATGGCCGAGGCGCCGCTGCTGATCTTCGCCTGCCTGCGCGGCCCGGCGCCGTCGGAGCCGCCACGCGCGGCCTACTACTACGGCTCGATCTTCCCGGCCGTGCAGAACCTGATCCTCGCCGCGCGGGGCATGGGGCTCGGCACGACGTTGACGACGGTGCACAAGAACCGCGAGCCGCAGGTACGCGAGGTGCTCGGCGTGCCAGAGAGCATCGACCTGGTGGCGCTGATCCCCGTCGGCCGCCCGGTCAACCCGTTCACGCCCGTGCGGCGCCGGCCCGCCGCCGAGTTCCTGCACCTGGAACACTGGTAAGGACGCTTGAAGAAGGGAGCCGCCCGATGGCGCAGCGCACGATCGACCTGGTGGTTCACGGCGGCCGCGTGGCGCTGCCCGGCGGCGTGGTCCAGACGGCGATCGCGATCGACGGCGAGCGCATCGTCGCCGTGGGCGAGGCCGAGGCGCTGCCGCCCGCCCGCGACTATCTCGACGTGACAGGCAAGGACGTGCTCCCCGGCGTGATCGACGCCCACAGCCACCTGGGCTTCGACGACTGGTCATCCCTGCCGCGCACCTCGGCTTTCGGCGGCGTGACCACGAGCATTCCCTTCGTCGGCGGCGCCACGACGCCCGGCAGCGTGCCGGAGATCATCCGGGCGAACCAGGAGGAGGCGGCGCGCCGCTCCGTGCTCGACGTTGCTTTTCACGCCTATCTCTTCCCGCGTCCGCGGGCCGCGAACCCGTTCGAGATGCTGGACGGCATGGCCGAGGGCGTGAAGCTGGGCGTGCGCTCGTACAAGATGTTCACCGCGTACCGCAAGCGCGGCATGATGGCGGGCGATGACTTCATCTTCCGCGCCTGCCGGCTGCTGGCCGCGCACGGCGGCCTGCCGATGATCCACGCCGAGAACGGCGACCTGATCGACGCGCTGGAAGAGCAGCGACTTGCGGAGGGCAAGGTCGGACCCGAGCACTACCATGACTCGCGGCCGCCGGAGGCCGAGGCGGAGGCGATCGCCGGCGTCGCCGCGCTGGCGAGCTACGCGCAAACGCCGCTCTACATCGTGCACCTGAGCACGGAGCTGGGGCTCAACGTGATCCGGGAGCGGCAGCGCGCCGGCCAAGCGCTCTGGTGCGAGACCTGCCCGCAGTACCTGGCGCTGGGCGACGAGGCCGTGCAGCGCCGCGGCGCCTTCGCCAAGATCGCGCCGCCGCTGCGCCGCGCGCCAGACGTGCAGGCGATGTGGCGCGGCCTGAGCGAAGGCACGATTTCGGTCGTGGCGAGCGACCATTCGCCGCACGATCCGGCGCTCAAGGCGAGGGCCAACGACGGCCGCAATATCTTCTATCTCGACGACGGCGGCACGGTGCCGTTCGGCATGCCCGGCGCCGAGACGCTGGCGCCGGTGCTGTATAGCGAGGCGGTGAGCAAGCGCCGCCTGCCGCTCGACTGGCTGGCGCGCGTGCTTTCGGAGAACCCGGCGCGCATCTTCGGCCTCCACCCGCGCAAAGGCGTGATCGCGCCCGGCTCGGACGCCGACCTGACGATCTTCGACCCATCGCGGCGGCTCACGATCCGCGAAGCGGACCTGCACAGCCGCACGGGCTACAGCGTCTATGAGGGCATCGAAGTGCAGGGCTGGCCGCTGCTCTCGCTGCTGCGAGGCAAGATCCTGCTGCGCGACGGCGAGCTCTGCCAGCCGGAGGGCTACGGCCGCTTCATACCCGCGGGGCCGCCGTCACCCCCGATCCAAGGCGTTGCCGCGACCGAGCATTTCGTTCCGACGCACGTGTAGCAAAGAGAGGGGCCGGCGTGGAAGTCACGCCGGCCCCGCTAAACCCTATAGCCTAAACCCTAAACCCTAGCCCCTAGACCCTACTCCTCGTCCTCGTCGGACTCGGCAGCGGCGAGCTCCTCCGGCCCCGGCTCGGCGATCGCGTCCAGGTCGCGGACATCTTCTTCCTCGTCGTCCGAGTCGGCCCCGGCGAGATCCTCGGCCTCCGCGGTCTCAACCTCGTCGGTCTCGGCCTCGTCGCTGAAGGGCATCTCCTCCATCGCGTCCTCGGCGTTCTCGTCGAAGGCCACGCCGTCGTCGGTGCCGTCGCCCAGTTCGAAGAAGCGCGGCCGCGCGTCGAGCTGGCGTTCTTCAGGCGGCAGGTCGAGCGCGGCCCGCGCCGGAATCAGCTTGCCGATGATCACGTTCTCCTTCAGGCCCATCAGGTGGTCCGTGCGGCCCGTGATCGCGGCCTCGGTGAGCACGCGCGTCGTCTCCTGGAACGACGCCGCGGCCAGGAAGCTGTCGGTGCTCAGCGAGGCCTTGGTCACGCCCAGCAGCACCGGCTTGGCCGTGGCGGGCTCGCCGCCCTCGGCCAGCACGCCGGCGTTGCGATCCTCGTAGACGAAGCGATCGACCAGCTCGCCCGGCAGCATGCCGGTGTCGCCGGCCTGATCGATCACGACCTTGCGCAGCATCTGCCGCGAGATCGTCTCGATATGCTTGTCGTTGATGTTCACGCCCTGCAGGCGGTAGACCTTCTGCACCTCGTCCACGAGGTACATCTGCACCGCCTCGCGGCCTTGAATTGCCAGCACGTCCTGCGGGTTCTTGTTGCCTTCCGTCAACTTGTCGCCCGCGTGCACGCGGCTGCCGTCTTCCACCAGCAGCCGCGCCTGCGCCGCCACCGGATACTCGCGCTCGTCCTTCTCCTCGTAGACGATCGAGAGCTGCGTGCCGCTCTCGCGCAGCACGCGGCCGGCGATGCGCGCCGTCAGCTCCGCGATCTGGGCAAGGTCGGTGCTGCCGCTCTCGCCGCCGGGCCGTGCCAGCAGCGTACCGGGCTCGACCCACTGGTCGTGCTCGACCAGGATCTCGGCGCCGTCGGGGATCTGGTAGTGGTCGTAGTAGGGCTCGCTGCTGGTGACGCGCACCTTCTTCTGCTCGCCCTCGCGCAGCACCGTGATCGAGCCGTCGATCTCGGAGATCTTCGCCTCGCCCTTGGGCACGCGCGCTTCGAACAGCTCCTCGACGCGCGGCAGACCGCTGGTGATGTCGAGGCCGCCGGCCACGCCGCCGAGGTGGAAGGTGCGCATTGTGAGCTGCGTGCCCGGCTCGCCGATCGACTGCGCGGCGATGATGCCCACCGCCTCACCGATCTGCACGAGCTGGCCGCGGGCGAGGCTGCGGCCGTAGCAGTAGCGGCAGACGCCGCGCTTCGCGTCGCAACTCAAGGGCGAGCGCACATGCACCTTGAAGGGCGGCGCGACCGTGCCCTCGTCGCGGGCCTGGGTCTCGACGCGGTCCTTCAAGGCGACGATGCGCGCCGCCTTCTCCTCGTCGATCTCCTCATTGCGGGTGACGATCAGCTCGCCCGTCTCCTCGTCAACGATATCCGAGGCGGCGTAGCGGCCGACGATGCGCTCGTAGAGCGTCACCGGCACGCCCTTGTCGTCCGGCTCGCCCAGCCAGGTGCCGGACTCGGTCTCGCAGTCCTCCAGCAGGACGATCACGTCCTGCGCCACGTCGATCAGGCGCCGGGTCAGGTAGCCCGAGTCCGCCGTGCGCAGCGCCGTGTCGGCCAGGCCCTTGCGGGCGCCGTGGGTGGAGATGAAGTACTCCAGCACGGTGAGCCCTTCGCGGAAGGACGAGCGGATCGGCATCTCGATGATGCGGCCAGAGGGGTCCGTCATCAGGCCGCGCATTCCGGCCATCTGGCGGATCTGGGTGATATTACCCTTCGCCCCGGAGTTCGCCATCATGTAGACCGAGCCGTAGGACTCGAAGTTGTCCTGGATCTCGGCCGTGACCTTGGCGGTCGTGTCGTTCCAGACGGCGATCGCCTGGTTGTAACGCTCCTCTTCGGTCAGGTTGCCCATCTGGAACTGCTGGTCGATCAGGTCGATGTTCTCCTCGGCCTGCGCCACCAGCGCGCCCTTGGCCGCCGGCACCTTCACGTCATGGATCGACATGGTGATGCCGGAGCGCGTGGCGTACTTGAAGCCGAGCGCCTTGATCGCGTCCACGACCTCGACGGTGCGCTCGTTGCCCAGCTTCTTGTAGCATTCCGCAACCACGTCCTTCAGGTTCTTGCCGTTCATCAGGACGTTCTTGAACTCGACCTCGGGCGGCAGGATCTCGTCGAAAACGATTCGGCCCGGCGTGGTGATCACGAACTCGCCGTTCGTGCGCGCGTCCCGCACCTTGATCTCGGCGCGCAGGTCGAGCTGCTCGTCGCCCGCGCCGGCGCTGGTCAGCGCCAGCGCCATGCGCACGTCCTCGAAGCTGCCGTAGATCCCCTTCGCCGGGCGGTAGCCATCCTCGCCGGGCTTGCCGACGACTGGCTTGTAACGACCGGGCGCGTGTGGGTCCACGCTGGTGAGGTAGAAGCAGCCGAGCACCATGTCGAGCCGCGGCGCCACCACCGGCTCGCCCGAGCTGGGCGAGAGCAGGTTGTGCGTCGAGAGCATCACCTGGCGCGCCTCGGCCACCGCCTCGCGCGAGAGCGGCACGTGCACGGCCATCTGGTCGCCGTCGAAGTCGGCGTTGAAGGCCAGGCAGACGAGCGGGTGCAGCTGGATGGCGCTGCCGTCGATCAGCACCGGCTCGAAGGCCTGGATGCCGAGGCGGTGCAGGGTGGGCGCGCGGTTGAGCAACACTGGCCGCTGCTTGATCACGTCGTCCAGCACGTCCCAGACCTCGGGCGAGGCGCGCTCGGCCTTGCGTTTGGCGCTCTTGATGTTGTGCGCCAGGCCGCGGGCCACAAGCGCGTGCATCACGAACGGCTTGAACAGCTCCAGCGCCATGCGCTTGGGCAGACCACACTGGTCCAGCCTCAGCTCGGGGCCGACTACGATCACCGAGCGGCCGGAGTAATCGACGCGCTTGCCGAGCAGGTTCTGGCGGAAGCGGCCCTGCTTGCCCTTGAGCATGTCGGAAAGCGACTTCAGCTTGTGATTACCCGATCCGGAGACGGCGCGGCCGCGGCGGCCGTTGTCGATCAGCGAATCGACCGCCTCCTGCAACATGCGCTTCTCGTTGCGGATGATGATCTCCGGCGCGCCCAGCTCCAGCAGCCGCTTGAGGCGGTTATTGCGGTTGATCACGCGGCGGTAAAGGTCGTTCAGGTCGCTGGTAGCGAAGCGGCCGCCGTCGAGCTGCACCATCGGCCGCAGATCGGGCGGCAGCACGGGCAGCACGGTGAAGACCATCCACGACGGGTCGTTGCCGGACTGCTTCAGCGCCTCGACCACGCGCAGCCGCTTGGTCGCCTTCTTGCGCCGCTGCCCGCTGGTAGAGTTCACCTCGACGTGCAGGCGAGTGCGCAGATCCTCCATGTCCACGCCTTCGAGAATGCGCAGGATCGCCTCCGCGCCCATGCCGGCGGCGAACACGTTGGGATAGCGGTCCAGCCAGTCGCGGAACTTCGCTTCGGGGATCAGGCGCAGCGGCTGGATATCGCGGTTCAGCTCGTCGATCTGCTCCTGGTACTTGTCGCGGATCGCCTGGTCTTCGCCCTTCTTGCGCTCGATCAGCGGCTCGACTTCCTGCGTGGCCTGGGCTCGGCGCGCGTCGATCTGCGCGTCGATGCTGAAGGCTACGTCCTGACGGCGCTGGGCGTAGCGCTTCTCGATCTGATCGAGCTGTTCGGTGTAGGCCTTGCGCAGGTCATCGCCAATCGTCGGCTTGACCATCTCGTCCGGGCGCACGAGCGTGACATCGCCCAGCACAACGCCGTCGCCGCTGGCCTCGCCGACACGGGCGGGCAGCTCCGCCAGCAGCCGCTGATAGGCCTGCTCCAGCCGCGCCACTTCTGGTCCGCGCTCGTTCTCGATCGCGTCGAGCTGACTGAGCCGGTCGGCCTCCATAGCCTTCACCGCCGCATCGACAGCCTCGCGCGCGGCGTCGATCTCGGCCTGCAGGTTGCCCGTGGCCGCGGTGATATCGGCGTCCATCTGCGCCGCGATCTGGTCGAGGACACGCTTGCGCTCCTCTTCGTTGACCGAGACGATGATGTACTGCGCGAAGTAGAGCACGCGCTCCAACGAGCGCGGGGAGATGTCCAGCAGCAGGCCGAGCCGGCTGGGCGTACCCTTCACGAACCAGATGTGGCTCACGGGCGAGGCCAGCTCGATGTGGCCCATGCGCTCGCGGCGGACCTTGCTGCGCGCCACTTCAACGCCGCACTTGTCGCACTTGATGCCCTTGTAGCGGACGCGCTTGTACTTGCCGCAGTAGCACTCGAAGTCCTTGGTCGGGCCGAAGATCTTCTCGCAGAAGAGGCCGTCCTTCTCGGGCTTGAGTGTGCGGTAGTTGATCGTCTCCGGCTTCGTCACCTCGCCGTACGACCAGGAGCGGATCTGGGTGGGCGAAGCGAGCGAGATGCGGACGGCGTTAAAATCGTTTACTTCCAGCATGATGGTTGGGCGGCGGGCGGTGTGCAGCGTGCGGTAGGGAATGCGCTTCCCTCCGGCCGCTGCGCCGCGTCCCGGCGCCCTTCTTCTCCTTGAACTACGGACTGCGAACCACGGACTGCGTGTGAACTCGCTTGCCGGCTCGGCGCCGCCCGCGGGCGGCGCCGACAGATCGTGTGTGCAGGCCAGCGGGAGCCAGCGGGTTGCCGGCTCCCCGCCGCCTACACGTTGTCGAACGACGAGAAGTCGTCGCGCTCGAAACCGGAGAGGTTGATGCCGATCGACGGGATCTCCGCCTGGTCCTCGGGCCGGAAGGAGAGCGCCTCCTCGTCCTCGTTCAGCACTTCGACCGCGAGGCCGAGGCTCTGCAGCTCCTTGACCAGTACTTTGAACGACTCCGGCACGCCCGGCTCCAGCACGTTCTCGCCCTTGACGATCGCCTCGTAGGTCTTGACGCGGCCGACCACGTCGTCGGACTTGACCGTGAGCAGCTCCTGCAGGATGTGCGCCGCGCCGTAGGCTTCGAGCGCCCACACCTCCATCTCGCCGAAGCGCTGGCCGCCGAACTGCGCCTTGCCGCCCAGCGGCTGCTGGGTGATCAGCGAGTACGGCCCGGTGCTGCGGGCGTGGATCTTGTCCTCCACCAGATGGATCAGCTTCAGCATGTAGATGTAGCCGACGGTGACCGGCTGTTCAAACGCTTCGCCCGTGCGGCCGTCGTAGACGAATTGCTTGCCGAAGATCGGCGGAGCCAGGCGGCGCTCGGTGCTCAGCCGGTCGGCCAGGTCCTGCAGCTCGCCCACCGAACGCCCGCGCACGTCGCGCTCGCCCTGCTGCTCCAGCCACAGCTCGAGGCAGGCGCGGGTGGCCGCCTCGGGGAACTGGTCGCTGAACACCTGGTCCGGGTTGTAGCCCTGCTCGGCCACCCAGCCGCGCAGGCGGGCGATGTCGAGATACTCACCGCCCTCCTCCACCCCATCTACCTCGCCGGCGTGGTAGCCGTTGCCGTCGCGCATCGCGTAGTCGAGATACTCGTCGGCGATGGCGCCGGCCTGCAGGGCGAGCCAGGCGCGGCCGAGCGCGTCCTCGATCTTGGTGTCCGTAGCGCCGTCGAACACCGGCGTCACGGCACGAAAACCGAGCTGCTTCGCCGCCCAACCGAGATGCGTCTCCAGCACCTGGCCCAGGTTCATGCGGCTGGGCACGCCGATCGGGTTGAGCACGATGTCCACCGGCCGCCCGTCCGCCAGATAGGGCATATCCTCCACCGGCAGGATGCGGGCCACGACGCCCTTGTTGCCGTGGCGGCCGGCCATCTTGTCGCCTTCGGAGAGTTTGCGCTTCTGCGCAATCGAGACGCGCACCAGCTTGTTCACGCCGGCCGAAAGCTCAAGATGCGACTCGCGGTCGAAGACCTTGACGTCGATCACCTTGCCGCGCTCGCCGTGGGGCACACGCAGCGACGTGTCCTTCACCTCGCGCGCCTTCTCACCGAAGATCGCGCGCAACAGCTTCTCCTCCGCCGTCAGCTCGGTCTCGCCCTTCGGCGTGATCTTGCCGACGAGGATGTCGCCCTCGCGCACCTCGGCGCCGATGCGGATCACGCCGTCCTCATCCAGGTCGCGCAGGCTGTCCTCGCCCACGTTGGGGATGTCGCGCGTGATCTCCTCCGGGCCAAGTTTGGTGTCGCGCGCCTCGATCTCGTGTTTTTCGATGTGGATCGAGGTGAACTTGTCGTCGCGGCACATCGCCTCGGAGATGATGATCGCGTCCTCGAAGTTGTAGCCCTCCCAGCTCATGAAAGCGCAGAGCGCGCTCTGGCCAAGCGCCAGCTCGCCCTTGTCGGTCGAAGAGCTGTCGGCCAGCGCCTGGCCGGCGATCACCTGCTGGCCGCGTTCCACGATCGGCCGCTGGTTGATGCAGGTGCCCTGGTTGGAGCGCACGAACTTCTGCAGCGGGAACTCTTCGCGCTCGCCGTCGTCGTACTCGACCGTAATTTTCTTCGCCGTGGAGCTGAGCACGCGGCCGTCCTTGCGGGCGAAGACCACCTGGCCCGAGTCGTAGGCCGTCTGCCGCTCCATCCCCGTGCCCACCAGGGGCACTTCCGGCCGCAGCAGCGGCACGGCCTGGCGCTGCATGTTCGAGCCCATCAGCGCGCGGTTGGCGTCGTCGTGCTCCAAAAATGGAATCAGCGACGTCGCCACCGAGACGATCTGCTTGGGCGAGACGTCCATGTAGTCCACGTGCGCCGACTGATCGACGCGGAAGTCCTGGCGATGCCGCACCTCGACGTGGTCCTCGAGGAAGTGGCCCTTGGCGTCGAGCGCCACGTTCGCCTGCGCGACGACGTAGTTGTCCTCTTCGTCCGCCGAAAGATATTCGACGATGTCCGAGACGAACGGCCGCACTTTAATGCGATCGACGCCGGAGTGCGCCAGCGTGTTCGCCAGCTCGGCGCTGATCTCGGTGCCGGAGGCGATCGTTTTCCCGTCGGCGCCCACGTCCTCGCGCAGGGTATGGCCGATCAGCTCCGAGCTGTCGGCGGGCAGCTCGCGCAGCACCTTGCGGTACGGCGTCTCGATGAAGCCGTAGGGGTTGACTTTGCCGAAGGTCGCGAGCGAGCCGATCAGGCCGATGTTCGGGCCTTCCGGGGTCTCGATCGGGCAGATGCGGCCGTAGTGGCTGTGGTGCACGTCGCGCACGTCGAAGCCGGCGCGGTCGCGCGAGAGGCCGCCGGGACCGAGGGCCGAAAGGCGGCGCTTGTGCGTCAACTCGGCCAGCGGGTTGGTCTGGTCCATGAACTGCGACAGCTGCGAGCCGCCGAAGAACTCCTTCATCGCGGCGACGACCGGGCGGATGTTGATCAGCGCGCTCGGCGTGGCCTGGTCCGGGTCGGTGATCGTCATGCGCTCGCGCACGACGCGCTCCATGCGCAACAGGCCGATGCGGAACTGGTTCTGGATCAGTTCGCCCACGGCACGCACGCGACGGTTGCCGAGGTGGTCGATGTCGTCCGGCATGCCCTGGCCGAGGTTGATGCGCACGAGCTGCTTGACGATGGCGACGATGTCCTCGTTCGTCAGCGTGCGCGTCTTCTCCGGCACGCTCATCACCAGCCGCTTGTTCAGCTTGTGCCGGCCCACGCGGCCGAGGTCGTAGCGGCGCGCCTCGAAGAAGAGCGAGCGCAGCAGCTGCCGCGCGTTCTCCAGCGTGGGCGGGTCGCCCGGGCGCAGGCGCTTGTAGAACTCCTCGAGCGCCTGCCGCTTGTTGCGCGCCGGATCCTTCTCCAGCGTGGTGCGGATGTAGTGCCGTGTCTCGGAGAGCGACTCGACGTCTTCGAACAGCGCGAGGATGCGCTCGTCGGTGCCCAGCTTCGTTTCGTCGTCGATCGCCGGGTCCGAGTCAATGGCGCGCAGCAGCGTCGTCACGGGAATCTTGCGCTTGCGATCCACCTTGACGGAGACGATGTCCTTGTTGCTCGTTTCGAACTCGAGCCAGGCGCCGCGGTTCGGGATCAGCTTGGCGCTGCAGAGGCCGCGGCCGCTCGAGGGATCCTGCTCCAGGCTGAAGTAGACGCCGGGCGAGCGTACGAGCTGCGAGACGACCACGCGCTCGGCGCCGTTGATGATGAAGGTGCCGTTGTCGGTCATCAGCGGGAAGTCGCCCATGAACAACTGCTGCTCTTTGATCTCGCCGGTCTCCTTGATATGGAGCACGACGTCGACCTTGAGCGGCGCGGAGTAGGTCATATCCTTCTCGCGGCACTCCAGCTCGCTGTACTTCGGATCGCCGAACTCGTAGTCCTCGAAGCTCAGCTCCATGCGCGTGCCGGTGAAGTCGACGATCGGCGAGATCTCGTCGAACAGCTCGCGCAGGCCGCTGTCGGCGCGGCTGGCGGTGTCCGGGCCACCGATGAACCAGCGGAACGAATCGAGCTGCACCTGGATCAGGTTGGGGATGGAGATAATCTCCGGGACCTGGCTGTACTCCTTCCGCAACGTTGGCACGGCGGATCGAACCGGCGCGAGGCTCCTGGCAGTGGTCATGAAGCGGTACTCCTCGAGTGCGCTCTCGATCGCGACGGACGCGATCGCATACCCCGATGATCAGCAGAGGGGCAGAACGTACCGTCTACTTGGGACGAATCTGTGTCGCAAGGCTTGGCCGGGGAATTTGTGTGGAAACGATAATGCGCCCAGCTTCCTTAGTGTAGCAGGGCGCACAAACTCCGTCAACGCCGCGGCGGGGCCGGGCGCTGGCGACACAATATTGCAAGGGGCAGTGGAGACAACACCCCGACTGTCCACTCCTGACGCGATCTATCATATCGGTCTTGTCAAGCTGTCACAAGGCCGAGCGCGAATGCTATCCTCAGACGGGCCACGCGCCCGCGAAAGGATCAGCGTATGCCCGAAGTCGGGCCGCGCCGCGAGGCGGCCCGCCGCCGTATCCTCGTCGTCGACGACGACCCGCAGCTCTGCGAGTTCGTCGCGATGGCGCTCGCCGAGCAGGGCTACGAGACCGCGACCGCGGAGGACGGCATGACGGCGCTGGCGATCGCGGGGTACGATCCGCCAGCGCTGCTGCTCGTGGACATCGGCATGCCCGGCCTCTCCGGCGAGGAGCTGGCGGCGAAGGTGAGCGAACTTTGCGCGGCCGTCGTGCCCTGCATCATCATGTCCGGCAGCGTGCAGTGCCGGACCGAGGCCGACGCCGGCAGCGTGGTGGCCTACCTGCCGAAACCGTTTGAGCTGGACGACCTGTTCCGCGTGGTGCGCGAGCACGCCGGCCCGCCGGCACCGTCCCAGTCGCCCGCGGCCATCGAGTAGGCTCCGCCGTCGGCCGCGCCCGCTTGCCCGAGCCATCAGCGCTTCGGCTTCTGCGCCTCGCCCCGCCGGCCGCGCCAGCGGTCGAGCAGCATCGACCAGGCGATCGTGCCGATCACGACCACGATCGCTGCCGCGGCCGACCAGCCCCAGCTGATCCGGGCGACAAAGTGCTCGATCAAGAAGACGATCGCGCCGCCGAGCACGCCGAGAAACAGGTAGTCCGAGAATCCCTGCTTGCGCCGGCGCCGCTCCTTGCGCAGCGGCCGCTTGCGCACACGCCCGCCGCCCGGCCCGCGCAGCGGTCCCTCGTCTTCCACCTTCCGCCGTCCGAACACCGTCGCCTCGTCCGATCCGCTTACCTGCCACCGCCGCAGCCTCAGCGTACTCAATCGCCGCCGCTGTGCCCATACGGCCCGGGCAAGTGTGCGCCGCCCGTGCAGCGGCAAGGCGATCTGGTCACAATGGGGCTGAGCCGGCTGCGCCGGGACGGAGGCCGCATGTTCCGTCGCGTCTTGATCGCCAACCGCGGCGAGATCGCCTGCCGCATCGCCAGAACCTGCAGGCGGCTGGGCGTCGAGGCCGTGGCCGTCTACTCCGACGCCGACGCGGATGCGCTGCACGTCCGCGCCGCCGATCGCGCCGAGCGGATCGGTCCGGCCGCGCTGGACGGGAGCTATCTCTCGATTCCGGCGCTGCTCGCGGCGGCCAGGCGCAGCGGCGCCGAGGCGATCCACCCCGGCTACGGCCTGCTTTCCGAGCGCGCCGGCTTCGCGCGTGCGGTGCAGCAAGCCGGCCTCGTCTTCATCGGCCCGACGCCCGAGGCGATCGAGGCGATGGCGAACAAGACCGCGGCGCGGGCGCGGGTGGCCGCTGCCGGCGTGCCGCTGGCGCCGGGCAGCGACGGGCCGTTGGCGGCGGGTGCGGACGCCCAGGCGCTGGCCGAGCGCATCGGCTACCCGCTGATGGTCAAGGCAAGCGAAGGCGGCGGCGGCATCGGCATGACGGTCGTGCATGAGCCGGCGAAGCTGCGCGGCGCGGTAGAGCGCGGCCGCCGCTCGGCCGCCCGCGCCTTCGGCAGCGATGAAGTCTACCTTGAGCGCTTCGTGGAGCGGGCACGCCACGTCGAGGTGCAGGTGTTCGGCGACGCGGCGGGAAACCTGATCGCGCTCGGCGACCGCGACTGCTCCGTGCAGCGCCGCCACCAGAAGGTGACCGAGGAAGCCCCCGCACCGGGCCTGGGCGCGAGCCGACGTGGTGCGCTGCACGACGCGGCGCTGCGCGCCGCCGCCGCGGTGAACTACACCAACGCCGGCACGGTCGAGTTTCTGCTTGCGCCGGACGGCGCCTTCTACTTCCTCGAAATGAATACCCGTCTGCAGGTCGAGCATCCCGTCACCGAGCTGATCACCGGCCACGACCTGGTGGAGTGGCAACTACGCATCGCCGCGGGCGAGCCGCTGCTTCCGGGCCAGGATGCGCTGCGCTTCGACGGCCACGCGATCGAGTGCCGCGTCTATGCCGAAGACCCGCACACGCACCTGCCCTCGCCCGGCACGATCACGAGCTGGCAACCGCCGGCGGGCGAGCACATCCGCGTCGACAGCGGCGTCGAGCAGGGCAGCGTCGTCAGCCCCTTTTACGACCCGCTGCTGGCCAAGCTGGCCGTCTGGGGCGCCGACCGCCACGCGGCGCTGAAGCGGATGCAGGACGCCCTCGCCGGGTTTGCGGTCGAAGGACTGAAGACGAACCTGCCGCTGCTGCGCCGCATCCTTGGCCACGCGCTGTTCGTCGAAGGCCGCTACAGCACGGAACTGATCGCGACGCTGACCGCCGAAAGCGCCGGGGCAAATTCGTCCGCCGCATCGGGCTGAGCGGGCAGCGAGACAGCAAGACAAGGGAGCATGGGGATGGCGCATGAGTTCCTGAGCAACGAACAGATCGTGCAGGCGGCGCGGCACAACCTGCCCCAGGGCGCCTGGGATTACCTGGTCGGCGCCTCCGAGTCGGAGACGACGATGCGCCGCAACCGGCTCGGCTTCGACCGGATCGCCTTCCGCCCGCGCATCCTGGTCGACGTGTCGCAGATCGATCCCGCGACCACGCTGCTCGGCCAGCCCCTGCGCATCCCCGTCATCCTTGCGCCGATCGGCTCACTGCAGGTGTTCGCGCCGGAAGGCGGCATCGCCGCGGCGCGGGCAGCAGCCAAGTTCGGCACCGTCCACGTCGTCAGCTCCGCCACCGAGCCGTCGCTTGAAGAGACCGCTGCCAGCACGCCGGCGCCGAAGATCTTCCAGCTCTACGTGCACGGTGATGAGGCTTGGACGCGCCAGATCCTGGAGAGGGTGAAGCGGGCCGGCTACGCGGGACTCTGCCTCACCGTGGATGTCGCGGTCTACAGCCGGCGCGAACGCCCCATGCTCAGCGGTTGGACGACGCCCTCGCGGCGCACGCCCGCCGACCCGCGCTTCCGTGCCTCGCTCACCTGGGAAACGATGGACATGATCAAGGAAATCGCCGGCCTGCCCTTCCTGCTCAAGGGCGTGGCCACGGCGGAGGACGCGGCGCTCGCCGTGGAACACGGCGTCGACGCGGTCTGGGTCTCCAACCACGGCGGCCGCCAGCTCGATGGCGCCCAGGGAGCGATCGAGACGCTGCCGGAGATCGTGGCCGCGGTGAACGGCCGGGCGCAGATCGTGCTCGACGGCGGTGTGCAGCGCGGCGGCGACGTGCTCAAGGCGATCGCGCTGGGCGCCAACGCCGTGGCGATCGGCAAGCTGCAGGGCTGGGGCCTCGGCGCGGACGGCACGGCCGGCCTCGTGCGGGTGTTGGAGCTGCTGGAGCACGAGATCACCGTCGCGATGGGCCTGCTCGGCGTCACGCGCATTGACCAGCTGACCCCGAAATATGTCTGCGCCGCCGAGGCGGTGATGCCGCCGCACGAGATGAGCATGTGGACGAATATGCCCGGCAGCCGCCTTCTCTGAACCCCGGCACACCGCGGCAGGTGCAATTGCCGCCGCCGCCGGGTATCTTCGGCATGGACGTAGCACTTCGACGGAACGAACCAGACCGGCAGCCGCGACGAGCGCACGGGAGCTGACGCCATGTTCATCGGCTACTTCACGGAGCGGCCCTATCAAGACCCCAACTCCGGCTACTTCGGCGCCACGGGCAGGCCGATCACGGACCTGGGCATCAGCAACGGAGAATACGATCCCATCCTTGGGGCGGAGCTGTACAACCGCTATCTGGACGAGAAGCTGTACGCCGAAGCCGTGGGCTTCGACGGGCTGATGCTCAACGAGCACCACTCCACCCCCTTCTGCATGGGCGGCGTGATGAACGTCGAGGCGGCGATCCTCGCCCGC
>Ga0070730_10000514_pt1 | contig 44715 bp, 37 predicted proteins | sample Coa_R1_3_FD_66447 | JGI IMG/M metagenome (GOLD analysis project Ga0070730, IMG submission 66447) | Surface soil microbial communities from Centralia Pennsylvania, which are recovering from an underground coalmine fire - Coalmine... | ecosystem: Environmental > Terrestrial > Soil > Unclassified ...
AATATGTTAAGATTGGGTATATTCAATCTTAAGCGTTGAGGTAACTTTCACCCATGCAAACGCTCATTCAAGACCTGCTCGGTTTTAACGGCTCTTTGTTTACCACCATTCATACACCAGCCGGGCATACGCCACTGGTCGATAATCTTATGCCCATCGTAGCGAGTGATGTCCTCTATCTCTTTCCGATTTTGATTCTCCTCATGTGGTGGATTCCAGGCAGCAAGAGTCCCGCTGCCAGAGCCGAGCGCAGCGTGAGCCATGAAGCCGTCGTCTGGACAGTCGTAGCCGTCGCGCTGGCCCTCATCGGGAACGTTGCCCTGGGCGCGCTCATCCCCGAACCACGCCCCTTTATTTCCTTTCACTTCACGCCACTCGTTGCTCACCCAGCCGATGCTTCTTTTCCCAGCGACCATGCCGCTGTGACCTTCGCCATCACTGGTATCTTGCTTATCCGTTTCTGGCTGGCTTACCGAAGGCCAGCTCTGCCTCCGGTGGCGCCATATCCACCAAAACCATATGCGCAAAGAGCCAATAGCGCGCAGGGCCTCTCCGGCCCAGAACGCTCTGGGCTGCTCTGGAGAACAGGGATTCTGGCTGCGCTAGGACTGCTGCTGGCAATTGCCATTGGTTACGCGCGGGTCTATGTAGGTGTGCATTACCCACTCGACATCATCGGCGGAGCCATCATTGGCCTGGTGGCGGCCCTGATCGTCGCCCTGGCACGTGGGCTGCTAAAACCCGTAGCTAGGCTTGTGGAAAGCGGAGCGCATCTTGTCCATCTGGCATAAGCCTATCTGATCTGCATCTCCTAAAGATTGGATAGCCACAATCCACTCCTGAACCCAGCGGCCACGTGTATCCCTTCTTGCGCCGCTTCCAGGAGCGGTGTACAATATTCTTGATAACCTGGCAATTAGCGCGGCATGGCAGAGTATGCCGCGCTTACGCTTTTCTGCCGTGCTGATGCTTGCACGTTCATTGAGTCCAAAGGAGGAAGCGCGATGAAAGCGGTCGTGATGGCCGGCGGCGAGGGATCTCGCCTGCGCCCGTTAACCGTGGCAAGGCCCAAGCCAATGGTGCCGATTGTGGGCAAGCCAGTAATGGAGCATATTCTCCATCTGCTGAAAGCGCACGGCATTACGGATGTGGTCGTCACGGTCCAATATCTCGCTAACAACATCGAGGATTATTTCGGTGACGGCTCGCAATTCGGCATGAATATTGCCTACTCCCGCGAAGAAGTGCCCTTGGGCACAGCGGGCAGCGTCAAAAATGCCGAAGAACTCCTCGATGAGCCGTTCATCGTCATCAGTGGTGATGCGCTGACGGACTTCAACCTCACCGACATCATCAACTACCACCTTGAAAAGAAGGCGCTGGCGACACTGACCCTGGCGCACGTCTCCAATCCCCTCGAATACGGCGTCATCATCGCCAACGAAGACGGCCATATCAGCCAGTTCCTGGAAAAGCCGAGTTGGGGCGAGGTCTTCAGCGACACCATCAACACTGGCGTCTATGTGCTGGACCCCAAGATTTTCTCCTATTTTGAGAAAGGCAAACCCTTCGACTTCAGCCAGGAGCTTTTCCCGCTGATGCTCAAGAATGGTGACCCCATCTACGGCTACGTCGCCAAGGGCTACTGGTGTGATGTTGGCAACCTTGGTGAATATATGAAGGCCAATGGCGACGTGTTGCAGGGCCAGGTCCAGGTCCAGATTCCCGGCAAAGATCAGGGCGGCAGCATCTGGGCCGAAGAGGGTGTCGAGATCGCGCCGGACGCCCAACTCTATGGCCCTATCTTCCTGGGCCACGACTGCAAGATCAAAAGTGGCGTCATCATTCACGGCCCCACCTGCATCGGCCATTACAGCATCATCGATGATCGCGCTCAGGTGGATCGCAGCATCGTCTGGAACAACTCCTACATTGGCGAGCGTGCCGAACTGCGCGGCGCCATCGTCGGCTCCGCCACCAGCCTCAAGAGCAAGGCAGTCATGTTTGAAGGAGCAGTGGTTGGCGATAACTCCGTCATCCAGGAAAGCGCGATCATCCAACCCGGCGTCAAAATCTGGCCGAATAAAGAGATTGAGACTGGAGCCGTTGTCACCTCAAGCGTCATCTGGGGTTCCCAGGGAAGGCGCGGCCTCTTCGGGCGCTACGGCGTGACCGGCCTGGTCAACGTCGATATTACCCCAGAGTTTGCCGCCAAGCTGGGCGCGGCCTATGGCGCGATCCTGCCCAAAGGCTCGTGGGTCTGCGTGAACCGTGATGCGCACCGCACGCCCCGCATGATTAAGCGCGCCATCATCTCTGGCTTGCCCTCGGCAGGCTGTAACGTCAACGACCTGGAGTCAGTTCCCGTGCCAGTCGCGCGCTACTACGTGCGCACAACTGACGCGGCAGGCGGGGTGCATATCCGCCTCTCGCCCTACGACCCGCGCGTCCTAGATGTCAAGTTCTTTGACCAACATGGGCTGGACATCAATAAGCCTACTGAGCGCAAAATCGAAAACCTCTTCTTCCGCGAGGATTTTCGCCGCGTCTATCTGGATGACATCGGCGTCATCCAATACGCTCCTGCGGTCATTGAGCGCTATACCAAAGGCTTCTACAACGTAGTGAACGCTGAGGCCACGAAAAAGCGCGGCTACCGCATCGTCGTCGATTATGGGCATGGCAGCAGCGTTCAGGTGCTTCCGCCCATTTTCAACACGCTGGGCTGCGACGTGATCGCCCTTAACTCCAGCCGCGACGAGGCCAAATTCTCGCGCACGGCAGAGGAGTTTGAGCGCGACATGACCGTCCTGGCATCCATCACCTCCACACTCAATGCCGACCTGGGCGTGCGCCTGGATACTGGCGGCGAGCGCATCTACGTCGTCGATAATCGCGGGCGCATCCTGGATGGTGGCAGGCTGCTGGCTGCCTTTACCGATCTGATGACCCGCTCAGCGGCAGGCGGTGTTGTCGCCGCGCCGGTCACGGCCCCCAGCGCGATTGAACAGGTGGCCCAGCGCAACGGCGGCCAGATGTTGCCCACCAAAGTTATGCCCCATGCCCTGATGAGCGCCGCGGCGCGCGATAGCGTCGTGCTGGTTGGCGACGGGGACGGCGGTTTTGTCATCCCTGCCCTGCAACCGGCATTTGATGGTATGCTTGCCATCGCCAAAATCCTGGAGTTGCTGGCAACCTATAACGTCAAGCTCTCCGAGGTGGTCGATGACCTGCCGCCCTATTACCTGATTCGCACCAAAGTGGCTTGCCCCTGGGAGTATAAGGGCAAGGTCATGCGCATCCTCAGCGAGCAATATCGAGAGCGCCGTCAAAAGCCTATCGATGGCATCAAGATCGAGCTTGGCGAAGAGTGGGTCTTGGTTCTGCCCGACGCCGACCGACCGCTCTTCCACGTCCTGGCCGAGTCGCGCTCGCGTGATTCCGCTCAGGCACTGGCAGATAAATACGCGCGCGTCGTCAGCGGCTTGCAGCATTAGCGCGTCCCAGCACACCGGAGCGTCGAACATCAATGCAGAGCGAGTGGTTTGAGGGGCTACCTTCAGCTACTCGCCCTCTTTTTCATTCCAGATGGGGTTAGAAGTCCTTGCGCCTATCCATGCTGCCAAAAGCACCGCCTCTTCGTTATACACAGAGGGACATGCTGAAGCATAATCCCTTGACTATACTGCCCTAACGAATGCAGCAGATGTCAACACGAAAGGCAGGTAGCGGCTCATGTCTGAGCAGGTCCATCCGGCATGGCGGCGCGTACTCGCGCCACTGCTATCCACAACCCTCATTCTGAGCATTTCGAGCATCCTGGCTCTGACTCTGGCGCTAGGCACGCCGCCCTTGCTGGGTCAGATACCCCGCGCGTGGGCGTGTGGCATCAGCGCGCAAACGATGCTGGCGAACAATGCCCCGGCGATCCCAGTGCCAGGTTCTCAAGCTTTGCTGGCAACCAATCAAGGATCGACGAACCTGCCTGGCTTCTTCCCCGGCGACTATTATCGCGGCCAGGCGATTACGTTTACCGAAGACCTTTCGCAAGTGCCAGGCGCCCCGCCCAAAGACAGCGTGCAATGGCGCTGGGATTTTGGCGATGGCAGCAGCTATGGCTCAGGCTCAGAGCCAACCCATACCTACCAGCGCGCCGAGAAATACACCATCAACGTCAGCAATTATGACGACATCGATAAAACCTGGAACCCGTTTGACACCGCGACCATCACCATACTTGAGACTCCCTGGAGTAATCCGCCCATCGCTAAGGCAACCGCTGATAAGACCCTGGTCGCGCTCAACGATACCGTCACCTTTGACGCCACCGGCTCACATGCCGTCGTTGGCACGCAGCTCACCTACGAGTGGAACTTCGGCGATGGCTCGCCAGACACACAAGGAACCCATGTCACCTACCAGTTCAGCATCCCAGGGCGCGCGCTGGTCACGCTGATCGTGAAGGATAGCCGAGGAGCGCCCAGCGCAGCAGTCATACCCATCCAGGTAGTCACCTTTATTCCGCAAGTTCATCTGAAAGTTTCGGCCACCAGCGCCACAGTAGGACAGACCATCACCTTTGATGCCTCCCAGGTACAGCTAGAGGGAGGCGACTCTATCAGCAAATACATCTGGAACTTTGGCGACCAGACGCCAGCACAAACAACTACCACCAGTACCATTATCCACAGCTATACAAAGCCAGGGCGCTATCAGGTCCAGGTTCAGGCCATCGACGCCCAGAATGTGCCGGGGACAGCAACAGTCAACATCACAATTCAATCAGCAGCAAACGCTGGAAGCGGCAGTAGTGGCAGTAGTTTGTCTCACACCTCCTTCACCCTCATCGGCTTGGGGTTGCTCATTGTGCTGGCGCTCGGAGTCTTATTCGCCGCATCGCTCTGGCGACGCCGCGCCGCGCCAGCCACCCAGGGGCGCGGAAGCGCCAGCCAACGCTCGCCCAGGCAGCACAACCCATCAGGCGGCGCCACCCAGACAGCCCGACGAACCATCCCACGCCAGCCATCAGCAGGCCAACCATCAGGAACACGCCCGGCAACCAACTCACGCGCCAGACCGCCGCAACGGCCACCAAACTCCGGCCCAGAGCGCCAGACGCCTGGTAAAGAGAAGAACTTGCGGGAAAGTTTTTATCGAGATGAAGACTTCCCTCAGGGCTGATATATCATCCGGCTGAAGTCCACTGGCAGCGCCGCCATCTCGGTGACTAAACGGTAATTCGCTACCTCAGCGGCGCTGCCAGCGAAGGCGGTATGCGAGAGGAGCAACCAATGGAGAGCGAGCGCTTTCAGCGGCGTCTGGCAATCTGCCAGGCGATGCCTGGCAATAGCGAAGACACGAGTTACCTGGCATGCAACTACCCAAGCCCGCTCGATGCTAAACTAGACGCGCTCTGCTCGCTGTATCTCGAGGCCAGCGCGACACAGCAAGAGACGCTGGCCGGTCTCTTTACTTGCGAAATGAGTACAGCGGCTGAGCAATTAGCCATCAATGCGAACATTGATAACCTGCTCAGTTATATTCGGCGCGTCGCCCGGCGGATCAAAGCCGTTGAGGACTGTGCGCTGGCGCAGTTGGGGCTGGCGGCAGCAGGGCTTGCCGCCGAGGGCGCCGACGAACGCGACATCCTGATAGCCTGCGCATTCTTGCAATACGCCGCCATGCAGGCGGACATCGACCTGGCGCCCATGATTGAAGCGCAGGCAGCTACGGCGCGGCCCCAGACGCAGCGCCTATTGACCGCGCTGCGCAAGAGCGATGACGCGACGCTCACACGCATTATCCGCTACCACGAGGGAACGGGATAATGCGCCGTTCCCTTGCAACCACCGGGCTGCTATTATTATAGGCGGCTATCGCCGCGACCAATGCCAATGGTCAGTTATGTAGCAGCAGGCATATCGGAACTTTTCAGCGCATCTGTATGCTATGCTATATCCATACACAAGCAGCGCCTGATGCCTTGCTGCCTAGCGCAAGGATTGTCCCACTTCCACTTTGAGGCAGGAGAATCACGCATGACAGGATCAACCACTTCTGACACGACGGCCTCTAGTGAAAACATCGAGCGCACAGTAAATGTGCGCGGCATCCCAACCCACCTCTTTGAGGGCGGGGCGCCAACCGCGCCGCCGCTGCTCTATCTGCACGGCACCTTCCTGGGCAATCTCTGGCTGGAGTATCACCAGCGGCTGGCCGAGCGCTTCCATGTTTTCGCGCCCGATACGCCCGGCTTCGGCCTGACCCAACGGCCAGACTGGATGCGCGACATGGATGACTACACACTCTACTTCCGCGACCTGCTGGATACGCTGGGGCTGGAGCAGCCGGTGATCGTTGGGCATTCGCTGGGCGGCTGGATGGCCGTCGAGATCGCCGTCTGGTTTCCAGAGCGCCTCGGCAGGCTGGTCCTCGCCAACGCGGCGGGCATTCGCGTCAAGGGGTCGCCCATTGCCGACCTGTTTGCCATGAACCCACAGGAGATGGTTGCCGCCTGCTTTGATGACTTCTCGGCGGCGGCTCCGCTCATGCCAGCCGAGATGAGCTTTGACTACATCATCGACCAGTTTCGCCAGCGGACCACCCTGGCCTCGCTGGCCTGGAATCCGCATTTTGATCCCAAGCTGGAGCGCCGCCTGGAGCGCGTGCAATGCCCCACGCTCGTCATCTGGGGCGAAAATGATCGCCTGATTCCGCCTGTCTATGGCGAGCGCTACCAACAATTGATTGCGGGCGCGAAGCTGGTCACGCTCCAGGGCACCGGCCATATGCCCATGTTCGAGAAGCCCGCCGAGTGGAGCGAGGCGATCACCACGTTTTTGCTGACCCAGGGGTAAGAGCCGAAGGAGAATCTGCGCATGAGCAAGCTGCAATTTCACTACTTCCATCTGATGCCCTGGCCCCATCTGCCAGCGGACTTTGATGAGAAATATGACTCCGCGTGGGTCACGCTGCCCAACTCGATTTATGACCCCGTGAAGGGCCATGAGGTCTACAACCGCTATTTCGATGAGATTGAGCGCGCCGACAAGCTCGGCTGGGACAGCGTCATCGTCAACGAGCATCATCAGAACGCCTACGGCACAATGCCCTCGCCCAACCTCATGGCGGCTGTGCTGACCCAGCGCGTGAAGCGGGCCAAAATCGGCATTGTCGGCAATGGGCTGCCGCTGCATGACGACCCGCTGCGCGTAGCTGAAGAGATCGCCATGCTCGATGTCATCAGCGGCGGACGCATCATCTCCGGCTTCGTGCGTGGCACAGGCATGGAGTATTTCAGCTATAACATCAACCCGACACTCAGCCGCGAGCGCATGAACGAGGCGCACGACCTGATTATCCAGGCGTGGACACGCCCCGGCCCCTTCGTCTTTGAGGGTGAACACTACAACTACCGCTACGTCAACATCTGGCCGCGCCCCATCCAGCAGCCACATCCACCCATCTGGCTGCCTGGCACCGCCAGCATGGAAACGATTGATTTTGCCGCCAGACACAAATATCCCTACATGACTGTCTTCATGCCGATGGAGCAGCGTAAGATGGCCTACGAACTTTATCGCCGTGTGGCCGAGGAAAAATACGGCTACGAGGCGCAGCCAGAGCAACTGGCTTTCTGCGTGCCGGTGATTGTCGCCGAAACCGACGACCAGGCCATGAAAGATGCCGAGAAATACATGATGTGGCTCTTCAACAGGGGACTGAAGGTGCGCCCGGAGTTCAACTTCCCACCAGGCTATATCAGCGAGCGCAGCCTGATGGCCGTGCTGAAGAGCGGCGCCATGACCCGCCCGAAGCCGACACTCAAAGATTTGATTGATCACGGCGTCGTCATCGTTGGCGGCGTGGATACGGTCATCGAAAAGTTGTCGTACTATACTGATGAACTACACGCCGGCATGCTCGTTACGGGCGGGCAGGTCGGCGAGATTCCCGACTATCTGGTTCTGCGCAATCAGGAACTGATGGCAAAGGAGATCATGCCGCATTTCCGCGACAAACCAATCAAGCAGGAAGCAACGACATCAAGCAGGTGAGCGTACCCATGCCTATCACCACCGAGACCTTCAAGGCGCTCCTCGCGCAGCTTGCCGGAGCCGTCACTATTATTACCACCCGCGACGCTGATGGGCAGGTCTGGGGATTCACGGCCAGTTCCGTGTGCAGCGTCTCGCTGGAGCCACCACTGGCGCTGTTTTGCCTGGAACATACGGCAGATTGCTATCTTGCCTTTCAAGAGCGCAACCTATTTGCTATCAACATGCTCTCATCCGAGCAGAGCGAGCTATCGGCACTGTTCGCACAGAAAGGCAGCGCCAAGTATCGAGAGACGCCCTTTACGGAGGGTCCATTCGGCCTGCCGCTCCTGCCCAGCGCGCTGGTTCACCTGGAGTGCAGCGTCTTCGCCCGCTATCCCGGTGGCGACCACATCATCATTGTCGGGCAGGTAGAGACTGGCGCGCAGCCTGCATCAGATGCTGCACTCCAGCCATTGATCTATTACGCCCGGTCGTATGGCACTTTTGCGCGTTTGCCCGAACCCAAACCAGCCGAGAACAAGAACGGATCAGGCGCCAACAAAAGTCGCAGGCGCTGAGCAGACATGGCGTGCGTGGAACGCTGCTAGCTTCAGTGCTGGTAGCGTTCCACGCAAAGCGATCTGCCTCAACCAACAGCTAGAGCATCGGTCAAGAAGTCCTGTTTTCGTCCTAGCCCACGCAGGTGGGCTTGGTGGCGTAGCCTCCAGGCGCGGTCGAGCGAGAGGTCCGAGCCGTAGGCGAGAGGGGCGGCCCCTGCGGGGAGCGGCCCTTGCGGGCCTACGGCCTTGGACGGCTTGCGGACGCTGGGCGCCCGCACTCTCGCCCGCTGCGCTGGCTCGCGCCGTCCAGCGCTGGGCGCCCGCACTCTCGGCTGCGCCTCGCGGGCCGCTGCCCAGCGCCGTCCAGCGCCCGCCGCCGTAGGCGCGGCCTTCAGCCGCCAGCCCCCCGGCGCTGAGGACTTCCTGGCCGGCGTTCTAATATTGAATCAGCGAGAAAACGTTGTGCCCCTGAAGGCGCCGACGGCCCTGCAACGCCGTAAGCTCCACCAGGAAGGCAATGCCGACCACCTCGCCGCCCAGACGCTGCACCAGATCGAGCGCCGCGCCGACAGTGCCGCCAGTCGCCAGCAGATCATCGACGATCAGCACCTTCTGTCCTGGCCGGATGGCGTCAGTATGAATCTCGACGGTATTGGAGCCGTACTCCAGCGCATACTCGACGTGAATCGTCTCAGCGGGCAGCTTGCCAAACTTGCGCACCGGCACGAAGCCCGCGTTCAAGAGCAGCGCCAGGGGCGCGCCAAAGATGAAGCCGCGCGACTCAACCCCCACGACCTGCTCGATCCCAGCGTTCTTAAACGGCTCCGCCATCCCCTCCAGCGCGACACGCAGCGCCCGCGCATCCTGGAGCAGTGGAGTAATATCTCGAAACAAAATGCCCGGTGTGGGGAAATCGGGAATATCCCGAATCACGCTTTTCAGCCAATCAGAACGCTCCTGCTGGCTGAGGGAAACAGGCACATTCAGGGCATCCGCCATACATCATCTCCTCAAATAGGGTGCTTTAAGCCTCTTCCGGCGCCCATCTGAGAGAGGGCCTCTCAGAGAACCGACAGTGGCACAGAAACCGCACATATTATAGCACTGGCTTGCCAGAGCACCGACCATTTTGTTCGCTCGGCTGTCCGTCAGGTTCCAAGCGGCTTAGCGTATATCTTCGCGCGCTTGACACAAGGTGAGTGACTCCTATATAGTAAGAGAAGGTTTCACTTCAGAAAGTGATGCCAGTGACTGTATGATTCCAACCTTCGAGCCTTTGCAGCCTTTTTCCGTCTTCATTCGGAGGTGACTCTCTTGATTCCCTATTGGGTATTTTTCATAGCTGTCGGAGCGGTGGCGGTTGTCTTCGGCGCAGCCAGCCTGATAATGGGCAGATATATCGGCGCTATCCTTACGCGCAGCCGCTATAACGAGATGCTCCACCAGGAAAAAGAAGACTACGAACGCCGACTCCTGGAAGCGCAGGAACATCAACGCGATGTCCTGCGCGAAACCAAAGAAGAAACCGCCAAGTTCCGCGCCACGATTGAGGCTGAGAACCGCGAGCGACGAATCGAGATCAAACGACAAGAGCAGCGCTTGATTCAAAAGGAGGAAACCCTCGAACGCAAAACTGACAATATGGAACGCCGCGAGCGAGCGCTAGCAACGAAAGAACGCCAGCTTGACCAACTCCGCGAGGAACTCGAAGGCGTCAAGCGCCAGCAGTTTGCCGAACTGGAGCGGATTGCCGGCCTGAGCGCTGAAGAAGCCAGGAATCTCTTAATCGCCAGTATCGAAGAGCAGGCGCGTCGAGATGCCGCCAGGCGCGTGCATGAGATTGAAGCAGCAGCCCGCGAAGATGCCGAACAGAAGGCGCGCGAAATCATCACCCTTGCCATTCAGCGCTGCGCCTCCGATCAGGTTTCTGACGTTACGGTCTCGGTGGTCCCTTTGCCCAACGATGAGATGAAAGGCCGCATCATCGGGCGCGAGGGCCGCAACATCCGAGCGCTGGAGGCCGCCACAGGCGTTGATCTGATTATCGACGATACCCCCGAAGCAGTGATCCTCTCCGGCTTTGACCCTGTGCGCCGCGAGGTTGCCCGCATCGCCCTCACCAAGCTCATTCTGGATGGCCGTATCCATCCAGCGCGCATCGAGGATGTCGTCGCCAAGGCCCGACAAGAGGTCGAGAACGTAATCCGCGAAGAGGGCGAGCGCGCCCTGATGGAATCCAACGTACATAGCCTGCCGCCGGAATTGGTCAAAATCATTGGCCGCCTGCATTTCCGTACCAGCTACGGCCAGAACGTTCTCAATCACTCTATTGAGGTTTCCGTTCTGGCAGGAACGATGGCCGCCGAGTTGGGCGCAGATGTAAAAATCTGCAAGGAGGCCGGGCTGCTGCACGACATGGGCAAGGCCATCGACCAGGAGGTTGAGGGTCCGCACGCCATCATCGGCGGCGAGATTGCCCGGCGCTACAACCGCTCGCCCAGGGTTATTCACGCGATGGTGGCCCACCACGCCACCGAGGCCGAGCCGCAATCGCTAGAGGCAGCGATTGTGCAGGCGGCAGACGCCATTTCAGCGGCGCGCCCTGGCGCGCGGCGCGAAACGATTGATCTTTACATCAAGCGTCTGGAAGCGCTGGAAACCATTGCCAACTCGTTTATCGGCGTAGAGAAGTCGTTTGCCATCCAGGCTGGGCGGGAGGTGCGCATCATCGTCAAGCCCGAAGAGGTGGACGAACTGGCGGCAGCCCAGCTTGCCAGCGAGATTGCGCGCAAGATCGAAGAAAACCTGGATTATCCCGGCCAGATTAAAATCTGCGTCGTGCGCGAGACGCGCTCTGTTGATTACGCGAAGTAGTAGAGAGAGGAAGAAGGAAACGATGAGAGGGGCATGTTGGATGTCCCTCTCATCCCCGTTTAGCACATGAAGATTGACCTGCATACGCATTCAACCGCCTCAGATGGACTTTTTACACCCCAAGAACTGGTCAAGCGGGCCAGCGAGACGGGCGTATCTATCATGGCATTGACCGATCACGATACAACCAACGGCCTAGAGGCCGCAATGGGCGCCGGACAGAAATATCACCTGGAGATCATTCCCGGCATCGAAGTGAACACCGACATCTCCGGCTCAGAAGTCCATGTGCTGGGCTATTTCCTGGCGTATCAGCAGCCTGCATTTCAGCAGACGCTCCAGACACTGCGCGCTCAGCGCGTGACGCGCGCTCAGCGCATGGTCGCCAAGCTGCAAGCGCTGGGACTGGACATCACCTGGGAGCGTGTGCGCGAATTGGCGGCTGGGACGGTGGGCCGCCCGCATGTGGCCGCCGCGCTTGTTGAGAAGGGCTACGCCGAGAGCGTAGCCGACGCTTTCAACCGCTACCTGGGGCACAACGGCCCTGGCTATGTGCCGCGCTATAAGCTCGCACCCATTGACGCCATTCGCCTGATTAACAGCGCGCACGGCCTGCCGGTGATGGCGCATCCGGCTGGCATCCCTGAACTTGAACAGCTTCTGCCCTCGCTCTGCGAGGCTGGCCTGGCGGGCATAGAGGTCTTCTACGGCGAGTATGAACCCGACACAGTGTCCTACCTGGCGAAACTCGCCGATTTCTATCACCTGATCCCCACAGGCGGCAGTGACTATCATGGGCCGGGCATCCATCCTACGCCGCTGGGCGCACGCAATGTACCCGCAGAGAGCGTGGCGCGCCTGCGGGCAAGCGGCCAGGAACGTCGCCGCGCTCCAGCGCCCACGTTTGAACTGCCGCCGTATCGCTAAATGTCATTCCAGCACTCCCCGCCAGATTTCCCCAAATTTTGAAATTTGCGTATAAGCCGCCCCCTTCTCTGGAGACGACTTCTCTTCTGGCGTACACGACAGAGAGAATCCTTTTCTGCGCTCAATCCGACTTAGTGTAACCTTGACACCATAACCTTCGGCGCGCTATACTCTCTGCCAGAGTAAGTGTACAAGTTACACCAACTTGTTGAGATGAACTTCTCAGATCGGGCTGATCTGCGGCCCCGATTGTTTCGGGAGAGCGCCGCGCATCAGCGCCAGAAGACCCAAATACCTGGCGAGAGGCCGCATCAAGCGTGTGTTGCTGGCGCAGCGCTTCTCATCCTGCCTGGATAAAGGAGTGTCTTCGATGACATTCGCCCCGTCTGAGCGGGCAGGCGAGCGGCAGGTAGATGTTGCCATTATCGGTGGCGGCGTCGCCGGACTCTCGCTGGCCCTCTCACTGCCGCCCTCACTCTCCATTGCGCTGCTGACCAAAGGCGCCCTGGGCGAAAGCAACACGCGCTACGCGCAAGGTGGCCTTGCCGCTGCTGTGGGCAGCGACGATTCGCCCGATCTGCATTTCCACGATACGCTAATTGCTGGCGCGGGCCTCTGCGATGAAACTGCCGTGCGGCTGCTCGTGGAGGAAGCTCCTGAGGCGGTGCGCTGGCTGATCGCCGTTGGCGCAGCATTTGATCGCAAACCAATCGCTGAAAACACGGCCAGTGGTACCGAGAGCATCATTGCTAATAACCAGACGGCCAATCTATTTGAAACCTATATCATGGGCCACGAGGCAGCCCATAGCAAACGCCGTGTACTGCACGCGCACGGCGACGCCACTGGAGCAGAGGTTGAGCGCGCGCTGGTCGCAGCGGCGCGCGCGCGCCCCACTATTAGCATCTATGAGCAACTCTTTGCGCGCGACCTGCTGATCGAAGACAGCCAGTGTTGCGGCGTGCTGGCGCTGGACCAGTCCGGCAGAGCGTTGCAGCTTCGGGTGCGCACAACGGTACTGGCAAACGGCGGCGCTGGTCGCCTTTGGCTGCGCACCTCCAATCCGCCGCTGGCAACGGCGGATGGGCTGGCGCTGGCCTGGCGTGCGGGCGCGGCGCTGGCCGATCTGGAGTTCACCCAGTTTCATCCCACCGTCCTGGTACCGCCTGGCGAGCGCGGATCGGCTTTCCTGATCTCAGAGGCGGTACGTGGCGAGGGCGCGTATCTGCGCAATCAGGCTGGCGAACGCTTCATGCCGCACTATCATCCCAATGCCGAGCTTGCGCCGCGCGATGTCGTCGCCCGCGCCATCTTGAGCGAGATGCTGCGCGAGGGCGCTTCCAGCGCCTATCTGGACCTGCGCCATCTGCCTGCCGAGGCCATGCGCGCCCGATTCCCGACGATTGCCGCGATCTGCGCCCAGCACGGCCTTGATCTGGCGCGCGACCTGATTCCAGTTGCGCCCGCCGCGCACTATTTCATGGGCGGCGTGGCCGTCGATACCTGGGGCCGCACGACGCTCCCACAGTTGTACGCCATCGGCGAGGTGGCCTGCACAGGCGTGCATGGAGCGAACCGGCTCGCCAGCAATTCGCTGCTAGAGGGGCTGGTCTTTGGCCGCCGCGCCGCACTTGCCATTGCTCAGACCCTGGCTGCTAACAATCAAAGCACTGCTGCTGCTGATGTTCCTGCCCGGTGGCCGGATGCAGCGCAGCTTTTCACCGGCACGGAAAGTTCTACCCAGACACTGCCAACTGCAACCATCGCCACGCACGCTCCCATCGCCGACCCGCACATCCAGAGCGCGCTTCAGCGCATCATGTGGGAGTATGTCTCGCTCTACCGCGATGAGGCAGGCTTACACCAGGCATCACAGGCGCTCAGGCGGCTGCTTGAGGAGGCGGCTGAGACAGAGGCGCTGCCTGATACCAGCAGCGCCGCGCCTTTTGGGGGCTACGAAACTAGCAACATGCTCCAGATTGCGCAATTGATTATTACGGCTGCCAGGGCGCGGCGCGAAAGTCGCGGCAGCCAGTATCGCAACGACTACCCGGCGCCAGACCCGACGCTGGCCGGGCGGCACACGCTGCTGCTCAATACCGCGATGCAATCGCTGGCGCCCGCACCAGTATGTGTTCAGGAGGACGCCAGCCGTGTCTAATCACGAGACGCTACGTATCGACCCGACGCTGATTGCGCGGGCGCTGGAAGAAGATATTGGCTTTGGCGACATCACCACACTCTGCACTGTTCCGGCAGAGCGCACCTTGACGGCAACGATCATCGCGCGCAAGCCGGGCGTGATCACCGGAATGGAGGTCGCTGCCGCCGTCTTTCAGGCCGTTGACTCCGACCTTCAGATCGAGCAGCTTGTGACCGATGGAGCCAGCGTCCTGGCGGGCGAACCGCTGGCTCGCATCCAGGGCAACGCGCGCAGCATCCTGACGGCAGAGCGCACCGCGCTGAACTTCCTGGGGCGACTCTCCGGCATCGCCACGCTGACGGCGGCCTGCGTCACTGCCGTGGCAGGCACGAGGGCAGCGATTATCGATACACGCAAGACCACGCCCGGCTTGCGCGCGCTGGAGAAATACGCCGTGCGCGTCGGCGGCGGGCGCAACCATCGCTTTGCCCTGGACGACGGCATACTCATCAAAGACAACCATATCGCCGCCGCTGGAGGCATCGGCCCGGCCATTGCTGGCGCCCGCCAGCACGCGCCGCATCTGCTCAAGATCGAAGTGGAATGCGAGACGCTGGAGCAGGTACGCCAGGCGCTTGAGGCCAGAGCAGACGTGATCTTGCTAGATAACATGAGCGTCGGGCAGCAGCGCGAAGCGGTGGCCCTCATCCGCCAGCACGACCCGCGCATCCAGATCGAGGCGTCCGGCGGCATCGGGACAGACCCGGCGCCGTTGGCGGCTGTGGCTTCTACTGGCGTCGATTTTATCTCCCTCGGCGCGCTGACCCACTCCGCGCCGAACTTTGATCTCTCGCTGGAATGCAGCGAGTAGCATAGAGCGGAGGTTTTTATCATGGCTCTGCAATCTGAGTGCGCTGAAAGCCAGGAAAAGCGGATTCTGCCAGTTCTTGCCGAGTGGCGCGCCCAGGAGCGCGCGAGCGGCGTCGCTACTCTCCATCGCCCGCGCCACGCAGGCGCTGAGGGTGCCGATAGCATTCCCCGCGAGTACGCGCTGATGCCCGCTGAAGAGCTTGATCGCCGCATCGCCGAGGCGCGCGCACAGTTGGGTACGCGCCTGCTGATCTTGGGACACCACTATCAGCGCGACGAGGTTATCACATACGCCGACGAGCGCGGCGACTCGTTCAAGCTGGCGCAGTTCGCCGCCTCGCATCCAGAGGCCGAGTATATCCTCTTCTGCGGCGTACATTTTATGGCTGAGAGCGCCGACATCCTCAGCGGCCCACAGCAGACAGTGATCTTGCCCAATCCGGCGGCGGGATGCTCGATGGCCGATATGGCCGACATCGGCGAGGTCGAAGAGTGTTGGGCCGCGCTGGAGAGTGCGGGCGTGCTGAAGCCGGTAATCGGGCCGGATGGCCGCGAACGGGCGGGCGTGATTCCCGTCACCTATATGAACTCGGCGGCCAACCTTAAAGCCTTCTGCGGGCGCAACGGCGGCATCGTCTGCACCTCCTCGAACGCGGCAGCAGTTCTCACATGGGCCTTCGAGCGCGGGCAGCGTGTTCTCTTCTTCCCCGACGAACACCTGGGGCGCAACACCGGCGTCAAGATGGGCATTCCCGACGAGCAGATGATCGTCTGGAACCAGCGCGAGCCGTTTGGGGGCATCGAGGACGACGAGCAACTGCGCCAGGCGCGCATCATGCTCTGGAAGGGCTATTGCACCACGCACCAGCGCTTCACCGTCGAGCAGATTACCAAAGCGCGAGCGAAGTATCCAGGCATCAAGGTCATCGTCCATCCCGAATGCCGCCGCGAGGTTGTGGAGGCCGCCGACCTGGACGGCTCGACCGAATATATCATCCAGCAGATCGAAAAGGCGCCAGCGGGCACGCAATGGGCCGTTGGCACCGAGATCAATCTGGTGCATCGGCTGGCCGCCGACCATCCTGAGCAAACGGTTTTCTGTCTTGATCCGGTGATCTGCCCCTGCGCGACGATGTATCGTATCCACCCGGCCTATCTGGCCTGGGTGCTGGAGGCGCTGCTGGATGGGCAGGTCATCAATCAGGTGAAGGTCGATGACGAGACAGCCCACTGGGCGCGCATCGCGCTAGATCGGATGCTGGCAACCAAGGGCTAATACCTGTCCGGTAAAGGGGCGCTATCGCGCCAGCATCCTCGCTGGCCGGAGTGGGGTGGGGACACCGCTCGGCAGCGGCAGCGTTCAACCGGAGGCGGTATCAGGAGGCGAGGGCGCGTGCAAAGCGCCTCTCGCCTCTTCGCGTTGCAGAGGTACAGTTCTTGCTGCTCCGCCTGGCAGACCATTCCTGCAATTCTGGCAATTCTAGCAGTGCTTAGAGCAGATCAGGAGCGTATCGTATGCAGACCCAGCCGCAGTTTCATCCAGACGACCTCAGGGCGATGACCGGGCGCCTTGGGCAGCTTGATTGGGCACACGGCTTGACACGCAACGACATCAAGTCAGCCTATCCAGATTTTCCCCAAGCGGTCTATCTGCATCTGCCCGATAGCAAGCGCTTCGGTTCGCCCGAAGAGGTCTTGCACGCCGCCAGGCTAGCCCCCAGCCGCGCAGAAGGCGAATTTCTGGGCGCGGCGCCCGATATTCCCGCGAACCTTTCCGTGGAAGACGGCGGCCCACCGGCCTGGGGCGAAGACCCGCTGCTCACGCCGGGCGCGACAATTGACTCTGGCAGCGCCGAAGATCGGGAAGAACGAGAGACTTGATTGCTTTTTTGTATGGTCTATGCTACACTCCTACCACCTCGATAGGCAACGAACGCCGCTTAACACCAACAGCCTGGTAAGGAGGTGCAGTCTATGTCTGCACAGATTCATGCCCGACGTTTTGGCGTCATCGCGTCTTTCCTCTCCCTAGCACTGATCGTTTCATTATTGCTAGCCGCCTGTGGTACCAATTCCCCCACCAGCAGCGGCGGCAACAGCAACACTTGTACGGTTGGCGGAACCAGCTTCAATCCCTCGCAATTCAATCTGGTGATTAACAACCAGCTCACCGTCGCCAGCGACACCACCTACCCGCCGCAGGAGTTCCAGGATCCCAACAATCCCAGCAGCTATATTGGCTTTGATCTCGACATCATTCGTGAGATCGGCAAGCGTATCTGCCTGGGCAGTACCGTCGTCCTGCCGACGAACTTCGACAGCATCATCACTGGTCTGACTACGCCCCCGCTGGGGCATCAGCGTTACGATCTCTCCATCTCGGCCTTCTCGGTTACTCCTGAGCGCCAGCAGAAAGTAGACATGGTGCCCTACTTCGAGGCAGGCGAGTCGCTGCTGGTGGCGCCGGGCAACCCGCAGAACATCCAGTCGCTGGATAATCTCTGCGGCAAGACCGTTGCCGTTGAGAAAGCCACCGTCGAACTCGACGAGTTGAACGCGAAGAATGCGGCAGGCGGCACATGCGCCTCGAACAACATCAACATTCTCAGCTTCACCTCGCAGGATGATGTGATTACCCAGTTGCTCAATGGCCGCGCTGTCGCCACCTATCAGGATTCGCCGGTGACAGGCTACTACGTCACCAAAAACCCTGGCAAAGTGGAACAAGGCCCGATTACCGTTGCCCCATCGCCGGAGGGCATTGTCCTGCGCAAGGATAACCCTAATCTGGAGAAGGCAGTCAAGAAGGCGCTGTGCAGCATGCAGCAGGATGGCAAGTATGCGAGCATTCTGCAACAGTGGGGTCAGCAAACCGGCGCACTTCCGGCCAGTCAGTTTGTCTGCTCATAGCAATCCGACAGGCTTGCTCTGCTCATCCTGTAGTATGGGGACTCAGCCCCCAGGCAGTGTAGATGACGCGCTACGCTGCCTGGGGGTTTCCCCAACTGGCCCCTTGACTCTTCACCTGCACAGGAGGCGACGTGAATCCATTCCAACAAATCTGGGACTTCATTGTCTACATCTTTACCCTGGGCGGGAACTTTGATTGGAGCATTGTCGGCCATTACCTCTTCAATTCCTTCATTCTCAAGGGCGTGTGGCTGACGCTCCTCCTGGCCGTGATCTCCCAGGTAACAGGGAGTATCATTGGTCTGTTTCTGGCCCTGTTCAAAGACCCACGTTTTGTCGTCACCGCCTCGCCACCTTTTGATAGGATTATTAAAGGGTTGCTCTGGCCGCTGCGACTTTTCGCCGATTTTTACATCTGGCTGTTTCGGGGCACCCCGCTGCTGGTGCAGCTCATCATCATCTACAACGTCTTCCCGTTCTTCCACCTCACTGTCGATTCATTTACCGCTGCCTTTCTGGCCCTCTCGCTCAACGAGGGCGCCTATATGGCGGAAATTATCCGCGCGGGCATCGGTTCCGTCGATACCGGGCAGATGGAGGCAGCAAAATCGCTGGGGATGACCTACGGCCAGGCCATGCGCCGCATCGTGTTGCCCCAGGCATTCCGCGTGATTATCCCACCGCTGGGCAACGAATTTAATAGTATGATGAAAAATACCTCGCTGGCAGCGGTCATCTCGCTTTTGGAACTGTTTGGCACCGTCGAGCAATTCGCAGCAGCCATCTTTGCCTCGCTAGAGTTATTCTTTGTTGCTTGCGTCTGGTATCTCCTGCTGACCACCCTCTGGAGCCTTGTCCAGCGGCAGTTGGAGCGCCGCTTCAACACTTCTAAGCAAGTCAAATGGATTCAACCTCCCTGGTGGCAACGCCTGATCGGCGGTCGCCGCCCAGCTCTCGCTCTGCCTCAAAGCAATCAATAGCGCAAGCAAGCCCTAAAGAAACGGGAGGAAACGCCCTATGGAAGATGTCCCATTCCCACACACCAGTTCGGATGAGCCAGACCATACACGAGATGCGCCCTTCTCAGATCGCTCTGAAACCGCCTATGCTGACACCATCCGGCAGTCCCCGCTGGCAACAACCGATCAAGAGGCGCCGCTGGTCAGCCCGGAGGCCATTGAGCAGCATCCGGGTGTGCCAATGGTGCAGGCGGAGGACGTGCATAAGCGTTTTGGCAGCACAGAGGTGCTGCGCGGCGTCAGCATGACCGTGCAGCGCGGCGAAAAGATCGTCATTATCGGCCCAAGCGGTTCTGGGAAGACGACCTTCCTGCGCTGCATCAACCACCTGGAAAAGATTCAGGGCGGGCGCATCCTGGTTGATGGGCAACTGGTGGGCTACCGCGAAGAGAAGGGCGGGAAGATTGTCGAGGATAGCGAGCGCAATATCGCCCGCATGCGCGCGCAGATCGGCATGGTCTTCCAGCGCTTCAACCTCTTCCCACATCTGACGGCCCTGGAAAACGTGATCGAGGCACCCACGAAGGTACTGCGCGTCCCCAAAGCGCGGGCCAGCGAACGCGCCCATGAGTTACTGGGCAAGGTGGGCCTGGCCGATAAAGTCAATAACTATCCCAATGCGCTTTCCGGCGGGCAGCAGCAGCGCGTAGCGATTGCCCGCGCGCTGGCGATGAATCCCAAGCTGATGCTCTTCGACGAAGCCACCTCGGCTCTGGACCCCGAACTCGTCGGTGAGGTGTTGAAGGTGATGCGCCAGCTTGCAGAAGAGGGCATGACGATGGTGGTCGTTACACATGAGATGGGCTTTGCGCGCGAGGTCGCCGACCGCGTCATCTTCATGGATCAGGGAAGCATTGTCGAGGCAGGCCCGCCCAACGACATCTTCAATAATCCAGGCCACGAGCGCACGCAAAGCTTCCTGCGTATGATCCTGTAGCGCGCAGGGAGCCAGTTCCTGCGGAGAGAACGCGCGCCCATGCAAAAATGAGGGGCCAGCAAGCGCTTATCAGACGACATGACTGCCGCCCAGTCAGGCTGCTGGTCCCTTGCCATTTCGCCAGGGGATCGGCTCGCCAGAACCTACGCCCCCTTGAAGAAATCGGCGTTAATCTTGACATACTGCCGCCATTGCTCTGGAACCGCGCTCTCCTCATAGATCGCGTTCACCGGGCAGGCAGGCTCACACGCCCCGCAGTCAATGCACTCATCAGGATTGATGTAGAGCATATTCACTTCGGAGAAGCCCGGCTCGCTCTCCGTTGGATGAATGCAGTCCACTGGACACACATCCACACACGAGGCGTCCTTCACATCCACACAGGGTTCTGTAATCACGTAAGTCATGCCGTATACCTTGCCTTTCCACCATATATTTGGTCTGCCTGATAGGCGTGCCTGCTCGCTGAGATGAACCATCTTTCCTGCATAATAGCTTGATGAGGGTCAAAGGCCGCGCTATCTTTCGCCCTTATTATAGCGATTTTTGCCCAGGAGTGTGCTGTGACGATTGTCGCATCAGCAGGGCAATTTCCCGCCTTTATTATATCCATACAGAGGCATTCTGGCTAGCCTGCGGTGAGGTATTCATGCCTCGCCCTGGCTAGACTGTTTCGGCGCTTCCTCGGCCTCGATCTCGGCCAGGAGTTTGAGGTCCAGTTTGCTCAACTCTGCCCGCGCCAGCAAATCCGGGCGGCGTGCGCGCGTCCGGCGCAGCGCCTCTTTGCGTCGCCAGCGGGCAATGGCGCCGTGATTTCCGCTCAGCAGGACAGGGGGAACCGGCCAGCCGCAAAAGTCCGGCGGGCGCGTATAGTGCGGATACTCCAGCAGCCCGCTGCTATGCGATTCTTCGACCGCCGAGGCTGGGGCGCCAAGAACACCGGGCACTAACCGACTAACTGCATCAATGATCACCATTGCCGCCAATTCGCCCCCGGTCAGCACATAATCGCCGATGGAGAGTTCATCGGTGGCAAGGCGCGTGCGAATGCGCTCATCCACGCCCTCATAATGCCCGCAGATCAGGGTAAGCCTCGGCTCGTGCGCGAGCCGTTGCGCCTCCATCTGGGTAAAGAGACGGCCCTGTGGCGTCAACAGGATGATCGGGCCGCCCTGGTAGACTGCCTCGACTGCTGCAAAGACCGGCCCCGGCTTCATCACCATGCCCGCGCCGCCGCCATAGGGATAATCATCGACGATATGATGCTTATCCGTCGTGGCATCTCGAATATTATGCAGCGCCAGCGAGAGCAGCCCCTCCTCCTGCGCCCGCTTGAGAATACTCTCATCAAATGGGCCACGAAACATGCCCGGAAAAAGAGTAAAGACATCAATGCGCATGCGCCTGCTCATCCCCTATCTGAGAGCCTACGTCTTGCCAACACCGACCACAAGCGCCCGTGCGACTGAAAGCCCAGTTTTGAGTAGACATGAATCGCCGGATCATTCTCTGCATCCACATTGAGGATGACATCCTGACAGCCCTGGACCAACAGCTCCGTCACAAGCCTGGCTGTGACCGTCTGGGCATAGCCTCGGCCACGCCTCTCAGGATCGGTGAGAATATTGCCCAGGACGGCCAGGCCATAGGGCAAGGCGATCACATGTGTTCCGCCAGCAGCGACGACGCGCATCTCCTCGCGGATGCCATAAAAAAGTCCCTCTTCGACCAGATCGGGGCGAAAATGATTTTCAGGATAGACGCTATAGAGCGCGAGCAATGCGGGAACATCAGCCTTCGTCAAGCGTTCCACGACGGGCGATGGTAGATGCGCGGGGCGCCGAAAGGCGCGGGCTGACACGGCCATGCGGAGCAAAGCGCGACATTGGGGTGGCAGCCGGTAATATGGTTCAAACAGCGCCAGATGCTCCTGCGGCGTTTGAATCAGCGGATGTTCTGGAAGGGCGAGGCGCGCCAGCAGCGCGGCAACGCCCTCTGGATGCCCAGAAGAAGAGAGAACATGCACCTGAGGGTGCTGCACGACGAGACAGATGGCAACCTGGCTGGCCTGAGCATGCGACGCGATAGCAATCTGCGTGTACGCCCGGAAAGGGGGCAGCAGATCGGCAATGGCAAAACAATTCCAGATGCGGTCCTGCTTGAGAACCGCATAGGCATCGTCATCTGACGCATCAAGCGTAATGCGCCACGCTGCATCTGTCATGCACGGTATCTCCTCAGGCTTTCTATTCATTACCTGCATGATAGCACACGCCTGACAAAAGAAGCTGGCCCCAGCCAGCCTGTTGGGCTGGGGCCAGCCATTGTTGGGTTGATAGGGTTGAGGCGCAGACGCTCACGCCGCAGAATCCGCCAGGGAAGCGCTGCCCTGCGCTGTTGGCGGCAGCAGGTTTTGGCGGACCGGCGGAAGCCGACGGTACAGATCAGCGCCGCTAACGCCGGTCCGCCAGCTTCTAGCTTCCGCCAGATCGGCCAGGAACGCCGCCTGCAAATCTATTCGCGCCGCCTCCCAATAGAGGCTAATCGCCCGGCGAGCAAAAGCAATATTGTTGCGCGGCTCAATGCGGTCCAGGTCTTCAAAGAAGAAACCGCAACTGGTATACATCCATTGCTGGTAATATTGTGCTTCCAGGAGCATCAGCGTCCGCCGCAGCGCCTGCTCATCCTTGGGTGAGTGTCCCGTTTTGTCCTGACGCAGCCAAAAGGTGTGACCTTTCTTACCATGCCGCGCCCAGAACGCTTCCGGCTCCATCCAGCCCTGGCGCAGAGCCAGATAATCGGTGCGCGCCGCCCAGGGGTCTGCGATGGTGAGAGCCACCTCTCGCTCAAAGAGCGCATCGCCCCGCTCGCCCAACCGATTCAGCGCCCGCCGGAAGGCCAGTTTCCACCGGGCATCGCCCTCGGTGCAGCCGCAGCCATCGCTCCAGCGCGCCACACCATGAAAGCAGCTCCAGGAACTGGGGGTATGCAGGCGCACTTCGCGCCGGGGTGGGAAACGATGCAGATAGGCGCTCAGCGAACAGACCTCAAAGCCATACGCTGGCGCGCCCTTGCGCACCAGATGCGCCAGAAACTGATCGCGCCAGGGCTTGTGATGCCCGTAGAGTTCGCCATCAGTCGCCACCGTAATCAACTGAGCTTCGCCATGCTGCTCCTTCCACTGGTTCAGGTGGTTGGGCAGATAGCTCGCCGCAAAGAGATCAGCATTATTGGTCATATCCCAATCAAACGAAACACCCCCCGAAAGGGGGGCGTTATAAAAGAACACAGTCATGCTGCGCCCGCTGGGCAAGGACGCCAGATACGGTTCGGTCGCGTCAATCTCCTCTCCGGCCTGCCAGGGCGCCAGCACCGTATAGCGGATGCCAGCTTCGGCTAACGCCTCCAGACTCTCCAGGTCTGCCGCCGTCTCGGCCAGCCACATACCTTCCGGCGCGCGACCAAAGCGCTGCTGAAAATCAGCAATGCCCCAGGCGATCTGCGTGCGCTTATCACGCGCTGTCGCCAGGGGGAGAATCGTATGGTTATATGCCTGGGCCAGCGCGTTCCCATACCCGGTACGTTGCACGCTCTGCCGGTCAGCGTCAATGATGCGTGCGTAGACATCCGGCGCATACTGTTCCATCCAAGCTGCCAGCGTTGGCCCCAGATCAAAACTGATATATTCAAAATTGCCCGCTTCGGCGTTGGGGCGATAGCACTCAGCCGTGATCTTCTCGTTGAAATTGGCGTAAGGTGACGCCCCTGGCTCCGGGGGCACCTGGCCGATAAAAGGGTCTTCACGCGGGGGCTGATAGAAATGACCATGCAAACAGAGGAAACGCTTTGACATCAAGGACACGTTGCCACCTCGCCTTTTCTGGGACTGCTTTGTCCGCTCCCCACAGCCACCTCTATCCAATCTAACGTTCGAGCTGCCTAAAAGGTTCGCTGAGTTGGCGGCAAGACTTTGTCGCCGCAGCACTGTACCGCTGCCTCTTCCGCGCTCACAACGGCTAGCCAGGGGAGTAGCTCCCTAGCTGGTAGAGACGCAGAAAACATACCAGAAGATGACAAAGCCAATGCAAAGGGTCTATCTAGCAATCGGACGATAATGATCGTATCTCCGCTCCATCTGCCTGAAGCGCGATCTGAAGCCGCCAATCGGTGTCAGAAGAGACAACGATGGCAGGAGTACTCCCGCCCCCTTGCCCCGACGCTTCACACCAGCGCCACTGAATACAGGAAGGCGCCTTATAGGGCAAAAGAGAGACAGCGCTTCCTGCCCTCAAAAGAGCCAGCATAAGAAGCTGCCTACATTATCACGCCGAGGCTTCTTGAGGCGCCTGCGCGCTGTTCAGAAAGCTCTCATACGCCTCGCGCAGTTTCGGATAGCGCAGCAGAAAGAATCCGGCATATTCCTGCGCCAGCGGCTGAGGCTGATGAATCAGCCGCATACCCACATCCTTAAGCAGACGATTCCCTTTGCGGCCATTGCATGCCCGACAGCAAGCAACCAGATTCTCCCAGGTACTTTGACCGCCCCGCGAGCGCGGAATAACATGATCCAGCGTGAGATCACGCGAGCGCTTTCCGCAGTACTGGCAGGTTTCCTCATCACGCAAGAGGATATTTGCGCGCGTGGGGCGCAGCACCATCCGGGGAACACGCACGTTTGCCAACAACTGGACAATAACCGCCTCGTCTACGTCCAGTCGCCGCGCATTGATCGCCTCTTCAATCAGTCGTCGCACGCGCTCATCCACAAAGGCAACTTTGTGCTTGGAGAGCAGAACAACGAGACGTCTCTCCGGGATCACGGAGAGGGGTTGAAGCGACGCATTCAGGACCAGCACCGCCATAAGATGACACCCTTCCTCTCTGTCCTCTGACCGTTCGAGACACATCACCAGGGCCGACGGCAGAGAGGGGAGTGTGCAGCAGGGCAAGAGGCGCCCCGCGTTGTCCGCTCCGCCTAGCGCCGTCTACAACGACCGCGTGGATAGGCAGAGCCAGAATAGCGACCTATCACAAAAGGCATCTCGCAGGAAGCTCGCAACAAAACGGCGAGCGGAACAAGGCAACCAGACAAGTCAGCATACTGACTTGTAAAGCGCGCCTCGTTCATACCCATGAGATGCTCCTGTTCCATCGCTTCATCCAATCCCGCCTATCGCTGCTAGGAAGGCGCGGGGTCATCTGGTCGGGGTGAGAGGACTTGAACCTCCGACCTCAGCGTCCCGAACGCTGCGCGCTAGCCAACTGCGCTACACCCCGAAAGATTCCGGCTATTCGGTTGTCGAGTGCCAAGAGAAACAAGCAGCGGCATCCATGATCGCCACCCATCTCGCGCCCTCGCGCCTATCTGCGTAGGTAGTATAGCACACTCTGTCCACTCCATGCAAGAGCCAGAGCAAGGGACAAAGCGTCCCTTTTTGACTTCTTCCCTTGCTGGGGACTACAATGAGGCGTGGCATCACGATTGCAGGCACGGAGAAGCTTCCTACTGACAACGCATCAGGCACAATCACAGGAGACCTGAGGTGATAGAGGACAAGACGAGAACAGAGGCCGAGCGCTACTTACAACGCGGCATGCTCGCCGCTGGCGAGGGGCGCGTTGATGCAGCGATGGAGGCATTAGTCCAGGCGGAAACGCTCTTCCGTCAGTTGAACGATGGCGCTAAGCTGGCCGAATGCCGTATGCTGATGGGTGAGGCGCAGCGCCAGAACGGCGCGCTCGATCTGGCAGCTTCCAGTTATGAGCGGGCGATTCACTTTACCCAGGAAAGCCAGCAACCATTGCTGGAAGCGAACGCTACACTCGCGCTGGGGCATATCGAGCGCCAGCGCGGACAGCAGGACCGCGCGCGTGGCTATTACGAGCGCGCAGCGCGCCTCTTTGAACAAAGCCAACAGCCAACAGGCCAGGCCAGCGCCTTGCTGGCGCTCGGCCATATTGAACGCGGGCGGGGGCATCTGGAGCAGGCCAGCAGATATTATCGAGAAGCAGGGCGTCTCCATCGAGCGATCAACGACCGGCTGGGTCTGGCCGATGCGCTGCGCGGTGAGGGCGACATGCTCCGCCAGCAGCGCCGCTTTGATGAGGCTATCGGGCGCTATCAAGAGGCGCAGGATATTTCTGAGCAGGCGCGCGATAGCTTCGGCGCAGTGGATGCACGGCTGGGGCTGGCGCGCTGTTACATGCAACAGGGCCAGCTTGATGTTGCCGCGCAACTTTTCAGTGAGACGGCGCAAGACGCCAGCGCCCTGGAATATGAACTGGGCAGAGCCGATGCGCTCCTGGGGCTGGCGTCGCTTTCCATGCAGCGTGGGCAGCCCGCTCAAGCACTGGCGAGCGCAGAACGCGCCGCCGAACTCTATCGCAATGCGCGCAGCGGTCAGGGCGAGGCCGATACAAATCGGATACTGGGCGAGGTGCATCTGCGGCGCGGGCAATTGTATCAGGCGCAGGCCGTCTTTGAACGGGCCACGCGCACCTACAAGGCGAACAAATATCGCCCTGGTCTGGCCGAGGCCACACTGGGGCTGGCTGAGGCGCAACGCCGTCGCACCCAGCTTGAGCGTGCCAGCGAGACCTTCAACGAGGCGCGTCAGCTTGCTCATGATGTAGAGAACGGCTGGGGCGAAGCAGCAGCGCTGCTAGGATTGGGCGAAATTGCCCACCAACGCGGGCAGACGACTCTCGCAGAAACCTCGTATCGGGAGGCGGCCCAACGCTTCGAGCAGGCAGGCGACACACTGGGTCTGGCGGAAGCTCAGCTTGGCCTGGCGCGGCTGGAACTGGCTCGTGCTCATCTGGATGAGGCCACTGCCCAGGCCACCACGCTTGCCAATCAGTTGGCAAGCAGCAACGGGCAGGTAATCTGGGCGCGCGCGCTCCACCTTCAGGCTGAAATCCTGTTCACCAAAGGCCAGTTCCAGCAGGCCAGTGACGCATTCAAGGTCAGCCGTCAGGTCGCACAAGCGGTCACTGCGCCAGCGGTAGAGGTTGATTCGCTGCTGAATCTGGCGCGGATTGAACTGGAGCAGGATCAGCCTGAGACCGCCGTGTCGCTCTATAATGCTGCCGGTACGCTGGCGCGGGCCGTTGAAGAGCGCATCGGCGAAGGGCTGGCGAATACCGGCCTTGCCAGTGTAATGCTGCACCGTGAACTTTGGGATGAAGCTCTGGAGCGCTACCAGGAGATGCTGCCGCGCTTCCGCGATGGCGGCGCTGCCAACGCGCACGGCGCCACCTTGATTGGCATTGGCCTGGCCCAGCGTGGCCTGGGCGCCTATAGCCATGCCCTGAATACCTTTGCCGAAGCGGCAGAACTCTATCGCGCTACAGGGCAACTACTGGGCGAGGCCGAGGCGCTCTATGGGCATGCCAGTATTCTGGTCGCGCTTGAACGATTGGAGGAATCAGCGCCCACCTTTGAGGCCGCCATTGAGCGCGTGGAGGGCGCGCTCAATCATCTGACCACTGCTGCTGATCGCGCTACTTTTTTGCGACGGTGGGTGAATCTCTATAGCGACACGGTGCTGAGTCACCTCCGCACCAGGCAGGATGCGCGCGCCCGCGCCTTAGCAGAGTCATTTGCCGGGCGGGCAGGTGGCGCGGAGATGGCCGCGCAATTGAAAGCGTTTGAGGAGAGCATCCCAACAAGGGGCAGTGACCTGACGAAAGAGCAACAGGAGTTCAATAAAAACGTGGTCCGGCGAATCGGCGACCTGCGTAAGCGACTCAAATAAGGTGATCATCTCTTCCACAAGGATCAGAGAAAATAGAGCGCTCCCCTGGCTCCAGGTTGCATCTCTGCGCCAGCCGCCGTATCATACGCTTAATGGAGGGGAATCTCCCCAAAGCAGAGCAAACCAATACCATACCAACTGGCACAACTGCGCCAGTGTCATCTTCAGGGTTCTCCCAGGCAATCGGGGGGCATGGTTGAGGACCAGAAGCACCAGCACCACGCCCCTCAGGAGGGTATACCATCATGCAATTGCGCTTCTTGCTAGGGGATGCACAGGTTCCCAAAGGACACGCGATCCTTTTTGCCCGCAATAGCGCCGACCAACAGCGCGTGCTTGCCGTCTATTGTGTCGTCCTGCCCATTCGCTTTTCGATTGGCAAGTTCATCCCACCCATCCTGGCCGCGCAGATGCCAACAGAAGGCTTACGCGAGGCCGCCGGTTTGAATTATGTCCCGATCCCGCCCATGCTGGAAGAGGTTGACAGCCTGGACGAGTTGGAGCGGCTTGCTGAGCTACGTGGCGACGACCTCTGCGATATCGGCACAAGTGTTCGGCTTGATGACGATACCAGCCGCTTTACGCTGCCTGCTGAGGCTGGCGAGGTCTACGCTACGATGTACACAAGCTACGCGAATGCTTTTATCAGTCAGCATGAGCAACGCCCCATCAGCCAGAGATCTGAGGAGACACCGCTGGATGATCTGGATGTCGATGCCCTGATGGGCAGCGTCCTCTCGGAGCGTGATCGGTTGAATGAACTGGCAAAACTGATTGGCACGGCCCGCTACGCCCTGGATGGCAAAGATACCCGCCTGCTCCGCGAGACAGAGCAAAGGCTGCGGCGGACCGCCGAGCCGCTCTCGGCAAAGTACCGCACGAGCGAACTTATCAAGGCTGCCCTGGAGTCGGGCGAGCGCGGCTGGAAACTGGCGCAGTTGTATCTGGAGCGCGCCTACAAACTGGTTGAGGAACAATATGCCGAGATCCCACGCATCGAGCGTGAAATCCGCGAACTGACTGCCGACGCCTGAGGCCAAGGATACGTTATCTTATAATGGAGGTAGGTTGTACCTGTGTCTGTTAAACATACGACTGACTACGCGCCCCTCATTGATGCGGTCGCCAGCGCCAGGGTGAGTCACATTGCGCGGGAGGTATTCCACCTGCTGCGCAAGAAAGTCTCGCCGTTCTTCATCATCGGGCAGGTCGGCGTTCCAGCCGCCTGGGGCGACACAGAAGGCCATCCGCTTTGCGCTCTGGCGGCAGGAGGACATATCGCAGATTGGATGCGCTCCATTCCCTCCAGCGGAGAGGCCGATGATGACGAGCGCCGCCTGATCGCTACTGCCTTGCCTTTAACGCTGGCGCTGGCGCTGGCGGCTCAGGCAGTGCATGCCGGGCAACGCGCGCAGGTGGAATTGCCCGCACCGCTCTTTCCCGCCAATATCAGCCATCCTCAGGGGATGGGCGGCGCATTGCGCGAGGCGGTGTGCGCCGGGCAGATCAACAGAACCCAACAACTCCTGCTGGGCTATTATGCCACCGGCACGGACTATCGCTCCTACCTGACCAACGTCTATCAGGCGATCACCGAACACTACACGGGTGATGGGCATACACTCATCTTTGCACATCGCTCCAGCCAGGTGCTTGATATGGCTGGCTGGGCCAACAAGCTGCCCCCCTTTATCTTCTGGCTCACTCCGCATCTGGCAACCTCACAACCCGATGCCCCGTTTCTGAGTGAGGTCCAGGCGTTCCTACGCGACCCGGCTCATGACCTGAAACCGCTGCGCACCCGCCTGGCCCCAGCCAATAATGCCGCCGCTGGGGTCTCATTGCGCCAGACGATCTTGCAGGGCGCCCTGGAAGAAACGTGCAACGCCGTGCTGGCGGCGCTCCTGAACGGCGCGAAACCGCCTGCGGTGGGGTCCGTCATTGCGCTGGCCGCTGCGCGGCGCTTCCTCAACACAGCGGAAAGCGACCCTGCCGCTGTGCTGCGCGCGGCGCATGGCCTGCTGGTTGCCAGCGCGGCGCGCACCGCTGTGACCCAGATTCAGGACGTTGAGGCGCTGCCGATACTCTTTATCGCCGCTGCTGCCGTCAACGCGCTGCGCGACGTGGAGCAGGTGGAAACAGCCAAAACAAGCGTCCCCAGCGCCAGGACAGGCGCCGGTGGCCTGGTTGGTGGTATCCTTGCGCCGGTACTGCTGCGCACCTTGGAGCGTCAGATTGAAAGCGGCGACGATCAGGACGCCCAGGCGTCCACACGCCGCTACCTCCAACTCGGCCATCCGGCGCGCGGGTTAGTCGCCACTATCGCTTCCGTCGCCTGTCAGGGAGACGCCAGCGCCGATCAGGGCCATGTGCTTCTGTTGGCCCAGGCTGCCGCTGAAGAGTACCTGGCGCTGCCGCCCCAGTTGCAAAACGAGGGCGAGGCGCTGCTCGCCGTCGGTGTGCGTGTCGCTACCCATCGCTCCAGGGAGAGACACATACTGGAAGCAGTGCAGGAGGCAAGCAAGCAAGTAGACTGATACCCACGTGCCTGAATAGCCCGATTGGGCTGCTCAAATTGACAATCCGCAGGTCAACCAGTACAATGAGCCGCCGGATATACAAGCGCGAGCAGGTCTGGCGGCTTCATTTATCCTGACAGGCGGAGCGAAGAGCATGCACACACATACACGAGCAGGCACTCACGGAAGCCAGCTATTCTGCGGTCTCCTGGCACTGCTGGCACTGCTACTGGTGGGTTGCGGAACAGGCGCCAATAATGGGAGTCAACTCGACGCCAATCAAATTTTTAACTGGCCCCTCACCCACGCAGCAAGCTTTAATGATCTGGTGTTGGACCCGGCCAACGTGACCGATCTCTATTCCACCAGCGTCATCAACACCATCGACGCGGGGCTGGTCACAACCGATCAGAACCTCAATGTCATTCCCGATATGGCAGCCTCCTGGGAGGTCAGCCCGGATGGTCGAACCTATACCTTTCATCTGCGAGCAAATCTCCATTTTAGTGATGGCGCCCCGATCACGGCGCAGGACTTTGCCTACAGCATCGATCGCGCGCTCGACCCAAACGTCTGCGTCCCGATTTCGGGGCCAACGTGCATCGGCCAGCCTCCCGCCAGCACGTACCTCATCGATATTAAAGGCGCGCCTGATCGGCTCTCTGGAAAGATTCCCTCAGTGATTAACACCGGCTTGTTTGTTGCCGATGCTCAGACGCTGATGATTAAACTGGACAAGCCGGTGGCCTATTTTCTGGAAGCGTTGACCTATCCCACCGCGTTCCCAGTCGAAAAAAAGCTGATTGACAAATATGGCGCCGATTATAAGGACCATACCGACTGGACCAGGCATCTGGATGAGGGTGGCGATAGCGGTCCTTTTATGATTAAATCTTACGCCGATGGCAAGACCCTGACGCTCGTCCCCAACCCCTACTGGTACGGCCACAAGGTCACGCTCAAAGAGATCGTCCGGCAGTTTGTCGCTGACCCGGTAGACGCCTACAACAGCTATCGCCAGGGCACGTACGATTATAGCGATGTGCCCTCCCAGGAGTATCAGGCGGCCAGAGACCAGGCCGATTTCCACGAAGTTGGCCTGCTGCGCACGAACTATATCGGCATCAACCAGACAGCAAAACCGTTTGATACCCTGGCGGTCCGTCAGGCGTTCGCGCTGGCGCTCAACAAACAACTCATCGTTGACCGCGTGCTGAACGGCTCGGCTTTTCCCACCAATCATATTGTTCCAGAAGGCATGCCTGGCTTTTACGATAGCTTGACGGCGCCAGGGATCGATTCTCGTACCGTCACCGGCGACATTGATACCGCCCAAAAACTCATCAAAGGCTTTTTCGACACGTGCGCCAAATGCAAGGGCGAACTCAAAGTCACGCTCACCTATCCCAACAGCGACACCGACCGTCTCCACACAGCCCAGGCCATGATCAACATGTGGGATACCGTCCTTTCTGGGCCTTGGGGCACTGTCGATGTCGAACCCGATCCTGAGAGCTTCCTCGACATGGTCACGACCAAATTTTCCGAAACAGTCCACAACAGCCCAGGCGCCATGCAGATGTGGCTCCTGGGGTGGAGCGCCGACTACCCAGACCCCCAAGACTGGCTGAGCCTGCAATTCGCTCAGGGATCTCCCAATAACGCCCCCAACTATCATGATGGCAACGGCTTCACCGCCTGGCAACTCATGGCGCAGGCGGATGTAGAACAGAATCCGGGCACACGCATGAGCCTGTACAACCAGGCTGAGCAGCAACTGGTGAATGACGTTGCTTGGATTCCCTACATGCAGCCCAAGGGCATCTGGCGCATCAAGCCCTACATCCAGGGCTATAATCCCACATCGCTGGGTCTGCTCTCTGACCTGGATTGGGCAAACGTCGAGGTTCTCGCCCACTAGCAGCGCCCGATGGAGTCTTCAACAATAGCAGAGCGCCAGGGAGTAAACGCTCTACCTGCTCCCTGGCGCTCTGCCATCTATAAGGGTTTCCTTTGGCAGCAGGCTAGAGCATCGGCCAAAACGTCGTGTTCTCGTCTCAGCCCACGCAGATGGGCTTTGCGGCGCAGCCTCCAGGCGCGGTCGAGCGAGAGGTCCGAGCGCAGCGAGAATGCGGGCGCCCAGCGCCTGCAAGCGCCCGCCGCCGTAGGCGCGGCCTTCAGCCGCCAGCCCCCAGCGCAGCATCTTGACTTCTTCAGGCGCCAGAGCTTACGATACCTGACAATTGGAGGGATTCTGGTAGAGAGGTTAGAGGGGTTCTGCTGGGGATCGGCCCAGGCAAGCAAGCAGAACAGAGCAAAATGAGCCGGGCAGCACAGTGTATCTCCAGATAAACGGTTCCCGGCAGACACAGCAGAGGAGGGAGGGGATGCGCTCCGCTCCTTTGGATAGAGGAGGACCGCTTGTTTAACGATTTCGATGTCACTGAGCTTCAACAACCGCCCGCCCAGGATCAAGAGCCAGGCGCGCAGCTTCCTGACCAGCCACGCCAGGCGCGTCCCCCCACACGAAAGGGCAGCGGCTCCAGCCAGATCATCGGGCTGGTGTTGGGCGCGATTATCATCTTCACGCTTGGGTTTGGCGGCGGCTGGTTGGGCCATACCCTCAAAACGAAGGATCTGCTGCCCCCGCAGAGTGCCCAGCAATACGCTCCGTTGATCTGGCAAGCATGGAGCGACATCGATCAATTCTATGTAGACAAGGGCGCCATTAACCACCAGCAAATGGCCTACGCTGCCATCCAGGCGATGGTAGGCACGCTGGGCGATACGGGCCACAGTCGCTTTGAGACGCCCGAAGAGGTGAAGCAAGAGCAGCAGCAGCTCAGCGGAAGCTATGTCGGCATCGGGGTGATCCTTCAGCCTGACCCCAGCGGGCAATACCTCCAGATCGGTGTAACCTTCCCCAATACGCCCGCCTCAAATGCCGGCCTCAAGCCAGGCGATGTCATTATCGCTGTGAATGGCAAGAGTGTGAAGGGCGAGACAGCCGACCAACTGCACGCGCTGATTGTTGGTCCGGCGGGTAGCTCGCTGACGCTGACCATCCAGCGCCCCGGCCAGGCGCAGTCGTTTGATGTCACCATGAAGCGCGAACAAATCCAGACACCGATCATCACCTACTACTACTTCCCAGAGAGTCATATCGCGGACATCCAGATCATGCAGTTCGCTCAGGATACCGATTCAATGCTGCGCCAGGCGTTGACGGACCTCAAGAAGCAGGGGGTGCAGAAGATCATCCTCGATCTGCGCGATAACCCCGGTGGTTACTTCGATCAGGCCATCGCTGTCGCCAGCGAGTTTATCCCGGCAGGCAACGGGCACAACGTCGTGCTGGTCAAAGATAGCAATGGCGCCATCGCACCGCAGCCGGTGCAGCCTGGTGGCCTCGCCACGGACCTGCCGCTGGTCGTGCTGGTCAATAACAATACCGCCAGCGCCGCCGAGATTGTCACCGGAGCCATTAAAGACAACCAGCGCGGCATCGTCATCGGCGAACATACCTTTGGCACTGGAACGGTCCTTCAGGAGTTCGATCTCCCCGATGGCTCGGCGCTGCTGCTTGGCATCCAGGAGTTTCTGACCCCCAGCGGCAAATTTATCCGCAATGGGGGCATCACGCCGGATATGCAGGTGGCGATGCCCAGTCCTAGCACGCCAGAAAATACGCCACTGGTCGAACAAGAGAATCACCAGACGGCTGCGCAGGCGCTGCAAAGCAACGACACCCAATTCATCGCCGCCTACCAGTATCTTGAGCAACATTAGAGTATCGGTCAAAACATCGTCTTTTCATTTTAGCCCGCGCAGGCGCGCTATCATGCCCATACGCACCGGCTGCGGGTGGTCGCGTAGCCTCTGGAGTGGAGTCCGCGCAGGCGGACTTGGCGGCCCCCGCAGGCGCCCATAGGCGCGGCCTTCAGCCGCCAGCCCTCCGGCGCTGATAACCTGCTGACCAGCGTTCTAGAGGCTGCGACAGGGTTCGGTGTTCAGGCGCTGAACCCTGTCGCTTGTAACCACGCTCCAATCGCCTGATTCAACGCCTCTGGCTGATCGCGCATGATGTCATGCCCGGCGCCAGGAATCATGCGCAGCGTCGCCTGGGGCAGATGCGCCCGCAGATATTCAGCATATTTTGGTGGAGTCATCTGGTCTTCCTCCCCACAGACAACCAGGGCAGGAAGAGTGATGCGCTCCAGTTCAGTCATCACATCAAAAACATTGCAGGCCGCCAGATCACGATAAAAGACTCCTGCGGCCAGCGGCGGCAAACCATTCGCCGCTTTTGGAGCGCCAGCCGCGTGCCGCGAGAGGCCATGTACTTGCTGGAGCGTTCCTCTCTGGTCACCCTGCGCCGCTTCCAGCAGCGAGGGCAAGACCCGCAGCCGCGCGCCAGTGCCAATGAGGATTATACCAGAGAGTTCCCCGCCCCACTCCAGCGCCAGTTGCAGCACAATCGCGCCGCCCAGCGAATGCCCAGCCACAATGGGGCGCGCCAGCCCTGCCGCCTGCATCTGGGCGCGCACATCCAGCGCGTAATCACGCACGCTCATTTCGCGCGGCCCGGCATCCTCTACCCGCGTGCCATGACCGGGCAGATCAACTGCCAGCGCACGATCCGCTCCCAGAAACGCGATCTGGCGCTGCCAGCACGCCGCGCTATCGCCGGAGCCATGCACAAAGACCACCCTGGTCGCTTTTTCTGGCGCTTTGCTCATCTTTCCTCGCTCCTTGCAGACATCCAACGCCTGCTCAACAACATTCCACCATCCAGCAGAACATCTGGCCTGTATAAATTCTCGTGAGGCGCATTATAGCACGAGCGCCCAGCTTAGTCTTCGTCTTAGCCCGCGCAGGCGGGCTTGGTGGCGCAGCCTTCAGGCGCGGATTTATCCGCCAGCCCGTCCGGTGGCGCCAACTTGCACATCGCTCTGCCCGCCTTACCGTCCGGTTGACAATGGCCGCTTCATCGCCTATACTTTTGCTGAAGATACGCACTAAGACTTCTCATAGCTACCCTGGCAGATACCTGAGTGGCTGAAATGCTCTAGCACGCTAAGAGGATGTCTGGCAATGAGCATGGCTTCTGATGCTTCACCCATATCTGGCCCTCTTTGTCCATCGTGCGGCGCGCCTGTTGCCGCCGAGAGTGATCGCTGTCCTCGCTGTGGGGCAGCGCTTCACCTGCTCCCCGACGGCAGCACTGGAGATCGTCCGCAGGAGCCAATCCACTGGGAGACGCCGCCTCCGTTCGTCAGCAATTCGCCTTCTCTGCGTCAATCAGCGGCCTCTGCTGAGGGGGCAAGCGAGATTGTTCCCGCCGCCATTGCTCCTGCTGGGAACGTTCAGGCTGGCGTCTTGCCTCCCCAGCACCATCCAATAACTACGACTGAGACCATTCCCGCGCCCACGCCCATGCAGATCGCTCAGCAGCAGGCTGACGCTCTGCTCGCCGATTCGGAGGCGCCAACACTCCCTAACTTCGATCCAGAGGCTGATACGCTGGCAGCAGAACCTGACGGCTCAGAGCCAAGCCTGGCCGTGATCGACATACTAGAGGCCCCTCCACGAGCGCGCAAGCGCAGATTGCCACACGGGTCAGGCGCAGCGCTGCTGCGCCCGGCGCCCTGGGCGCTGGGCATAGGTGGAGCGATTGCGTTCATCGTGCTGGCCGTCACAGCGCCCAGTTGGGGCAGCCTTGCCACGCGGGATGGCATGACCCTCTTAGCCGTCGGCGCCTGCGCGGCTTTGCTCATCCTGCTCTTGCGCAAGAGTCAGCAGCACTGGGTGCGCCGTCGCTGGCCGCTGATCACCGCGCTTGTGCTGGTGGTTGGCCTGCTCGGTGTGACGCTGGCTCCCACCATCCACACCCTCCAGGCGCACACACTGGAGAACCAGGGGAACTATCAGCGCGCTATCGACGAATATATCGCCAGCGGAGAACACAGCCCAGACGGGCAAGACATCGCGCGCTGCTATCTAGAATGGGGCCAGCGCGATCTACGCCAGCAGGATTACGCCGCAGCGGTCACCCATCTAGGCACGGCCACCGAGACGTTTCACACCACAATGGCTGCCAGCCAGGCCAGAGAGCCAATGGGCCAGGCGCTGCTGAAATGGGGCCGCGAACTGATCGAGGAGCAACACTACGCACAGGCCATAGAGCAATTCGCCCGGCTGCGCACCCACTACGCCGATACCACCGCCGAGCAAGCGGCACAAGATAACCAGGACGAGCCAGCCGCCTATTACGCCTGGGCGCAGGGACTTGAGGCCAATCAGCAGTTCCAGGACGCGCTGACTCAGTTCCAGACGATTGGGCGCCTCTTTCCCGCCAGCTCCTACACGACGCTGGCCTACGACGCCGCAGCCAGCGACCTCTACGCCTGGGGGCAGGCACAGATTCAGCTGATGAGATACACCGACGCTACAGCCACCTACCAGAGACTGATCAAGCAGTATGGAAACGCGCCTGCTGCGCAGCAGGCGCAACAAGACCTGAACGCTCCGCAGCCGGTGAAAGGGCGACTGCTCTTTGCCAGTGGTCCCCCCGATGCCAATGTCATTGTGCGCCTCTCCAGTAGCTGGGAGACTGGCCCCAATAGCTACGTCCAGGGTGGCTATGTCTATGAGGCCCATACCGACCCGAATGGGTTTTTTACTTTCTCTAGCGTCCCATTGGGCAACTATCTCATCGATTGGCAGCAAGGCGTTGGTTTCACGACCCTCCTGCATCCGGGCACCTATAACCCCGTCTATCTTGCCAATGTTGAATCGCTGCATGGGACAGACCTTGGCGACATACAGGTAGATAGCTAAGCAGATAACGCTTGGCGGTTTGCTCGGCAGAAGATATAATCTATGTAGAGCGATATATCGCAGCAATGCTGCTGCATCCATTTTTCCGAACCGGCGCAGAGTCGAGGAGGACCAGCTATGTTAAGAGGTACGCTGCTGTATCTCGCAGACCGGCGCAGCATCCGCCATTTTGTGACCCACAATCACTTTGCCCGCCGCAGCGCGCGGCGCTTTGTCGCTGGAGAGACGCTAGAAGAAGCGCTTCAGGCAACCCGCGTCTTGAATCAACGGGGCTTCACAGTCTCGCTTGATCACCTCGGCGAGAACGTCAGCGACGCCGCCGAGGCGTGCAACGCCACCAACGACTATATTCAGATTCTCGACGCCATCAAGCAGGCGAGCCTGGACGCCACAGTCTCGATCAAGCTCACCGCGCTGGGACTGGATGTTGGCGCCGATCTCTGTGAAGAGAATGTGCGCAAGGTGCTTGACCGGGCAAAGAACTACCATATCTTCGTCCGCGTCGATATGGAGGGTTCAGCCTATACAGAGCGCACCCTGGACCTCGTTGCCAAACTGCGCCAGGACTATGCCGACGTAGGCACGGTGATTCAGAGTTACCTCTATCGCAGCGCCAAAGATATTGACCACCTGATCGCCTCACAGACGCGCGTGCGGCTGGTGAAGGGAGCCTACAAAGAACCGCCAGAGCTTGCCTATCCCAGCAAGGCGCATGTAGACCGCAACTACGACCAACTGATGCGCCAGTTGTTGGCGCATGGGAACTATCCAGCCATCGCTACACACGACCCGCAGATGATTCAGGAGGCGAAAACGTTCATCAGCGCAAATGCGATTGCCAAATCGCGCTTCGAGTTCCAGATGCTCTATGGCATCCGCCGTGACCTTCAGGAACAACTCATCCGCGAGGGCTATAATCTGCGCATCTACGTCCCCTATGGAACGCAGTGGTATCCCTATCTGACACGACGCATGGCTGAGCGCCCCGCCAACCTGATCTTCGTCCTGAGCAATGCCATGCGCGGATAAGGGGGTAGGGTCAGCGCTAATGCACCAGTTTCTGCACTTTAGTCGAGCGGTTGACGGCCCATAAAGCCACTGGTGGTTTCATGCCACCAGTGGAGGCCCTCCTCGCCAAGCCGCCAACAGAGCAAGATTTCGCGGCCATCGCGCAGCGCCGGAAAATCGATCAGGCCCACTGCTGGGTCTTTGATCTGGCAGCCAAACGCTTTGATACGGCGAATCAGGCGATTGACCTCTTCTATCGCGGTGGCATACTGGCTATTCAACCGTTCGAGTTGCGCGTGCAGCCCATGCCCGTTGCCTCGCATGCGCTGATGGAGCGTCTCTAACTCCTGCCGCAGAGGCGCCAGCGCCTGATGATGTTCCTGCAAATCCCGCAAGAGCGGCTCAATCTTCGGCAAGAGCGCTTCAGCCTCTTCACGAGTGAAATACTTCGCCATAGACCCGCTCCTCTCCTCGCGCCGTCGGCAATCGACATGGCCGCTGCTAGTCCTGGCGCTTCGTGACCGCGCAGACCGCTGACGTACCAGGGCCGGTGTGCGTCCCAACAACCGGCCCCAGCCGGAAATACTCTATCGGGCCATCATAGACAGTGCGAATGGTCCTGGTCAGTTGCTGCCCAATCTCTTCATCCGATTCAGCAATACCAACGACTTCAATAGGGCCAAGTTTCTGGAGAAGCTGCGCAATACGCTCGTGCGCCCTGGACCGTGTGCGCGCGTTCTCCAACGGCAGCACTGTGCCATCCCTGACCGTCAGCATTGGCTTGACGTTCAAAAGTGTGCCAAGCAACTGGCGCACCCTGCCAATGCGCCCACCGCGCTGCAAAAATTCAAGCGTATCCAGGACAGCATAGATATTCATCCGCGCGAGCATATCTTCAGCGATGGCCTTGCACTCCGCCAGGCTTTTGCCCTCACGCGCCGCGCGCGCAGCGGCCATCGCCGCAAGGCCCATGCCTCCACTGACCGAGCGCGAGTCCAGCGTTTCAACTGGCGCCGACTGATCTTTGAGCGCTTCGGCAGCGATCACCGCCGAATTATGCGTAGCGCTCAGGAGCGATGAAAGCTGGATTGAAAGGACGCCATCGGCGCCATCTCGGATCAATTGCCGGTACGCCTCTTCAAAAAGACCTGAAGGGGGCGCAGCCGTAGTCGGCATCACTTTCGAGGTTGCCAGCTTTGTAAAAAACTCCGCGCTCCCCAGATCAACCCCATCACGATACGTGTCCTCACCAAAGTGGACAGTGAGCGGGACCACGCAGATACCCAGTTCTTGCGCCTGATCTTTGGAAAGATCAGCCGTACTATCGGTGACAACTCGCACGGCCACAGGCTGTACCTCCGGAGTGAAAAGTGCGACGGTCGTTACTCCGCCGAAAGAATATAGGCGTAGTAGGGCTGGCCGCCGCTGAGAACTTCGATCTCTTGATGCGGATACCAGGACTTAATCTGCCGGGCAGTCTCATCAGCCTGCTCGCTTGTGACGCCCTCGCCATAATAGAGCGTGAAGATTTCATACTGCTCAGCCTTCATCCGCTGAAGAGTATCGTGGATCACCGGCGGTATATCCGTATTCGCCACCACCAGCCGCCCATTGAGCAGGCCGATAATATCCCCCTCGCGCACATGCACCCCACCGATCTGCACGCTCCGCACCGCAGTGGTAATCTCGGCAGTCTGCACCCGCTTGGCCGCGCCGTCCATCGCCGCGCAATTCGCCTTGAAATCAGCCTCGTAGTTAAAGGCCAGCAGCGCCGACACGCCTTCGGGCAGCGTCTCGGTGGGTACCACATGCACTTCTTTGTCAGTCAGACTCGGCGCCTGGCGCGCGCTCATAATCACGTTGCCATTGTTAGGCAGCAAGATGACTTTGGGTGAGGGCACTTTCTGCACCGCCGCCAGCAGCTCCTCGGTGCTAGGATTCATCGTCTGCCCGCCAGGGACAATCGCGCCAACGCCCAGGCTCTCAAAGAGCTTGACCCAGCCCTCGCCAGCCGCAACAGCAACGGTGGCAATCTCAGCTACCTCGCGCTCAACATCGCCTGTGTCATCAGATTCTTGTGTCCCATCTTCTCCGGCATGCTCCGCCTTACTCTCAGCCTCATAGCGCAAGCTCTGTTCCTGAAGATTCTCAATGTTAATATCCATCAGGCTGCCCAGGCTCACGCCATAGTCCAGAATCTTGCCAGGGGTCAGAGTATGGGTATGCACCTTGAGGAGCTTGAGATCGCCCGCCACGACAGTCGAGACACCACCCATCTTCGTAATCGTCTCACGAATCTCTTCCACATCCAGGCTCTGGCCGTGCACCAGGAAGACCACTTCATAGCCAAACTCTTCCTCAACCGTGATGCGCCCTTTTTTTACCTCTGCGGATGGCTTTGGCGCTTCAGTGATCGTCGTTTGAACCGACTCGCCGCGCGTATAGCGCCAGACACCTTCTAGCAAGGTTGCCAGCCCCTGACCGCCAGCGTCCACCACTCCCGCCTGCTTCAGCGTCGGCAACAGATCAGGAGTTTTGGCAACCGCCTGCCGAGCGGCGGTGACGATCTCCTGCATCTGCGCGACAATATCATCGCCCTGTCCAGCGCCACGCTGCGCCGCCTCAGCCACCTCACGAATCACGGTCAAAATGGTGCCCTCCACCGGGCGAATGACCGCGCGATAGGCGAGTTTGGAGGCTTCCTGGAAGGCTCCGGCCAGATCAGCGGCGGTGAAGGTCGTTTTTTTCTCCAGCCCTTGCGCCAGGCCACGCAGAATCTGCGACAGGATGACGCCGGAGTTGCCGCGCGCGCCCATCAACGCGCCACGCGCCAGTTTCTCAGCAATGACTGCTGCCGATCCATCGTTGGCCTCGGCAATCTCCTTCACCGCTGCGCGCATGGTAAGCGACATATTGGTCCCCGTATCCCCATCGGGGACCGGGAAGACATTCAGCGTGTTAATCGTCTCGCGGTTTTGCTCCAGCCAGGAGGCCCCAGCCAGCAAGGCGCGTTTCAGGTCTTGCCCATCGAAGACACTGATCCGGCGCGGGCGGGTGATCCTGCGACTCGTGTTCTCCATACCCAGTTTTGAAGAGAGGAGACGGCGCCCTGGCGAGACATTGCCGAGACGGCGCACAATCTCTCCTCTGATCTCCTTTGATGATGATTGCAATTGCCACCTGAGGCAATGACAAGCGCCCAGGACACTGGCCTGCTACCGGACGCCCATACCTGAGATAAAAAAGTCAGCGGGCATCCTGCGCGCTGACCCGTAAGCCCTGCACATTGACGTTGACCTGAACAACCGGCACGCCCAGCATCTTCTCAACGGCGAACCTCACATTGCTCATGATATTATGCGCGATCTCCGAGATGCGCAGGCCGTATTCCAAGACAACATACAGATCAATAATGATCTGATCGTTAGTAAAATGAACCTCAATCCCTTGCTGATAGCGGTCCGCAGGCAGCAATTCCGCCGTCCCATTGCGCAGGCGTTTGCCAGCGATGCCGACCACCCCATAACATTCGCTGACCGCGCGCCCAGCAATGGTGGCAATCGCCTGAGGAGAGACTTCAATTTTGCCCCGGCGTTGCCGCTGTTCGGTGGTCTGCTTCATCTCTGACATCTGCATCGTTGCGCGATCCTACTCTCTTCCAAGAAGACATAGCACAAGAAACGCTGCAAAAAGGATGCTCACGCTGCTGCCCAGCTACGCCCCTGAGCCAACCAGCTTTTGCTGCCAGACCCTTGCCCCAAGAGCAGAGAAGTGATATACTCTCCAAAGTGCATGATACAGGAAAACAGCGATCAAAGTAAAGGGGGGAGTGTATGGCTGCCGGACGCTGCGATGTCTGTCTGCGAAAGCCACAGTACGGGAGCAATATCAGCCACTCAAAGCGGCATACCAATCGCCGGTTTGTGCTGAATATCCAGCACCGTCGCCTGGCAATAAACGGCGTCACACAATACGTGAATATCTGTACGCGCTGCCTGCGCACAATGAACAAAGTGCCCAAGACGCGCTAGATCATCGGGCAGAAAGTCGTGCTTTCGTTTTAGCCCGCGCAGGCGGGCTTCGCGGCGCAGCCTCCAGGCGCGGATGTATCCGCCAGCCTCCCGGCGCGCTAGCAACGCTTCCTCTTCAGGACATCTCCTGTCAGGAACGCTTTCCAGGAAGACAGTGAGGAGTCAGGCGCGCGCCAGCGCGTTGCTCCTCACTTTTTCTTTAGTCTTCAACTGCCCGCAGGCTGCCGCGATGTCATCGCCACGCTCGGCGCGCACGCTGTTGCTGATGCCTGCCCCGCGCAGTTCATCTCGAAAGGCACGGATAGCTTCTCCGCTGGGTGGTCGATAGGCCGCGCTGGTAGCATTCACCGGAATCAGATTGACATGCGCCAGTTGCTTGAACTCAGCCAGCCGCTGCCCCAGCTCGCGGGCATGCTCCGGCGCGTCATTCACCCCCGCCAGCAAGACATACTCAAAGGTCAACTGGCGGTTGGTGCGCTGTACGTAGGTGCGGCAGGCGGCAAGCAATTCATCCAGAGCATACTTGCGCGCCACTGGCATCGTGCGGCTGCGCATCTCATTGTTCGGCGCGTGCAGCGAGATCGCCAGGTTGACCTGCAACGGCTCCTCGCTCAACCGCAAAATGCCTGGGACCAGTCCCACCGTCGAGATGGTCATATGCCGCGCCCCCAGACGAAAGCCCTGCGGACTGTTGAGCATATGCAGCGCCCGCAAGGTCTGATCGTAGTTATGCAGCGGCTCGCCCATGCCCATCAGCACCAGATTGGTCAGTCGATCAATTACCTGCCCATCGGGCGCCGTCCAGGGCCGGTGGCGCAGCTCGCGGGCGATATACAACACCTGCCCCACAATCTCGCCCGCGCTCAAATGGCGCTCAAAGCCCATCTGGCCGGTGGCGCAGAACGTGCAACCCAGCGCGCAGCCAACCTGGGTCGAGATGCAGGCAGTGGCGCGCGCCCGGCCTTCAGACGTTGCCGGAAAGAGCATCAGCACGGATTCGATCAACCGCCCATCGCCGAGTTCCAGTAACATCTTGCGCGTGCGCCCATCTTTTGCTACCTGCTCGCGGCGCAGCGTCAGTTCGCCTACGCTGGCCTCCGCCGCCAGCATCTCGCGCAGGGCTGCTGGCAGGCTGATCATCTTGCTAAAATCGGTCTCCAACCGGCGATAGAGCCAATCATACATCTGGCGGGCGCGAAAGCGCGGCGTGCCGCGCTCATCCAGCCATGCTTCTAGTTCCGGCAGAGGCAGGGAGAGCAAATCGATCATAAAGTACCTAAGGTTTCACCAATGATGGCCGATTGGCCGCGTAGAAATTCGTCAGTCCTTAATGGGCGTTTTCCTTCTAATTGTATCACGTCTAGCCGCAGCACCCCCTGCGCGCATTGCGCCACCAGCGCCTTCGTGCCATCAATCGTGCGCAGACTCACCTTACCCGCTGGCTCGCTCTGGCTGGCGCTCTCGTCTCCTGACAGCGCCGTCGCGCGCAGCACCTTGAGCGTCTTGCCGCGCCAGGTGGTCGCCGTCCCCGGCCAGGGCGTATAGGCCCGCACCTGCCGGGCGATGACCTCAGCCGGAAGCTGCCAGTTGATCAGGCCATCTGCTTTGATCAGCAGCCGCGTCTGTGTCGCCTGCAACTCATCCTGCGGCTGCGGCATCAGCCTTTCGGCGAACCAGCGCGGCAGGGTCTCCACCAGCAACTCCGCGCCCAGATGGCTCAGCTTCTCGGTCAACGTGCCGGTGGTCTCATCGGGGGCAAGAGGCAGAGAACGCTGGGAAAGCAGCGCGCCGGTGTCCAGCCCTTCATCCATCCGCATGATCGTTACGCCGGTCTCCTGGTCGCCCGCCAGAATGGCTGCCGCGATGGGCGACGCGCCGCGATGGCGCGGCAAGAGCGAGGCATGCACATTGATGCAGCCAAAGCGCGGCAGGTCCAGTACCTCCCGCCGCAAAATCTGCCCGAAAGCCGCCACAACGATCACCTCGGGAGCAAGCCGCCGCAGCTCCTCCAGGTTTTCAGGGCGGCGCAGCGGCCCCGACTGCCAGACAGGCAAGCTCAGTGCCAGAGCTTTTTCCTTCACCGGCGACATCACCACACCTTGCCCACGCCCGGCGGGCTTATCAGGGCGCGTGACCACCGCCACGATCTCCAGACCCTCCAGCGCCAGGCGGCCTGGCGCTCGAGCCTCAGCCAGACCCTCCAGCACAGGCACAGCAAACTGGGGCGTACCCATAAAGATCAATCGCATACGGCTGCTATCCTCGATGTGTATCCTCGACA
>Ga0070730_10000515_pt1 | contig 44669 bp, 28 predicted proteins | sample Coa_R1_3_FD_66447 | JGI IMG/M metagenome (GOLD analysis project Ga0070730, IMG submission 66447) | Surface soil microbial communities from Centralia Pennsylvania, which are recovering from an underground coalmine fire - Coalmine... | ecosystem: Environmental > Terrestrial > Soil > Unclassified ...
TTCGCCAAGACGTTCACCATGGGATGGCACGCGTTTTATCAGACAGCGACTTCGGCCCGTGTCTTGGCTTCTCTGCGTCTGAGCTTTGGAGCCGCAATTATCGCAGCGGCTGTAAACGCAGCTTTCGGAGTTATTATTGCCTGGGTCCTGGTGCGCTACAAATTTCCCGGAAAAAGATTCTTTGATGCCCTCGTAGATATCCCGTTCGCGCTGCCTACCGCGGTGGCCGGTATCGCGCTGACGCAAATGTACGCCCCGCACGGCTGGATCGGAAAATGGCTTGCCCCGCTGGGAATCAAAATCGCGTTTACTCCTCTGGGAATTGTGATAGCGCTGGTCTTTACGGGATTGCCGTTCGTGGTGCGCACGGTGCAGCCGGTGCTGGCGTCGGTTGATCCTGAAATTGAAGAAGCGGCGGCAACGCTGGGCGCCGGACGAGCACGCACGTTTTTCCGGGTGCTGTTTCCGGAGATACTGCCCGCCCTCCTGACCGGCTTTGCGCTGGCGTTTGCCCGCGGCGCCGGCGAGTACGGCTCGGTGGTGTTCATCTCAGGCAACTTGCCCTTTCGCACCGAGATCGCTCCTCTGCTGATCATCACCAAGCTCGATCAGTACGATTACACCGGAGCGACGGCGCTGGCGGTGATCATGCTGGCAATTTCTTTTGCCATATTGCTGTTTATTAATTTCTATCAACACGGGAGGGCCGCAGCCTTCCGGCACGGTGCATTATGAGTCAGGCCGTCTTATCAGAAACTCCGACAAAACTCCTCACCAAGGAGTTTGGCCGCGTGGTGCATCGCGATCCTCTGTGGGCCCGTGTTCTCCTCATTGGTACGGCAGCTCTTTTCGTGGTGCTGCTGGTATTGGTTCCCGTGATATTTGTATTCGCGGAAGCGCTGTCCAAGGGGGCTTCCGTTTTTTGGCAGGCCATCAACGACCGTGACGCGGTGGCCGCCTTCAAGTTGACCGCCTATACCTCTGCCGTCGCGGTTGCGTTGAACCTGCTGTTCGGATTGGCGGCCTCATGGGCGATTACAAAATTTTCTTTCCGGTGGAAAAGTTTTCTTATCACCCTGATTGACCTGCCGTTTTCGGTTTCACCGGTCATCTCGGGGCTGGTGTTCGTGCTCCTGTTTGGCGCCCAGGGCTGGATGGGGCCATGGCTGCAGGCGCATGAGATCAAGATCATCTTTGCCTGGCCGAGTATTCTGCTGGCCACAATTTTTGTGACCTTTCCTTTTATTGCCCGGGAGCTGATGCCGGTGATGGAAGCCCAGGGCCATGAGGAAGAAGAGGCCGCAGTGACGCTGGGAGCCTCAGGGTGGCAGATTTTCTGGCATGTCACGCTGCCTAATATCCGCTGGGCGCTGTTTTATGCGGTGATCTTGTGCTCGGCGCGCGCCATTGGAGAGTTCGGCGCGGTCTCGGTGGTTTCAGGTCATATCCGCGGCGAGACCAATACCGCTCCGCTTCACGTCGAGCTTCTCTACAACGAATATGCCACAGCGGCGGCTTTCAGCATCGCTGCCATGCTGACGCTCTTTGCCCTGGCCAGCCTGGTCTTAAAAGCCATGGCCGAACGCTGGATCACAACCGATGCGTACAGCGACTTTATTTTCCGGAGTAAAACGTAATGCTAAGCGTCATTCCGATTCGCCTCAGCAACATCCACAAGAAATTCGGAAACTTCGTGGCTTCTGAAAACGTGAGCCTCGACATCCGGCCCGGGGAGCTGCTGGCGCTTCTTGGTCCTTCCGGTTCCGGGAAGACAACGCTACTGCGAGTGATTGCTGGACTCGAGACGCAAGATAACGGATCGGTGTTCTTTGGCGAAGAAGACATGACCAATATCGGTCCCAAGGATCGCCGTGTGGGATTCGTCTTCCAGCACTACGCACTCTTCAAGCACATGAACATATTGCAGAACGTTGCTTTTGGATTGCAGGTGCGCAAAAAGAGGCTGGGCTTGAGCAATGCGCAGATAAAAGAAAGAGTTCTGGAATTGCTTGATCTTGTGCAACTCGGCGGAATCGAGAGGCGTCTGCCATCGCAGCTCTCCGGCGGGCAAAGACAGCGCGTTGCCCTGGCCAGGGCGCTGGCAGTCGAACCTAAAGTTCTTTTGCTCGACGAACCTTTTGGAGCGTTAGACGCCAAGGTGCGAAGAGAACTGCGGCGCTGGCTGCGCATCTTCCATCAGCAGATGGCGATCACCACGGTTTTTGTCACCCACGACCAGGATGAGGCCATGGAGATCGCCGACCGCATCGTGATCATGAACCACGGCCGCATCGAACAAATTGGCACTCCGCAGGAAATCTACAAGCATCCGGCAAGCGATTTTGTCTCCGAATTTATCGGCACCGGCAACCCACCCGCTCCGCTGCCGGCATATCTGGATGCAGTTCCGAAAATCAAAGAGTACGAGGTTGAAGCCGGAAGGTGAGCTTCACCTGCAAGATTCAATCCTGTTGTTGATTCTTCCCTGATAGCAAAACTCTCGCGAGACTGGCGTAAGCGCCGATCTTCGCATATACGCAAATAAACGTTTTCATACGATATTAATTATTAATACTGAATGATTTTGTACGTCTCTGTTTTTTATGATAAGAGGCCTAATTCCCGTTTCGAGAGGCGATATGAAAAAAACTATTTGGTTCCTGTTGCTTGCCGTGCCCGCTTTCCTGCACGCGCAGGCAAACCCAGGAAAGTCGAAATCCCGGCGGCAGCAAAAGAAGCGAACCGATTCCACACTGGAACACCTGCAAGCGCTCGAGAACGCCGTCGCAACCCAGCAGCAGCAGATCCAGCAGCTCACCAACGAACTGAAGCAGCGCGACGAGCAGTGGGCGCAATTTCAGCAGGACTACATCCAGGCAAAACAAACAGCTAGTCAGGCCCAAACCAAGGCCGCCACGGCCGAGACAGTTTCTGAGCAGGCCAACACCGCGGTCGCGGTTCTCAAGACGGATGTGGCCAAGATCGAGTCTTCCGCTGCGCACGCCCAAAGCGACGATAAAGAGCTGCAAAAGCGAATCAGCGGAATCGAAGGCGTCTTGTCGCGCTTCCGCATCGCCGGAGATGTTCGCCTCCGCTCCGACAGCATATTCCAGAACTACTCAGGTTGCGCCGCGTGCTTCGACCGCGATCGCGTCCGCATTCGTCTGCGACTGGGCCTCGAAGGCAAGCTGGGAGAAGATTTCATTGGCGGCATCTACGTAGCTTCGGGGGCGAACATAAGCGGCACAGCCACTCTGGCCGACCCAACTTCTACCAATGAGACGCTCGCCACGTTTTTCGAGCGCAAGGCCATCGGTTTCGATCGCGGCTATATCATCTATCAGCCACAAACCGCCAAGTGGATCAAGCTCACCGGCGGCAAGTTTGCCTACGACTGGGAACACACCGATCTCACCTTTGATCCGGACTTGAATCCAGAAGGGTTCACTGAAAAGCTTTCTTTCGACTTCGGCAATCCTGTGGTCAAAAATTTTTCAGTTGAGGCCATGCAGTTGCTGTTCAACGAAGTAGCTGTGAGGGTGCTGAACTGGAACGGCGCCGATCCCATCGCGCAGGCTACATTCCCGGTACTGCCTTGCGCCAGCGCCACCTCGACCGGTTGCATACAGAATCCGCTGACGCCGCCCGTGGGTACGCCGCTTCCCCCGCCATTGACTCCAGCCTTGCGTTCGTTGGCGCCCAGCAACATCATGACGAATGCGACTTTCATCGCGGGCACAGGCGCAAGCCAAAGGCGGGCCTTCGTTTCCGGGTTTGAATATGCCGACTTGATCTGGGACAACACCATTCTCACTCCCTGGCCGCGTTTCCCTTGGCACGTGACCGCAGAATATGAGCAGAACCTGCGGGCGCGACGGAGCGTGTTTGCCCCTTCCAAACAGAACAAGGGATATTGGTTCGACACCAACGTCGGAGTGCAGAAGCAGAGAAACGATCTGCAATTCGGCTATAACTGGATGCGCATCGAGCAGGACGCAGTGATCTCGCAATTCAACGAAAGCGAATTGCGCGCCCCGACGAATGTGCTGGAGAACCGCGTCTATGTGAACTGGCTGCTGCGAGGCAATACTACGGCCTCATTCAACTGGTGGCTGGGCCGCACGCTGAATCGCAATCTGCAGAATGCGGCATTGGCGCCCGGATTGCCGAGAGGGCTAAGCGATCCCTGGTTGAATCGGTTGCAATTCGATTTGATCTATAAGTTCTAAGCGATTGCTCTCGATACATTCTTCCTAGCTGAGCGGAGTCCGAAGAGGTGGCTATCGCGCCCCCTTCGGGCTCCCATTTTTAGACTACAGGCAGTGATCGGTGGACCTTCGCGCTCCTCCGCGTACTCTGCGGTTTTAATTTTTCCCGATCCAACAGACCATACACGCTTAGCCGGCCAGCCGCTCCCACGTAAACTTTTCCATTGACCACAACAGGAACCGAGAACTTCACCGCTCCCCCCGGGCTGTCGCCACTCCTTACATTGCTGGCATAAAGCGTATGAGAAACATTGCTGGCGTCGTAGGCACGCAACACCGCTGGACCGTTCGATTCATACGCATCTGTCGCCAAAGTCCAGACGATGCCGTTGGTATTGCCGTTAGAAGAAACCGAAGGAACAGCGCCAGGGTACTGGTAGGTTTCTCGCGAGCTGGAGCTGGGTGTGGCGCTCAGCCGTCCGTCGCGCAAGGAAAATGCTTTCAGCGGTTCATTGTTGCCGCAGAAATACAGAGTATTGTTCCAGTAGGCCGGCATTCCGAACATTCCGCTGAAAGCGTTCGGAATTTCCTGGACGATCTGCGTGTCTGAGGTGCATTCCTTGCCACAGAGGTGCTGGTTGCCGGCGGTCATCTGATCACGGTCGAGCAGGTAGATGGTTCCTTCCTTGCTCGCAATCGCCAATAAATGCTTATGGCTGCCGGACTGGTCGGGCAGCAGCAGGACGCCGCCGGCGCTCAGGTCCTGGTCGTGGCGGTTGAGGCGCAGGTAGTTATAGGGAATGAAATAATCCAACGCGCTTAATTTGCCGTTTTGCAAAGCGAGCTTGAGCACCGCATCGCTCAACTCTGTCCCCGGAGCCGCCGGGTCAAAGCTGCCGTTTCCAGTGGTGAGGAATATGTTTCCGCTCGAGTCTGCGGCTGGGGCTGCCCCACTCATCCAAATCCCTCCAAAGAATCCATTCGGGGTTGTGATGAACACGCTCTTTTGCGCCAGCGTAGCCGCATCGTAGGCAAACACCCAGCCGTGAGCCGGTGGCCGGTCGCAGTGCGAAGAGTAAGCGAGATAGACGATGCCGTTGACCAGTAGCAGCCCGGGGCGATTCAGATGGTGCAGAGCATCAAATGTAATTATGCGGTTAGTGTTGCCGGCTCCTTCTGCCGGAACGCTGGCCGTAATCTCTACAGGTTTTCGTCCTGGCGATTTTTCTGTTCCCCGCGCGATGTCCAGGGCGTGCAGGCGATGAACGAAGCGGTTGCCTTCCTTGGAAAAACTTTCTACGTATATCGTGCCGGTGCCCAGATCAATGACGGGCGTGCTGGTGGTTCCTACCACGGGAATAATGGCATCGCAGCGCAACTGCGCCAGCATATTCACCGGTGTGGCCCCCAGAGCGGCGCCATGGCGGGCATCAATCAAACTGGCATGCCAGAGCGGTTTGGCATTGGCGCCGGTGCTGCTGTCGGCATCGAAAGCATACACACTGTCGCCTTCGGTGGCCACAAAGACGACATTGTGGGTTCCCTTTCCGGGAATCGCCAGGTGGGGCACATAGAGAGGCTGGGCATAGACGAAGCCATCCACCGGTTGTGAAAAAAGTCTGCCGAACCGGGGTGAACCCACGTTGGCGGGAGTCAGAATGGTTTCATTGCTGTTCAATCCGCTGCGGTTATTGTCGTAATGATAAGTAAGGACGCTGGTTTGGGCTGGAAGCCAGGCACATATGAGCAAGAGCATGAGAAAAACGCAAACCCGTGGAAGAGTACAGATTGAACCAAAAAGCTTTGGTGTGTGCCGCAGGGAAGTTGACAGTGCGCGAAACAATATCTCACCGCTCCAGGTTGTTGATTTCCTCAGATCATTTGATACTACAGGCTGGCATGAAATTGGCTTCAATGTCCAATAAGACAAACGGGGCGTGGAAGAGCCGCTGCGGCTCCTTCAAACCCCGAAAAGCGTTTGATCACGAACGAATTCTTATTTAAAGCAGCCGCCTTTGTCGCTGTAAAGCGGCTTGGAACTGACTGTGAGGTTAGTGGCAGGATTCACAATAAAGGTGCCGCTGTTCTGGGTCAACTTATCCTCACAGGCGATTACCTTGGAGAAGTTGGAGTGTGCGTTGCTGTTGGTCCACAGATCAATGTGGCGATGGTGGCCGTTCTGCCAATCACTGTCGCAGGCTACGCATTCATCTTCCATGATGAAATATTTCCGGAACGCGGTGACATAGACCCTGGTGCCGGGCTTGTGCTCGTTCTGGTCTGTAGCGAAGGTGATGGGATCTGCCGCAGTCCCGTGGCCGCCAGCGCCGGAGTGCAGAATGGGAAAGGCGATCGCGTTGCCTGGGGGCGAGTTGTCAGGCCATCCGTACAACGTGATCAAGCCATGCAAGGTCTTGGGGGCGGCAAACGCCGGTGAAAGCGCCAGCAGCACGATGAGCGAAATGCCCAGGACAAAGAGGCATTTACAAACTTGAGTTTTTTGGAGTTTCACAGCAAATCTCTCCTTACGTCAGGGGTTTTTAGCGCCGATGGGTTTTATTTCATGAAACGTTTTGAATCCTGATATTAAACGTTTTAATAGAGCCCTTCAGCGTGGCAGGAAGTATAGACCGATTTTGGTTACTGTCAACAGGAAAATTAATCAGAAATTAATGCACAGCGTCCCGCAGCTTGCGGTGTCTGGAATCTTTTGTGAGATGCCCCCTGACTTCACTGCTGCCGGCGGTGCTATCTGATTTCCGGGGCGGGAATGAGCGTAAGTTGTATGCTCTGCGTGCCGTTTTCCTGGACCGTCAGCGCCTGGCCGAGGCCATCGAAGGAAGCAACGGTTTCCGGATCACGGTACGAATCTGGATCAATTTCTTTGGAGGCAAACGCCTTGTATTCACCCGGAGCTATGCCTCTCAAACTGAACTTCCCGTTTTGGTCCGTGGTTACGAATTTATAGAGCCCGATTTGATCGCGAAATCTGGGTTCGGGAACCAGGGCCACCGTCGCGGCCTTCACGGGTTCCTGCTGGTCATCGAGCACAACGCCATCAACCTTTCCGCCGGCCGCGCTCACGATGATTTTGATTTCTCCCGCGGCGCCGCGCGTAAGATCAACATCGGAGCGAGTAATGTCTTTTTCACCCAGATACGCGGCTTTCACATAGCGGGCACCCGTTAATCCAGAGACGCTGAGCTGATAGCGGTCTGGCCGCACATTTTCAATAGTGAAAGAACCATCCTTCTTTACGTCAGCTTCGGAGCTGTCAAGGTTGAGTCCCTCGCCATGGGCCTGCAGGAGCACGCGAAAAGAGGAAAAATCAAGATCATCCTGTCCTTCTGCCTGCAGCCGGCCAGCGACGAGCAGTGCGGGAACCAACGGGAGAACAATCCCTTCGATAGGCTTGCCACCTACGTCGATAAATTTTCTACCTGAGTACTGCTGATTTCCTTCAAACGACCCTACCTCCAGGAGGTAAGCGCCGGGGGGAACAGCCTGTATCTCGAATTCTCCGGTATCTGCGTGCACAGGGGCGTTCAATCCATTGACCTTCACAGCCGCAGGAGTATCGCGGGGAATGAGCACCGCTGTAAAATCTTCACCCAAGTGTCCTGTCGGGCTTATCACGCGCCCAGCCACCCGGACCTTCTGCATCTTCGAGAGCGTCAGCTCGATGCCAGAAAGCACGTTGCCGGGTGCGAGCTCCAGAGGCGTGGCATCGGCTACGTTGAGCGCATCAGGATAATATGTTGCTACATAGTCATCGGCGTCGGCTTCAGCTTGAGCATTTTGCCTTGCAGAGGACTGCCGGTTGGAGACGAGAATACCGGAGCCCAACATTCCGCCGCGATAGTTGGCGCTTACGTAATAGCGCCCCGGAGGCAGGCCGTACAGCCGGTACTCTCCCAGATCATTTGCATATGTCCTGGTGGCCATAAGGAGCTGGCGCTTGCCGTTGAAGAAAGTCCAGTGGAGCGCCATCACTACGGCGTTCGGGAGCGGAGCATCGTCTTCGAGAATGCGCCCGGTAATGACTCCCAGCGGAACAAGCTTTACCAGAACACCGTCGAACGTCTGGCCAGCGCTCAATGTGAATGTGCTGCCTGACTGCTCCGCGTCGCGCGCACCCGATTCGCCATACATGAATCCGTTGTGACTTGCGCCCAGACGGTAGCTGCCCGGCAGGATGTTATGCAGCGTGAAGTGGCCAGAGGCGTCGGCAATGATGCTCAACAGCACGTCATCTTCCTCGCCCCCGCGAAGCTCCACCTGTGCGTTGGGCACCGGATAACCCGTGGCCGCGTTGACCACCTGGCCTTGCACGGCTGTCTTGGAGGATTCATCTTCCGCTTGCGAAGAAGATATGAACGTAGAACCTGTTGTGGGAAGGGTTATATCAATGCTTGTCAAGATGCCGCCTGGCGCAACTTCCAGAGGTGTGGCATCGTCCATCCGCTGTACGCTGGGATAATACTTCGAGAGCCCGCCCTGCTCGGCTTCCGAAGATACAGACTGCGGAGCGGAGGGCAACTCAGCCACCATACGCAGCCTGTAGCTGGCGCTCACGTAGTAGCGTCCCGGCGGCAGGCCGTAGAGACGATATTCTCCCAGATCGTTAGTGACGACTCGTGTGGCAAGGCCGGCACTGCCGCCACCGGCTGATGGCGCGCGCAATGCAGTTACGCTGGCGCCGGGGAGCGGATCTCCGTTGGCTCCAAAAATGCGGCCGATGATGACACCCTGCGGCACGAGTTTTACTTTGATGTCATTTAACGTTTGCCCGGCCGCAACTGAGAACACCGTACCTGGCTGATCGGGTCCCAGCGCTCCATATTCGGCACTCATGAACTGGCTGCGCTCCGCCCTGAGTTGATACTTGCCGGGTTCTACGCTGGTAAATCTGAAGTGGCCGGAGGCATCAGTGAAAATATGCTCCTTCGCGCCTGACTGTGAGCCCGTATTGTGCAAAATTACCTGCGCCTTTGCAATTCCGCCACCGGTTGCGGCGTTCAATACCAGGCCTTCAACGATCGCATTTTTGGGTGGTACAGTTTGCGGAGCTGCAGTTTGGGCAAAGCAGGGAGAAAATGCCAGCAATGACAGAATGAATGTGCAGCCCGGGATTTTCATGATACAGACAGCATGATACGGCACTTCAAGAAACCTGCCGCGACAGTTTTATTAAATCGTATTAATATTGTCAAGCCACATTGCAACTCTCAACTCAAGCGGGGAGGAAACTTCTGAATGCGCTGGTTTTGTCTGCTGCTGTGCGTGACGTTGGCCTTTATCTTACCTGCGAGCGGCCAGGCCGCCTATTACGTCGAACGAGATGGAATCGTCAAAACCGTGGCCAAAGGCAGTTTCGAACAGGAGCATCCTGACCAGTGGCAGGTGCGTTTGTATCGGCAGGGAGCGCCACAGAGCGGCCCCGGCTGGGGACAAATCATCGGACAGTCTGCCGATGATGCCATGGAAGAGCTGCAGCGCAGCCGGGACTTCCAGCAGCGTTTGGCGCAATTCTGCAAAGATGATTCCCAAAACGGGTCTCAAAAAGAAGATGATGGCCTGACGTACTCCAACGCGCTCGGGCCCATTGCGGTCTATGTGAGAAACAAGCCTGCCGATGGGAAGGCCGAAAAGGCCGATAAGAAAGAGAGCGAGCCTGACCCGCCAGAGAGCGAAGCCTTTGATCTCGCGGACCGCATCAGTGAATTGGAAAAAGAATTCCTGGCCGTGACTGGCGAGAAGAGAGTGAAAAGGAATCCCTCCCGGTATCCGTTTGCCCCGGCGTCGGTGCCATGGAACTTTGCTACCAAGCTGGCGCAAACCAAGAAGCAGTTCGAGCAGTTGCCGGTTGCAGCTTTTGATGGTCCGCCGTCGGCTGCGGCCGCCGAAGCCGTATCCAGGGTGAAAGCCGCGCTCACCGACCTGGAGACAAATCTTCTGCCGCCCATGCGGAAGTTGCTGGCCGACATGATGCTCGATGGCAAATGGAAGCATGCGGGCTTTATTTATATGGCGGCGCGGAGCGGCAATCAACTGAGCCTCATGGCTGACGATCCTGATGCGCTGCGCTTTCGCAATATAACCATTGAGGGCGACGCAACCCTGAACGGGGAGATCCAGTTTATCTACGACAACGGTTGTGAGCCCATCTGGGTCCCGTTCACGGCGGAACTCACCTTCGATACCGATGCGGAGGGCATTCTGATATCGGTGCCCCGCGTGGGCCGGAAAAAGACCACCTGCGAGCATGTGACACAGGGAACCATGCGCATGATGTTCTGGAGGCCCGAGGAATAATCGCGCCAATTCGCACAATCTGACATTCGGCTAAATTTTTCATCCAGGGAGATGGTTTTGCTAAATACGCGCTTTGCTGTCCTGCTATCGTGTGCCGTGCTCGGTCTGGTCTTTGTGGCTGCGGCACAGTCCCAACCCCAGCCTGTTCCTGCCCATACCATTCGCGTGGATGCCACACCGGGGCACGCAACTAATTCTTTTGTTCCGACACAAGCTTTAGGCGCCGGCATTGACCGCCTTCCGGCGGGCGCGATCGACAAACTCATCAATCCCGCCACCATAAGCAAAGTGCTCTCTGCCGGATGGCAACCAGTGAGCTATCGCCAGAATACGGAGCTGTTTGTCGAAGCCTGGCACTGGAACCCGCAAGGGACATGGAGCGATCAGAGCGATCCCGCCGGCGGCAAGGGATATTTCACCGGCAACACAACACCGACAGAACCAATCCAGCACTCGTATGGATATCCGCTGCCGCATCGCGGATTCACCCGCAATGACGGCACCGGGAACGACGGCTATTCGCGTCTGACCGACGGCGACTTCAATAGCTATTGGAAGAGCAATCCGTATTTGACGAAAGCTTTTACCGGCGAAGACGATGCGCTGCATCCGCAGTGGGTGATTCTGGATTTGGCGAATCCGCAGCAAGTCAATGCCATTCGCATTGCCTGGGCTGAGCCCTATGCGCGCCGCTACGCCGTGCAATATTGGACTGGTGACGACCCCATCAAGCACGCTACTGCAGGCGTCTGGCAGACATTTACTTCCGGAAGCGTTAATGACGGTCATGGCGGCGACGCCACGCTGCGGCTTGCGTCCTCGCCGATTCCCGTGCGCTATGTGCGCGTGCTGATGACCGAGTCATCGAATACCTGCGATACCCACGGCTCCGCCGATCGCCGCAACTGCGTGGGCTACGCCATTAAAGAGCTCTTTCTCGGGACTTCTGGAAGCGATGGCGAGTTCCACGACCTGCTGCGGCACACTCCCGACCAGGACCAGAGCGCGACCTATTGTTCTTCGGTCGATCCGTGGCATGAGGCGTCGGATATTGATCCGAAAAAGCGCAACCAGGTAGGCTTCGATCTTTTTTACACCAGCGGATACACGCGCGGACTTCCCGCTATCGTTCCCATCGCGCTCCTCTATGACATTCCGGAAAATGCAGCTAACGAGATCGCATATCTCAAGAAGCGCGGTTATCCCGTTTCTTATGTCGAGATGGGCGAGGAGGCCGACGGACAGTACATGCTGCCGGAAGACTATGCCGCGCTCTACATTCAGTGGGCGGCGGCAATTCACAAAGCCGATCCGTCGGCAAAATTAGGTGGACCATCTTTTCAAGGGGTGAATGAAGATATCCAGGTGTGGCCCGACGCCGAGGGTCGAACTTCCTGGACCGGCCGCTTTGTTAATTATCTAAAGACGCATGGCCGGCTATCAGATCTGGCGTTCTTTTCTTTCGAGCACTATCCCCTGGAGCCGTGCAAGATTCAGTGGAGCAGCCTCTACGATGAAGCCAGGCTGGTGACTCACATCACCCAGGTATGGAAGGCGGATGGCGTACCCAACGGCATCCCGATGCTGATCACCGAATCCAACATTGCGTGGCAATCGGCGGAAAACTCTGTTGATATTTTTGGCGCACTCTGGCTGGCCGACTACATTGGCGCCTACCTCACCGCCGGCGGCAACGGCGTCTACTACTTTCATTACATGCCACTCGGCATGCATCACGGCTGCGCTGACTCCTATGGCACCTTTGGACTGTTCACCGTGAACGCAAACCTCGAAATCCAGCAGCCGACTTCGCAATTCTTCGCCAGCCAACTGATTAACCTGGAATGGGTGCAGCCCGGCAGCGGATCGCAACAGGTTTTTCCGGCCAGCAGCGATGTCGCAGATGAAGCCGGCAATGTGCTCGTGACTTCCTATGCGGTGCTTCGCCCTGATGGCCAGTGGTCGTTAATGCTGATTAATAAAGATCAGTGGAATCCACATCCGGTGCGTATTGCATTCCATGATGAGAGTACAAATACGGATTCGTACTTCGCCGGGCCGGTGACCCTGACTACGTTCGGCAGAGCCCAGTATCAATGGCATCCAACTGCCAAGGGCGGCTTTGCTGAACCTGATGGCCCAGCAGCAGTTTCTACCGTAACCGCTGCACCCGATACTCTCTATTCGCTTCCTGCGGCTTCGATCACGGTGGTGCGGGGAAAAATTGCGGGGAAGTAGACGGCGTGTTCACCGGTAGTGGTTCAATTTGAGTAGCGCCGGCGTCTCGCGGGCTATCGCGTGGGCCTCTTGCCCACGCTTCCTCTGCAGGTATTCCAAACTGTACCACCACCCACGGTAAGGCAAGCTTGCAACCTGGCGGTAAACCCACTATGCTGCTTTAGCCCGACTGGCATCCCGCCTGGTGACCGCACCTCCCGGCACAATTAAGATGGCCGCCCGCACACGGCCCGTCGTTTGCAGACGGGAATTTCGAAACCAAACTTTATCTTCGGAGGAAGCAAAATTATGTCGAGATCCAAGGCGACAAAGATGTTCGTCTGTGCGGTTATGATTGCCGCGTGTGCGCTGGCCCCAATCGCTTTTGCTGTCATCGGGACCGGATGGACCGTGGACCCGCTGAACTTTAAAGTACAGTGGCCCTTCAACGTGCCGGAAAGCTCCCGTTTTACATTGACCAACGGGGTTTACCACTTCATCGTTTTCAGCAATGACAAACCATTTGCGCCGGGTAATACCACCAGACCACGTACCGAAATGCGCTTCGATGATTACACCAGCGGCGCGCACCAGTATGATGCCGACCTCATGGTCCCCTGCTGTAGCGTCGGGGGCGTGGACCTGATGCAGATCCACACTGGCAATGCCCAGTCACCCAAGTTCGGGGCGACTCAACTCATGTTGTTCTTCGAAGCCAGCAACCACGGCTCGCTGCATTTCTATAGCGGACAGCAGTTGGCCAGCAATCTATACGGCAAGTGGTTCCACCTGAATGTTATCCATGACACCAAGAGCGGGTTGATGACGGTCTACATCAATGGAGCGCTCGTCTTCAGCAAGCATGACAACAAAGCAGGCGACTACTATATGAAGACCGGCGTCTATGCCCAACACGGCGCAACCCCTAAGATGGAAGTCTTTATTAAGAACCTGCAACTCTTCTCGAAGTAATTAGAAGCAGTTCCGAGTTTCAAGAAAACCTGGCCCCACCCATGCTCGCATGTGGGGCCAGTGCTTTCAGTCTTGTATGGATAGCTTGACAACTTCTTCCAGAACCACAGCCCTGGCTCTCCCAGGAATTGCCTCCGCGGATGGCGGTGAACTGAATTCTTGTGATTCACGGAGCCAAGGCGCCAGCATCGGCAACCTGAACGCTATCTCCGAGATCCGGATCATAAGACATGTAGAGTAAAACGCGGCCCTGCGCATGATCGCGAAGAATAGTTATTATTAAGCAGTGCTCCAGGCCCGGTCTCTGAGCAGCACTAGACGGCTGTTGATGGAACAAACTAACTCTACCGTTGAATATGTGAATACCTGCTGCTGTGTCGTGGGTGGAGGGCCTGCGGGAATGATTGCCGGCTTCCTCCTGGCCCGGGCCGGTGTAGACGTCGTGGTACTGGAGAAGCACGCGGATTTTCTGCGTGATTTTCGGGGCGACACGATCCATCCTTCGACCCTTGAACTCATGTACGAGCTTGGGATTCTCGACGAATTCTTGCGCCGGCCTCATCAGGAACTGCCCGAAATCGGCGGTCAGTTCGAAGACGTCACCGTGACGGTTGGCGACTTTTCCCACTTGCCAACCCGATGCAAATTCATAGCCCTTATGCCGCAGTGGGACTTCCTGAATTTTATCGCGGAAAAGGCAAAATGTTACCCGCACTTCCATTTGCGAATGGAGTCTGCGGTCAACGAACTGATTGAAGAGAACGGCCGCATAGCCGGCGTGCGCGGGAAAACCCCACAAGGAGCCCTCGAAGTGCGCGCGGATTTGACCGTGGGAGCAGATGGCCGGCATTCCATTGTTCGCACAAAAGCTGGACTCAAAGTCATTGACCTTGGCGCTCCTATTGACGTGCTTTGGATGCGCCTTACACGTGAACCAGCAGATCCACCCCAAACTCTCGGCCGCTTCAAACCAGGAAAGATACTGGTGACCCTTAACCGTGGCGATTATTGGCAGTGCGCATACGTGATTCCCAAGGGAGGCTTGGATACGATCCGGCAAAATGGCCTACCGGAATTTCGTGAAGACATCGCGAGTGTCGCTCCATTCCTGCGCGGGCGTACCGGCGAATTAAAGGATTGGGACGACATCAAACTATTGACGGTTGCCGTTGATCGTTTGAGCCGGTGGTGGCGGCCCGGCCTTTTGTGCATCGGAGACTCCGCTCATGCCATGTCTCCAGTTGGCGGTGTCGGCATTAATCTCGCTATTCAGGACGCGGTTGCCGCCGCTAATATTTTGGCGCAGGCGTTGTCGCGGGGAGGGATCAACGACGAACTGCTACGCCGGGTCCAGCGACGCCGCGAATTACCCACGCGTATGACCCAGGCGTTACAGATTTTCGCGCACAAACGCTTTCTTGGCCCCGCGTTGAACAATACAACACGGCGAAGCCGGCTTCCACTGCCGCTCAAGCTTCTGCAGCAGTTCCCAACATTGCGCCGAATTCCGGCACGTCTGGTCGGATTGGGATTTCGCCCTGAGCACGTGCGCACGCCTGAGAGGCAACCTCGATTGCCACGCTGAATGGGACAAACACAAGTGCAAGGGACAAATTTAAAGTATTTCCGGAATTGGTGTATCCGGACGACATCGAGGCTGCCGAATGTGAAGGATGAATTGGGAGAGGATCAAGGTGGCAATTTCTTTAAAATATTTGCCAAGAGGAATAGACAGACTTCATTTCTGGGCTGGGATTTGAAAAGTTGAGGCGTTTTGGCGGGCGTGAACGAAGGTGCCGAAATCCTGATTCCGCGTAGCCGGAGAAGGGTCTCTCTGGGAAAAGCGATAGAGTAAATGAACCCTACGAGGTTTGTGAGCTGAGAAGCCGATTGACATCGCGGCGTAACTGGGATGTATAGTACACGCAATGAAAGAAGGGCCAGTGAAGCTGCACGAAGTGCTGTGCCAGGAATACCAGATCCTGCGACCGGGGGTTGATTTCTCCGGCGAAAACACTGGCGGGGTGTTGGATAAGCTTCGCCGGCAGCACAAGCCGCTCAGTGCTCTTTGCATCTCCGGCGGTGGCATACGCAGTGCAACGTTCGCGCTGGGAGCGCTGCAAGCGCTCGCCGAGCTGGGTATTCTCGACAAGTTTGACTACCTGTCTACGGTCTCCGGAGGCGGATACATTGGAAGCTGGCTGACTGCCTGGATCAAGCGGGCAGGGGGACTGCACAACGTCATTCCGCAGCTTGGACGCAATGCAAAACCGGTTCTGGGCAGTGAAGTCGATCCCATTGAGCACTTGCGCGAGTACAACAACTATCTTTCGCCCCGGCTTGGGTTCTTCTCCGCCGATACCTGGACATTGGCCGCCACCGTGGTGCGCAACATCCTGCTGAACTGGCTTGTGCTGGTTCCCCTGCTGATGCTGGCGCTCATGATTCCCCGGCTGCTGCTTGCCGTGGTCATGCTGGGAGAGACTTACAAAGAGATCTATGGTTCGGCGGATGCCATTGCTTCATCGCGGTTCGTGGTAGAAGGTCTGCCTCTGTTGAATGGGGTCCTGCTTGCCTTTGCCATATTCAACATCGGCCGTTACCTGCCGGATGCGGGTGGCCGAGACCACTCACAACGTGATTTTCTCTTCAAGGTTCTGGCGCCGCTGGCGGGCGCGGTGCTGGGTTTCTGCGCTTATGATTCCCTCTACTTTTGGGGGCCGAGAGAGAACATCGAGACCAGGCTGCTCGAAGTGATTCTTTGGGTATTGCTTCCCTCTGCCGCCGGCTGGCTGATTTTTCTCCTGTTCTGCGTGAAGTCTATCAAGCAGATGCTGAAGTTTCTTTTTGGTCCCCTGTCGCTTGCCGTTGTTTTGATGGCTGCGTGTACCGGCGCGGCAGCATGGGTGATCACCAATAAAGTATTGCCGGCGACCACCTGGGAGCAATATGTGGCGATTGCTCCGCCCCTCTTGCTTTTGGCCTTCGATCTGGGCGGCACGATCTTTGTAGGTTTGTCGAGTACTGTTCTTAAAGACGAAGATCGTGAGTGGATGGCGCGCGCTTCAGCGTGGAACCAATTGCTTTCTTTTTCCTGGTTGGGAGCCTGCGCGCTTGTGCTGTTAGCTCCAGAATGGGCATTTCACTGGAGAGCCTGGGGCAAGGAACTGTTTGCTACGATTGGGGCGGCCAGCGCCTGGCTGAGCCGGCAAAGCGGCTTTGTAACCCCCTCCGGAGGCAAAGAGCCTGGTCCCGGCCAGAAGGTCTACGCGTATCTGATAAAACTGGCGCCGATGATATTCATTATCACCTTTTGTGTTGGCCTCTCAATTTTCACAAACTGGTTGCTGTACCGCACCGGCTTGCTCCTGCCCGCAGCCAAGGGCGGGGTTGCGATGTGGTGGGACCACAAATTTGTTCTGGAACACACATCCTGGCTTCTCGCCCTCACCGGAGTGGCTATACTCCTGGTCTTCAGTTGGGTGATGGCCCGCTACATCAACATCAACCGGTTTTCGTTGCATGCCATGTACCGCAATCGCCTGATCCGGGCATATTTGGGCGCCTCGAATCCAAAACGAAAGGCCAGCCGGTTCACAGGATTTGCCGCTGATGACAACCTGCTTATGGACGATTTGCGAACGGGGTTCAAGCCTTTTCATGTGGTGAATGTCGCGCTCAATCTCGTGTCCGGTGAACGGCTGGCGTGGCAGCAGAGGAAGGCGCAGTCCTTTACGGTCTCACCTCTGCATAGCGGCAACTATGAGCTTGGGTACCGCGATTCGGCCCAGTACGGCGGCCCGGACGGCATTACTTTGGGGACCGCGATTACAATCTCAGGGGCCGCAGCCAGCCCGAACATGGGATATCACTCGTCGTCGATCATAGGTTTCGTCATGACGCTGCTCAACGCCAGACTGGGTTCCTGGCTGGGCAACCCGGGCCCCGCCGGGGAGCGGACGTGGGAACATGCCGGTCCGCGTTCTGCCGTAGGTTCGCTGGTGAAAGAGGCCCTGGGGCTTACCAATAACACCAGCCCCTACGTCTATCTCTCCGATGGCGGGCACTTTGAAAATCTGGCCCTCTATGAAATGGTCCTGCGGCGGTGCCGGCAAATTGTTGTGCTCGACTCCGGCTGCGACCCCACGTTCACTTATGAAGATCTGGGAAATGCGCTGCGCAAGATACGAATTGACCTGAAAGTACCCATCGATTTTGAAGATCAATATATTCAGCCGCTGCATGAGAAGAAAAGACGTTGCGCGATAGCGACAATCCGCTATTCTGCCGTGGATGCGAGCTGGCCTGACGGCCACTTGATTTATATCAAACCGATATTGCTGGGCACCGAACCGCCGGACGTGGAAGCGTATGCCGCGGCTAATCCTTCTTTCCCCCATCAAAGCACAGGCAACCAGTGGTTCAACGAATCGCAAACGGAAAGCTACCGCATGCTGGGCCTGCACACCCTGGATGAGATTAGCCGTGGATGGAATGGTGACTCACTGGAAGAGTTTAGCCGGCATGTGCGGGAGGTCTACATGAAAGTTCCTGCCAAAAACCTTGATATGGTGCGGCCGGCAACAGCCACCGCGGTGGCTGGAACGTAGACTTTGGCTGTGCTCACTGTAAATGCGACTCCCGTCAGCTTTGGAAGTTTTGGCCCTAAATTTTCAATCTCCCGTTGCCTCTTCAGTTATTTTCTGCGCTCATCGTTTTACCATTTGTTAACAGAACCCGGGCCCGCGTGATAAACAAGTGCGCGGCTTTCCCGGATTTTGCCAGTAGTTCCATTTTGGAACAACACTCTGGAGCAAATGCGTTTATTTTATTGACTTCGTATGAGACGAGGCCTAAAGTTCTAGACCTCACGTAATCAGAATGTAAGAGTTTGTCAGCGAAAAACTTGCCGATTTACAACCTGCGCACCCCTAGGGAGAGGTGTTTGTGTCTGTGAAACTAGTCACGTGGAATTTACAAGGCCAAGGCGACAAAGGCCAGAGCAAAGTTGTGACTTTCAAAAAGCTGCTTGCCAGCTTCGAGATCATCTGTCTGCAGGAATGCGGAGAGCTTTTCGGTGACCTGCAAAAAGAAATCGACTGGAAGATTAAGCCTGAAGAAGAGAAGATTGGAGTTGGTGTCTGGGGCGATTTTGCCATCTATTATTACTATTGGGCTGAACGGTGTAACCTGGCCCTCTTTCTCAAGAATGGCCTGACAAAGAATTATCAGTTTTTCCTGCCCGACAAAGACACGCAAAGACCCGTGTTAGGGGCGAGGCATGGCGAGGTATGGATATTTTCCGTTCATGGCCCAGGCAAGGGCTGTAATTTGAAGTACTGCCAGGATATGCTGGGCTACATCAATACCTTTGTCAGTTCAGATTCCAAGAAGTGGCTGGCAGCGGGAGACTTCAACTGCGATCGAGATGACCTCGCGAAGAAAGCCTGGGATTTCAAGGTAGGCTTCGCTCCTTCCTGCGGCCATTCCACCCATATTACTGCGAAGAAAGAAATTGACCTTGTGGCGTACAGTCCTGGAATCACGGTTTCTAAAGGGGAGTGCGTCAAAGCCGGCGTGGATAAAGCCGGTTGTGAGTTTTCTTCAGACCACACGCCAATGATGTTCGATGTAAGCTAAGCGAGAAAAAGACTGCACAAACATCAACGGCGCCAGACGCACATTTCCGTATCATTTGTACCGGCGGAAGAAATTGCCGGTGACTTGACAGCAGCTAACACGCAAGCGCAGAATGCTCCATCTTTCTAACGAGTATTTTTTGCAATAGCAAGAGAGGCCATAACCGGCCAAAAACAATTGAGTCTCGATAACTCCGGACTCTTAGCCGGTCCTTAGCAAGAAAGAGCATACTCACCGGTTCTGTGTGTTCCTGCTCATTTCTCTAAGTTCACCGTTAATTCACCAGAGCAAGACGTAACCTGAGTGCGGAAATATAGGGCGACCATGAAAGGCCACCTTACAACCTCCGGCGAAAAACTTTAAAGCGAGGGTTTCTTGATGCAGGAAACTTCTGAAAGACACAATCGTGGATGTGTGGAAGATGAATTACAGTTACTGCGCAACAGGATCGAGCAACTGGAAGCTTCGCAGAATGCAAAGCGGCCGGGGGCACGATTGCGCCGGCTATCGGCAGGACTATCCCTTGGTTCGGGGTCAGCGGACCTGCGGCGACGGGTAATTGCATTGGCACTTGCCTTGGGCGTGGTGGTGCTCGGCTCCCTGCTGATTCATGACGTGCGGGCAGCGGGGACCGGCCAGGACGCCCTGTTCATCAGCCCGCAAGGCTACGTCGGGATTAATCACACGAAACCTGAAGCCCCGCTGGATGTGAACGGGAACACGGTGGTTCGTGGCGACCTGAACCTCGGGGGGAAACTGGTTCCGACGGGCGGTGACCTGAACGTCGGGGGGAAACTGGTGACGACTGGCGGCGCTGTGGTGGGCGGCACCATCGAGGCGCGCAACTCCGACTTATTTTTCACAAAAACCGATCGCACGTATACATCCGAGAACGATGCGCTGGGTCGCGCGGCTATCGAGAACGCGAGTAATTACAACGCCCTAATGATTCTCGGAAGAGCAACCCAAACTCAACCCTTGATCCGGGTCGTGGGTTTGTGGGACCGGCTGGGAATCGGAAAAGGAAATCCGCAGGCGGCCCTCGATGTGAGCGGAGACGCCCTAATCAGCGGCACGATCAATGGCGAAAAGCCCATGATGAGATTCAGGGTTCCCGCCTCTCGTAGTAACTATTGGGGCAGCGTGGAGCAGGACATAGGAAGCCTCTGCGCAGACGAGGATGGTTGCACAATCAATTTAGTCATGCAAGACGTGACCACAGATGACGTCAGGACCATTGATGAATGGGTCGTAATTTCTCAGCCGCAGATATCGCACGTCAGGCCGGGGCAGGGGTTGAGGGGATACACGCGGCAGAGTGGCGGTGGAGAATATTGGTGGGAATTAAATACAGGGGCACAGGCCTGGCTTTACAGCCCGTGGGACTGGTGCAAAGCAAGAAATTTCAGACTGAACCAACCCACATTCACGGGCGTTAACAAGTTCCGCATGGTTTTCGAGTGTCACCCGAACATAACCGCGCTAATTACCATTTATGACCGCTAAGCAAGGCCTGATGTTCCGGGGTTTTGACCCAACTGTCGGGCATGAATACACACCGACGATGGGCGATCACCATCTGTATCGGGGAGCGTGCCTGGTGAGCAAAGAAATGATTTTAGAAATTTGAAACAAGGACAATAAACTCATGCAAGGTCAAACAAGCGGTTCCAGACCACTGCCAGGTATCCGGTCATGAGTCCGCCCGGCAACACTGCGACTGGCGCGGCTCAACCACCGGAGAAGATTAGCCTGGCGGAACTGCTGGGAGTGCAGTTACCCCAATTTGAAGTCGAAGTCGCGGTGCGCGATTACATAAAGCCTGCGCCCGTACTACCGGGCGCTGAGCAACCTGCGATCGTTGAACCCGCAGCGGAGCTGACGAACATCCAGCCTGCTTCAGTGGCCCGTTCGCTGCTGGATACTGCGATTACTGGTTCCTCCATCGAACGACCCGCAACGGTCCAACCGGGAGCAGCACAGCCGGTACAAGCGCAAACCGTAACTCCTCAAGGCGCCACCGCGCAGTCTGCGGCAGGCGCGCCGCCGGCAGCAACTCGCTCGGCACGCCGGCCGGCCACCACCGCGATGGCAGCGCAACAGCCGGCGGAGTCGAAACCAGCCGTCGCCCGTTCCGCGAATGCAACCAGAGCTATGGTGGCTGCAGTTGCTTCCCCGAGAAAGCTGCGGGCCAAGCTGGCTCGAACCGCACACACAAAAGAGGCAACGACGCGGCCGGCGGCCAGAGTACCTTCGACCGCGATTCTTTCGGCCAGCCAGTCGGCTTCGGCCATCGCATCAAGGAAGCAAGCGCCGAAAGGCAGGAGAAGAAGGACTTTGTAGAATTACCCAAAAAATTTTGCCGGACCTACGCTGTAGAAGTTAGGAACATGCTGAACGCTAAATAATAAGGACAGGGAGGAAACAAATCATGAGTACATATCTGGGCGTGGTTCTTGAACTTAATGGCAAGGAGATCGCGCTTGAACCCATAACCGACATCACCAGGATTAAACAGGATGGGATTGAGGCCGGGCTGCCGACCGGAACCGAGGTGCACCTCGGATCGATCGCCGGTGGACTGAAAGAACTCATAAAGAAAGTCGACCCCAGCTTCAAGCTGCCGGAGGCATCGGAAATTCCCGAAGCACTTCGGGGCATGTACGGGGCGCTCACGTCCGTAGAACTGACGGTCAACGATCTTTACGTCAAGATCCCACCCACAGCCGACAAAGGCCAACCCCAGGCCTCAACGGGTTACCGGCTGGGTCTGTATGTTGGCTGGTCGGAGCCCCAACCTTTAGCTGGCGATCTTAAACTCAAAGGATTCTCCGTCAAGATCGAAAAGAAGTCAGAGCTGCCAGCAACAACAAAATAGTCGGCCGGACAGATACCACCTACTTTCTTTAACTCTCATTTTTGGATAGATCACCGGACGGCCAGTAGCCTAGCTGGCCTCCCTTGGTGACAACGTTCACAGCTTAGTAGCGCGGTGGCAAAGGTCTCAAGATGCCTGATTTGACGTTAGGGTTCGACGCTGAGATGGCGGTTGGCGGGAGGGTAGTGAATGGTGTCTTCACTATCGCCCCTGGCTCCGCGATCAAGGCGTTTGGCGGCAACCTCAAAGTCAAAGATGGAAGCGCCGGGGTCGATCTGATCGAGCTGGTGAGATCAATTCTCACCGATTTTCCCGACATTGGTCTGAAGCTGGAGATCAAGGACGTACTGTTTGCCAGCGTGCAAGCGCAGGAAAACAAGTACATCTTCGGGCTGAATATTGGCGTCAACATTAACCTCACAGATCTCCCGCTGGCTGGCCCTATGATTCAGAAGGCTCTTCCAGCCGGCCAGACAGTGAGCATCGACGAGATCCAGCTCCTCGTGGCATCGGAAGGGTTCACTCAAGAGGAAATGCCTTACCTCAAGAAGGCCCTTTCCCCAGACAACGCACTGCCTGCCGAGCTGCCCAAAGGGTTCAATCTTTCCGCACTGGCAAGACTCGGTGGCGAACCAATCGAGCTTACTTTGCCGATAGCGGCGGGAGACGTATCGGATGGCAAGAAGACATCTGCCCTGGCCAGCACGACCGCCGGTGACGAACCTTCGCCGGCCAAAGCATCCGATAGTGCGAAGTGGATTCAACTGCATAAATCGTTAGGGCCCGTCCTGCTCGAACGAATCGGCGTGAAATACCAGGAGGGAAGTATTTGGTGCATGCTCGATGCTTCCCTCACAGTGGCGGGCATGACCTTTTCCCTGCAAGGACTGGGGGCGGGTCTCAAAATCGCCGAACGAAAGCCGCTCTTTCACCTGGACGGCATGGGCCTGGCATTTGCCAATGGGCCTATTGAGATCAGCGGTGGTCTATTAAAGGTCAGCGATAGTCCCTTGCAGCTTGATGGCGCGCTGCTCATTCGAGCCGAGGGGCTCACCATCTCGGCAATTGGTTCCTACGCCGACTTGAACGGCACGCCTTCCCTGTTTGCCTTTGCCGCCTTGCAGAAGGAGTTGGGAGGCCCTGCCTTTTTCTTTGTCACAGGTCTGGCGTTTGGTTTTGGAGTGAACCGGGCGCTCAAGCTTCCGGCCATCAATGAAGTGCAGAACTTTCCCCTGATTAAAGCCGCCACAGATCCCGACTACCTGGGCAAAAAATTGGATTTACGGGATATCAGTCAAAAACTGGGCGACTATATGTCTCCTTCCGCGGGGAATTTCTGGATCGCCGCCGGCGTGAAGTTTACCTCTTTTGGCCAAATTGATTCGTTTGCCTTGCTTTCGGTTTCGTTTGGCACCCAATTTCAAATCGCGCTGCTCGGCCTTTCAAAGATTCAAATGCCCAGGCGCGGGAGGCTTGTGATCGCTTATGCGGAGCTGGCCATCAAAGCGGTTTTTACTCCGGAGAGCGGTTTACTGTCGTTTGAAGCCCGGCTCACGGAAAACTCTTATGTGCTGCGCAAAGACTTTAAATTAAGAGGAGGATTTGCTTTTTATTCATGGTTTGGGGGCGAGCACGAAGGTGACTTCGTGGTTTCGCTTGGCGGGTATCATCCCCGATTTCTGGTCCCGGCTCATTATCCCAGGCCCGATCTGGTCGAGTTTTACTGTAAGAGCGGCGATGTCACGATTCAAGGCCGCTGTTATTTCGCCCTCTGTCCGGCTGCTGTCATGGCTGGAGGAGGGCTCAGCATGGTGTATCAATCGGGTGGAATTAAAGCGTGGTTCATCGCTTACGCCGACTTTTTAGTGCAGTGGAAACCACTTCACTATGACATTGCCATCGGAATTTCAGTCGGAGTTGCTCTCAGCCTCAGTATCGGCATTATCCGGATTAACCTGTCGGTGGAATTATCCGCTTCAGTCAATCTCTATGGCCCGCCGCTGGGAGGAGAGGCCAGGATTTCCTTATACATCATTACCTTCACCGTGAGGTTTGGGGAAGACCGGCAGGTCCCTCCTCCGCTGCTGTGGGAATCCGGCGACCCGGAAAAATCATTCGCCAAATCGTTCTTGACGAATCCGGAGGTCAACCGGGTTCTGATTGCCGATGGGTTGCTCGATGAGTTGCAACATGCTGGGCAGACCACCCGATTTGTGAATCCACACCGGCTTGTGTTGAGCTGTCGCAGCCAGGTGCCGGCCACAGTAGTGCGGTGGAATGGCAAGAGCCCTACCAGCTTCAAAGTGAATGGAAAAGACGCCAGCCAGGTCTCCGAATCCTGGAACACGAAGTTGGGTGTTCGTCCCATGGGAAAATCCCAGGTCTATTCGCGGATGGAGGTCACTTTAAAACCCAATGTCAACGCCTCTGAAGATTCCATCGAGAAGATGGAGCTGTATCTGAACCAATATATCGAGCTCTCCCTGACTACCAGGAACGTTCCACGCGCGCTTTGGGCGACTGATGTTTTGAACATGGGGACTCCTCCTCAGGACCAGATGATCAGCAACGCTTTGGTGGGCCTTGAAATAAAGACGAAAGCGGGTCCTCGTCCGTGGGAGACCCCAGCTCTCGACCTCGAGGTCTTACGCTACGACCGTTACGAAAAAATTTGCAATTACCTGGAAGTAAAACCCAAGGACGCATTACCGGCTTCTTCTGCGAAAAAGACAATCTCAGAAACCATTTGCGCGGGCGAAGTGGCAAAGAGAAGAGAAGATATCGTCAACATTTTGGCCAACACCGGCCGCCGGATCATGCAAGCGAAAGAGATTAATCTTGGCGAGTTGAAAACAAATGCGGTGTACGTATTTCAGGCCATGCCGGCCAAGGCCTGTGTTGGGCAATATCCTCCGCGAGGCTATCTCGATACTTAACTTCCAGAGAGAAAGGAAGCTATTTTGGCTACGAACGAAAAAATCGAATACGTGCCGCCGGTAACCCTGAAAGCCGGTCAAATTCAATTTGTGGAGGCCTGCCATTCACCTCTGACCGCGGGGGAATACGTAGTCAACATGAGGCAAGACGTCAAGGAATCGCAGGATGCTCCCGCGTGGAATTCCAGCCCTTACGTATCAGATGTGGTTTTTTCGGTTGACGCCCCTCGTTTCACTCTTAATCCTGCCGACATCCATTCGGTCTATCCTCCGGTCAATGAGAGCGGACGTTTCGACAATGCCTTGCCTCACGTTGTCTTCACCCGGCGAACTCTTCCCTGGGAGCGGACGCAGGATGGAATACCTCCCAGGTTCATGGAGCCGTTCGCTCCCTGGATCGGGCTCCTCCTGTTGCAGGAAGAGGAGTTGCAGAAGGTCGATCAAGCTGGCGAACCGACGGGGCAAAGCTACGAAGCCAGGCCTCTCCCGGTGTTCAGCAAGACAGAGGACAGCCTTTTGTCTTCTCGCGCCGCCAACGTGCTGGTTCCCGATGTGGGACAAAACGGCGCCGGCGATGGAAAAGATTCGAATAAAAAAATGCGGGCAGAAGAGTGGGAACAAGAGCGGTGGCGTTACGAAACCCAGGGAAATGAGGATGCGCAGAAGCGTGCAGGAGGGGGAAGCGACTTAAAGTCCTGCCTGGCAATCGATCTTCCCGCCGAGCTTTTTAAAGCAGTCGCTCCCAGCGATGCCGATTTACTTTATCTGACCCATGTCCGCCAGGTCGATACCGGGAACAAAGAGGTCCTGGGTATGAACGACCGCGGCTGGTTTTCCCTGGTGATGGGCAATCGCTTACCCGAGGCGAAAAAGACTCACCGCGCTTTCCTGATCTCGCTGGAGGGGCTGCAGGACTATCTGAAAGAAAAATGGTCACCCGAGCCCGGCCAAATGGTGCGCGTTGCCGTTCTGGGGACATGGGCTTTCACCTGCACCGAATCGAACGATTTCAAAGACCTTCTCGACCTCGTGAATCTCGACCAAAAAAAACCTCCTGATCACAAACATCGCGGTGAATTGCCAGATTCGTGGCTGCGGCTGCCGTACAAGCATTACACCGACGGGAGCCAGGTCTCGCCTGAAGACGTCGTAAATGGGGCTTACTCCCGGGGTTACACTGCCTTCGATCACCTCATGCGCCAGGGAGAGAGGACGGTCTCCTGGTATCGCGGACCGCTGGTTCCGCTGAATTACACCAAGCCAAGGCAGATCCAGGAGCCGGTTTCTTGCGCCGACGAACTGCTCCGTTATGACCCAGACACCGGTTTGTTCGACGTGACTTACGCCGGCGCCTGGCAATTGGGACGTCTCTTGGCGCTGCAAAACCAAAGTTTTGCTTTGGCGTTGGACCGGACCCGAAGAGCGTTGCGCGCAAAGGCGGAGGAGTTGATGCGCGAACGTGAGCTTGACCAACAAAGGAAACAGCTCGGCTTGCCGGAGAAGAAATCTATTGAAGATGGCTTGCTGGAGCACATGGCCAATGGCGTCGGGGAAAAATTGAAAAGCAATTTCTGAATTGAGCGTAGCACTGCAGGGGATGTAGATATGATGCCTCAGGAGATTTTGGACAATTTAGAGAAAGAAGCGGAAACGCAGGATGTTTCCGGAGAGGTCGCAGCCTGGCTCGGGCGCCTCGTGCTCTTGTATGGCGTCCCCTTTCGTTATTTGATTTCCGAGGAGCAGATGCTGCCGCGAGAGTCGCTTCGGTTTTTTTACCTCGATCCTATCTGGATCCAATGTCTGGTGCAGGGAGCCTGTAGTGTTGGCAATACCGACTATGGCAGCAGCCTGATTGACAAGGCGATCAACACTTTGGCCCAGCCCAACCGCCCGGATTCCGGCGGAAAGCCTGCCCCGCTCACCAACAAAGCGGCCGCGGGAGTGCGCGACCGCTTGCGCCAGCAATACGAAGGTGTTCCGATGCCGGGCGAAAGCGAAGATTTGGATTGGCCCTTGACCGGGTTCCTCTTGCGGTCGGCAGCCGTGCAGGGCTGGCGCGGATTGGAGGTCATGGCTTACAGGAATAAGGAATCTGCAACTCAGCTCAAGGCGCTCAGAATCGAGCAGCTCGCCTCCGATGTGATGCTGGGCCTGTTTAACGGAGTCATTGGACGGCTGGTGATCCGCCAGCCTCAGGAAGGTCTGCACTTTGGGCTCACGCGGGAAAAGCAGTCCTACAGCAAAACCCTGCGGGAGTTGGGATACAAAAAGCCAAAGGACGCCGGCCAAATTTTGCAGGGCGAGGTCATTGATCTGTCAAAGCAGGACCTGATGCGCGAGCAAAAAAATAAAGGAGTGATCAAGATCGCTGCCCTGGCCGCACAGATGAAGCAAAAACTGGAAACGCCTGAGCTTGATCAATTAAGAGAAGGCAAGTTCACCTCGGCTGAATTCGCCGTGGAGATGATCGAAGCCCCCGGTGAATTTACTTTTATACCGACGCTGGCGGGCAAATCATGAGTGCAACCATGAAAATAGCCGAGACCCAGCCCCGTCTTTTGATTCCGATGGATATCGAAGCCCTCGTTATTGGCGAAGCCGCCAGTAAAAGCCAATGGGTGGATCTCAGGCCAGATTTTGCGGGTGTCTACTACAATCTTTTTTTGGGCGCGAAGCTCGAAAGGGAGGCGTGCACTGATCTTAGAGAAAATCTTCTGGATCCAGGGATTCACCTGCATTGGGCATTGCCCGATGGGTTGATGCACGGAAGCGCCAGAGAGAACGGCGGTGATCTGCAGTTTCCAATGATTCCCAATCGTTGGCTGGTCGTCCGTTTTTGGAATCAAGCCGACAACAGCTCTGGAGTTCGTTTCCAGCACAAGGCGTGGATCGTGGAAAGCAACTCCATCACGGATGATAAGACCGCCCCAACGTGGCCCAGTCTAAACGTGTCGAATCCGAATTCCAAAAAGCCTGAGGATTATTATGTCCGGGTTGGAAAACAGTTTGAACTGGCGCAATGGCCAGGAGGAGAATCGCCGGCGGCCAGCGTGGATATCACCTCGATCGGCTATGGCGACCCTGCCTTTGCTGCTTATTACCCCGCCTGCAAGGGCATCCTGGGATTTCACGATCAAGATCTCGAAAAACTTCAAGATGCCACGGTGAACTATTTTGTATGCGGCTGGTACTCCAAACCTGCTGACGATCCGCTTTATCAAGCCCTCTCGCAGGCTCCGGCGGAAAACGTATTCCCGTCACTGGATGCCTTTCTTTCGGAAAGAAAATGGACATATGCTGAATTCATTGACACTTTAGAAAAAGCAAAAGAGACGGCGAACCCAAAGGAGATGGAAGCTCTCCAGAACAGCCTGCCCGCCCAGATTATCTGTCACGGGGTCATTTCGGGAATTCAACTGAAGAAAGATACTCTTTGTGTTCCGCGCAGCCAACCCTCCAACCTGTCATTCGGCAACACCGCGGCAGAGGCCCTTACCGCCTTGTTCCGCAGCCGGCTTGCGAACCACGACCTCGCCCGGCTGCTCGAAGCTTTTCAATATGATCTGCTGACTGAATTGGAGAAGCCGGATGGAGAGGCCATCGTCGAACAGAAACTTCACGAACGCAGGTATCGCCCGCTTTCCCGCGGCATTCGCTGGGAGCTGATCCAGGAGGACCCGTCCGTGAACGGCGGTGCCTCGGAAGCACAGGCGCCGCCCATCCCGGGAGATATTTGTCTGCTTCTGGAAAAATTGAATATCCGGCAACGGTTGACCAATTCCCTGAAGCGCAAGCGCGATTCCCTCAGAAGCCAGCTCTACGCCACATGGTACAAAAGAGCTCTCAAAGCCGGAAAAGATCCGGCTGCCGAAAAGATTCTGAATCAAGAGTTGACGGATTTACAGAACGAGATCGACGCTATCACTGGAGAGATCGCCAGGAATGAGAAAGAATTGACGGCAGGCGAGTCGGACCTTCTACGAGAACAACTCAAAATTTTCCTGCCGGGCTATGGACTCCAGGAGCTTGAGGAGCCACGCTTTTGGCGGCCCAATGACCCCGTCGTTCTTTTGGCGGGCAAAGCCTTTCAGCGTTCTTCCCGGCACGGCGAAGACGGCCGTTACCGCAAAGACGAGAGGCTCCTCTGCCGTTTGAGCGCCCAGGAGATTGTGAAGCTCAAGATCACGGTCCCGTTTGCGAAGAAAGTGGATGTGGAATTCGGCTCTGCCGAAATTGATGCATGGTGCAATCCATTCCCGCAACCCCGTAGGCATGATCTTCCTGCCGCCATCGTCGATCTGTTCCGCGAATCCCTTTTGCTTACCCTCGATGCAAAAAGGGCCGGCGACATCGCCCAAGCCGCCTATGAGAAAAACGAAGCCGGCCTGGCAAAAGACCATCCCCAGGAAATCGCCAAATTGTCCCGCGATCTGCTTCGCTGCCTCGAAGAGCTTTGGCACGACGCCGGCAATCCGGAGATAGAAGATCTGGCATTGCGGCGTGGGGTCAAAGATGCAAATGGGCAAACCGCGTTCGAATTCGTGGGCAGGTTTCCATCTCCCATCATGATAAAAAACTGGGAGCAAAATCCCTGGCTTCCGCTCTTTTTGCAGTGGCAGGTGACATGGGAACCCGCTTACACTGAGCCTCTGCAAGCGTTAAAAGATTGGGCATTAAATCCGGGAGGGACTGGGTTTAAATGGCAAGGCAACGGCAGAAGCGGAAAGAGCCAGATCTACAGTGGGACGACTTTACTGACGCCCAGCGCAACTCTGCACTTGAGCAACCGATTGCGCGATTACATGCTCACCCACACCGGGGTTGACACAAAGCTGAAAGCTTTCCAGGCTGCCGTCAGTTCGATGGACATTTTGTGCCAAAGCCTCGGCGGCTTGACTGAGAACCTGCTGGCTCGCAAAGGCCGTTTGGAATTGCGGCCTCTCGACCCAGGAGCGAACGGACGTGCCCCCCAGCCATCGCCGATTTTCGATAAGGTCAAAGAGATTGATTGGTTATCTCCTTTGACCGATGGCGGATTTTTTCCTGTCCGCGCCGGTCGGCTTAGAGTTGAAGCGCTTTGGATCATCGATGCCTTTGGCCAGCTCTTGCAGCTCGATAGCGAATCTCTCAAGAAAATTGCCTGCGCCGAGCAACTCATGAGTTCCGGGGGCTACCTGCGGCTCGAGCCTCGCTTGGCTCAGCCCACACGCCTCACCATTCAATGGCTGCCGGCTGACCGCAGCCGTTGGGATGCCATCTCCCTCCCGGATACGCAAGCGGAAGAGTTCAACCCAATTTGCGGATGGATCATCCCCAATTTTCTCGACAGCAGTTTGATGATTTACGACGATCGCGGCAACGCCTTGGGAGCGCTGCAAGCCGTCAAGTCAAAATCCTGGGAGCAGGGCGTCGGTGGCGAGCATGGAGAAATTGAAAGCTTTCATTGGATTGATATTCCCGGCAGCAACTCATTCTTCTTCGGCTTGCCTCCCAAAGGCCTGCTTGATCCCCTGGGCAAGACGGCGAACCCGCATTTACGGGAGTTTGTGAAAGGACTTTTGTCGCTGGCTGAGGGAGCAGGGCAGGCTTTCAGCCGGCTGCTGGATAAGATCAATGAAGCCCTCTCCGTCGGCGCGGGAGCTGGTTCCAGCCAAAATCCCAATCTGGCGCTCTTGATCGGAAAACCCCTGGCGCTGGTGCGGGCCTCGGTCTGCCTGGAACTTGACGGGTCGCCTGCCCGTGCCCAGGCAACGCAGGAACCGCAAGCCGAGCGGACAGGCAGGATCGAAGCGGTCAAATTCCCCGTGCGTCTGGGTGATCGCCGCAGGTGGAATGATATATGGATTGGCGACGATGGCTTGGTCGGTTTTTTCCAAAATCAGGATTACACGCGCTTCTTCCCGACCTATGGCCTCAAAGGCACTGATGACACCTACAGCAGGTATGAAGAGGTCCCGTACATCTCGATTGCTGAGCCGCTCGATCTCACGCTGCTCATGGATGTCTCCCGGGGCGTCTGTGCCACCACCGGCATCTTGCCCAGAACCGTCTTCCAGCTTCCTTATGGCGACATGACCGAAGCTGTGGAGAGCAAACAGGTCATCTTCTTTACCGGGCCGGTTGTCTCTCCCAATTTGGGAGAAGAGAAACCAGAGATTCACATGCCCCGGCCCTCCGACATCTATGGACAGTGGTCATGGACCCATCATCCCGCTGTGAAGGTCTGGAGCGAGGGGCCGATCGTCGAGGCTGAAGCGGAAGACGGGTATTTTTCCGACCCCCCCATGCAAATCGCCGAAGGCTGGTTGAAACTCGTTACCGCGCCGCTTTCTATCCGCGTATTCACCGTGAGGGGGAAGAACGCAGTTGGTGGAGACACGAAGAAACCAGGCGAAGCGGCAACCCCAGATCAATTTTTAGTAGAGCCAGGCGAGACGGTTCTCCTTTCCTGGGCCACAGTTGGTGCCGATAGCGTTGAGCTGTTTGTTGAGCTGTTTAAAGATGGCGGCGTTTCCCTTTTCAAATCCAGCCGCCATCCGCTTCCAACGCAATACCAGATTCAGGTGGATCAGAACGCCTCGTTCACCCTGATCGCCACTGCTCGGGCAGCCGGAGCAGATAAAGCACCTGAAAAAAAGGAAACAAAGACGATTGATTTGAGACTGAAGCAGTCTCCAAGAGCATAAATGCCGGTATGTCGGCCGGGTTTGGTAAGCGCAACAAGAGCGTGTTTTATCAACGGTTTTGAAAGGGGCACGGTCTCAGAGCTTGCGGAAAGCCCGGAGTGCGAGAAGACAGGTATCAGGGCACGAGTTTACTCGTGCCGTAAGTCGTTCAAAATGTGTCGGGTTTCAGCCCCTGAGTTAAGTTGTGAAGCAAGAGCATGCAATAAGTAATTTGGAGATGTTGGGTGGAATTGCTTTGATATGTCTATCTCCTGAATATAAGAGAGCTGAGGAAAGAAAATGGCAGAGCAGCTAAAGGCAGAAATCGTGGCAGGCAAGTTTAGAGTAGGGCCGAACCCTGCTCCACCCAACGAATTTAAATTGTCGATTACCAATTCGGGAGATGCAATCGAATGGACCCCGGATGTGCATCTGTATCTAACCGGCCATCTTGGACCGGATGACCAGGCTCTGTTTCTGGAGGATTCAGACGCCCGCAAATGGACCATGCAATACTCCTCGTCTTCAGGCTGGAAGCCGAAGTGGCAGGCGGAGTGGGATTTTTCCCGCAAAAGCGAAGGTATATTCCGTCTCGACATCTATACCTCGAATGTAACGGATTGGGAGAATGGCGTATTTTTAGCAATTACATTTTTGAACGTTGTATCCAAGACAGCGCCCGGAGAGGCCAGCTTAACGTTCGAAAGCGACATTTCGGGGGCAAAGCAAGATTTTTCTATCTCGAAAACTGTAGATAAGCCAGACATCATAAGTTTTACCTCCGATCCCGCGGAAGGTGTTCAAAACCTTCCCAACGAAAACGTCACCCTGAAGTGGCGTGTTTATAAATTGAACCAGCTTGAACTGACCCGGGTTGGCAGTGCCGACCTGCTTCCTTTCGAAACCCGCGAACACAAAGAAAGCAATACCATCGAAGGAATTGCAACCGTCCCGAACATCTCAGTCGATACCGAATTTCGTCTACGAGGCTATGACGGTCCCCGGCCCGTGGACAGGACTCTCGGCATCAAAGTCCTTCGCAATGATTGGTACGATCTGAAGAAGACCATTTTGCCGGGCGATCCCGGGTATCCGATCTCTATAGCTTTACAGGCCGGCCTGCGGCGCTTTGACCTGGAGCCCACCCTGCTGTTCAATGTCAACGATAAAAGTCTCTATGCTATTTTTCAGCACGATTTTGACGGGGGGAAAAGGGCTCTGCTTTTTCAAACTGAAAACCCCTTCGCCGGATGGAACTTCGTGAAATCTTCAGTGTCCGGCCAGGAAGGTTCTATTCCCGAAGGTTTTGCCACCAGTCCTGGATTATGTTTCGACAATCGACTATGGCTCATCGGCGGAAGCCAGATTGATGCGGATATTACCTCGAATGAGGTATGGCGTCTTAATCTGGAAGGACCGGGGAAAGGCGTCTGGGAAAATCTGTCGGAGAAGTGGCAAGCGCCTGTTTGGAGTCAAAGAATGGGACATGCCGTCGTTGAGTTTGGCGGCCACATCTGGGTCATGGGTGGCCTTGACGAATATGGCAAGGCCCTCAACGATGTTTGGGCGCTCGATGCTGCGAAGGAAGGGAGCGAATGGCGGAATCTGGGCAATGCGTTATGGGGACCGAGGTGTCTTATTAGTCCGACGGTTTACGAAGACCAGATTTGGGTATACGGAGGCACAACGGAGCCGAAGACCAGCAACTTGTACGACGATCTTTATGCTTATTCTAAAGGACGCTCTTTTTCTGAAGGACGCTGGGAGGAAAAGAAAATAACCGCTGTTATCAGAGGCAATGAATCGAGAAAACCCGTTGCTTCCTGCCTCCAGGTTTTTCAGGAGAAATTTTACCTTTTTGGGAAATTTCAGACTGTCGCTGAGAGTGATAAAAGTTACCTGGTAGAGTCGCTGGCATTTTCCCTTTCCAGCCTCGATTCCAGGACGTGGAGCCGCTTTCCCAGTGACCGTCTTCAGAATTGGTGGGGAGACACCACGTGCAGCTATCAACTGGCCAACTTCAAGGACAGAATGCTCATTGCCAGGGCGCTGGGTAAAAATCAGCCGAACACCCTGGGTAAAAATCAGTCGAACACCGTGTTGAAAGTTTATGTGGCCTGACACATCCATGCCGGAAAAAGGAAGTCACAGTTTCAAAGCAGTTAAGGCGGAGAAAATCATGAAACCAAGAATGCCATTTGTGCTTACGATACTGATTCTAGCGTTTTCGCTTGGTTCCCCTCTACAGGCCCAGAATGAGCCTGAATTGAGGCGTCACTTGACGGCAACTCTCTTGCCGCTCGGCTCCCCAGAGCCCACGGGAAAAGACGGGCTTCTTTGGATCCAGGCTCTGCCGCGAAAAGACGCCAGTTTGCGGTTCGATTTGAGCGGCCTTCCCTTCGGCCTGGAAAGAGAAAATTTCACGCGATGCACTTTAAGGCTGGTTGCCGAAACCGTCAAATTTCGGCCCAAAGACAATGAGAAAAATACCGGAAGCAATGAGATCAAAGTCAAGGGCCGGCTGGAGAATGCCGCCGATACAGAGTCGATCATTGCTCTCTCCACCATTCCTGATTACAGGAAATCACTGGTTGGTATCAAGGATTCCGACAAGGATTCCCGAAAGCTTCTGGATGCTGTCTATGACCAATACAAGGGCAACAAGATTATTTCTCTCGTGCTATTTACCAACACAGAGAATGCAAGCAGTCTTTTCTATTCCACAAAAAACTATGGGACCTCTCCTTCGAACCTTCCCCGCCTGGTGATTGAATACACTCTGGGGCCGCCGTCGCTGCTGGAAGCTCTAAGCTGGTCTCAGCACCAGCAGAACCCGGAGCATACCGGCGCAAACCTCTGGAAGCCTGTCTTTAATCCTGTTGGCTTCAGCGTTGAAAAGATCGATATGCCGAAGATCGATGGTGAAACCGAAACTGGCAGCGTCGTGGATTATCCCCTGATCTACCAGGGGAACATATATCTGGTGTACAAAGTTTTGAAGAGAAACTACCTCCTCACCCTCGATTTCAAAGGCAATAAGCTCAGTCAAAAAAATATCGGAGAGGGGACAATTGAGCGCTCCCCGGTCATCAGCCGCAACGGTATCTTCTATATAATCACCGAAAAACAAATTGCCGGCTACGACCTGAACCGTGACGGAGAGCTTTTCGCCTCCTGTCCAGTACTCGAGAAGCCGGGCAGTTACCCCGACCTTCCCTGTGCGGTGTTCGGCAAGCCCAGCAGTTACACCGACCTTACCATCGGCAATGACGGCAGCCTCTTTCTCGCTCTCAATGAAGCAGATAAGAATTACATCTACGGCTTTACCGCCGGCTTAAAACCCTTCCTCAAGAATGGCCCGTTTTCAACAGGAAACGACAAGATCAGTACCATCACTGTGAGTGCAGACGGAAGAAAGATTTTCGCCCAGACTCCCAAGGGTCCTGCCGTGATTGATATCGCCAACCCCTCCGAGGGGCCGCCAAAAGGCGAGTACCGGTCCGGGGAATACTACCACGTGCCTGTAGCCGGACCTGCAGATGGGGTCATGGTCTTTTCCGATTTTCTTCGTGATGCCGGCACGGGGAGTGTTGAGGGATATAAGGGATATAGTGCTGCTCTTAGCAAAATATGGAGCGCATCGGGTACTTTAGTTCCACAGGCAGTCCTTGGTTCCGATGGCCTTGTGTATTTTATTCAAGGTGGCAAACTTCAACGCCATAAATACGATGTGGTGGGGTCGGCCGAGATCATCGCGAGCGAAAAGCTGAACGCCACCAGTAACCTGGTCATGGATGGCGCCAATAACATTTACTTTTGGGACAATGGCGTCCTCCGCGCGTACAAGCCGGATGGGGCCGCTCTGTTTGTGAAAACGGATTTCGTCTCAGATCTGCAAAAACCCCCTGGGACTAAAGATGAACCGGAACAGTTTATCCGCCTGATGGCCGGCCCTGATGGCACGCTGTGGGCCAACAACAGGGAAGCCAGTTTCCTGTACGCATTTAAACCGAGCTATGCCGAGTCCGAGTCTGGCCGAACCCTGGGACCAGACGATCTAAAGCCCAAGGGAAAGGGGGAGGACCTGAAAACGCCAAGACTGTATCGGACGACCGGCGCGCTCACAGTCGGAGATGCAGTGAGCTTAAAGGACGGAACCAGGACGTTATTTCAGGCCCAGAAAAGCATTGCTTTCGGTAACGGCTTCACCGTAGAAAAAGGCGCCAGCCTTCTTTGCCGGACTGGCTTCTAACCGGGGCACTGGTATCAAACCGTTGCATTTCGAGAAATTGTGGCCCATCGTTGTTCCTGGGTATCTCATGGCAAAGACTTGGCTGCCTAGTTCTGCGATAAGGGTGAGCATTTGGGGAGCGCTGTCGTGGGCGAGCCAAATGCGAGGGCGGAGCAGCGTTGTTTGGCTGCGGAGCCCTTAGATTAAAAGATGGGAGCATGCATCGAGACACTATTTCAAGACCGACAGGAAGGAACTTTGCAATGACGAAATCATCTGATGAACTCAACTACAGCGAACTGAAAGCTGAACTGCATATGCTTCGCAAGAAGATGGAAGATCTGGATGCCAGGCAGGCGGGTCTCGAATCCGCCACCGGTTCCGCACGCAGGTGGAGATTTTCCAAAGGTCTGGTCTCCCGGTTGCTCCTGCCCGTGGGTCTTCTGGTGTTGGTGATTGGCGCTGCCGCCGTGGGAAGTGACTCCAACGCACTATTCATCAGTCCGCAAGGCTACGTCGGCATCAACCAGACCAAGCCGGAGGCTCCCCTCGACGTGAACGGAAATGCGCTCGTCCGTGGCGATCTCAAGGTCGGAGGCAAATTGGTGCCCACCGGCGGCGATTTGAACGCTGACGGAAAGCTGGTAATCAAGGGCGACGCGAAAGTGGGTGGCGCAATTGAGGCCGGCAACTCCGACTTGTATTTCACCAACACCAGTCATGTGCACTCATTAAAAGGAAACGCGCTGGGCAACGCGGCCATCGAGAACGCGCAGAATTACAACTCCCTGATGATTCTGGGAAGAACGTCAGGCGAGGGGCCTCGCTACATAGGCATGTGGGACAAGGTCGGGATCAACATGGGAGCGAACGATAAGCCGCGGGCAGCTTTGGATGTGAGGGGCGATATGATCGCAGATAATGTGTGGGTCAAGCTCCGTGATGTGCAATTAAGTTCGTCGGCAGACTACACCATTCAGGGAATCGACGGTAACGCATACCGGCGCTTCAGGATCGAAGTAGAAGGAAAGATCAAGGTGGCGGGAAGAGACAAGGTGATTGGCCTGAGGCCCAATAATTCAACCGTGAATTACGGCCCGGAGAGTATCCACTGGCAAGGGCACGCACCAAATGTGTCATATGCCCACGGTGTGGCTTGGTTTGGAGCGACAAACAGCCTTCTGCCTCTTTGTGCTACCCACTGGGACCAGGACGGCCAGATCGTGTGCACCGGCGAGATGAATGCCCAAACCGGCATGTTTCGCATGATCAACAGCAACAGCGTCTTCAACACTTCTGGTCCATGTGGAAGCAGTTCCTGCATAGTTTCCGATAATGCGGTAAATTCCTGGCGCGATGAGAGCGCAAACATTACTTCCTTGACTCTGTATTTCAACGGCGCGTCTGCTTTCACCGGAAGATTGGTACTGTACGGCAAGAAGTAGCGCGGCCAATCCCCACATCCAAGGACCGGAACGAATTCAAGTGCAAGTTTCAACAACAAAAGGGAGACGACATGGCATTTAAGTGGGACGCAAACTGGAACCAGAAAGATAAAAACGGCTATGAAAACAACATTGGCAAGTATTCCAAGGAACAGCTTACGAAGTTCCTGAAGAATACTCAGTTTGCCAAGAGTGGCGACGCGGGTCTCCTGAAGGCATTAAGTGAAGACAGTGACCAAGTCACCATCATGAAAGGTCTTCATGATAAGGATGATCATGTAACTGTCTCCTATTCGGGTGGCATGTGGCACGTTAATCTACTGGGAACCGCTGACGGTGGCTACCGTGTGAGTACGGTTAGCCAATGGAAAAGCTAATCTCCAGGAGCTAAGTCATCATTCGTAGCAACCGTATGAACGGCTGAGAGAGGAACCGCCAACAGTACATGTTGGTGCTCTCGAAATGGTTGCTGGCGCTGACCTCTCAGTTTGAGCGTTTTTTTTGTCTCTAGTGGAACAGGCTGCGTGTGCTGAGAGAGAAGAACAAAGCGCCCGCGCCTTCGCCAGGATGGCGATTGAGGTTCCAGGCATAACCGGCGGTGAAGCTGACCGTGCTCACCAGTGAAAACCGGATGCCGCCTCCGCTCCCGTAGCGCGTTCCGCTGTACGGACCGCTGGTTGCTGGACCGATGTGCGCGGCATCGAACATGAACACCGGACTGATGGAGGCGATGTTCATTTCTTTCAGGATAATATCGAGGGTCCGTCTCACGTACGACATATCAGCCGCAGCCTTCGCTGAAGCTGCATCCTGATCAATCAGGCCAAATCTGGTTTGCAATTGTTGGGCCGCCGCGTCCAGGCCACTCGATGCTGAGGCGATGGCTGGGTCGTTGAGCGTCTCGTTAAGGTCGGTTCCGCATGCAGAAACGGCGTCGGCCAGACTGCTGCTCCCATCAGGCAGAAGTTCCTGCGCCCATCCATAAGCCTGAACCGGCTTGTCGTCTCTTGCGTGCCTGACACCACTGGTGGAAGATGCAATCGCTTTTGTACATGCCTTAAATGCGGGCCCAAGGGAAGATGGCGCACTGGCCTGTGCGTTCGTTACCGCCGCGCTGAGCTGCTCCAGCCTTGCCGCCACATCAGGAAGAAGTGAAAGCAGATCGTGGAAGTTGGGGTCTTCGCTTGCGTATGCAACCTGTAAGAGGTTGGTGGATGACACCATTGCGCCGTTCAATTTATTGTTGAACTCGGCATCGCTGGTTAATTCGCCAGGGACAATTGGCTTTCTCCATACGGTCACCGCGGCGGTCAAATTATAGGAGACAAACCGGTCGCCTCCTGCGCCGGTGCTGGTTCTGTAGAAACGATTCGCCGGGATGCTTCGGATCACGGGATTGGAGCGGATCTTCCAGGTGTCGCTGGGTACGAATTGCTGCTCAGCGTTGCCGCCAAAGAAGCGCTCGCTGACCGGAATGGCGCCGGAGACCTGAATCCTTCCGGCTGTGAATCGCTGCTCGATTTCGAACAAGCGATGGTCACCAACGGGCCACCAATACTCATGTGCAATGTCGCCGATATGCTTGCGCCAGTCACTACGCAGCATCGCGCCCCTGGACCCCAATTCAATGCCATAGGATGCCGCCAGGACTTGATGACGCAGGTGCGTCGTAATCCCCCCGTAGAACTTGGCGCTGCCATAGCCGCTGCTTGCTACTGTGTGGGGGGCAAGGTCTCCCGCTGTGAAACCGCTTTGCTGGTTGCCTCCGGCCACTGTCATGCCGAATCGCGGAACCCAGCCTTGCACGGGATGCAATTCCCCGGTAAGTTGAAGTCCAAGCCAGCCTTGCTTGAGGGCAGCACGGTCGGTAGGGAGCGAAGAATTCTGGAACTCCAATCGCCATTCGGCGTGGCCCAACCAATGAACGGCAGAATCGTAATGGCCGGCCAGAGCCGCCGAAATCAAGCGCGTGGAAGACGACCCATAGCCTTCGACGGAGAACGAATCCAGGGGTATGACCGTGGCAGGCCATTGCGCCTCGATATTTCCTCCGCTGAAGAATTTTTCTGTCTGGTCGTAGCCGGCGCGGGGCACAACTCGAAAATACTGACCATTTTCCGAACTCCCCGCCGCCTCTTGAGGCGCCGTTTTCTCCAGTTGCCTGAACTCGAACGTCGAACTGAGGATCGGCGAAATCTGGACGGAAAAAATGTGGAATATGACGTTAAGCTGCTTGCCGGAACAGTTGTCCACCGCGATGATGGAATAGTTGATCTCCGCAGGAAGAAATCGTTGTTTTTCGATCACATCCCTGAGCGTTCTCAATTCGGCATTGTTGTACGGCTTGCCGCGAAGTGCAGCAACCGCCTGGTCTGCCGCATCGCCGCTGGTTCCGAACGCCATCAGAAAATGCCAAGGGTCATCAATACGCGCATTGCGAATGTGATATCCCTCGGCCTCGTAATCTGTGCCCGGGGAGCAGTTTTCGGGCGCCTGACACGACGCAGCGGCGCACCCGGCCAAAAGAACAGCAAGAGTAAACCACTGCCATTTGAATTTGGCCTTGATGGTCACCTGCATGGCTGGCTTGACGGTGCTACTTCTTCAGCGTGGTCTGAATTGTCGATTTCGCCTCGTCGCCGCTTACAGTGCCCGCGGCAGCTTCCTTCGCAGTATCGGCGGCAGGTCCTACAGCGAAGGCTGCCTGCCTGGGAGTCATTCCCTGGTCCGCCATGGTTTCGGCTTTTTTATTGAGCTTGGTATCGACGTCGACCTCAAGGTCTACGATCGGGTCGCTGAATGGATCACTCTTCTTGGCTCGTTCGAATAGCTGGAAGGTGATCTTCCACTGGACGTCTTGTCCCTGCGTGTCCTTCTGCAGTTCAAAAGTGACTCTGCGCAGGCTGTCAGGGGTATTGAGCGTGAACTTGACGTGAATTCCTATGATGTCTTGTTTCAGGGTGGGTGCGGCGGCTTTGGTCACAGTTTTTTCTTGCAGCCTCTTGGCATACAAACTGCAAGCCTCCATTTGAATTTGAAAATGGCGTTGAGCATATCACAATTTTGGGGGGTGCTTTTAAAAAAGCCGGCGCGGGGAAAGATTTCTCGGTCCGCGCAATGTTTTACATTCATTTCCACAGCCCGGTGCGCTGATTTTGACAAGGTGTACCCGGGTAAGCGACGGCTGCAAGAAGCGAGCCGTTCGTTCCTCATGTAGAGATAGGATCTCACCGGAATCCTTAAGAGAAAAACCTGATTTGTGGGAAGGCTTGAGGCCAAACAACAGCGGCAACCGCGAAGGCAAAAAACCGCGATACTAGAGCCGGCCATCCATACTGGAAAGAGCCGTTGGGCAGAGTCGCAGCACTCAGTGGAAACTACAAATCCATAGTTGAAGGTCGTTACATTTGAACCACCTGCCCTTTGGGTTATGAGTTCAAAGGGAAAGTAATTTGGAAGAACTTTCAAGCGCACGGATGACACCTAAGCACCTGTCGGTTCCTGTCAGAAATGCAAGTGTAGTCCCTGATTGAGTCTCTCGTCTTTTGGCTACCTCATTGGGTCGGGCGCCCAACAATTTCATGATCTGAGCACCAATGAATGCCCAGGGATTGAGAAGCTTGAGTCGCTTGGAGATGGTCACCGCCATTTGTTGGTAAGCCGATTTCTCATTTACTGACCGTCGTGACGCCTATTGAAATTTGTTGCTTCTAAGTGGTTGTTGAAACATTTGCTTGTTAGTCTTTGAGCAGGCCGGATGTTGACGCCGAGCTGTCCATCGCTCAGGAGCCATTTTTTTCGGCGTCTTTTGCAGTACGAGGGGAAAGAGGTTCCGTGATAGCGGCTGCGCGCGATTGTGCCGGGCGCTGTTTGACTTCTTCGCCCAGGATGAGGGCCTGGGCGATCTCTTTCATGGATTTTCGCTTCTGCCGGCTTTGCGACTGCAATGTGAGATAGGCTTCCTCCTCGTTGATTCCCAATTCCCGCTGCAAGATCCCTTTCGCCCTTTCGATCAACTTACGGGTCTCTAATTGTTCGGAGAGTTGAGAGATCGCACTTTCCTGACGGGCCATCTCGATTTCACCTCCGACAAAAAAACCGATTGTCGAAATCAACCTGATTTCGCGTGCCGTGTGCACGTGCGGACGGCGATGTTGCAGATTGATGACGCCCACGACGTGTCCACGGGAAAGAATAGGAACCGACAGGAATGCCTCGTAGCGGTCTTCGGGCAACTGATTGAAGGATTGGAAACGCGGGTCTCGATAGGCAGAGCGCGAAACGGCAACGGGCATGCGATGTTCCGCTACCCAGCCGGTGATCCCATAGCCCACCAGCAACTTGAGGCGACCCATGACATCGGGATGGGGATTGTTGGATGCGCGCAGCACTAGTTCTTCATCCTCAAGCACATAGAGCAGGCAGGAATCGCACTGCACGACCGCGGAGACAAATTCGACGATCCGATCGAGCACGCGCGGCAATGGCTCAACGGCCGCGCCACGGCTGCCGATCTCGTGTAGAAAATCAACTTCGAGATTTTCACGTAACAGAGTTGTTGCCATCAGTCCTTAGACTTTCACATCGTATGGGTGCGGCTGTCCAATAGAATTTTTTTATGTGGCCCAATTTTTCTTACGGCGCAAGGGTGGGAAAGAAAGATCAATCTGAAGCATAGTATTTTTTGATTGGACTCTAACGCGGAAATTACCTAAGCTGTAACGCATTGGACCCCAAGACGTGTCCCTCTTTTCAGACATAGTCGTTTAATCAGCGATCGAAACGTTCTCATAACAAAACATTTTAGCTAGCTGGAATGTCCCGGATCTCTCCTTTCAGGGCCGGGGCCTCGTGAGTTTGGTGTGCCTGCTCGCAGCGAGGTGAAGTGTCTGCGGGCAACAACAGTAATAGGGACTGGAGATTTCAGGACTGCTCATGGCATTACCTTTATTAGAGAGAGCTACGGAAGACGGAACCACGTATGTGTTGACGCCGTTACCTGCCAAGCGCAGCTCAACACTGCCACCGGATGAGCGGCTGCATGACATTGCGCCTTTTTCCGCGCACCCCCGGATTCCTCAAAGAGGCCTCCAACCCGGAGAGCAGTACCGCTTTCACTTCGACATGACCACATGTGTTGGCTGCAAGTGCTGCGTCGTGGCCTGCAATGAACAGAATGGCAATCCCGCTGATATTAACTGGCGGCGCGTGGGCGAGATCGAGGGCGGTTGGTATCCCGACACGCAGCGCTTCTACTTGTCCATGGGATGCAACCACTGTCTGGAGCCTTCGTGCCTGATTGGTTGTCCGGTGGATGCATATAAGAAAGATCCGGTCACGGGCGTCGTGCTGCACAGCGCAGACGCGTGCATCGGGTGCCAGTACTGTACCTGGAACTGTTCGTACGGAGTTCCTCAATACAATCCGGAGCGCGGCGTCGTGGGCAAGTGCGATATGTGCCACGGACGCCTGGCCGAAGGACGCGAGCCAGCATGCGTGAACGCCTGTCCTACAGGGTCTATACGAATCGAGATCGTAAAGGTCCCAGATTGGAAACAGGAATATGCCGCCAGCGCCAACGCTCCCGGGCTTCCTTCCGCTGACGATAGTTTTTCAACGACGCGAATCACACTGCCCCATAACCTGCCTCCCGACACAAACAAAGCAGATTCTTACCGGGTACGTCCAGAAGATCCACACTGGCCGCTGGTGGTGATGACGGTCTTAACGCAACTCTCCGTAGGAGCATTCACTGCCATCTGGTTACTGCAATTGCTGGGAGGAGCAATGCGCCTTGGCGCGGCCGCGCTGGCCTCATTGACAGTTGGAGGACTTGCTCTTGGCGCTTCAACCATGCACTTGGGGCGCCCTGTACATGCTTACCGGGCGTTGAAGATGTGGAAGCGTTCCTGGCTGAGCCGTGAAGTCCTGATGTTCTCACTGTTTTCTGTGGTGGCAGGGCTGTACGCGGGGTTGCTGTGGTTCAAGCTGCCGGGAGGCCCTGCGCTGGGCGCACTGACCGCTTTGCTGGGAATTTTCGGTGTAACCGCCAGCTCTTGCATTTACCTGGTGCGTGCGCGTCCTGCGTGGAACACCAAGCATACGGTTGCCGAGTTTTATCTCAGTGGCGCCCTGCTCGGGTCATTGTTCGCAGCCAGTCTTGGAATCACCCAGGGACGCACCCTGTTATGGGCAACGGTGATCGCCGCGGCCGCGCAACTCTTGAACCTGTCTTCAAAGTTTCTTTGGCTTACCCGATCTGAAGTGTTTGAGCTGCAAGCTTCGGCGCGGTTGCTTTCGACCACTCTGGCGCCCGCTCTGCAGTTGCGTGCCGTCTTACTGATTTGCGGTGGAATTGTTTTGCCAATGTTGTCGCACAGCCCAATTGGAGCCTCGATTGCGCTTGTGGTGGCTTTGGCTGGCGAGCTTCTCGGCCGTTATTTGTTCTTCGTGAGCGTTGTCCCGAAGAACATGGCGGCGACTTACCTGGTCGCCGGAAGGAAGGCCGCATGAACGTGAAGCAAACGCTGAAGCGGAAATTCGGCCTGGATATTCTTTCCGAGAAATACGCGTATAGCTGGGACCCGACGGTTGGTTACACCTCTACGCAAAAGATTCCCGATCAGTGGATCTCCACCACCTGCGGATATTGCTCAGTGGGTTGCGGCATGTTTATCGGTGTGAAGGACGGATGCGCCGTAAGCGTTCGCGGCAACCCCGATCATCCGGTGAACTTGGGCAAGCTATGCCCTAAAGGGCTCTCCGAGCATTACACCCTGCAGGCAGAGAACCGCGCCAAGTATCCGCTGCTTAAGAAGAAAGGGAAATTTGTTCGCATCAGTTGGGATGAAGCCCTCGGAATCATGGTCGAGAAGTTCCGGGGTGTGCAGGAAAAATACGGTCACGATGCACTGGGCGTGCTCAGCACCGGCCAGCTTGTCACAGAAGAATTCTATACGTTGGGCAAGCTCGTTCAGCTTGGCTTTGGCACCAAAAACTACGACGGCAACACGACCTTGTGCATGGCCAGCGCCGTCTCTGGTTATAAGCGGTCATTTGGCAGCGATGGGCCTCCGGGAACTTATGAAGATCTGGAGAAAGCGGATGTAATTTTACTCATTGGCGCCAACATTGCCGATAATCACCCGATCCTCTGCCAGCG
>Ga0070730_10000517_pt1 | contig 44486 bp, 44 predicted proteins | sample Coa_R1_3_FD_66447 | JGI IMG/M metagenome (GOLD analysis project Ga0070730, IMG submission 66447) | Surface soil microbial communities from Centralia Pennsylvania, which are recovering from an underground coalmine fire - Coalmine... | ecosystem: Environmental > Terrestrial > Soil > Unclassified ...
ATCATGATCACGGGCAACAGCGACGTGCCCATGGCGGTCCAGGCCATGAAAACCGGCGCATCGGACTTCATCGAAAAGCCGATCGGGCGGAGTGAACTGCTCGCCAGCGTCGAGCGCGCGCTGGAGCAGTCGCGAGATGCCAGCAAACTGACGGCTTGGCGTGAGAATGCCGCCCAGCATGTCGCCAGCCTTACGCCGCGACAGCGCCAGGTCATGGACCTGGTCCTTGCCGGCCATCCCAGCAAGAATATCGCCGCCGATCTCGGCGTCAGCCAGCGCACGGTCGAGAACCACCGGGCCTCGATCATGAAGAAGACCGGCTCGAAGTCGCTTCCGGCGTTGGCGCGATTGGCGCTGGCCGCCGCGTCGCACGGCACCGACGCGCGCCTCGATGGGGATCCGGAGACCCGGCTCTAGGCAGTATCCGAACCTGACTCCGCCGCGACGCGGCCCTGTATGATCGCGGTCGGGGATCGGTGTGGAAACGACCCGAGTTCCGGAACGGTCGGCACCCGGATGCGGCCGTATCCCAACATCCCCGTTTGGAGCGACCTCATGAAATTCCGCCCGCTCCACGACCGAGGTTCGCCGCATTACCCCGCTCGAGGAGGCCTCATCATTACGGTGCGGATGAAGACGGACCGCCTCACGAAGTAGGCCAGCGTCAGCCGGGGCGCCGAAGGCGCTGCCTCTCGTCTGTGCCTTTCATCGCCCACACAGCTGATGACCGAGCATTTGAACGATCATTTCTTTCGCAGCAGCGGCCCGATACGGCTTGCGTATGAATGCCTCGTCCAGAGGCGCCTGTGAGAGGCCGCTTGTCAGCAGCGCCTTCAGGTTGGGCCGGAGTTCGCGGGCCTGTATCAGCATGGTCAGCCCGTCCATGTGCGGCATCGAGATGTCCGTGAAAACCAAGTCGATCGACGGATTCTCTCGAAGGATCACCAGCCCTTCCTCGCCATCGGCGGCATCGAAAACCTCGAACCCCGCTTCTTCGAGAACGGAAGAGGCGGCCAAGCGGATCATCGGGTCGTCCTCGACCACCAGAATCCTCTTAATCATTGCCGCGTCCGGAGTTGACGCCTGGCCCATGTCTGAACTCCCGGATGTGTCTCCAGAACAAGACGCGACAAATAACGTTCCACGTGAATCGCAATCCCGGAAATCATTACTTACAATTCGAATAATATCTCAGCGACACGACAATTTTTCGGATTTTCCGGTAATAACAGGGGCACGTGGCGTTAGGCTGTGCGAGCGACAATCGCGTGAAAACCGCCTTCAGTTCGTCTCTGCGATGCTATGCAATGTAGGGAAAGGCACCGAGCAATCCCGAGCCGCGCCCGATTGAACGACGCCGCTGAGGCCGCCCGATCATTGGCGACTCTCCGCGCCTGATCGCGTTCGGCCTCGGATCAATTCCGGCGCTTTCGTCGCGGCGTCGGTGCCCCTGATCATCCTGGAGATCGGTTCCGGCTTCGGCTTGGCATCATGCCATCGCTCGGCACGCCTTCGACCCTGCTGCCGGTCTGGCGCAGGACGCTGCCATGGAAGCAACGCGGCGGGTTCCGTCACGGCGCTCCGGCCGCCGACCGAGATCGCGGGTGGTTTACGGAGGGGGGCTTCGAAGATGATCAGCCGAAGCATGTCCGGTCGTTAGGCGCTCGGCTGCATTCGACTGGTCGAACGAGGGCGTGGCTGCAACGTTGCGGACGAGCAAAGTCCGCCTCGCCACCTGATCGAGGCTGCCGCTTTTGAGTAGATTCCGAGGCTCTTCCGACACCGTTTCCCGGGGCATGATTAACCGGTCCCGAACTTATCGTCCCCGACCAGGAGTCCTTGTTATGACCGGCGCGCCCGTCGAACCAGCTACAAAGCCCAACCCCGCCGCGCTCGGCAAAGGCTCGTCCGCCGTCCGACAAAATATTCCGACCGAATTGGAAGCTCCGGCCACGAGCGCGGATCTGACCGCACAAACGATGTTCGGTGCCTACAATCTGAACAAAGGTGGCAACGCAGTCGTTACCGGCTTCCAGGATTTGATTCAGGCCTATCAGGCGATCGCGCGCCGGAATACGGAGAAGCTGACCGCGTCGATGCAGGCGCTCGCCGCAGCGAGGACGCCGAAGGACTTCGTCGAGCTTCAGCAGAAGCTGCTCACTGAGAGCGTCGCCGCTGCCGTCAGTGACAGCGCGACCATCGGCAAGCTCACCACGGCCGCGTTCACCGCCGCATTCGAACCGATGCGCGAGCACATTGGGGACCTCCGGGCTGGCGCGAAGCGGCAGGAATAAGCAGCATGGCCTGGCGATTGATGTGGCATCCCGACCTGGCCGAGCAGGACTCGTTCGTCGGATCGCCTATCTCGTTTTCGTCCGACGAAGGGACGGGTGACGCTGCTCAGAAGCGCGAAGTGCCGGAAGCGATGAAGCCCCGGGCCATCCGGATCACCGGTGGCGGCTGGCGTCCGAAGATGATCGAGCAGGAGGCCGCGTAGCGCCTCCTGCCATTGGCGACGTCGCCCGAAATATCGGACGACGTCGCTTGCTAGGTCGTCGATTGATTTTATCGCATCATATAAGAGTCAATGTCGACAGTGTCGCACGCTCAGCCGTTCTTAATTCGACCTCGCCTGGTATATCCACGCCATCTCGTGTATTTCCGGGAGACGGTAGATGCGCAGAGCACATTTTTATTTCTGATTCATCGCTGATGATCAGAATGTGACCGGTACGAACATCTGAACGGCAGGCAAGAACCGTAAATATGTCAATTTATACAATGGTGTATTTCGATCGTCGCGGCCAAGTCACGGCGATGGAAGAGTTCGATGCTTCCGACGACGGCGTCGCGCGAAGACTCGCCGAGGGCCGCGACTGGTCGGGTTCCTATGAAATTCGCGACGGCTCGCGAACCGTCTATGGCCACGTCGGGCCTCGGCTCATAGCGGGCCGGTGACGCCTGCTTCCGCTCGATTGCCAATCCAGCTCGTAGGCTGCGGTCCTTTGAATTTTAGGCCGCGTCCACTTGTGTGGTGGGCAGGAGCAACGGTCGGTCGACGATCGCGACGAAGTCGTCGGGAGAAGGGCGTCGCCAAACTCGCGGTGTGAATAAGCCCGCATGCCCCCGCGATTCCAACCGGTTTCAGGCGCTTGTCATGCCGATCGGCGCCGGGACCCCGCGCTGAAACACAGTTCTGGCTGTTCAGGCCCGGCATCGAGAACGCCGCGCGGTGGTTCAAGCACGGCCTGTTCGGAGCCTAGCGTTGCTTGGCCAGCACCCCCGGCAGCCAGCCGTCGCTGATCAATGGATTTGGGCCGCCTAAAAAGTCGCATCCGTCTAAGTAATTTCCGAATCTAGTGGCAGATGTATCTAATTCCCATGTTTGAGAGGGGAATCCACTAATGTGATTTGGAGGAAATTATGAGCACGATTTTGATTATCTTGGTGGTCTTGCTCCTCCTTGGAGGCGGCGGATACTTCGGAATTCGCGGGCGGAGATAGAGTGGACTCTGCTTCGTTTTCGGCCGTTCGGCCGGATGAACGCGGTGACGTCGTCCGACACGCATTGGGGTCGGAACGGTGGAGGATGCGGAAGGGGAGCGGAGGTCGATGTATGCCAACGTTGCTGCACAGGATTTTCCTGTCGTTTGCGTAGGCGGCTCAGCAGGCGGCCTCGATGCATACGTCCGACTCCTGAGGCATCTACCGGCCGACATGAATGTCGCCGTCGTGCTCTCGCGCGACACTGGAGCGGTAGGCTCGTTGCCGTCATTGTCTCCGGCTACGACGGCGACGGAGCCGCGGCGCTTCGGCAAATCAAGGATGTCGGCGGCATCACCATCGCGCAGAAGCTCGATACGGCCGGTCAGCCCGATACGCCCGAAAGCGCGATCGCGAGCGGGTGGATCGATTATATCCTCGAGCCGAGGACATCGCCCGGAAGAGCATCAGGATCGCGTTGGACGATAAAGGACGCGCTCTCGGCCTTGCTCGCGGAGAGCCCAGCGCGACTGGCTGGATGGGCAACGGCCCCTGATCATCGGAGCGGCTGTTCCTGACCAGCCCGAATTTCCGTTCTCCGGCTCCTGGACCACCATGAGTAGATTCCGATTCTGTCTGGGGCAGCCGAAGAAATGCTAGCCTGCCGAGGCATGAACAGATTGGACCGAATCATGTCTCGGATCGCCATGGCGCCCGGCGACGGGCTCTCGAACACACTTTCCGATGCCGCGCTCGCCGCCCTCTACAGGAGGTTGGCCGACGAGACGACGGGAATGGTCAGGACGACCCTGTTGAAAGTGGCGAATGAGGCCCAAACCAGGCACTGTCGGAGCCATCCCGAGGTGATCGAACTGCATCTGATGCCCAACATGTCGAGATTGTCACCCGATGTCGTCAGAACTTACGCGTGACCCGTCCTTCGAGAGAGTGCCGCCCGAACCGGAATTTACATTCATCCGCTACCTAAGTCCCTGGACCGATGGAGACCGCCAAGTATCGGTCCTATCCTCGAATGCCGCGGGGGGCATGATGGAATATCATGTGTATCAACTCGATCCGCGCGGGCACATTCTCGACCGGGTCGATTTCTTTTGCGATGCCGACGGGCCGGCGATCCAAGGCGCGCACTCGGCGTTCCCGCAGTCTGATGTTGAACTCTGGCAGGGAAGTCGCCGAATCGGGACCTTTGCGAAAGATCCCTCTGCCGAGACTCAATCCTTTTGCAGCGGATTTCCTAACAGTCCGTCGGACTGGGGGAACTGCTGACTTGGATATCCTGCGGCTGCGGCACGTCTCGGAGTGCGGGCCGCGCGGCGCGGTCACCTCGGCAACGCCGTGATCAACACCCACGTCGAGCCCAAGGGAAAGGCCAAGCAAAGAGGCGTGTCGGTTTTGTAGCTGGCACGAGACGGCGCTTGATCTCGCCGCTGGTGGAAAGTCGAGGCGGCGCTGCTTCAATGACGGAGTCCAAGCTCCTCCGCAACGCCGCCTTCGCCGCCGTTCTCTCGTGGGTCGTTCCGGCGGTCATTCCGGCCGCCTCGGCTCAGCAGTGATGAGTTAGCCTCGGGTGGGGCTTGGGGAAAACAGAGACCGGTGCCGAGCCGCCTGCGGCATCCAGCCGGAGCTGAATGGCCCCCAACACGACACCCGTGGATCTGGTTCAGGATAACGGCGCTCGATCGCGCTGAATTTGCGAGCGAAACGAATTACGATCCTGAGGCGCGCCCAGCCAAGAAAGGAGCGCTGATGAATCGGTCGACCGCCCCGACGTTCCAGACACAGGAAGCCGAGCCGCACATCCCGACCTCCGTCATCCTTGAGCGTCTGATCCGCGATGCACCGACCGATCAGGTGACGCTGGCTTGGCTGCTTGGCCACCTCCGGGCCCGCTCGTTCGGCATCATTTTACTTCTGCTCGGCATCTGCGGCCTGCTCCCCGTCGTGTCCCCCGTCGCGGGGGTGATGCTCGGCGTCCCGGCCTTCCAGATGATGCGCGCGCATCCGGTTCCGGTCTTTCCCCGCCGCCTCGCTGAGCGGCCCGTCCCGACCGTTCAGCTTGCGGCGATGGTCGAGCGGATCATCCCGGCGTTGCGCTACCTCGAACGTTTCATTCGCCCCCGATGGGCCACCCCGTTTCAGACCACTAAGCGGGTGATCGGCGGCTTCGTGCTGCTGCTCGGTCTCTGCCTGCTCACGCCCATCCCGCTCAGCAACGTGCCGGTCGGCTTGGCGATCGTCCTGATGGCCTTCGCCTACCTGGAGGAGGACGGCATGCTGCTCATGATCGCCCTGATCATAGCCGTTGGCCTATTGGCAACGGCGACCGCGACGCTGTGGACGACGGCCGCGACGATGGTTTGGATAACCAGATGATGTCGGCTTGTGGCGCCGCCCCTGGTCTTCGGCTAGATCCTTGGCAAGGTGCGCCTATCGATCGTGCTTCCGAACGGGCGACGGCTGCGTGCAACTTCGACGATCGCCGCCTGACGAGCGGTGCGGTCGGGCAGCGGTTTAGATCCGTTGGCATAGCGGAGGGTTGTGAGCGCGTAGGTCCCAAGATGCGGAGCCGCACTTGCCGCCGTGAGGTTCATCCGCTTCATCCAGGCGACGAAGTCCTCGGCAGTATCGATCTCGTTGACGGCCATGGTGTCCTTTCGGCCGGCAGGTGCGCACGATCACGATCCTGCCAGCACCATTCGTGCATTCCGATCTTTGTTTTCGCGGGGCCGTGAGGACACGGACGTTTCTAGACCACCGCGAGCGAGGCGACTGCGAGTTCGACCGGGAAGGTGATGGTCCACACGGTGCCTTGGTCGGATTTGACCTCGACCGTCCCGCGGATCTGCTCGATCAGGCGCCGCACCAGACCGAGCCCATGGCGCTTGCTTTCTGCCTGGGCGGATCGTCGCCGATCGTCATGGTCGCCATCTGAATTCGAACAGTGCGCCGAAACGATGATGGCGCCTCGACCGCCCGGAAAGGCGCGGTCGTAGCTATTCGTTACCAACGCGGTCACGACGATGCCCAGCGCCGTGACCATGTCCAGGTCGAGGACGATCGCCTCGCGGTCGCACGCCAGCGTGATCGTGCCGTCGGGCGTCGTCTGAATGTCCTCGATATTAAGGCACAGGGACCAGATATAGCCGCCGAAATCCGTCGTCCGGGTCATCTTGGTTCCGAGTAGGTGGTCATAGACTTGCGCCAAAGTAGAAACGCGACGGCCGGTTGTAGCGTGGCCGGTTACCTAATGGACGAGGCCAGCCTCGCGATAATAATTCAGCGCTCCTGGATGGATCGGTATGACAGCTTCGCTGGGCACCATGTCCTTGATATCCAAGGTCGACAGCGCAGGGTGCAAGCGTCGGAAATCGGCGAAGTTCTCGAACACCGCCCTGACGACGGCATAAGCCAACTCATCTGGCTGATTGCTCGATGTGACGAGCACGGCCTGCGTGCCGATTGTCGGGACATCGTCGGGGTTGCCGACATACATACCGCCGGGGATGACCGAGGCGTGGTAATAGGAATGCGTCGCGAGGAGCCGATCGACTAGCGGGCCGGCGACGCGCACCAGCCTCGTCTGGCAGCCCGTCGTCGCCTCCTGGGTCAGCCCATTGGGATGCCCTGCTTCAAAAATGATCGCGTCGACTCTGTTGCTACAAAGCGCCTGGTTCTGTTCGGCGGGCCCGAACTCCAGCACTCGCTCAGGGTCGGATATCGTCCAGCCATAATATCCGAGGACGACATCGCGGGTGAAGGTATATCCGGCACCGCTCTTCCCGATGCCGACGCGCTTGCCGCGCAGATCCTGGAAATCGCGGATGCCGGTATCGGCGCGAGCGAGAACGGTCAATGCTTCCGGGTAGAGTGCGATCAACATGCGCAGCTTCGGATCGGGGCCGGCGGCAGCAAACGGTCCCTCACCATGAAAAGCGGCATAGACGACGTCGGTCTGCGAAAGGCCAAACGTTGACTCGCCGCTCTCCACTCGCCGGATATTGGCCACTGAGCCATCCGAACTCACCGCAACACATGGCATTGCCTGATGCTCACTCACTAGATTAAACGTTCGGCAGATCGCATTTCCGACGGGATGATAGACGCCGCCGGGGGGCCCGGTAGTGAGAGTAACCGGGGTGGGAGCGAGGCCAACGGACACCGCCATGCAGCCTGCAACGGTGCTTGCCATGATCGCCGCGACAAGACACAGCGGTTGTCTGAACGGCATAACCGACTGCTCCCTTGCCCGCCGGGCCGGCGGGCCTTAGGTCTCAAGCTGATACTGGATCTTCGAGCCGTCACGCTCGAACTCACCGCGCACCCAGAGGTTTCCCTGGTCGTACCAGATGCTGCCGGCGAGATAGGGCGTGAGTAACGTATAGCGCGTGGCGCGAACCTGGCGGCCGGCGATCGCGATTTGCTCGTCGGCAAACTTGCGCGCGCTGATACCGACGATGCCGCCATGCTGCGCGTCAACCACCGTCTCCTGCTCGAGCACCGCCGGGGTCCACAGGCTGTTTGACGTCAAGGTTGCGGCGGAAGCGATAAAAGGACCGCCCTTGCTCACCACGCGGAATCCCTGAGGCATCGCCAGGCCCTCAACGTGGAGGGTCTCGCCATGCTCCACCGTTTCGCTGTTCAGGGACATCAGCCGTCCAGCGCGCCAGGTCTCTTCGGAGCGGTGACTGAACGCGAACACGGTAAAGAAGGCTACCTTGACCAAGAGATGGATCTCGGTGTTGATCCGCGTCTCTCCGGTTGCCGACGAATACAAGACCGTGTGGGCGCCGATCCTGTCGCCCTTGTACAGGATCGAGAATCGTCGATCGCCGGCTTCGGCCGGCAAAACGACTGCTGTCCTGGCATGAGCGATGCCAGGGAAAGCGCAACTGACGACCCCGGCCCATCCGGCCACCAGGAGCGCGCGTCGCGAAACAGACGATCTCTCTTGAGGACAAGATTGTAACACGAGATAGTCTCGACTTTCGATGAGACCGGAAGCTAATCCTTCAAATACCACTGAAGTAGCGGCCGTCCTTAACATAATCAATCACGTCCTCTTGGCCTGTTGCTTGGGCGCCGGCCAGACGTTTCATTTCAAGGCCAAGGATGGTGGCCGCACCCATGTGCACCAGGCGCGACGATCGAACCCGCGAACCGCGGCGCAACGATCAGAAGGCATGGCCGACAGGTCATGATTACGTCGCTGGTTTGTGCGAGACCTCTCGTAGCTTCTCCCCCCCGACGGCACGAGCTCAGCGAAGCAGCAAGACGAGCAAAACGATCAGGATGATGAGGCCGATACCGCCGCCGCCATAGCCGAAATGGGACGGAACATAACCTGAGTAGCCGCCGAAGAAAGAAGCCAGGACGAGCACGAGGACAACCATAAGAAGAATTCGTAACATCGCCTTATCTCGCCCAGCTGCTTTATTTCTGGGCCGGTTTCGGCACGCGGGCAACTGATGCAGCTTGCCTTATCGTGGGCTGCACTGGAACGCGATGGTCCTGGTCCCGTTCGCGTTGGTGACGATGTTGGAAATCACCTGCTGCGATCCGTTATTCATGCAGTAGGTCTGGGCATTCCGCGACGCGTCCAACAGCTCTTGGTCTGTCCGATAGCTGTAGGTGAGATTGGGATTAGCCGGCGGCGGCGAGGCCATCGCTGTCGCCGTCTGCACACATTCGAAGACGACGACCCTGCTGCCATCCGGATCGTTCGCGAAATTCGCCGTTCGCGGGACGGATTGATACCGATTGCAGAATGTCGCCGCGCTCTGGTTGGCCTGAAGCAATTCCTGGTCGCCGCGATACTTGTAGGTAACGCTCGGATTGCTCGCCTGCACCTGCCGCGGCGGCGAGGACAGCGGCGCACAGGCGGCCATCAGCAGGCCTGCCAGCACGGTGGCCGCTCGAGCGGTCACGTTCAGGGAACGGCAAGAATTGGCAATCATCTGGAGCGCCCTCCTGCAATGTTGCATGCTGACCGAAATTCATCCCGAATAGGCGGTCGTTACTTCCGCGACTTGTTCTGCTCGGCGGCCCCGGTTGTCGCATTCCCGGTGGCTCGTCCTCAGGCCAAGACCCGGACCGGCCCGCCGGTCTTCCGGATCAGAGGCGGTCGATGTGCAGGCCGCCGAAGAGCCAGAGCACGACAAGAATGATCAGTACCAAGCCGAGGGCGCCGCCGAAGCCACGTCCACCATACCGGCTGTACCCGTAGTACCCACCGCCGCCGCCGAGCAGCAGGATCAGCAGGACAATGATCAAGATGGTACCCATTCCGCACCTTCCTTTGCCGACCCCGGACATCGCCGTTGGCCGATCCGCGCCATGAACCCATGCCTACGCCCACAACGTGAACGCGATGATGTCCCCGTGTTGCAGGCACGCCGCGGGGAGCACGGGGCGAGCTCAGGGCGCCCACGATCGCTCAGTTGCTGTACTTGAACGCCGGAAGGTCCTTCAGCGACGCTTTGGTGGCGCCGGGGAGCACCATCCGCTTGTCGCGCACTTGGAGTGCGCTGTAGGGCACCACGACGTATTTCGTGCCCATACCCAGGAAGCCGCCGACCGACAGCACCGCGAAGGGCACCTTCTCGTTGGGGGTGACGATCAGATCATCGATCGTTCCCACGGTCTCGTTGGCCTCGTTGACGACGGTGCTCCCCACCAGCTTGGATGTCCGGTAGCCGGTGGCCAGCGACTGCGGGTCGACCTTCATCAGGGACAGCGTCTGCGGCGCGCCCTGCGAAAACGCCGGACCGCCCAGTGCGACCGCGATGACGGCAGCACCCGCCAGAAGTGCAATCGAGCGTGTCATGGACGGTCCTTTCAACTGATTGATCTGCGCGCCGGAAGCCCGGAGCCAGGGGCGATCCCGGTCCGGGCATTCCCCGCATCGCACTATTTCTTCAGCGCATCCTTCACGCCGCCGATGGCATTCTGGATCTTGCCTTCGACCTTGTCGCTCTTGCCCTCGGCGGCCAGCTTGGCATCTCCGAGGCTCTTGCCAGCCGCTTCCTTGATGGCGCCCTTGGCCTGCTTGGCCGCACCGGCGATACGATCTTTGTCCATGTCGTTGTCTCTCCGTTTGTTGATGCCGTCGCGGACAAGTCCGACGGCCGGTGGCCGCGTGGATAGTCAGGGTCAACTGGTCACACAGGCCTGCCGATCTCGCTCGTGATCCTGCTGCCGCCGGCCAACACGCCTCAGGGGCGAGATACGCGGCGATCTACGACCCAATTCAAATCCAAGCGAATCGGCGCCAGCGGACGTTTGCCGCAGGTGAGGCACCACAGCAACTTACGTCCAGTAGCTTGGCGCCTTGTAGCAGCTGTCGACCTTGCGGCCGTAGTCTGGCGTCCATTCGAACGCCGAACCGCGATCGTAGTTCGGCGCGCCTTCCAGCGGCTTCTTGTCCAGATTGACCACGTAAGCGCCCTTCTGTGCGTCGCACGTCGGGGTCGCCCACGGCACCTGCATCGCTCAAGACCAGTGTGTCCGGATGCGTGCATTCATCCTGCTCGGCAGATACATTGACGGAGCAGCGAAGGCTCCGTGCCGCCGGTCTCTGACCAAGTGCAACATAGTAGGCTCTCCCGAAGGCTTTGCGCTAGGCTCGGAATCTACTCAGCCGACGAAGACGTGAGTGGCTACGGCGGCGGTCGCCCTCGAATGGTTCGGACAGGATCGATGGTCGCAATGGCATCGGGGCTCCTCGCCAGGTCACCGATGTAGGGGCAGCGTGAATCGACCGCTATCGTTGGCCTCGCCTGCGCCGACGAGGCCTCTCTACGTCCGTCCGTCCGCGATCGATCGGTGGGAGTTCCGCCGCCAACTCCGCCTCACTTATTCCGCGGGCATGGGCGTTGTAATGATGCCTGATGAACAGGTCTTCGTAAGCAGTTATGGTTTGCTTAAGCTGGGTAATTTCAACCTGTTGCTCCTGCACTCTCCGCCTCAATATGGCCTCGGCCGGATCAACGACCTTCTCTCCTGAAACAGCCGCACTCTTCAACATCGCGCGTCTGGAAAGGTATGCCTCCTTGATCGGCGCGTGCTTCTCCAGCGACTGACGGCTCCATGTGTGCCCGACGTACCCCCCGATTGCCTCGACAAGCGACTCCCAGGTGATCGTCCTCCTCGGCCATGCGGTGATGAGATCGACGATCTTCGAAAGATCCTGAGCCGTGAGCTTGCGCGGCCCTATCGGAATGGGGCGACCGCGTCGACGAGATAGGGACTTAATCGACATCTTCCCCCTCGGGATCGAGCATTTCGCCCAGGTACTGGCTCGCACCGCCGGCATTCACCTGGACCATCGTCCCGTCGGGAATGGTCGGGTCATCGAATACCGCCATAATTCGCGTCAGCCCTTCGACGACGGTCCGATTGTGGTTGACGAAGTTGGAGGCGCCATAGGTTTCTTCCTGAGCTTCGGCTTCGGCCCCTTCGAGAAACCATTCATGCTCCTCCAACAGCAATGCCGCCCGCGCTCTCTGGGCCACATTCCCTTTTTCGACCAGAAGGTCACAACAGGCTCCGCAGGCGTCAAGACTGTGGCAAGGGGCGGTACTGTAGTCGTTTACGCAAAGTCCCAGGTCGGTGGTGTGACCGGTCGCGAAGGTGGCCTCCCGGAATTTGGCTCGATCCACGGGTGGAAGACGATCGTGGACGGTCGCGATAAAACCAGCAACTTTCCCTTCGATCATCATCTCCCGCATCCGTTCGGCGAGTTCGACGGCACTCCTGTGATCGTAGGCGGCGTTCTGACCGACGTCTTTGCGCCCGGACCATCGTGCGATCTCGTGTTCGCCCATCCCACCACGTTGCATCAGTGTGTTGAGCCAATGGCGAAACATATGCGAGGTGAGGTAGATGGGGTCGCCATTCGCTTCGGTGAATCCAAAACGCGAAAGAACGGAACGGACGGTCCCCCGGTCAGATACGCGCCCTTGGATGAAGTCGTCGATACGACCGTCGGTGAGAAAATCGACGACACAATGGTTTGTCGCCCTATCGGAGTGGCAAAAGTTGAGGTGCATCACAAAAAGGTATTCCGACATCTTCATCGGGTGGTCAGCAGCAACAGTTGGCTGTGAATTCACCAAAACCTCTTCAAGATCCTCTCGTCTGTAGTACTGATGATTGCGGACCGTCCCCGCCACCGGAATTCCCCGGGCCTTCGCCCAGACAGAACCGGAAGCTTGAGCGAGACCACAGATCTCCGCAATGTCGGAAGCCATTAAGACTTCAGCTTCCGCGAACTTCGGAGGGAGCCAAGCTCGACCTGGGTTTCCCTCCACCCAGAGCGCGAGGTCTCGGGCGCCTTGTGTGATCTGCTGGATATCTCGAATCGCGCGCTTCACGACATCGACCATGGCGGTCGGGATCCATTTCTGAGTCCATCCAAAGCCCTTCTCTGCACGACAACGAATGCCGTATCGCTCGATCTGCTTACCGTCTTTATCGACGAGCGGTCGTCCGTTTTCGAAGGCTGGCTCCGTGACTTCGCAGTCGGCGGGGACAGTCAGCACCTCGTTGATGCGCCATCCGCCGCACACTAGAAGCTCCACACAGCGCATGCGGAGAACGTCTGCCGGTTCAACGACGAGATTTGCGATTTGCGCCAACGCATCTAAGGCCGCCTCTGATGGGAGAAGATTTTCCCGGCGTCTATCAAACTCCTCCCCGAAGCGTGTCCCAGTATCGTCTCGTGAAAACGGATTTTTAAAATCGAGCCTCGCCTTGACGATCCCGTACCGATTTAAGAAGTCCGCGATCTCGCACAGCATCAGTCCGATCCGATAGCGACTGGATGGTGCTTCCCTAAGGCCGCACGCCTGCGCGGCCGCCCTTAAATGAGTGCCAAGCAGCTGCGTCGGGTCGAAACCCTGATGCTCAAGGCAATCGTGCAGGTATCTGCCGGCTCGAATGAACACCGCGTGGTCGTTAGCGGACTTGGACTTGACCTCTTCCCGAGCTCGAACAGCGGCCTTGATGAAATCGGCGAATGGCTGGGCCAGCGGGGTTCGTCCGTCGAGGCCTTTCAGATGCCCGCCCTCCCGCGTCGTGAAATATAGCCGATCGTTTTTATGACCGCTTGATACTTTCCCCCTGGGCCCAAGCTCCCAAACTGCGCTTGAAAAATCCAACCCTGTCCCGAATGCCGCGAGGTCGTACCTCGAACGTCGCACAAATTCCGCCAAGTTTGCGGTGGCCGAGCGCTCGCGAGAGGACGGGAGGACCTCAACCCCCATGGGCCACCCCGGATGCTGCTTTGACGGCCTCGATCCGGGTGATGACGTCGGCGACTGCGCTGATCGTGCCATCGAACATTGTGATCATTTTACCGTCGAATCCCTCGTCCTTGCGCCTCTCGCGGATCTCCAGCAAGGATAAGAGAACGGTACCATGAGGTGCGTCCATCCAGGGCTGAAACCGAACGCATGTGTAGCAGGCGAGCGGTGCATTCAATCCGCAGAAACTGAACGATCCGCAGGTCCCTACCGGATCGAGCGTCTTTGTCTTCCTGTTCGGATGGTAGATCCTGCTGCTAGGCCGATCTCCGCGCTTCGCCTCGCCTTCAGAGCGTACAAGATGTCCGAGGAAAGCTTGAGACATGGGACCAAGTTCCAGCGCCATGGCGGCGTCGAGTTTCTCGACGATGTCCGATTTGATGTCGAAGTAAACTTGGACATTTTGAAGGTCACTGTGATCGAGCGCCTCCGCTACGGCGCGCTGCGACGCGCCTTCCCGGACAAGACGTGTGGCAAACGTGTAGCGGAAGCGGCGTGGCGAGACATTGAGGAGCTGACCGGTGCGGGATGAAATCACATTCAGGCGGCCTGCCGCTCGAACCACCTCGTTATGAAGACGAGCAGCCGTCATATGGAACGAATACTCATGCATCGGGGTTCCTAGGTAGTCTTTTTTGGGTGATCGGCGAGAAAAAAGAGGTTTAGCGACGCCGTCAAAATCCCCACCTAAAGATGCCCGGTAGACGCTATTTTCCTGAATCAGTCGATCAAGCAAATTGCCCACCTCAGCATTCAATTTTCGTTTTTTGAATGCAGCCCTCTCGCGCTCGTGGCCTTTTTTCATTCTTGGTATGTTGAGGAAGAAGATAACTTCCTGGGTATCTTTATCAATGTGCCGTTCGAGATCTTCCTCCTGGAGTAACGCGAGTTGGCGCGCATTTCCCCCAAAACAGATGCACAGCCAAAGTAGAGCTTGAGCCATCACCGAAAGCGAACCTTCGAGTGAAGCTGCCCGCAAAGCATTTAGGAAAGCAACTATCTCCAGATCTACCAACGGGCCGTCATTAGGATCGGCGGAAAGAACGGCCCGCCCCTTTTCATTACCCCCGATAGTTATTTCCGACATCAGGAACAAGACCTCCGCCGAAAAACCAACGAGATCTTGATCCGTACACCACTCGTACCATTTTCGGACGTAATGTAATCGCCAACGCGCGTGATCTCCAAAGTAAATTGCCACTTCGCTAAACGACAAATAACTTAGATCTGTTTTATTTCTACTGGATTCTAAAAATGATCGTGTATTTGACAATATTACCAGCGCATTCCAATTATTAATTACCTCCGACGCCGAAAAATTTTTGATTAAGAACTTCAAGTAACATGCGGTCGCAGTGAAGAACGGGCCCGACTTATCCGAAAACAAGTCCAATTCTATGCATGCCGGCCGCATCGGAGAGTTTAAAGTCCAGACCCTCCCGGAAACATCCACAGGGAGTCCTGAAAAATCGTAAATGACATCGAAGCCTGTGGTTTCCGTTGATAGCAGAGCCGCCCCGACACTGTCGCTCATCGATTGCGCCCCGCAAGACTCTTATTCTGGAGCTCCAGAATCGCTACATCGGCTTTTTTCTTGGTATGATGTCTCGTATAATCCTCTGCCGCCTCCGAATTCTTGCCCCATCCCATCGCTTCTCTTCGCAGGCCCTTTTCTTCGGACTCAGGCATGTTCAGCTCGTCGGCGAGTTCCGAGAACCGATCGTTCCACGTATGCCTCAGTACATGCATGGTGAACTGCGGCGGCAGATCGGGGAAGCAGTCCCGCAGACGCTCCATAATGTTAGAGACCATCCGTCGACTAATAGGCTGCCCAGTCCGCGACACGAACACATACGGCGTCCTCTTCGCCGCCCGCCCGCGCCTGTGGTTCATAATGAGGTCGTCAAGCGCAGCGCGAAGTGTCTCGCCGATCGGGAGGATTCGACCGCGGGTCTTTGTCAGCGGCGGATCCACACGCGGGTCCGTAGGATCGTCCGCCCTCCGATGGATCGTCACGGCTGGCGCCGACGATAGATTCAGGTCGGCCCCCTTGATGACCAGGGCCTCGGACAAACGAATCCCCAGCTCATAGTAGAGGAGCAGAAGCGCGTAGTTGCGTGCACGCTGCGCAGCCTGGAAGGGGTTATCCGGATGGGCAGGGTGTATGACTTCCAGGAATCGCGCTTGGACCTCGTGGGAGACACCCTCACGTCCGATTTGCTGCGGCCTCGGTAGAATGGCGTCGAAGGACGTCCGAAAGGCCTCTAGGCGATCGTTTGCAACCTGAGTACGCTGGGGATCATTTATTCGGAAATTGACTCGCTGGGCTCTCCAAGTGAGATAGTCACGGACATAAAGGCATCTTGAGTAGTGCGTCATGCTGCCGACGAGGCCGTCTGTCCACCTCGTCGAGGCTGGACGCTGGTCAAGGCGAAGGGCGTCAGTCAGCGACATGACTTCGTGCGGCGCGAGAAGCTTGGAACTACCAATCCGTTCGTCGAGGTCGATACCTCGCGCTTCTGCCCAAGCCATCGCGATCGCGATAGCACGCAACTCGTGGGCCATCGTGGAGACGGACCCATTTTTGGTTCGCCGAAACTCACCGCTGAACCGAGTAGTCTCGGCGATCGGCAGTCCCGTCCGCTTGTCGATCAGGAGCGCGAACCTCTCCCCGTTGCGGAGGCGAGTTATCTTTATGCGATAGCTGTACTCAAGGTGCAAACAAACCCCCTAGACGCGCAATCCTTACGAGAAGAATCTTACGCATCTAGAGAGCAGTCAATCATAATTTCAATGACAGCGGACGACCACTATCCATTGATATATATGGAATTTGGCCCACCATCCTTACAATGTGAATTTTCTTCCTTCTAGAACGGGATTTCGTCGTCCAGGTCGGTCGCCGGGGCCGGGCCGCCGCCGCTTCGGCCGCCGCCGGAGCCGCCGCGCGAGCCCCCGCCGTAACCGCCGCCGCTGCTGTAACCGCCACCGCCACCGCCGCCGCTGTAGCCGCCTTCGTCGTCGCCAAATTCCCCGCCGCCGCCCTGGCGGCCGTCGAGCATGGTCAGCTCACCGCGGAACTTCTGCAGCACGACCTCGGTCGTATAGCGCTCCTGGCCCGAATTGTCGGTCCATTTGCGCGTCTGGAGCGCGCCTTCGAGATAGACCTTGGCGCCCTTCTTCAGGAAGCGCTCGGCGACCTCGACCAGCCGGTCGTTGAAAATCACCACGCGATGCCACTCCGTGCGCTCTTTGCGCTCACCGGAATTGCGGTCCTTCCAGGTCTCCGAGGTCGCGACCGACAGGCTGGCCACCTTGGTGCCGTCGTTGGTCGTGCGGATCTCGGGATCCTTGCCGAGATTGCCGACCAGGATGACCTTGTTCACCGAACCGGCCATGAAACACCCCTATGCGCCATTGAAATCGATGCCTCTGAGGTAGGACGGAAGCGCGCTCCGAAGCAAGAGCCGTTTCATCCGACCGCACCGATTTGGTAGGCGATCGCGGTCGACAGCCGCAGGACCTGGCCGTAGAGCGCCAGCAGCGGGTCGAACAGGGTGGCATGCTCGCGCGCGTAGCCTTGTGATGCATCGCCCTCGTAAGTGGAGGGCTCCGCCTCGTCCGCGGCACCGGGCACCCCACCGTCGTCGACCTTGGGAAAGATCTCCTTCAGCAGCTGCACCGCGCCCGGAACATCGAGCCGGATCAGCCGCGCCACGATGTCGGGCTTCATCAGCCCGTGATGGGGCGTGAAATCCGGCACATGCATGGCCAGCAGGTAGATCCGGTGAATGAGCGCCAGGCGCACGACGTGCAGCAGGACGAGCGTGTGCTGCCGATCCGGCTCGAGCTTGCCCTGGAGTCCGCCGCCATAGGCGCCGGCCCGATCGGTCAGATCCAGGAAATCGGCCTGGAGGCGGCGATAGAGCTTGATCAGCGCCGGGTGCAGGTCGAGCCGCTCGAGCGCGCTCGACACGCCGCGCAGCTCCATCGCCCGCGTCGGCCGGCGCGTCCGGGCGGAGCGCGCCAGCCACATGCCGGGATCGAGCGTGTCGATATGGGCGCGCAGCACGTCGAGGTCGCTGAAGCCCAGCGCCGCCTCGACCATGACCATGGCGCGCCGGAACCGCGGCGAACGCCGATAGAGCTCGCCGAACAACTCCGGATCCTTGGCGCGGGCCCGGCCGACGCCGAACAGCGTGTTCGCGAGCAGGCCCAGCTGCTGGAGAATGGCATTGTTCGGGATCGCGCGGATCTGCGAGACGTGAGTCACCTCCATGGCGCGCGCCGAGCCGTCGAACTGGCGCCGGGTCGGGCGCGAGCCGGTGCGCGGCACTAGGTTGGCGCCGTAGGCGCCGACCAGCACGGCATAGTTCGGATCCTCGACAAGGCTCTCGAACAACTGCTGGATGGTCGCGAAGAATTCGACCGCATAGTCGTTCTCGCGATAGATCGGGTCGTCCTGCGCCTCGGGGTCGGGCAGCAGCATGGTTTCGAGCACGCCGCGCAGCACGGCGAGCGACGAGGCGAAGCCGGTGAACGGCAGGAAGCCGTCGCCGCCCTGGAAGCTCACCTCCTCCTTCACCGCGATGCCGAGGCTCGCAAAATTGGCCCGGGTCACCGGCGGGCTGACATAGCGCAGCCGGTCGGCCAGGCTCGACGGATGGCCGCCGCGGCCGATCGATTCGCCATGGGTGTTGAACAGCACGATCTGCACGTCGGCCAGTTCGTGGCGCGCCAGCAGCGCCGCGAGCCGGAGCCGGAGGCGCTCGATCATGAAGGTCGCGGCCATCTGGCCGAGATAGCGCCCCGAATCGGAGAAGCCGAACTGCACGGTCAGCCGGCCGGTGCGCTTCAGGTACGCCTTGTAGTGCGGGCTCCTCAGCGCTTCCTCGATGATGCCGTCGCCCCGCTCCAGCGCTTCCGCCGTCTCGTAGAGCGGCGAGATCTCGACCTGATCCTCGACCCCGAACAGGCGCGCGTAATAGAGCGCTGTCAGCAGCGTGAAGCCGGCCTCGGTCTCGGCGATCAGGAAGCGGACCGGCGTGTCGGCATCGACGTATTTCACCATCTGCTGGACGATCATGAACAGCCGCTTGGCGGTCGCCCGCTCGTCCATCAGGTCGGCGAAGTTGACGGTGACAGGGACGACGGCGCCGAGCAGGTCGTTGATCGCATTGTGATAGCTGCGCCGGTGGCTCGGGTCGTTCGGCGCCGTCTCCATGCCGACCTGCTTGCGGATCGCGTTGTGCAGCTGGGTCGCGTTGAGCCGCACATGGGTATGGGCGAGCCCCAGCCCGTGGCTGGCCAGGCTGGCGTCGAGCAGGACAAGACTGCGCCGAACCACGCGATCCGTCGTCTCAGACAGGGCCGCCGCGACCGTCGCGCGCAACGGCGCCGCACTGACCAGCCCGGGCTCGCGGCCGGCCACGAACAGCCGGGACAGATCCGCGACCCGCGCCGGCTGATCGGCGATCTCGCTCAGCTGGGCCAGTTCGCCCTCGACCGTGGCGACGGCCTGGTCGAGCAGGTCGGCCGCCGGCGCCAGCGCCGTCGCGATTGCCGGGTCGAGTGCGCCGGCCCGTGCCACCGCCGCCCGATGCCGCGCCAGTTGCGCCAGCTTGACGTCGAGGCGCTTGGCGAACGTATCGCTCCAGGCGATGTCGGTGCGCCCGTCCAGGTCATAGCCGACCCAGGAGGCGGCCGTGACCAGGTTCGGCCGCAGTTCCGTCCAGCGCTCCGGATAAAGCTCGGCGGCGACATCCAGGATGATCTCGTTGGTCCGGTCGAGCGCATCCTGGATATGGCCCAGCGCCTCGACCGAGAAATCATGTTCGATGCCGAGCGTCAGGTTCGCCGGCGGCAGATGTCCGGCATTCATGACCTCGCGCAGGGTTTCGGCGCCGGCCGCGGCGCCTAGCGGACCGCCGCCCTCCTCGCGGGCGGTCGCCATCCGCATCAGCGCGCGCGACAGCTCGACCGTCATGCCGAAGGTCGGGTGCGCTGTCAGCACGATGCCGAGCACGGCGCGCTCGATGCGCGTGCGGAAAGCCTCGAACGGCATCGGTGGCGTTTCTGCGACCGTCCGCACGACGGCGGCGATGGCCAGCGCGTTCGCCTGCGGGTCCGTTTCACCCAGGTAGCGGACCTGCCGGTCGACCCGGTCGGCAAAGGATTTCACCGACAGGCGCTGCACCAGCTGGTCGATCGCCTCGGCCGAGGCCTGGCCGCCATCCATCATGCGCGAGATCTCGAGCGCCATCAGCAGGATCGGATTGCCGAAGGGGTCGACGTCCGCCTGTTCGGCCAGCACGAAGAGTCGCTCGCGCAGCAGCCGCTCCAGCGTCGCCCCGTCCGCGGTCGAAGCGGTCGCCCCGGCCAGCAGCGCGCGCAGGCGCGATGCGAGCATGCTGCGCTGCACACGATCAAAATCGCTTCTATCGGCCGCAGATTCCGCAAGCATCGGCTTATCTCTGCTCAAAATTTGTAACTTTCGATCTTATCACATTGTGCAGTGCAATTGAGCAAGTCATCGCAGAAACCGCAGCCCTAAAGATTTGTTTGATCCGGGCGCGCGATGCCGTAGCATGATCACGTTTTGTTCTTTTGGGCAGGGCAGACATGAGTCGATTTCCCGGCTCTGCGTCCCATATAGTCGTGCGACCTCGATACGGAAGAATTCCCTGATGCAGCAGATCAGCGTGCGCGGCGCCCGTGAGCACAATCTCAAGAGCGTCGATGTCGACATCCCGCGCGACAAGCTTGTGGTCATTACCGGCCTCAGCGGCTCGGGCAAATCGTCGCTCGCATTCGACACGATCTATGCCGAGGGCCAGCGCCGCTACGTCGAGAGCCTGTCGGCCTATGCGCGCCAGTTCCTCGAGCTGATGCAGAAGCCCGACGTCGATTCGATCGAGGGCCTGTCGCCGGCCATCTCGATCGAGCAGAAGACGACGTCAAAGAATCCGCGCTCGACCGTCGGCACGGTCACCGAGATCTACGACTATCTGCGCCTGCTCTATGCCCGCATCGGCATCCCCTACTCGCCCGCGACCGGCCTGCCGATCGAAAGCCAGACCGTCAGCCAGATGGTCGACCGCATCATGGCCATGCCCGAGGGCACGCGGCTCCTGGTGCTGGCGCCGGTCGTGCGCGGACGCAAGGGCGAATACAAGAAGGAGCTGCAGGACCTGCAGAAGCGCGGCTTCCAGCGCGTCAAGATCGACGGCACGCTCCACGACATCGAGGATGCGCCGGCGCTCAACAAGAAGCTGAAGCACGACATCGAGGTCGTGGTCGACCGCATCGTCGTCTCGGCCGAGCTCGGCAACCGGCTCGCGGATTCGATCGAAACCGCGCTCGAACTGTCCGACGGGCTGCTCGTCACCGAGAATGCCGACGGCGGCGAGCGCACGACCTTCTCGGCCAAGTTCGCCTGCCCGGTCTCCGGCTTCACCATCGACGAGATCGAGCCGCGCCTGTTCTCATTCAACAATCCGTTCGGCGCCTGCCCGGCCTGCGACGGGTTGGGGGCGAAGATGTATTTCGACCCCGACATGATCGTGCCGGACGAGCGCAAGTCGCTGGCGAACGGCGCCATCGCGCCCTGGGCCAATTCCACGTCGCAATATTACACGCAGACGCTGGAGAGCCTGGCCAAGCACTATCACTTCGGCATGAAGACGCCCTGGGCCGAGCTGCCCGAGGAGGCGCGCCGCGTCATCCTGTTCGGCTCCGACGGCAAGATCGTGCCGCTGACCTATGCCGACGGCCTGCGCAACTACACGACCTCAAAGCCGTTCGAGGGCATCGTGCCCAACATGGACCGGCGCTGGAAGGAGACCGACAGCGCCTGGATCCGGGACGAGCTGTCGCGCTATCAGAACCAGCAGACCTGCGAGGCCTGTGGCGGCGCGCGCCTCAAGCCCGAGGCCCTGGCGGTCAAGATCGGCGGCCTGCACGTCTCCGAGGTGACGGCACTCTCGATCGCCGACGCCGGCCGCTGGTTCGCCAACCTCAGCCAGAGCCTGACGCCCAAGCAAGCCGAGATCTCCTACCGCATCCTGAAGGAGATCAATGACCGCCTGGGCTTCCTCAACAATGTCGGGCTCGAGTATCTGACGCTCGCGCGGGCGTCGGCGACGCTTTCGGGCGGCGAAAGCCAGCGCATCCGCCTGGCATCCCAGATCGGCTCGGGCCTGACCGGCGTGCTCTATGTGCTCGACGAACCCTCGATCGGCCTGCACCAGCGCGACAACGACCGGCTGCTGGCGACGCTCCGGCGACTGCGCGACATCGGCAACACCGTGCTGGTCGTCGAGCATGACGAGGACGCGATCCGGGCCGCCGACTATCTGATCGACATGGGGCCGGCCGCCGGCGCCCACGGCGGCGAGATCATCGCCCAGGGCACGCCGGATGAGGTCATGGCCCATCCGAAGAGCCTGACCGGCCTCTATCTTACCGGCGAGCGGACGATCCCGGTGCCGTCGGAGCGGCGGCGCATCGACAAGAAGAAGGCGCTCAGCATCGTCGGCGCCCGCGGCAACAACCTGCAGAACGTGTCCGCCAAGATTCCGCTCGGCACCTTCACCTGCGTCACCGGCGTCTCGGGCGGCGGCAAGTCGACGCTGATCATCGAGACGCTGTACAAGGCGCTGGCCAAGCGCATGAACGGGGCGCGCGAGCAGCCGCTCGCCCATGACAAGATCGACGGGCTGGAACGGATCGACAAGATCGTCGACATCGACCAGTCGCCGATCGGCCGCACGCCGCGCTCGAACCCGGCGACCTACACCGGCTGCTTCACGCCGATCCGCGACTGGTTCGCCGGGCTGCCCGAGGCCAAGGCGCGCGGCTATGCGCCCGGCCGCTTCTCGTTCAACGTCAAGGGCGGCCGTTGCGAGGCCTGCCAGGGCGACGGGCTGATCAAGATCGAGATGCATTTCCTGCCCGACGTCTATGTCCAGTGCGACGTCTGCAAGGGCCGGCGCTATAACCGCGAGACGCTCGACGTCACCTTCAAGGGCAAGTCGATCGCCGACGTGCTCGACATGACGGTCGAGGACGGTGCGGAATTCTTCAAGGCGGTGCCGGCGATCCGCGACAAGCTCCGCACCCTGGAGCAGGTCGGGCTCGGCTATATCCATGTCGGCCAATCGGCGACCACGCTCTCGGGCGGCGAGGCGCAGCGGGTCAAGCTCGCCAAGGAACTGTCGCGCCGGGCCACGGGCCAGACGCTCTACATCCTGGACGAGCCGACCACGGGCTTGCATTTCGAAGACGTGCGCAAGCTGCTCGAGGTACTGCACGCGCTGGTCGACCAGGGCAACACCGTACTGGTGATCGAGCATAACCTCGAGGTGATCAAGACCGCCGACTGGCTGATCGACCTCGGCCCGGAGGGCGGCGCCGGTGGCGGCCGGATCGTTGCCGAGGGCCGGCCCGAGGACGTGGCGGAGGTCACGGAAAGCTATACCGGCCGCTACCTCGCCCCCTACCTCGCCCGCTCGGCCGAGGGACGGCGCAAGCGGGCCTGAGGCTTCGATCTATTGGAAGCGCGCCGGCTCTAATGCCGGCCGCCGTCCACGACCAGCACCTGGCCGGTCACCATCGGATGGACCGCCAGGAACAGCATCGCCTGGGCGATCTCGGCCGGTGTCACCATGCGCTCCAGCAGGGTGCGGTCGGTCGTCCGGGCCTTGCGCGCCGCCGGCCAATCCTTGGTCCAGGGCGAGTCGACCAGGCCCGGCGCCACCGCATTGACGCGCACGTCTGGGGCCAGCGCCCGGGCCAGGCTCTTGGTGAGATTGATCAGGCCGGCCTTGGACGCGCCATAGGCGATCGAGCTGCCGGCCTGATCCAGTCCGGCGACCGAGGCGGTGCTGACGATCGCACCCCGCGCCGCCTTGAGCGCCGGTGCGGCGGCATGGGCGCAACGGAACGGCCCGATCAGATTGGTCGAGAGAATGGTCTGCCAGAACGCCTCGTCCATGCGGTCGAGGTCGGCGAAATCGACCGGCACGGTCGTCGCCGGCGTCCCGGCGTTGTTGATCAGGATATCGAGCCCACCCAGGCGCTCGACCGCCGCGGCGACCATGCGCTCTGCCTCGCCCGGCACGGCGACGCTGCCCGGTGCGCCGACGACGTCGAACCCCTGCCCCTTCAACTCATCGAGCACGGCCGGCGCCCGGCCGTCGTCCGCCAGATGATTGACCGCGACCCGCGCGCCGCAGCCGGCCAGCAGTTCGACCGTCGCCCGCCCGATCCCGGAGATGCCCCCGGTAACCAGCGCACGCTTGTTCGTCAGATCCGCCTTCAACATCAGCACCCCCATGATGACTACCGCAAATAGGCGCGGCTTCGACTACTAACCCCAGGATGTGTAACGAGGTTTACGCGAAGTTAACACAAACCGGATCAAATGCCGGACCACGGCGCCGGGCCTTTGGGCACCTATCCGTACATTCAAGGTACTCGCGACATGAGGGGCTATGTCTAGGCCGGCGCAAGCGGAGATCTCGACGAACCAGGAATATCGGCTCCTGGAGCATATCGACCGCCTGTCGAGACATCGCGAAGGACGTCGGGCCGTCCATATCCACCTTTCCCGGCTCAAGTCGGAGAACCGGCGCGACCATCATCTGCGGATCGCCGCCAACACATTCGAGAACCAGGTCAAGTCCTACGAAGGCCAGCTGTTCCAACTGGCCAACCAGGACCTGTTCTTCGTCTACCGCGACGTCGATCCGGCGGAGATGGACGAGGCGGTCATGCGCCTGCGCTATCTCTTCACCGATGACCCGCTGGTGCAGGACAGCGACGAGGCCGACGGCTTCAGCACCTGGTACGATCTGGAGCGCCAATACGGCGAGCTGCATACGGTCGCCCAGGCACTCTATGACGACGTCCAGAAGCGCCAGAAGCGCCTGGCCCAGATCGCCGGCGCAGGCGGTGCGGTCGGCGGCAAGCCGCCGATCAATCCCCATCGCCTGGGCGAGCTCATCGACACCATCGGCAAGGCGGATCTGTCGAACCTGATGCGCCGGCAGGCGGTGTTCGCGATCCTCACGACCCAGCCGCCGCAACCCTTGTTCCGCGAGCTGTTCATCTCGATCGGCGACCTGCAGAAGCTGGTGCTGCCGAACTACGACATCCTGGCCAATCGCTGGCTGTTCCAGTATCTAACCGAAACGCTCGACAAGCGCATGCTCGCGATGCTGTCGCGGAACGACGACCCGGCGATCGCGCATTCCTTCAGCCTCAACCTGAACGTCTCGACCATCCTGTCGAAGGAATTCATGGCGTTCGACGCCTCGCTCAAGGCGGGCGCGCGCGGCACGATCGTGCTCGAACTGCAGATGCTCGACGTCTACGCCGACATCGCCGCCTTTACCTTCGCCCGCGATTTCGCACGCGAACGCGGCTACCGCCTGTGCCTCGACGGCTTGAACGAGCTGACCCTGCCGATCGTCGATCGCGAAAAGCTGGGCATCGATCTGGTCAAGCTGCAGTGGAAAGCGAACATGGCCGACGAGCGCCTACCCGAGAAGCGGGTCAAGATCAAGGAGATGATCGAGCGCACCGGCAAGGCGAAGATCATCATGTGCCATGTCGACACCGAGGACGCGCTGCGCTTCGGCCACAGCATGGGCATCGCCATGTACCAGGGCCGCTTCATCGACCAGCTCGTGGCCCCCCGCAACGCTGCCAACCGACCGCGCTGAGGCATTTCGACTGCCGGCGCTTGTGAGCCCGGTGCCGATCCCTTAGTTTCATCGGAATGAGCAGTTCGTCCCAAGCGGCCGCGGCCGCCGGCCTCACCTTCCCGCATGCAACGCCGCCGGAACCCGGCGGTCTGGTGGAAATTGCTCCGGGCATCCTGTGGATGCGCTTGGCGCTGCCCTTCCAGCTCAACCATGTGAACATCTACCTGATCGAGGATGACGGCGGCTGGGCCGTGCTCGACACCGGCCTCGGCGACGACGCGACCCGCGCCGCCTGGGATGCCGCCTTGGCCGGACCACTCGCCGGCAGCCGCCTGACCCGCCTGATCGTGACCCATTTTCATCCGGATCACGTCGGCCTCGCCGGCTGGATGTGCGAGCGCTGGGGCCTGCCGCTCCATATGAGCCAGACAGAATATCTGTTCAGCCTGGCGATCCAACTCGACCGGGCCGGCGCCGGCGACGAGCAGCTGCGCGTGTTCCATCGCACGACCGGCCTCAACGCGGAACAGATCGAGCAGGTGGTCGGGCGCGGCCACAGCTATCTCAAGCGGACGACCGGCCTGCCGCCGACCTTCCTGCGCCTGATGGCCGGGGACCGCCTCAGCCTGGGCGGCCGGGATTTCGACGTCTCGACCGGCGGCGGCCATGCGCCGGAACAGGTCATGCTGTTCCAGCCCGAAGCGAAGCTGTTCTTTTCGGCCGATCAGGTCCTGGCCAAGATCTCGCCGAACGTCAGCGTCTGGTCGATGGAGCCCGAGGCCGATCCGCTCGGCCTCTATCTCTCGTCGCTGGCCCAGATCCGCGCGACCTTGCCCGAGGACGCGTTCGTGCTGGCCTGTCACAACCTGCCCTTCTACGGGCTGCATCGCCGCATCGACGAGTTGGCCGAGCATCATCGCCACCGCTGCGCCGAGATCGCGGACGCCTGCCGGATTGAGCCGAAGAGCGCTGCCGACATCATCCCGATCCTGTTTCACCGGCCGCTCGATGCCCATCAGACCGGCTTCGCCGTCGGCGAGGTCGTGGCCCATCTCAATTACATGCTGCGCCGCGGTGAGCTGACCCGGGAAACCGGCACCGACGGCATCCATCTCTACCGGACACGCTAGAGGGAACCAGCGCCATGGCTTCGACGGGCCCGACCGAACTCGATGACGCCCTGCGGCTCATAGGGGACGGTATGCTCGTCGCGATCCCGCCCGATTATGCCGGCGTCGCCATGGCGGCTACCCGCGCGCTGCTTCGGCGCGGCGTCAGGAACCTGAGCCTGGTCTGCGTGCCGCAGAGCGGCTTGCAGGCCGACATGCTGATCGGCGCCGGCGCCGTCGCCGAGATCGAAACTGCCGCCGTCACCCTCGGCGAATACGGCCTGGCGCCGCGCTTCACCGCGGCGATCCGGGCCGGTGCGATCCGCATCAAGGACGCGACCTGCCCCGCCATCCACGCCGGACTGCAAGCCAGCGAGAAGGGCGCGCCCTTCACCGCCATGCGCGGGCTGATCGGCAGCGACCTGCTGACGGTCCGGCCGGATTGGCGGGTCATCGACAATCCGTTCGGCACGGGCGGCGATCCGGTGGCGCTCATCCCGGCGATCCGGCCGGACGTAGCGCTGTTCCATGCGCCAATGGCCGATCGTTTCGGCAATGTCTGGATCGGCAAGCGCCGGGAGCTGGTGACCATGGCCCATGCTGCCACCGACACGCTGGTCACGGTGGAGCGCCTCTACGATGGCGACTTGCTGGCCGACGAGACTCTAGCCGCCGGCACGCTGCCCGCCCTCTATGTCGGCCGCATCGCCGTGGTGCCGGAAGGCACCTGGCCGATCCGCTTCGGCGCCCGCCCGACCGACGGCGCGCATCTCGCGGAATATGCCGAACTCGCCCAGACCGAGGCCGGTTTCCGGACCTATCTCACCCGCGAGCTCGCCCGATGAGCGCCGCCTGCCGGTCCGAGGAACTGCTGATCGGCGCAGTTGCCGAGCTGATCGGCCGCGTGCGCCATGTCGCGGTCGGCGCGCTGTCGCCGATCCCAGCCGCCGCAGCCCTGCTGGGCGCCCGGCGCCATGACGGCATGCGGGTCTCGATCCTCAATAGCCGCCGCCACAGCTTCTTCACCGACGGCGGACGCGAACTGTTCGATTGCGCCGGCCAGGGCCGGATCGACGCCTTCTTCCTGTCGGGCGGCCAGATCGACGGCGCCGGCAACGTCAACCTCGTGGCGATCGGCGAGTACGAGAAGCCGAAGGCGCGCTTCTCCGGCTCGTTCGGCTCGGCCTATCTCTATTACGTCGTGCCCAAGGTCATCCTGTTCCGGCTGGAGCATACGCGGCGCACCCTGGTCGAACGGGTCGATTTCATCTCGGCGCCCGGCACCAGCCCGCCCGGCACCTATCGGCCGGGCGGCCCGCATGCGCTGGTGACCGAGCTGTGCATCTTCCATTTCGACCGGCAGGCCGGCCGCTTCCGCCTCGCCAGCCTGCATCCGGGTGTGACGCTCGACGAGGTGCGCGACCGGACCGGCTTCGCCTTCGCCGTCCCGGAGATCGTGCCCGAGACCGCGCTGCCGTCCGCGGTGGATCTGGCGCTGCTGCGCAGGTCCGTCGCCCAGGACCTGGCCGAAACCTATCCCGCCTTTGCCGCCGAGGTGCTCGGCTGGCGTGCCCCTGCCGGAGAGACCGTTCGATGAGTTCGACTGCCCCCGCCCGATCCGACAGCGCCCACCCGGGCGCGCTCGCCGGCATCCGCGTCATCGACCTGACCCGCGTCTTGGGCGGCCCCTATTGCACCCAGATCCTGGGCGACCACGGCGCCGAAGTGATCAAGATCGAGCCGCCGACCGGCGACGAGACGCGCACCTGGGGCCCGCCGTTCCGCGACGGCGACGCCTCCTACTTCATCGGCGTCAACCGGAACAAGCAGGCGGTCGCCCTCGACTTCACCAAGCCCGAGGCGCGCGAGCTGTTGTTCCGCCTGCTCGAGGATGCCGACGTCCTGGTCGAGAATTTCAAGGCCGGCACGCTCGAGCGCTGGGGCATCGGCTATGAGCAGACGCTGCGCGCCCGCTTTCCCCGGCTGATCCATGCCCGCGTCTCGGGCTTCGGCAGCGACGGTCCGCTCGGCGGCCGGGTCGGCTATGACGCGGTGATCCAGGGCATGGCCGGTCTCATGAGCGTCAATGGCGAGCGCGGCGGCCCGCCGCTCCGCCTCGGCATCCCGATCGTCGATCTCGCGACCGGCCTCAACACCGCGCTCGGCATCATGATGGCGCTGATCGAGCGCGGCAAATCGGGCCTCGGCCAGTTCGTCGAGGCGTCGCTGTTCGACAGCGGCGTGGCACTCCTCCACCCGCACCTGGCCAATTTCCTGCTGAACCACAAGACTCCGGGCCGGACCGGCAGCGCGCACCCGAACATCAGCCCCTACGACTGCTATCCGACCCGGACGGTGCCGATCTTCCTGGCGGTCGGCAACGACCGGCAATATGCCACCTTCTGCAAGCGCCTGGGCCTGGAGCCGCTGATCACCGACCCGCGCTTCGCCACCAACCGCGAGCGGGTGACCAACCGCGACGCGCTCACCGCCCTGCTGCAGCCGGTGCTGGACGAGCTCGACGGCCATGCCATCGCCGAGCAGCTGCTGGCGGAAGGCGTGCCCTGCGGCCCCGTGCTCGATCTGCCGGACGTCGTCACCCATCCACAGACCATCCATCGCGAGATGGTCGTGCAGGAGGGCGAGTACAGCGGCTTCGGCACGCCGATCAAGCTGTCGCGCACGCCCGGCGGCCTGCGCAGCGTTCCGCAGAAATTCGGCCAGGCGACACGCGCCGTGCTGGCGAAGGCGGGCTATTCCGAGGCCGAGATTGACCGGCTGATCGCCGACGGCATCGCCTTCGCATCGCGTGATGGCACGCCATGAGCGAGATCCAGCGCGATGTCGTCCTGACCGACCGGTCGGGCTTCACCTTCTGGCACGAGGATGTGCTGCGCTTCGGCGACCTCGACCGGCAAAACCATATCAACAACGTCGCCTTCGCCAGCTTCTACGAGGGCGGCCGCGTCCGCTTCTTCGACAGCATCGTTCGCCCGGTCATCGGCTGGGCCGACCTGTTCGCGCTGGTGAAGATCACCATCGAATACCGGCAGGAGATGCATTTCCCCGGCGTCGTCGAGGTCGGAACCCGACTGGCCAGGCTTGGCCGCAGCTCCATCGCCTTCGAACAGGCCCTGTTCAACGAGGACCGTTGCGTGTCGACCGCCGAGTCGGTCGTCGTGCTGATGGACGCGACCACCCGCAAATCCAAACCCTTCCCGGACGAGGCCGCGGCGACGCTGCGCGGCTTTATCAACACCGCGCCCATCTAAGGCTGATCGTCCCGGACGCGTCCGTCAGCCGGTCGAGGCGTCAAGCGCCGGCTCGGCCTCGGCCCGCAGGAAGCGGGCGGTCACGGTGGTGCCGATGCCGACGCGCGAGGTGATCTCCAGTGCGCCGCCCTGCATCTCCATCAGGCGGTGCGACAGCGGCAGGCCGAGCCCGGTGCCATCGCCCTCGCGGTTGCGGGCATTGTCGACCTGGCCGAACGGCTCGATCACCTTGGCGAGGTCCTCGGGCGCGATGCCGATGCCGGTATCGGCAACAGAGATGGCCGGCGAGCCGTCGGCCCCTGCCCCCGAGGTCACTCTGACCTTGCCGCCGGCCGGCGTGAACTTGATCGCGTTGGACAGGAGATTGAGCAGGACCTGCTTGATGCGGACCGCGTCGCCCATCGCCTCCTCACCCTCGTCCGCCACCGTGAAGCTGAGGTCGATGCCCTTCTGCTCCGCCCTGGTCGACATCAGCCGGCAGCTGGCCGCGACCAGGGCGCCCAGCGCGATCGGCTCCTGATGCAGTACGAGCGCCCCCGCCTCGAGCTTCGCGAAGTCGAGGATGTCATTGATGATGCCCAGGAGATGCTCGCCGCTCGCATGGATGTCCTCGGCATATTCGCGGTATTTCGGCAGGCCGAGCGGTCCGAGCGATTCCTGGCGCATCATGTCGGCGAAACCGATCACCGCATTGAGCGGCGTGCGCAGCTCGTGGCTCATGTTCGAGAAGAAGGCGCTGCGCATGCGGCTCGAGCGCTCGGCCTCTTCCCGGGCCGCGCGCAGCTTTTCCTCGTTGGCCTTCTGGATGCAGTTGTCGCGCACGACGCCGACGATCTCGACCGGCACGCCGGTCACGGCATCGCGGACCAGCTTCAGGCGGCTCTCGACCCAGATCAGATGGCCGTCCCGATGATACACCCGATATTCCAGACTGGCCGAATCCCGCTGCCCGGCCGCTAGCTCGGCGAGCACCCCCTCGAACAGGGGGCGATCCTCCGCGTGAATGATATTCGCGGCAACCTCGTTGTCGAACTCGTCCGCCTCATAGCCGAGAATCTCCCGGTAGGCCGGCGAGGTATAGACCCGCCGCCCGTCGAGCGTCAGACGGATGATCATGTCGGTGGCGTTTTCGGCCAATAGCCGGTAGCGCGCCTCGCTCTCGCGCAACTCGTCGGCTCTGCGCACGCGTTCGGTCACGTCGCGCAGCATGCTGACGAGCTCGATCGGCTCGCCGGTGCTCTCGTCCTTCAGCACGCGATCATGCGCTTCGAGCCAGAGAATCCGGCCGTCGCTGTGCAGTGCGCGGAAGGTGTAGATGCTGATTTCCGGCCCGTCACCCCGAAAAGCAGTCTCGAACTGCCCGGTCACGAAGGCGCGATCATCCGGATGCACCTGCCTGAGGTCGCCGCGCCCGGTCAATTCAGCCGGATCGAGCCCCAGGATCTCCCAGCAGGCGGGCGACGCGTAGCGCCTGATGCCGTCGGGGCCGATCCTGAGGATGATATCGGTGGCGTTCTCCGCGATCGCGCGGAACCTGAGCTCGCTCTCGCGCATGGCGCGCTCGGCGGCGATGCGCTTGCTGACATCGCGCACGACCGAGACGACCTCGCCGGTCGGCCGTCCGTCATTGTCGTGCACGAGCTGGGATTTGGTCTCGACCCAGACCCAGTGGCCGTCCGGATGGCCGATGCGGTGGCAGCTCATGCCCTCGTCGACCCCGGTCCGCAGCCCGGACCAGATCGCCTCGACCGCCGGCCGATCATCCGGGTGCAGGAAATCGAACGGGTTGGTGCCGACCAGCTCCTCCGGTTCCCGGCCATAGATCGCGCGCGCCGCCGGCGACAGGTAGCGCCGTTGCAAGGTCGCAAGGTCGTTGACGACGATCATGTCGCCGGCATTGTCGGCGAGCAGCCGGTAATCAGCCACGGCGCGGGCGGCCTCCCGTTCGGCCGCATGCTGGCGCCGCCAGGCCACGGCAACGCGCCAGCCGAGCAGTCCGACCACGATCGCGAGCAGTCCGATCCCGATCAGATGCGCCCCGGCCTCCCGGCGCCAGCCGGCGAGCGCATCGTCTTCCGCGGTCGCGATCAGCACGATCAGCGGCAGCCGGTCGAGGCGCCGATAGGTCTCGATGCGGCGGACGCCGTCGGTCTTCGACGTCGCGGTAAAGGAGCCGGAGTCCGCCGCCATCACATGGTCGCGGAACAGCGGCCCATCGTCGGCGCTCGGCGCCATACCCGAGGCGGCTGCCGGACGGCGCCCGACGACGACACCGTCGCTGCGGAACAGCACGGTCGAACCTCGTTCGCCGACTGACAGAATACTGGAGAGATAGTCGAAGAAGTTGAGATCCATCGCCGCGAGCACGACGCCCGCGAACTGCCCGTGAGCATCATTCAGCCGCCGGCTGATCGCAATGCTGGGGCGGCCGCTGGTATGACTGAGGTAAGGCGCCGATATCGCGATGCCCATGTCGGGGCGGTCGCGGTGGTTGACGAAAAATTCCCGGCCGCTGGCCGTCCGGTTGGGCGATCGCGCGATCGAACTCGCCAACCACATCTCATTCCGGTCGAGCACGATCAGGTCGCGCAGCTGCGGCGTGATCCGGGCCCAGCGGGTGACGAAATTGGTCAGCTCCGAAAGATGCGCCGGGTCCAGCCCTTCGGTCGCCACCCGGTCCTGGACCTCACGCAGGGGGACGTCGATCAACTCGATCGATCGCGCGACCTGCTGCGCCAGGGAATCCGCGAGGTTCTGCGCCTGGATCCGGGCCACCTCCAGGCTGAGCTCCCGTGCCGCCCAGGTGCGCCAGAGATCGAGCCCGACCAGCATCAGCACGACCACAGCAACGAGCACCGCGGCAGTCGCCTGAACCGTCAGGGCCGGGCAACAGCGGCGAATTCTCTCGATGGCGGGGCCGAATGCAAGGTTCATCAGCGAATCCGATCGATGGTCGCGCGCCAATCCTACGCTTCAAAATCCGCCGCACGCCATCGGCGTCGCATCGTCGGCGGAGGCCGGCTTGACACGCCATCCGTCATAACGGACATATCGCCCAACATGTTTTGCCTAAACGAGCCCTGAATGTGCGCTAAACATGCCGACCCGATCGGCACCGACGAGACCGACACCACCAGCCCGGACCTGGCCGGCGATCCCGCCGCCGAGCTGGCCGCGACGGTCGGCCGGAACCTGCGCCGCCTGCGGACGCGCCAGGGCCACTCGCTGGAGCGGCTGGCAAAGCTGTCGGGCGTCAGCCGCGGCATGCTGGGCCAGATCGAACTCGGCCGGAGCGCCCCGACCATCGGGCTGTTGTGGAAGATCGCCACCGCGCTCGACGTGACCTTCGCCACGCTCACCGCGTCGGATGCTGCAGGCGGCACCTCGATCCTGCGCAGGGACAAGGCGAAGGTCCTGTCGTCGGGCGGCGGCCAATTCACCTCGCGCGCGCTGTTCCCGTTCGATAGCGAGCGCCGCGTCGAGTTCTATGAATTGCGCATCGCGCCCGGATACGAGGAAGCGGCCGACGCCCATGCGCCGGGCACGATCGAGAACCTGGCCGTCAGCGCCGGGCGGCTGGAGCTGTTCGACGGCGAGGAAACCCATGTGCTTGAGACCGGCGACGCGATCCTGTTCGAGGCCGGCCGGCCGCACCGCTACCGCAACCCTGGCCTCGAAGAGACGGTCGCCTACCTCGTCATGACCTACGACGAGACGATCGGCTGACCTGCAGGAATCAAAACGCCGGGGGCCGATCCCGCAGGACCGGCCCCCGGCGTCGATGAGGCCGCTCAGCCGTGGCTGCGGATGAACTCGCGCACGACCGGATAGATTTCGGTCGACCAGCGGCGGCCGTTGAACACGCCGTAATGACCGACCTGGCGCTGGAGATGCTGAGCCTTCTTGTTGGCGGGCAAACCCGTGCACAGGTCATGGGCCGCCGAGGTCTGACCAACGGCGCAGATGTCGTCGTTCTCGCCCTCGATCGTCAGCAGTGCCGTCCGCTTGATCGCCTTGGGCTCGACCTTGCGGCCGCGCGAGACCAGGCGACCGAGGGGCAGCGAATGGGCCTGGAACACCTCGCGGATGGTCTGCAGGTAGAATTCAGCCGGCAGATCCATGACGGCGGTATATTCGTCATAGAATTTCTGCGTCGCTTCAGCACTTTCACCGTCGCCCTTCACCAGATGGTGGAACAGGTCGACATGGGCCGTCACATGCCGGTCGAGGTTCATGGTCATGAACCCGGCCAATTGCAGGAAGCCCGGATAGACGCGACGGAAGGCGCCGGGATAGCGCAGCGGGACCGAGGTGATGACGTTACGCTCGAACCATTCGTGCTCGCGCGTCGTCGCCAGCAGATTGACCTGGGTCGGGTTGATGCGCGTGTCGATCGGGCCGCCCATCAGCGTCATGGTCGCCGGCTGGTTCGGCGCGCCGTCAGCGGCCATCAGCGCCACGGCCGCGAACACCGGCACGGCGGGCTGGCACACGGCGATGACGTGATGCTTGGGCCCGAGGAAATTCATGAAGCCGGTGATCGTGTCGATGAAGTCATCGAGATCGAACCGGCCATGGATGAGCGAGACGTTCCGCGCGTTCTTCCAGTCGGTGATGTAGACGTCGTTGTCGGGCAGCAGCGTCTTGACCGTACCGCGCAGCAGTGTCGCGAAATGGCCCGACATCGGCGCCACCAGCAGCACCCGCGGCTGATCGGCGCCGCCTTCCTTGGCGAAATGCAGCAGATTGCCGAACGGCGTCTCGACCACGTCCTCTTCGGTCACCACCACTTCGCGGCCATTGACCTTGGTCGTGGGGATGCCGAACGGCGGGCGGCTGTGGGACATGCCCGAGCGCACGACCAGCTCGCACGCCGCGGCCATGGTCCGGACCATTACATTGTCGCCGAAGCACGGCCAGGGCTGTTTCAGAAACGCGCCGGCTGTCTGAGCCATGACGCGCAACGGCCCCATGACATCGGCGTGCGCTTGGTAAGCTTGGTACAACATGTCCCGTCACACCTTCCAAAAGGTGACATCAGAGCCGCGGGCGCATGTATCGCCGCCGCTATGGTCTTCGCCACCCAAGTCTCGAGCGAAGCCGATGGGTCCGGACGTGCCAGAACAACCCACACCGGCCAGCCTCAGTTCCAAGACAACGATCCACCGTCGTCTTGAATTTCACCGTCCCGTAACATTTTTCGGGGACGTCAATTTACGCCCGCCATGACGTCGGTCAAGCGATGATGATCGCTACTTCCACAGACTTCGCCAGGTATTTTCGGATGGTGGAAAATATTGAAAGCCCCGCGACAAGATCGGAGCAAATACTGTGCATTTCGCACCTGCGCCCATTTTTTCGGCGCCGCAAAATTAGTCAAAACCGCCGGCGTCGCCAGGACGCCGGCCGGTTCGCGGCCACTGGGGGCTCGCTCGAAGGCCCGACTCGAATTCACCATGCCGTCGAATATGGCACCCGACGGCTGAACGGCGAATTAACGACCGCTTGCGCGCGCCGTCGACGAATTCATTCGCCCGGATTGTCCTTGATGTCCTGCTCGATCTGCGCCGCCAGGTCCTTGAGCAGACGGACGATGTCCTCGCGGCTCGTCGCCTCGGCGGCGGCATTGACGGAGGCCTCGACCATCATCACGCCGACCAGATAGCCCAGCGCGCCGCCCTCTTCGAGCGCGGCGACCAAGTGCTTGTCGGCGATGTCGGCGGCCTGATCGTAAAGGGCTTCCATCTGGGAATTTTCGTCGCTCATGTCGTCCTCTAACTATGCGTCTTGGTAGTTTGCCCGGACCCTACCAGGATTTCGCGCCGCGCCCACCAGATTTCATCGCTTGGCGCTTGCGCGCCGCCGATGCCATCGGCAAATCCTGATCGGGAAGCAAATCGTGGCGGGAGGGATGCGCGGGGCAATGTCGATCAAGAAACTGACCCTGCTGCGCCATGCCAAGGCGGTGCCGGCCATCCCCGGCATGGATGATCACGCCCGCGCCCTGAATGGACGCGGCCGCGCCGCCGCCGTTCAGGTCGGCGTCGAGACTGCCGGCGCGCGGCCGGACCTGATTCTGTGTTCCGACTCCGCGCGCACGCGCGAAACCTGGGAGGTCCTGAGCCATAGCTGGAATCGCCTGCCGCCGGTGCTGTTCGAGCCAGCGCTCTACATGGCCGAGGCCGCGGCACTGCTGATCTGCCTGCGCCGCCTCGCGCCCGAGATCGCCCATGCCTGGCTGATCGGCCACAATCCCGGCCTCGAAGATCTGGCTGGCCGGCTGGCCGGCCAGCCGGTCCGGCTCACGACCGCCGCGCGCGTCCGGATCGAGTTCGAAGCCGACGACTGGCGCCTGCTGGGCTCGGTCCCGGCGCGCCGTGTCGACGTCTTCACGCCAGTGCGGAACTGAGCCCGGCTCAACCCTCGTCGGGATAGAGCATGCGCAGCACGTCGCGGACGAGCGGCACGGTCACGGGCCGGTGCGTCGCGAGCGAGGTGGTGTCGATCGCCGCGACCAGGGCCCGTGCCGCCTCGAACGAGCGCTCCATGCGCGCGAGCAGGAAATCGAACACGTCGTCGGGAACGGTCAATTGCCGGTCGGCGCACAGCTTGATCAGGACTGCATGGACCAGCCGGTCATCCGGTGCCAGGATCGGCGCCACCGGCAGCGCCTTCAGCCGGGAACTGAGGTCCGGCAGCCGGGTGCCCCAGCGCGCCGGCGCCTCGCCCGCGGTCAGCAGCAGGCTCAATCGCCGTTCGGCGAAGCCGTTATAGAGATGCAGCAGCGGCTGCTCCGCCGCCCGATCGGCCTGCTCGACCACGAGCGGGCGGCCGGCGTCGAGCAGCCGCGGCACGGCGGCGGCATCGAGCGCGGTGCCGTCGATCAGTCCGGCACCGGCACGCGCACGCCAGACGCTGGCCAGATGGGTCTTGCCCGCGCCGGGCGGCCCTTCCAGCACCAGGGCGGGCGTCGGCCAGGCCGGCCAGCGATCGATCCAGCCGACGGCGGCCGCGTTGCTGTCGGCCACCAGGAAGGCATCACGGTCGAGAGCCTGGCGATGGGGCAGCGGAAGCGTCAGTTGCGGGGGCGGCGTGATCATGGAGCGCCCCCGATCGGCGGTTCCCCGCTCCGGGGATCATAGACAGGCGCCGTGTTCATCGGGTCGTAGAGCGGGCTCATGAGATAGCGCTTCAACGCGAACCGGACGAGCACCCCGATCACCGCGGCCATCGGCACGGCGATCAGCACACCGACGAAGCCGAACAGCGCCCCGAAGGCGAGCAGCGAGAAGATCAGCCAGACCGGATGTAGGTTGACGCGGTCGCCGACCAGCTTGGGCGTGATGATGTTGCCTTCGAGCGTTTGGCCGACCACGAACAGGACCAGGATGGCGAGCGGCTTGTGCCAGGCGCCGAACTGCGCGAATCCGAGCGCGATCGACAGCAGGCCGCCCGTGATGCCGCCCAGGAACGGGATGAAGATCAGGCAGCCGCAGACGAGCCCCAGCACGAGGCCGAAATCGAGCCCGATGATGGTGAGCCCGAGCCCGTAGAACAGACCGAGCAGCAGGCAGACCGACGCCTGTCCGCGCAGGAAGCCGCTCAAGGTCTGGTCGATCAGGTGCGCCTGCTCGCGGATCGTCGCGGCATGTTGCCGGGGCAGCCACGAATCGATGGTGGAGATCAGTACCGTCCAATCACGCAGCAGGAAGAACGTGACGATCGGCGTGATGAAGATCAGCGAGAGCACGTTCGCCACCGCGACACCGCCGGTCAGCAGCGACGTGATGACCCTGCCGGCGCCGGACAGGATGTCGCCGATCTTGTCACTCGCCGCGTCCCTGAGCTTCGCGACCTGATCGGGATCGAGCCGGTCCTGCAACAGGGCGAGGAAATTGTCGAGCTCGTCGCGCGCCAGCGCCAGATAGGCCGGGAAGCGGCCGACCAAGGTGACGATCTGCGTCTCCAGCAGCGGCACCAGCAGCAGGATGAACGCGACGATCAGGGCCAGGAAGATGAAGAGCATCAAGAGCGAGCCGAGCGAGCGCGGCACGCGCAGCCGGTCGAGGCGATTGACGAAGGGATCGAGCAGAAAGGCGATGGCCGAGCCCATGACGAACGGCAGGAGGATGCTGCTCAGCCGGTTGAGTGCGTAGGCGGCGACCGCCACCGCACCGATCCAGAACAACGTACGCCCCCAAGCCTGATTCATCGACGCCTCTCTCCGCCGATCGCCGGCCCCACCCGGCGATCGTGCCATCCCTCTTCGGTTACCTTAAACAGGCCCGGTCGGTCGAGTGCGAAGCCACTCACTGCTCGTCGGCATCGGCGGCGCCTGCCGCCGGTGCCGACGGGTCCCCCGCCCCTCGCTTGGTCGCAGCGACCGGCGTCCTGAGCGCCAGCGTCGCCCAGGGTTGCCCCGGCGTGAACACCAGATCCTGCTGGGCGAAGCCGATCTTCAGCAGGTTGGCGTCGCCGCGCACCCGCAGGCGGAGCCGCACCACGTTGCGGGACAGCAGATCGACCTGCTGGCCGCGCACGAACGGAATGTGGGTCAGCCGCTCGCGCACGGCGCCCCAGTCGGCCGCCCCCGTGATCGGCACGTTGACCGACAGGATCGATTCCTGATCGCTGGCGCCAAGCGTCATCTGCTTCCACTTTTCCTCGAGCGCCTTTTCCGAGGCGACGACCGCCGCGGCATAGAGGGCAGCATCGGGCTTGTCGCCGGGAACCTGCACGGTGACCGGGTCGGCAGTTCCGTCCGGAGTGTAGCGGGCGACGGTGACCCCGATGCCGTCATTGCCCGGAACGGCGGTCGCGATCACCACGTCGCCGCCCTCGTAATGCTTCGCCAGCGCCTGAAGCTGGTCCGGCGTCGGCCTCGCCGCGTCCGGCGCGTCGAGTGCCGCCACGTCGGCCAGGTCGCCGACCGGCAGGGTCCAGGGCACCAGCCCGGCCTTGCCGTTGGCGGCGGCCCAGGCGGCACGCCACGGGTTGGGATCGTCCCAGAGCTTGGTCGTGCCGCCGGCTTGCAGGACCGGCACGATCACCACCGGCTTGCTTGCCAGTTCCGTGATGGTGAGATGAGCGCCGCGCAGCAGCTTGCGCACGCCGTTCGGGCTGAAGCGGTAGGTGTAGCTCGCGAGGTAGCGGACCGACGAGCTGTGCTCGTCCTTCACCTCGAAATCCTGCATCAGATTGGTGATCTGCTCGTCGCTCAGCTGCGGCAGACGGGGCCAGTCGGTCTTCGCGGTCAGGCGTTCGAGCAATTGGCGGAACGCCTTCTGCTCGCCTTGAAGACGCGCCGCCTCGCGCGCCTGGACCGCGCTTTGCGCGGTCGCGTCGACCGGCACGTCGGCGACGACGAAGGCCGGCGGAAAGCCGGCAGCACCCGCCGGCTGGGTCTGGAGCAGAACCGCCAGCGCGAAAGCCGCGGCGCCCAAGGGGCCGGGCCGTGCCATTCGCAAGCCAGGGAAGCGTCGCTCGATCATTGAAGTCCGTCCCGTTTCAAGTATGGTCGCCGCCAATCAGTTGCCCTATGGGTCAGGTTGCCCCGAGCCGCTAAACTGGCCGCGCCGCCCGTATAACGCGCAAGGATGCCATGAAGAGTCAAAGCTACCGTGACGCAGGTGTCGATATCGATGCCGGCAATGCGCTGGTCGAGGCGATCAAGCCGCTCGCACGCGCCACGTCCCGCAAGGGTGCCAACGCCAGCCTGGGCGGATTCGGTGCATTCTTCGATCTGAAGGCCGCCGGGTTCAAGGACCCGCTGCTGGTCTCGACCACGGATGGCGTCGGCACCAAGCTCAAGATCGCGATCGATTCGGGCCGCCACGATACGGTCGGCATCGACCTGGTCGCCATGTGCGTCAACGATCTCGTCGTCCAGGGCGCCGAGCCGCTGTTCTTCCTCGACTATTATGCGACCGGCAAGCTCGACGTCGCCGCCGGCAAGGCGATCATCGCTGGCATCGCCAAGGCCTGCCAGGAAGTCGGCTGCGCGCTGGTCGGCGGCGAAACCGCCGAAATGCCCGGCATGTATACCCACGGCGATTATGACCTGGCCGGCTTCTCGGTCGGCGCGGTCGAGCGCGACCAGGTCATCGACGGCACGACGGTGGCCGAGGGCGACGTGATCCTGGGCCTGGCCTCGACCGGGTTGCATTCGAACGGCTTCTCGCTCGTGCGTAAGGTCGTCGCCGACGCGAACCTCGACTATGCCAAGCCGGCGCCGTTCACGACCGGCGTCAGCCTGGGCGAGGCGCTGCTGATCCCGACCCGGCTCTATGTCACCTCGTGCCTCGCCGCCGTGCGCGCCGGCGGCGTGAAGGCCTTCGCCCACATCACCGGCGGCGGCCTCTTGGAAAACATTCCGCGCGTCCTGCCGGATAATCTCCAGGCCGAGCTCGACGTCGCCAGTTGGTCCCTGCCCCCGGTCTTCCGCTGGCTCGCCGACACCGCCGGCATCGCGGCGCCCGAGATGGCGCGCACCTTCAATTGCGGCATCGGCATGATCGCGGTGGTCACGGCCGCCGATGCGGATCGCCTCATCCGGATCTTCGCCGAGAACGGCGAGACGGTCAGCCGGATCGGCCGGATCGGCCCGCGCCCCGCCGGCCAGCCGGGCTGCGTCATTCCGGCGCTGGGAACCGGCGCATGGCCCGCCTGAAGGTCGGCGTCCTCGTCTCGGGCAACGGCTCGAACCTCCAGGCGCTGATCGACCTGTGCGCGACGCCGGATTTCCCGGCCGAGATCGCGCTCGTCATCTCGAACAAGCCCGGCGTGATGGCGCTCGACCGGGCGGCGCGCGCCGGCATCGCGACCCAGGTCATTCCGCACCAGGAGTTCCCCGACCGGCTCGCCTTCGACCAGGCGATGGACGCGGCGCTGCGCGCGGCCGGCGTCGAGTTCGTCTGCCTCGCCGGCTTCATGCGGGTGCTGAGCCAGATGTTCGTCGAGCTGTGGCGCGACAAGCTCATCAACATCCACCCGGCCCTGCTGCCGAGCTTCAAGGGGCTCCATACCCATCGCCAGGCGCTCGAGGCCGGCGTACGCTTCCATGGCTGCACCGTCCATATCGTGCGCCCGCAGCTCGACGACGGCCCGATCCTGGTGCAGGCGGTCGTGCCGGTCCTGCCGAACGACGATGAGCAGTCGCTGGCGGCGCGCGTGCTGAAGGCGGAGCATCGCGCCTATCCGCTGGCCCTCCGGCTGATTGCCGAGGGACGCGTCACGATCGACGGCAGCCAGGCCCGCATCGACGGCCATGCGCCCGGCGAGACGGCGCTGCTGATGAATCCGTGGGATTAGCCACGCCGCTACTTGCAAAGCGTCCCCGGTCGAGGGTAACACCCGGTACGGGATTTTTTCCTCTTTATGGCTTCACACGAGGTTTTCGCGATGGCTGATACCGATCTCATCCGGCACCAGCAGATCTGGCACGGTTTCACCAATTTCGTGAAGTACGGTACCGCCGCCGTGCTGCTTCTCGTGCTCTGCCTGTGGTTCTTCTTGGTCGTCTGACCGGACGCCGCTCGAACGCATCGCCGCCGCCCGGGCTACCCGGGCGGCGGTTTTCGTTTCCGGAGCCTGGCCGGTGCACGAACGACCGGCGGCCACGGCACGGAATAGCGGAGCAAGAATCGGAACGCGGCGGCAGACCGACGGTCCTAGGGTCAGGACATCCACACAACAGGAAAGTCCTGTCCCATGAATTTTCGCATCATTGGCCTCTCGCCCGAGCCGTTCCGCCATCTCTTCGGCCTGTCCGACGAGGAGCTTGCCCGGCACGGCGCCCGACGCTGCACTGTTGATGAGAAGCCCGGCTTTCCTGACCGGATCGAAATCCGCGATGCGGATGTCGGGCAGTCCGTGCTGCTCGTCAACTATACCCACCAACCCGCGGACACGCCCTATCGCGCGAGCCACGCCATCTTCGTGCGCGAGGGGGCCGAGGTGCCCTATGACCGCATCGGCGAAATCCCCGAAGCGCTGCGCCGGCGAACGATCTCGCTGCGGGCGTTCGACGCGGACCATCTGATGGTCGATGCCGATCTGGCGCCCGGGCTGGAGCTGGAAAGCCTGATCGAACGGCTCCTGTCCGATCCCAAGGTCGCCTATCTCCAGGCGCATTACGCTAAGCGGGGCTGCTACGCCGCGCGCATCGAGCGGATTTAGCGCTCGGTAGCTCAAGGCACCGCCGCCACGACTCAACAAATGCGTGCCATCGCCAACAATCTCTCGCCTGCCTCATTTGATTCGCGTTCGGTCGCGGGTAAGATGCGCCGGCGTGCCGCGACTATCTCGGCCCATTCGGGCCGGTCAAGCACAACAGCAGCCGGGACACGGGCTCGGCACAAACAGTATCGGCGGGCATGACAGGCTTTCTCAAGACTTACGCAGCGTCGGGATTCGATCTGCAATCGACGTTCGACGCGGCGGTGGTCATTCCGACAATCTGTCGACCGCAACTGGCCCAGGCCTTGCGCTCCGTCTTCACTCAGGATTTCGACGGCCGGATCCAGGTGTTGATCGGCATCGATAAGCCCGAAGGCGACCCGGCGCTGATCGAGGCGGTGTGTGCCGAGCTACCGGCGCATTGCGCGGTTCAGGTCTATTATCCAGGCTACTCGACATCCGTGCGGCATGGCGGCGTGGCCCCGGCACGCGATGGCGGGGTATTGCGGTGCGTGCTGAGCTATCTCGCCAACACCCGCTATATCGCGTATCTCGACGACGACAATTGGTGGCGGCGCGACCACCTCCGGCTCCTCCGTCATGCCATCGAAGATGCCGATTGGGCGTATGCGCTGCGCTGGTTCGTCCATCCCGAGAGCCACCGGCCGGTCGCCATCGACGATTGGGAATCGGTTGGTCCCGACCGCGGCGTCTTTAGGAAGAAGTTCGGCGGCTTTGTCGATACCAACTGCCTGATGATCGACCGCATGCACTGTGGCCCGATCCTGTCCAACTGGAACCGCCCGCTGCCCAATGACGCCAAGGGCATGTCGGCCGACCGCAATATTTTCGACGTGCTGCGCCGCAATTTCCGATGCGCCACGAGCGGTGAACCGACCGTGTTCTACCGGCTCGACCCGCAGGATCTGTTGCACCCAATGCGCCTGACCCGTCTTGGCCTCGCCTACGAGGAAATGGCCTTTCCGGCCAGCGCCTAAGAGCCGACCGGACCATCGGCGTCGCAGCCCGGCGCAAAGAAAAACCGCCGCCGGATCGCTCCGGCGGCGGTTCGTGTCTTCGGAAAGTCGCCGATAATTAGGCGACGATCTCCAAACCGGCGAAGAAGAACGCGATCTCGATCGCGGCATTCTCGGCGCTGTCCGAACCATGGACCGAGTTCGCCTCGATCGACTCGGCGAAATCCTTGCGGATGGTGCCGGGTGCGGCGTTGGCCGGGTTGGTCGCGCCCATGATCTCACGGTTCTTGGCGACGGCGTTCTCGCCCTCGAGCACCTGGACCACGACCGGGCCGGAGGTCATGAACGAGACCAGGTCCTTGAAGAACGGCCGCTCGCGGTGCACGCCGTAGAACTCGCCGGCGACGGCTTCGCTCATCAGGATGCGCCTCTGGGCAATGATCCGGAGGCCGTTCTCTTCGAAGCGGGCATTAATCTTGCCGGTCAGGTTGCGGCGGGTCGCGTCGGGCTTGAGGATCGAGAGGGTACGTTCGATGGCCATGGCCTCGGGTCTCCAGGAGATGGGAAAGGATCCGACGGCAGCACCGTCGCGAAAGGGTCGCGCCTTATAGCCGCAAGGCCCCGGCGGGGCAACGGTCCTGCCAGCAGGCAAGCCTTGCGTTCAGACCTTGCGTTCCCAACCGCCGTTCGGCTTCTGCTGCCAATAGGTCAGCTGATGGCCGGCTGCCTGATAGCGCTTCCAGCGCGCCCGGGCGGCACTGACCTGATCGTCGTCGCCGCCGTCGAACAGATCGAGGCAGCGCTTGAAGCTGCCGGGATCCGGCATCTCGGCACCGCCGACCTGGGCCAGCAGCTCGGCGCCGTTCGGATTTTCGTCCACCGCCGTCAGGTAAATCGGTTGGTGCGCCGCCTGGCCGTCCTTAGCGCTGCCGTGGGGCAGAAAACTGCCGGCATCGTGGGTCCAGAGCTGCAGGACCAAGCGCTCGACCTCGGCCTCGTTCGGCACGCGGACGAGCGCCCGCATCCCGGCGCTGAGCGCCTTTTCGAGGAGGCGCGGCAGCGCCTCCTCGAGCGGGCTTCGTTGCAGGTGATAAAAGCCGATCTCGGTCATGGCTGAGCGTTCAACCGGCCCTCGTCACGCTGGTCTTCACGCTCAGTCCTCGTAGTGGTCGGCGACGAAGCGGTCGAGCAGGCGGACGCCGAAACCGGTCGCCCCCTTCGGCACGGTCGCCGTGTCCTTCTTCGACCAGGCCATGCCGGCGATGTCGAGATGTGCCCAGGGCACGCCGTTGACGAAGCGCTGCAGGAACACGCCGCCGATCGAGCTGCCGGCATTCCGGTCGCCGGTGATGTTCTTCATGTCGGCGACATCGCTGTCGATCGCCCGGTCGAACGCCTCGTTGAGCGGCATGCGCCACAGCTGCTCGCCGACCGCCTT
>Ga0070730_10000518_pt1 | contig 44418 bp, 28 predicted proteins | sample Coa_R1_3_FD_66447 | JGI IMG/M metagenome (GOLD analysis project Ga0070730, IMG submission 66447) | Surface soil microbial communities from Centralia Pennsylvania, which are recovering from an underground coalmine fire - Coalmine... | ecosystem: Environmental > Terrestrial > Soil > Unclassified ...
GAGAAGCTGTTTGTGCCGCACGACAAAGGCACAGGATTCACCCGCTGGATCACTGAAATGGAAATGCTGCTGAGCGGAGGCAAAGACGGGGCGCTGTTTATCATGATCGGACGCAAGCGCGGCAAGTCCCAGCCGGCGGCATAAAGCCCGCAACCCTCTTCGGTTCATCCCCCAATAGCCTGCTGAAGGTCTTTTGGCGCAACGAGCTTTTCTCGCGCCTGACATTGTGTTGTTGTTTTCAGCTAAGGTAGAAAGGGCGTGAACGCCTTGTTTGCATCGCCGAGCGGGAAATACTGCCCGATACATATCTCCGCGGCGTGGTTCGTCGCGTTGGTGTTGGTGGCCTCCGGATTTTCCCAAGTCAGTATCCCGACCTATCATTTCGATAATTTGCGCTCCGGAGAAAATATTCACGAAACTGCGTTGACCCCTGCTCTGGTGAATGTCAATACATTCGGCAAGCTTTTCGCGCAACCCGTCGATGGACAGATTTACGCCGAACCTCTGGTCGTCTACAACGTGCAGATTGCGGGCAAGGGCGCGCACACGGTAGTGTACGTAGCCACGGAGAACGACAGCATCTATGCCTTCGACGGCACCAGCAACAGCGGGAGCAATGCAAGCCCGCTCTGGCAAGTGAGTTTTATTGATTCGGCGAAGGGGATCACGACCGTTCCGTCATCGGATCTGGGCAGCAACGCAATTAGCCCGCAGGTTGGCATCACCGGAACACCAGTCATCGATATCAACAATGGGACGCTGTACGTTGTGGCGGCAACGAAAGAAAACGGAGTCTATTACCAGCGGTTGCACGCTCTGGACCTTACAAGTGGAGCGGAGAAATTTGGCGGGCCGGTAGTGATTTCGGCGAAGGTCAGAGGTCAGGGATCGAATTCGGTGAATGGGTACGTTTCGTTTGATCCGTTTCGGTCGAATCAGCGAACTGGTCTCCTGTTGCTGAACGGGGTGGTGTACATCGCCTGGGCATCGCACGGCTTGGAATCGAAATATGCCTACCACGGCTGGGTGATCGGCTACAACGAAACCACTCTCGCGTTGCAGGGAGCATTCTGCGTAACCCCGAATGGTGACCAGGGAGGAGTGTGGCAGAGTGGAAACGGACTGGCGGCCGACGCTTTGGGCAACATTTTTTTCATGACCGGTAACGGTACGTTTGATGTGAACAAGGGTGGCAACGATTTCGGCATGAGCTATATAAAGTTGTCGACGACCAGCGGCCTGAAGGCGAGCGATTACTTCACTCCATATAATGCGGTGAGTGAAAGTGGCAGCGACAAAGACCTGGGGTCGGGGGGCGCATTACTGTTTCCCTATCAGAGCGGTACAAACGCTCATTACCTGGCAGTGGGAGCAGGGAAAGACGGGAATCTTTACCTGGTGAACCGTAACAACATGGGAAAATTCAACTCCCAGAACAATTCCCAGATTGTGCAGGAAATTGCCGGGGCCTTCGCTGGACACAGTGTGTATAGCTCGCCGGCCTATTGGCAAGGATACCTTTACTATTGGGCTTCGCACGATTTTCTGCGGATTTTCCAGGTGAGCAACGGACTCGTCGGAACCACTCCGATCGCCACGTCTACTTATTTTCTGTCCTCGCCGGGCGCTACTCCGGTGATTTCCTCGAACGCAAATACGCAGGGCATCGTGTGGGCACTGGATACGAGCGGTTCCAATACCACCGGCCCGGCGGTGCTTCATGCGCTGGATGCGCTGACCGCCGCAGAGCTCTACAACAGCAGCCAATCTGCAGCGCGGGACACGGCGGGCAACGCTGTGCGATTCACCATCCCCACGGTGGCCAATGGGAAGGTGTATGTGGGTACGGCAACTGAATTGGACGTATACGGCCTCCTGCCATAGAGTCTTTCGACACAAACGCTTTCGACCTCTTGCAGCTTTTTGCAATGCCGGATACGGTGTTGGAAACGCAGTGGAGTCTACTTCGGTCTGGTAGTCTCAAACGGTTAATCTGTGTTCCCCCCCGATTTGATAACCCTGAGTGGAATAGATTTCTTAGCGGCAGCGGGCAATGTTTAACGATCGTAGGCAGGGCTGATTGGGTCCCCTTCCGGGCAAAAAGCGCTTGCTCGAGATGACAGCACTGCGTAGAGAGTCTTTTAGCATCGAAACCTGTCCGCAGATGGAATGAGCCAGAATCCCAAGATTTGTTGGAGGTATTTGTGAAACTGAGCCTTAACTCTGCCTATCCTAGCCAGATGTCTGCCACGAAGACGGTTAGGTTGATGTTGATTACGGCATTCCTGTTGGGTGTGGGGACGCTCGGTAATGGTCAGCAGGCGGCTAACACCATTAACACCGTGGCTGGAGGGGGGACTACTCCGACCAATCCGCTCCAACTTGATCTTCCCGGACCGACGTCGGTCCTGAAAGACGGGCAGGGAAACCTTTACATTACCGCCCCAGCTTCGGCTTACGTATTCGAGTTGCTGGCCAACGGCAATGTACAGAATCTCACCGGGCTCGGATGGGGTTATTTTGCCGGAGATGGCGGTGCGGCCAGCGCTGCCAATGTCGGATTGCCAACCAGCATCGTGATGGATAGCCAGGGCAACATCTTCTTCGCAGACGCGGGTACCTCGCGAATTCGGGAAATATCAAACGGTGTGATCAATACCGTTGTGGGCAGCGGTACCAAGTGCGATATTGCCACGGGGACGAACGTTTGCGGGGATGGTGGACCGCTCCTCGGGGCGCAGTTGAATATTCCCAGCTCGATTGCCCTCGATAGCGCTGGCAACATCTACATCGCGGACACGGTCGACAATCGCATCCGGGTAGCAAACACCGGCAGCAGCACGATTACGGTTGCCGGAACGAGCATTCCTGCCGGAGTCATCCAGACGATCGTGGGCGACGGAAACGCGTGCAGCATCGCGCTCAACCCCACGTGCGGCAACGGTGGGCCAGCCAATGTAGCGGAGGTAAACCTGCCGCAAGGAGTCTTCGTCGATAGCGTGGGGAACATATACATCGCGGACACTCACGATCAGGAAATTCGCGTCATTCTCGCGGGGCAATCGACCATCAATTCATACGCCGGCCAAGTTGGGGCAGCATGTCAGGATTCGACGAAAGCATGCAACGACGGCCAAGCGGCCACGAAAGGGCTGTTGCACCTGCCCGGGGGAATCGCTATCGATTCCGACGGCAACGGCTACGTGGCGGACAGCGCCAATCAGAAGATCCGATTCATTAACGCACAAACTGGAATCATCAGCACGATAGCCGGGTCGGGTGTGCAGGGATTCGGCGGGGACGGCAGTTCGGCCGCGAGTGCTCAACTCGACTTGCCGGCGAGTGTTTTTGTGGACTCGAGCAAGAACGTCTATGTTGCCGATACGGGAAACCAGCGCATCCGCGAGTTCAGCATGGGTGGGAATATTCAAACCGTGGCTGGTGGCAGCCTAGGAGATGGTCCGGCGCTGAACGCACAACTGGCCAATCCTTACTCGGTTGCGAACTCTTCCGGAACTATTTATTTTGCCGACCAGGCCAACAACCGAATACGTAAACTTACCAGCAGTGGCGGCAGCTTCACGGTTTCTACCGTCGCCGGCACCGGCAGTGCTGGCTTTAGTGGGGACGGAGGGCTCGCGACTCTGGCGACGATGAATGCGCCGAGCGCGGTGGCTCTTGACGGTTTCGGACATCTCTACTTCACTGACACCAACAACTTTGTGATCCGCCAGATTGATCTGACCACAAATGTCATCACGACTGTGGCCGGAACGCCGCTGACCTCCTGTTTCCCAACGACGGCCACGTGTGGCGACGGGGGGCTGGCAACCGCGGCTTTGTTTACCGGCCCGTTGGGCATTTCCACCGATAGTGCCGGCAACTTGCTGATCGCGGACTATTACGGCTATCGCGTCCGCGCTGTGAACATGGGGGCGAGTCAGACCACCATCGCCGGAATCCCGATTAATGGCCATAACATCGCCACCATTGCAGGGACTGGTTCTCAGGGAGATTGCAGCTTCAACAGAGTATGCAATGGAACAGCGATCAAACTGGGGATTAACCATCCGGGCGCAACCGCAGTCGATAGTACCGGCAATGTGTACTTCTCCGACCAATGGAACAATGCGGTGCGGATGGTGAACACCTCAGGCATCATGACCAACTATGCCTTAGATGGGAAGCCGGGACCGACGGGCGACGGCGGTCCAGCATCGAAGGGCGGGATGTGGAATCCTCTTTCGGTAACCCTGGATCCGGCAGGTGATCTGTTCATCTCGGGCGGCAACGATAACCTGGTACAGAGGGTCGATGTCTCAGCCACAGGGTTGGGTGGACCGAACGAGATCGGAACGGTCGCGGGCAGCGTCAATAATCCGACCATTGGTGGATTCAGCGGCGACGGTGGTTCGGCGACGGCAGCGGGCACCAGAATGTCAAACCTGGGAAGCAGCGTTGATGCTCTGGGAAATCTGTACATAGCAGACGGCGGCAACAATCGGATCCGCTATGTACCTCTGGCGCCGGAAGGCAGTTCTTCTGTTCCCAAGCTCAACTTGGGGGCTTGGGCGCTGGGCCAACAGAGCTCGGGAAAGACCCTGACGTTTACCAGCACCGGCGGAGCCGAACTGATTGTCAACTCGATCAGCATTACGGGCGCTAATTCCAGCGAGTTCGCGCAGACGAACACCTGCGGTACCGTGCCGGTCTCGATGGGGCCGGATGCAAACTGCAAGGTGACGGTAACGATCACACCCAGCGGCTACGGGTCGCAGAGTGCGACGTTGAATTTCAATGACAACGCCGGGGACAATCCGCAGACCGTAACCTTAAGCGGTTCCGGCCCGGACTTTAGCATTTCTGCCAGTCCCAATGCCCTCAAACTGGTAAAGGGAACACAAGGGACTTCGACGATCTCGCTCACGCCGATTGCCAAGTTCAATCAAACCGTTTCCTTGACCTGCACCGGCAATCCCGCGAACTCAACCTGCACGATTTCGCCGAGTTCGGTGACTCTGACGGGCGGGAGCGTTTCCACTACAACCCTTACTCTTCAGACTCAAAGCAATACTCTGGTGGGTACTTACACCCTGTTGGTTACCTCGACGTTCCAGAACCTGGTACACACGGTGAAGATTACGCTGAAAGTAACGAATTAGACGCAATCAAAGGTGCGAAGCGAAAGGACCAAAAAGCAAGGCGGACTCCCCACAGTCCGCCTTCTTTGTATAAACCACAGGCAAAAGGATTAACAACGATATGGAACTCATCACGAGGCTTGTGACGGCCGGGACTCTTCGTTTAACGCTTCCGCGCGTCATAGCAGTCCTGATCGCGCTGCTCTGCGGACTGAATTCTAGAGTGGGTGCGCAGACTTTTGGGGGCGTTCTGACCTGGCATAACGACGTGGCCCGGACTGGTCAGAATTCGAACGAAAGCATTCTTACTCCACAAAACGTGAAGAATACGAAGTTCGGGAAGGTGTTCTCGTTTTCTGTGGATGGACAAATATACGCGCAACCTCTGTACGTGCCGAACGTGAGCATTCCAAACCAAGGCGTGCACAATGTGATTTACGTGGCCACGGAGAATGACAGCGTCTACGCCTTCGATGCCGACGGACTGAACAGCGCTCCACTCTGGTACGTTAGCCTCATTAATCCAGCGCTGGGTATCACACCCGTGCCTTGCGGGACGGATGGCCATAGTTCCATCAGTTGCAATGTTTTTCCCGTTTACGGGATCACCTCAACTCCGGTGATCGACCCCAATTCCGACACGATGTATCTGGTGGCGCGCACGGCGGAAAACGGAAGTTACTTTCAGCGCCTGCATGCCTTGGACATCAGCAGCGGCGCGGAGAAATTTGGCGGTCCGGTGACGATTCAAGGAAGCGTGCCGGGAACCGGGGCGGGCAGCGTGGGGGGCATCGTCACCTTCGATCCTTTGGCCGACATCCAGCGGGCGGGCTTGCTGTTGTTGAACGGGACGGTGTACATCGGATGGGCGGGAGCAGCCCACGGATGGATCATGGGCTATAACGCGCAGACGCTGGCGCAGACGGCGATCTTTAATACCACGCCGAACTCGGTACTGGGTGGAGTCTGGGGCAGCGGAGCCGGATTGGCCGCCGATGCTCTCGGTAACATCTATGCCAGCGTTGGCGATGCCACCTTCGACGCGAACACGGGGGGCACCGATTACGGCGACACAGTCCTGAAGATGAACACGTCGTTGGGAGTCGCAGATTATTTTGCTCCTAAGGATCAAGCGTGCCGCGCTCAGAATGACTTCGACCTGGGCTCAGCCGGCGTCATGCTCTTGCCCACGCAATCCGGCGCCACGCCGGACGAACTGGTGATGGCGGGTAAAGGCGGGAGTCCCTGCGATGCTTCGGGAGCGAGTCCCATCTATCTGCTGAACCAGAATAATCTCGGACAGTACAACGCAAACCAGGATCAGGTTGTGGAAGAGGTGAATGGCGCCGTCTTCGGTTATTGGAGCAATCCCGCATACTGGCAAGGGTCGGCCAGCGGCTATATCTATCTCGCAGGCACAACCGGCGACGCGGGCAAGGGCGATTCTCTGAAGATGTACAGTGTGACGAATGGATCGATCTCGACCGCGCCGGTAGCGCAGAGCACGAATATCTTCCCTGTGGGAGCCACACCTTCGGTTTCGTCGAACGGAACTTCCAACGGCGTGGTTTGGGCGATCGAACGCGCGGACACGCTGGATACGAGGCCGGGCATGAAGGCCGGCATCCTGTACGCCTACGATGCTACCAATGTTGCCACGATGCTGTATAACAGCGGCCAGTCCGGCAATCGTGACCAGCCGGGATGCGGCAACAAGTTCCAGACGCCAACTATCGCTAACGGCAGAGTGTACGTCGGCACACAAACGCAGCTCGATGTCTTTGGCCTGTTGGGCACTCAGTCAGGGCCGGCGGTCTACCTTTCGTTTCCTTGCTACACCTTTCCTAACCAGACCGTAGGAACGACGAGCACGGCGAAAACGGTAACCCTCAAGAATGGCGGCAACAGCACGCTGACGTTCAGCGGCATCAGCATTACCGGCACGAACATCAGCAATTTTGGTCAGAGCAATACTTGCGGAAATTCGCTGGCGGCGGGGGCGAGTTGCACGATCAGCATCACTTTCACGCCTTCATCAGCCGTGACTTTTACCGGATTTGTCACGATCAACGACAATGCCGTCGGCAGCCCACACAACGTTGGTCTCACCGGAACTGGAGTGCCGGCCGCGACGGTCACGCTTTCTCCCACGTCCATGAATTTTGGAAAGGTGAATGTGGGCACCACCAGCGCATCGAAGGCGGCGACTCTAACCAACACCGGAACTTCGACTGTCACCATCAGCAAGATTGCAGTCACGGGGGCGAACCCAACCGACTTCCCGCAGACGAATAACTGCCCGTCCTCGCTGAAACCCGGGGCCAAATGCACCATCACCGTCAGCTTCTCGCCGCAGGTGATTGGCGGCCTGAGCGCTTCGGTCACGGTCACCGACAACGCGACTGGCAGTCCACAAACCATCAGCCTGACGGGTTCCGGAGTGATGCCGAACGTGATGCTAAGTACCAAGTCTCTTACCTTCGCGGCACAGACGGTTGGAACTACCAGCTCGCCGCAAAGCATTACGCTGACGAATAACGGCGGGGGCACGCTTACCATCAGCAGCATCACGATTACCGGCACCAATCTGGCGGACTTTGCCCAAACCAACACCTGCCCAGCGACCTTACCGACGATGGGAACGTGCTCGATTACGGTGACGTTCACGCCGACGGCGGTGGGAAGCAGGTCAGCGGCGGTCACGATTACCGATAATGCCTCCTCGAGTCCGCAAAGCGTGGCGCTTTCGGGCACCGGAGATTAGATCGACCGCGGTATGCCGGAAGCCATTGCATGATCGATAGCAGCGCAGGCATGGCCAAGGCATGGGCTCCGAAGTCATGCTGGTTTTTGAATCTAGTCAGCAAATACAGCAAGTGGGTTTGAGCAGTCCTTGGGGAAAATTGCATCGGGGGAATCCATGATAAGCATGAAAGGCACTCTGGCGGCGGTAGCAGGATCGGCAGTTCTGCTGGTCCTAGCGGGCAGTTCGCATCCGCGCGCTATCCAGGGTTCACAGCGGGCGGACATTTCGGCGGAAAGCTCCGCGGCCATCGCGAAGACAAACGCGTTGCAAGTGTTCCGCAAGTCGCCGATGAGTTTCGAGGCAAATCAAGGGCAGACTGACGCGCGCGTGAAGTTCATTTCGCGAGGCGCGGGATATACCTTGTTCCTTACTCGAGACAGCGCGGTGATGGTGCTTCAGAACGCAGGCCCGGTAAACGGACCGCATGAGAGCGTTGCTGCCGCGACTTCTCCCTCGATGCCATATATCGGAAATAGCCTGGCAACCAAAGCTCGCGGCCAGAGTGCGAACAGAAGCGAATCGGTTCTGAACATGCGGGTCGTCGCGGCGAATCCTGCGGCGAGCATCAACCCTTCCGATCGGCTCGAGAGCACCAGCAATTACTTTTTGGGGAATGATCCTGCCAAATGGCGAACCAACGTGCCGAACTTCGAAAGAGTTCGGTATAGGGGCATTTATCGCGGCATCGATCTGGTCTACTACGGAAATCAGCAGCAATTGGAGTACGACTTTGTGGTAGCGCCGGGGGCCGATCCCAAGGTGATTGGGTTGCAGTTTGCTGGCGGACCGGACGGAATGGCTTTGCTTGCTCCGAGTATCGACAAGAACGGCGATCTGGTCGCACATCTGGAAGGTGGGGACGTGCGTTTTCACAAGCCCATCGTTTACCAGACCGATGGCCAGCACAAGAAGCTGATTGACGGGGAGTATGTTCTGCAGAGCGGCGGCCGGTTGGGATTCAGTTTGGGTTCGTATGATCGCAGCAGGGAATTGGTAATTGATCCGGCCGTGAATTACTCAACGTTCCTTGGCGGCAGCAATGCGGACGTGGGATTAGGGGTCACGCTGGACCGCTTCGGAAGTTGCTTCATCACCGGCAGCACTCTGTCTAGCGATTTCCCTACGATGAGTCCTTTGCAGGGATCTCTGGCAGGCGGCAAGGACATTTTCATCACCAAGTTCAACTCCAAGGCGACAGCGCCGGAGTACTCAACATTTATTGGCGGCAGCGGTGATGACGTAGCGACCGATATTCGCCTGGATACTCTCGGAGATATGACGGTCACCGGGTACACCTTGTCGCCTAACTTCCCGCTGGTAAAGTCGATCCAAAGCACCTTTGGCGGCGGCACGGTGACCGGAGATGCGTTCCTGTTTCAGATAGCCTCGCGCGGCACGGCGATGGTCTTCTCGACCTACCTTGGGGGCAGTTCGGACGATCAGGGCTTCAGTCTGGCGATAGACGGCAATAACAACGTTTATGTGGTGGGATATACCAGTTCGTCAGATTTTCCGATAACTGCGGGAGCTCTCCGTACAACTTGCGGCACCACTGCGACGGGCTCGTGTTCGAATGGATTTGTACTGAAAGTGCCCAGTAAGGGGAACGTTTTGACGTATTCCACTTATCTTGGCGGCTCGGGGGGCCTCGGTGACGCGGCTTACGGTGTGGCGGTGGATACTAGTGGTGATGCCTACGTGGCGGGGATCACCGGTTCGCCTAATTTTCCCGTGACCGGCACAGCGTTCGACCGCTCGTGTGGGACCGATGGATTGTGCAATGGCACGTACGACGGCTTCGTGACCAAGATCAATCCCACTGGATCCGCACTGGTTTTCTCCACTTTCCTGGGGGGCAGCAGCTATGACTATGCCGCCGGTATCGTAGTGGACTCGACCGGTTCCATCTATGTCTCGGGAAATACGACCTCCACGGACTTTCCTATCACAGCGAGTGCCGCCCAGAAGACGTTCGGAGGAATGTCGACTGGCTGCGTACCCGGTAGCACAACCACGTGCGGAGACGTGACGATCACCAAACTGAAAGCGAATGGCTCCGGACTGATGTACTCCACGTATCTTGGCGGCAGCCTCGATGAAAATCCTGGACTGTCGATGGCGGTGGATGCTGGCGGCAGTGCATACTTGACCGGGCAAACGAGTTCGACCGATTTTCCCATGGTCAGCGCTTTCTCGCCCACCTATGGGGGAGGAGCGAGCGACGCCTTCCTGACCAAAGTCAACCCTGCAGGTAGTGGATTCACCTATTCGAGTTACATGGGAGGCTCGGGCGAGGATAGCGGCTCTCGCGTGGCGCTGGATAAGTTCACTGCCGCCTACGTCTCCGGGACAACACTCTCAACTAATTTTCCGGTCACTGCAGGCGTATTCCAGGCGCAGTGCGGAACCGATGGCACCTGCAATGGCGGCTTGAGTGATGCCTTTGCGTTCAAGGTGACCACGTCGGCCGACCTCAGTATTAGTCTATCCGCTCCGACGAGCGTTACCAGCGGATCCACGATCACGTACACCATCGCCAGCGGCAACGCCGGGCCCGATGCTGCCAGCGCCGTTGTGGTCACCGATGTGTTGCCGGCCGGCACCACGTTCCAGAGTATGACCATGAGCCCGGGGACCTGTACGGTCCCGGCGTCAGGTTCCAGCGGCACTGTGACTTGTACTCTTGGTTCGCAACCCAAAGGAGCCAAGATGAAGGGCAGCCTCGTGCTTAACGTTACAGCAATTTCGGGAACAGTGATTGCGAATACGGTCAGCGTGACCGCCGCCACACCCGATCCCAACACCAAGAATAATTCGGCAACGGTGAGCACGACGGTGAATTAGATTCGACAGGCTCGGGACCAGGGTGCAGATGCAGGGTCGATTCCTGGCTCATCACAGTAGCTCAGGCGGAGATTGGGCCAGTGGCGGCCTTCCCCTGAATACTAAGTTCCTCCAGTTTTCGATCCTATAGAGAAGCAGTGACTGCTGTAATTACGGTGCTGAGACTCGTACAGAAAGTGTCCTCTGACATAGGCAAACGTCTGGTCGGATAATTCGAAGGAGGTTTTCCGCTATGCGTGTTCGGGTTCTGGTGGTGTCGATCTGTCTCAGTCTGATGTTGGTTTGCAGCGCCCCGGCGCAGGAGTCGGATTCTGGCGCCGCGCGGCCGACAGCCACAGCTTCGGCTCCGGCTGTTCCTGGCGATATGACTGTGATCCAACACATTGTCTTCATCATGAAGGAGAATCGTAGTTTCGATAACTATTTCGGAACTTACCCGGGCGCAAACGGGGCCACTACGGCGCCGATTTCGACCGGTCAGACGATCACGCTGGGCCACACTCCCGATGTCACTCCCCGCGATATCGCCGGGCACGGTTGGTACGATTACACCAGCGGCTGGGACGGCGGGAAACTCGACATGTTTGACGTGATTCCCGGAGGGAGCTTGAACGAGGACTATCTCTCGTTAACCCAGTTGCAGCAGGCCGATATTCCCAACTATTGGAAGTACGCGCAGAATTTTGTGCTTTCTGATAACACCTTCACATCGGTGAGGGGAGCCACCTTTCCTAACCATCTGTATATGGTGGCGGCGCAATCGGGCGGAGACTTTCTGAATCCGCTCCAGGGCAACAAGACGCCCAATGCCTGGGGTTGTGATTCTCCAGCCGGTACGGTATCGCGGACGTTGGACACGGCGACTGGACTGGTGACTGCGCCCTTTCCATGTTATGACTTTCAGACGCTCGCTGACAGTCTGGAGAGCGCCGGCATCAGTTGGAAGTTTTACGCGCCAAAAGAAGGGACATCGGGATATACGTTCTCGACTCTAGACGCGATTAATCACATTCGCAACGGCCCGCTGTGGACGAGTAACGTAGTCCTCGATAGCCAGTTCATCACCGACGTGCAGAACGGTACCTTGCCGGCTGTGAGTTGGCTAGTGACGGGATCGCCCAACAACGAACACCCGCCGGAAAGTAGCTGCGTGGGCGAGAACTGGAGCGTCACCCAGCTGAACGCCTTGATGAATAGTCCGGAGTGGAATTCGACTGCGGTTTTTTTGGCGTGGGACGACTTTGGTGGCTTCTACGATCACGTGAATCCGCCCGTCAACGATATTTTTGGCGTTGGGCCTCGCGCCCCGATGTTGATTATCTCGCCGTATGCCCTGCCCGGTTACATTTCGCACACTCAATATGAATTTTCTTCGGTGCTGAAGTTCATCGAAGAACGATTCGGCATACCGCCTTTGAGTAGTCGGGATGCGGGGGCGAACGACACAACGGACAGCTTCAATTTCGGGCAGACTCCGTTGCCGCCGCTCATCCTGAGCACGCGCAGTTGTCCCTTTGTAAATCCATCGGTGTATGTGGGGGGGCAAACGGTAGGAAAGGCCTCGCCCACTACGGTGTTGTACCTCACCAACAACAGCAACCAGAAGTTGACGCTTACGAGCATCACTGCCAGCGGCGAATTCACGCAGAAGAACAATTGCACGGCTACGATTCCGGTGGGGCAGAAGTGCACGCTTAACGTTACGTTTAAACCGACTGCCTTAGGGAGCCGCACCGGGACCATCACAATTGTGGATAGCGATCCCACCAGCCCTCAAACCATCAGTTTGTCGGGCGTCGGAGTTTCGACTTCCATGACCGCGCCCCCGAACTTTGGCTTGGTTTATCTGGGCGCAACGTCCTCCCGGCCCGTTACTCTTACCAACACCCAGAGCGCGCCTCTGACGATCAATGCCATCACTACATCGGGTGCGTTTAGTCAAACCAACAATTGCGGCTCCGTACTATTGGGTAGCGGGGGCAACTGCACCATCAACGTCAACTTCAGTCCCGTGGTCCCGGGTACGTTGTTCGGGGGTCTCTCGGTACAAAGCAGCGACACGCTCAGTCCGATCACCATTGACTTGGTGGGAACCGGACAATCCATCAAGTTCCTTCCCACCAGTCTGGTTTTTCCCAGCCAGGCAGTGGGCACCACGAGTTCGATAAAGAAGGTCACTATTACGGCGCAACAAATCCCGTTGACCCTGGGGAGTATTGTGGCGAGCGGTGATTTTGCCGCCACCTCTAATTGTCCCGGAAGCCTCGGGCCGGGAGCCTCATGCACGGTGAATGTTACTTTCACTCCTACGGCGGTGGGAACGAGAACGGGGACTGTCAGCATCACTAATAGTGATCCGAACAGCCCGCACTCGGTGAAGTTAAGCGGGACGGGATCGTAGGGAGAGCAAGCTCGCGTTTTGTCGCCCGGAGTAGGAAGAGGCGCCGGGTGTGGGGATCGAGCGAGGCGCTCAGATCGCCCGATAGGGACTGAGCGATAGCAAGTGGTTCTGGTCGCGAGTTTCAAAGCGGAGGTTTGGGGTGCCATGTTAAAATTCCAAAACGCCGCGCCACTTTTTCTGAGAATCCTCAACATGCGTATTTTCCTGCCCGTGAGTCTTCTGCTGCTCGCCGGCTTGGCGGCGAGCCAGGCGAAGCCGGACCCGCCCAACCTGACATCGCAGGAACCAGCGGTCCGCGCAGGAGACGACGAAAAACAGACCATGCCTGATTCCGCGTCGGCTGTTTCGCCGGACGCCGCAGTCCTGACTATCAAAGGCATGTGCGCGAAGCAGGCCAAGACAGACCCAGATTCGGCTGACGCAGCTTGCCAGGTCGTCATTACACGGGCTCAGTTTGAGCGGCTGACTAATGCGATCCACGCCAGTGGGCCGACCCAGAAACGCCAACTGGCGACCTCTTATCCCAGACTCCTGGCCATGGCGCGCGAGGCCGAACAACGCGGACTGGACAAGCAGGCGCACTTCGAAGAGAAGTTCGCCTTTGCCCGGTTGCAAATCTTGTCACAAGAGTTGGTTCAAAGTATTCGAGATGAAGCGGCGCAGGTGCCGCCCAACGAAATTGAAGACTACTATCGCGCTCACCGGGCGGCCTTCGAACGGGGCACACTGGAACGGATCATGGTTCCCGACATCAGACAGACAGAAGTGTCAAAGGGCAACGAGAAAGCGGATTCTTCCGTGGAAGAACGGTCGGAGGAAAAAGACAAGGAAGCCATGAGGCAGGAAGCAGAAGTGCTTCGTTCGCAAGCCATGACAGGGAAAGATTTTACCAAGTTACAGAAGCGTGCGTATGAGTTCGCAGGACTCTCTACTCCTCCCCCGCCGACTAGGCTGGTCAAAACTCGGCGTGCCAGTCTACCAGCCGCGCACCAACCTATCTTTGATATGAGATCGGGAGAGGTATCGGAGGTGATCAGCGACGCCGGCGGGTTCTACATTTATAAGCTTGTGGTTAAGGAGATAGAACCACTGGAAGAGGCCCGAAACGAGATTCGGAAGACACTGGAGAATCAGCGCATGCGGGCGATGATGCAGAAGGTTGAGGAGTCCGTGTCCACCGATGTAAATCAGGCGTATTTCGGACCGCTCGCGGGAACACCTCGCGCCGCAGCGCCGCCCGTTAAGGCAAATGAGAGTGGAGCCGCGCCAGGGCAGGCGGCTACCCCAGATCCGCAATAGTTGTTGAGAGTAACATATGCATTCCCAACCGGTTGGGCAGAGTCTCGATAGGTCGCTTTTATTGACAAGTAAGAGCGGTAAGATGTGGTATGTTATTCGGCGCTGCGTGACGCTCCCCCAGTCTCTGTCCCTGCGGCCGCCCGGTAGAACAAAAGGTACCAAGACTCGTTTTCACCATGAGCCAAGCATGAGGGTGAGTATGACTTTCGGTAGTAATCCTGTCCTTATCCCGCCCCTAGGGCCTTTCTAGTAAGCGGGACTCTTCCGGACGCGGGAAGGAGTTGCGGAGTGTGTGCATTGCGAACCGCTAAAGCCGCGCTTTGGGTGCTGGTAGCAGTCACGGGCCTGTGGGGACAGACGAATGTCCTGACAGGACGAGCCGATACGTCCCGCGATGGGCTATACCCAAACGAAACCTACCTCACCACGGCGAACGTAAACGTCACGACGTTCGGCAACCTGTATTCTTACAACGTCGACGGATATGTTTCGGCGCAGCCACTATATGTGTCGGGGGTCAGCATTGGTGGCAGCACTCATAACGTGGTGTATGTTGCAACAGAGCACGATAGCGTATATGCCTTCGATGCCGACAATCCTGGGAGTCCTCTGTGGCAAGCCAGTTTAGTTTCTCCAGGAATTAGCACAGTGCCAATCAATATTCAGGGCTGTGGCGGGGTATCTGGGCTCACCGAAGTGGGAATTCTTGGAACCCCGGTCATCGATCTTTCGAGCAATACTCTGTACGTTGTCGCCAAGGTATATTTCGGCGGCAGCTCCAAGACCTCGACTGCCTTTGAGCTGCACGCTCTGGACATCACTAGCGGAGCTGAGAAGTTCGGGGGACCGACAGAGATAAACGCTTCCGTAAACAGCATCAATGGCACCATCAACTTCAGTCCGCTGACCCAATTACAGCGTCCCGCCCTGTTACTTTTGAATGGTACGGTGTTCATCGCATTCGGTTCGAATGGCTGCGACCAACAGGACCACGGCTGGTTACTGGCCTACAATGCGAGCACTTTGGTGCAGGTAGGCAATGGTGTCTTCAACTCCTCACCAGACGTAGCCCAAGGTTCAGCCATCTGGATGAGCGGCGATGGTCCGGCAGCCGACTCCGCCGGCAACATTTACCTCGCCACAGCGAATGGTGACTTTGACATCGATACGGGCGGTTCCGATTACGGTGATTCGGTAGTGAAGCTGCAATTGGGCGCCAACGGTCTTTCGGTGGTTGATTACTTCACACCTTTCGATCAATCGAATATGAATACCAGCGATCTGGACCTGGGTTCAGGTGGGCCTATGCTGCTCCCATCGCCTCAATCAGGAACCTACCCGGACCTTCTCGTCGTTGCCAGCAAGACGGGAACTGTCTATGTTATCAACCGTGACGCGCTCGGTCATTATGACACTGATGGAAACAATAATAATCAGATACCGCAATCACTGGCGAATGCGGTGCGGGCGGAATATGGAACCGCCACCTACTGGAATAATACCGTCTACTTTTCCGCTCACAATGATTTCCTGAAAGCCTTCGTGATGAGCGCTGGAGCGCTCCCCGCGACAGCCACAGCGCAATCCGCCACGGCTTACATAGTCGTGGGCGTACCTGCGGCTTCGGCTAACGGAAACAGCAATGGCATTGTTTGGATCGTGCGCTACACCAAGAACAACGGACCGATGGCTCTTTACGCATACAACGGCACGCCTGTGGGGACACTGCTGCCCGAACTCTACGACACGAATCAAAACTCCACTCGCGACGCGCTGGGAACGACCGCGCACTTCGTCACTCCCATCATTACCAATGGCAAAGTTTATGTGGGGACGCAAACGCAATTGAAAGTTTACGGCCTACTGCCGACCCTGTCGGTGACGGCAGGCAATAACCAGTCCGGCACGGTGGGAACGACTCTACCGTTGGCTTTGAGTGTTCAAGCGACGGACTCGTATTTACATCAACCGCAGGCCGGAGTCACCGTCACATTCAGCGACGGACTTGCGAACGGAACCTTCAATCCGAAATCGATAAATACGGATTCAAATGGGATCGCCAGCACGCAATACACATTACCCACCACCGCCAAAACGATTGCCATCACCGCGACGAGTTCGGGGTATGTCTCGGCGTCGCTGACCGAAACATCCACTGCGGGCGCGCCCACCGCGTTGTTCGATATATCCGGGGGATACCAGTCTGCAACCGTTGGAACCATGCTGGCTGCCCCTCTGGTGGTGCGCCTGAAAGATACTTACGGGAATGTTGTTCCCAACGTGCAAGTTACCTTCAGTGATAACAACGCAAAAGGCTGGTTTACTCCTCCAAACCCAACCATGACAGATTCGACCGGTACGGCGACCATGACCTACACGGTGCCCACGAAGGCCGAATCGATTACAATCACTCCCTCCGCCGGCAGTCTGACGGGGAAATTCACCGAGAAATCAATTGCGGGGGCGGTTGCATCGATCAGCGTGGTTTCCGGCAACAATCAAAGCGGCACCGCCGGAACTCAGTTGCCGAATCCTTTGGTGACGGGCGTGAAAGATCAGTACGGCAACCCCGTCCCAGGAGTCACCGTAACGTATGCTGACGGAGGAGCGGGAGGAACCTTCTCCACGGCCACTCAGACCAACAACCAGGGCCAGGCTAGCGTCACCTACACTTTGCCCAATACTGCCCAGAAGGTGACCATTACGGCGACAATCGGTAGCTTCAGCGCACAATTTACTGAGACCGCTAAGTGAGACGTCAGGACTGCACATAAAAGATTGTGTTTCCTGCTGCTGTGTTTCTTCGCGGATTTCCGGTGTCACGACCACGTGGTTCATCCTGCCATTCAACCTAGTGACGATGACTGCATGCGCGCGCGGAAAGATGCAACATTCCACAGCTAGTCCTTTGAAATGCCGAAATGCCGGTTCATGTAAAATGCGAAATTCGGGAGGCGCTGCGAAGCGGAATGATGCTCAGGTGCTATGCCATTCTTCTAGCGACGTGCTGTTTTTTGTGCGGGGCGGCTTTGGCCGCGGACTTCAACCCTGATTGCCCTACCTCGGAACACTATCAGCAGCCGCATCGCTTCGGCGGATATGTAGTGCAGCTGCTTCCCGGGCCTGCGGCGCGGGGGAGTGAACGGGTCGAGTTCCGTTGCCTGGGAACCGTGACTCCACCCCAAGGCGTCCGCAAAGTCGTGGCCAAGAATTGGGTACTGTCTCTCGACTCCATTTCTGGTACTGATGTCAACGGCGACGGTAAGCCTGATGTCGTGCTCGCTGGACATACCAGCGGCGCGCGCTGCTGCTACGAATACTCGATCGTCAGCCTGAGCAAGCCGCCAAAGCTGGTGCGGCAGATTCGCACGCCGTTGCCGGCGGTCTTCCAGAGTTCACCGACCGGAGTGGAGATCCGCCTTCGAGAAGCGGCCTTCCAATATTTCATGTTGCCCCCGGACCAAGCCGTTACTCCCTTGGTGGTGGTTAGACTCGAGGGCACGAAGCTGACGGATATTAGTGCGCAAAGACAAGCGGAATATGACGAACAGATTTCCAAGGCGAAGAGCGAGCTTAGTCCTGACGAGCTGGAAAAGTTCCGCCAATCGCGTTATAACGACAAATTGTTCACGGACCAGTTGCCCGCAGTGAAGAGCGTTCTGACCATCGTATTGAGTTATCTCTACAGCGGCCGCGAGGCGCAGGCGTGGCAGGCATTGGAAGAGATGTGGCCAACGTCGGACCAGGCGCGGATCAAGGCCGTCATCCTCGAGCGGCGCTCGCGGGGCCTGCTCAATGACCTAATTACTCCCGCCACGAAGCCTGCCCCATGAGGCTTAGGTTAGCGATTGCGATTTCGTCGTAGGTAATGGAGTCTCAACATGGCACAAAAGCTGTTCTTCGTCGTTATCAGCTTTGCGGCAACCTGCGTTTTGCTGAGCGCGGCCGGCGCCCAAACTTTTACGGGTGTGCTGACTCAGCATAACGACAACTCCCGGACCGGCCAGAATCTGGCGGAAACGACTCTTACTCCAGCCAACGTAAACCGCGGCAAGTTTGGGAAAGTGTTTTCCTTCGCGGTAGACGGACAAATCTACGCCCAGCCGCTTTACGTTCCCAACGTCACGATCAAAGGCGTGGTGCACAACGTGGTTTATGTCGCGACCGAATACGACAGCATTTATGCTTTCGACGCAGACGGTGAAACAACGACACCGCTTTGGCGTCGCTCCTTCATCTCCCCGGCGCAGGGTATTGTACCGGTGCCTTGCGGCACCGACGGCAGCACGACGGACATCAGCTGCAATGTTTTCCCCTACTACGGAATCACGGGAACTCCGGTCATCGACCTCTCCAGCAACGTGATGTATGTCGTCGTACGGACGGCGGAAACCACAGCGGGAGTCACAACTTATTATCAGCGTCTGCATGCGGTGAACATCCAGACCGGCTTAGACAAGGCGGACAGCCCGGTGGTAATTCAAGGAAGCGTACCGGGGACGGGCGCGGGCAGTGTCGGGGGCATGGTCGCCTTTGATCCGCTGGCGGACATCCAGCGCGCGGGACTGATGCTGCTGAACGGAACGGTTTACATCGGATGGGCGGGCGCCGCGCACGGCTGGATCATGGGCTACAACGCAAAAACGCTGCAGCAGACCGCCATTTTCAACACTGCGCCGAATGCCGTGCTGGGCGGCATCTGGCAAACGGGAAATGGTTTTGTCGCCGATAGCTCGGGCAACATTTACGTGGCGGTGGGCGATGCTTTGTTTGATGCCAGCACCGGCGGAGTCGATTATGGCGATACTCTGCTGAAACTGAATTCGTCGCTTCAGGTGCTCGACTACTTCACGCCAATGGATCAAGGCTGCCGTCAGTTAAATGATCTGGACGTTGGCTCGGCGGGGCCGGTGATTTTGCCGACCCAGGAAGGTTCCTTTCCGAATGAGCTGCTGATCAGCGGCAAGGGCGGAGATCCGTGCGACTCCAGCGGCGCGAGCCCGATGTATCTGCTCGATCAGGGGAACCTGGGCAAATACGATCCGACACAGGATCAAGTTATTCAGGAACTGAACGGCGCCCCCGGCGGCTACTGGAGCAGTCCCGCATTCTGGCAAGGGACCGGGAACGGGACCAGCTATTTATATCTCGCGGGTACGGGGCCAGAGGGAAACAGCGGCGACACGCTGGATCAGTACACACTGGTGCAAGGGATGCTCTCAGCAGGTTCCGTCAGCCAGAATGTCTTCAATATCGGAGCCACTCCGTCGGTGTCATCCAATGGCACTACCAACGGGATCGTGTGGGCGATTGAGCGTACCGACTCACTGGACCAGCGCCCCGGCGATTCGCCTGCTGTCCTTTATGCTTACGATGCAGTGAGTCTCGCCATGTTGTACAACAGCAACCAACAGACAACCGGCAGAGATCAGCCCGGATGCGGCAACAAGTTCCAGACGCCCACCATCGCCAATGGCAGAGTATACGTCGGCACGCAGACGCAACTGGACGTGTATGGGATTCTGGGTAACCAGTCGGGGCCGGCGGTCTACCTGTCGAGTGTCTGCCATACATTTCCCAATACACCCATAGGTCAAAAGAGCACGCCATTAGTGATCGCGATAAAGAACATCGGGACGGCGACGCTAACTCTTACTTCTATCGTCCTGACGGGCGCGAGCCCGAGGGACTTCGTTAAGAAAAATAAGTGCGGGGCTTCGCTGGCCCCGGGCGCGACCTGCAGAATGAGTGTGGCTTTCACGCCCTCGATCGCAGGGCCCGAAACCGCCTTCATCACCATATCGGACAACGCCGCCGGCAGCCCGCACAATATCGGACTGGTGGGGACAGGAGAGCAGCCCAGCGTAAACGTGAGTCCGACATTCCTGGCGTTTGGGAAAGAAGACGTGAATATCACGAGTCCGCCGCAAACCGTAACGGTGGCAAACTCAGGCAGCCTGCCGGTCACCATCACTGGGGTTACCTTTACCGGAACGAATGCCGATCTGTTTTCGCAGACCAACGACTGCCCAGCGTCCTTGGCGGTAAATACCAACTGCACCGTCAACGTGACTTTCACCCCGGTCGCAACCGGCCAATTCAGCGCAGACCTCAATGTTACGGACGACGCCGCGGGCAGCCCTCAACTCGTGAGCTTAACCGGCTCGGGCGTGCAACCCAATGCCGTCATCACTTCGCCGAATCCTCCTCAGATTCATTTCGGCCAAGTCGCGGTGGGAACTTCCAGCGCATCGCAAGCCGTGACCTTGCTAAATAACGGAGGAGGCACGCTGTTTATCAGTAGTATTACGTTTACCGGCCCGAACCCCACGGAATTTTCGGAGACCGACAACTGCGATGGATCGGTGCTCTCCGGAGCAACGTGCACTCTCAATGTGACATTTACGCCCACAGTCATCGGCTTGGGCCAGGCTTTTATGAACATCAACGACAACTCGAACCCCAGTCCTCAACAGGTGTCCTTGTCGGGAGACGGAACTTAGGAACAATCCATTATGGATTCGGTCGTTGACTGGCGAATGGGAGTGCTCCTGCTCCCATTTTGTTTTCAAAAAATGCTGCTACTGGTGCAATCGTCTTCATTCCCGAGAACTCTCTACTGTTGGTGGCCGCATTTGGAGAGATTTGATCTTTTCGGTTCCATCTAAAGTGATCGAGCCACGACTTCGGATGGCGCGGATTTAATACCCGTGATGGAAACCGTGTCACTGAGCGAAATGTCCTTCCGTGTTGCTCTGATGGAATCCCAATTTGGCACGCATTGGCCGATCGGCCGGCGGGTCTATGTACCGCCGAGACCTAGCCTGCTCACTGCAAAGCCGGGCAAACTGCATGCATGCGACTCCCCCAGTCGATCATCCGGCCCCTTTTCCTTCGCTCCAATCACTTAATTAGCGGTCTTCCACAGTTCTCGGACAGTCGCGCTTTCATAGAGAGCATCGTTTGCGTTCTTGTTTTCTTTTGCGCCATCGCGGGAACCTCTTTATTTGCGCAGACCGCGGATTTCTACGTTTCTCCTACCGGCAGCGACAGTAATCCAGGGACCATCGAAGAACCCTTTGCAACGTTCAATCAGGCCCGCCAATCGGCCGACGCACTCCTGCAAAGCAGCAAAGGGCGCACGACTCCGATCACGGTGATGTTCCGCGCCGGTACCTATTTTCTGCAGAACACAGTGAACTTCACCTCCGCCGATTCTGGCACTTCGACGCTGGGTATCGTCTATGAGAACTATCCCAGCGAGGCCCCCGTGTTCACTGGCGGCGTGCAGGTAACGAACTGGATATCCGAGGGTAACAACGTCTGGGGCGCGACGCTGCCACCGACTACCGCGTACTTCGAACAGTTGTGGTACAACGGCCAGCGACGCTTGCGCCCGCGCCTGGGCGGCAGCGCCGGAGTGGTCGGAACCTACTATCGCATCGCCGCCCCGGTGTACGTCAGTTCTCCGGAAGCCAATTGTCCGCTGGAGACCAGTCCGGGCCAGTACGAATGCTTCGATCGTTTTCAGTACACGTCTACCGATCCCATCAGCAAGACCTGGAAGAACCTGAGTCCGCCCAGCGGCAACCCATGCCGAGCAACAGGGAATTCGTATCCATCGGGCGACATCGAACTGGATCTGTTCGAGCGATGGAACATGTCCAAGCTGCGCATCAGTTGCATCGATACCACCAACCACATCATTTATTTCACCGGCCCCACCGTTGCGAACCCAGTCTCTGTTAGTTTGGGAAACCAGACGCCCATCGCGGGACATCGTTACCTCATCGAGAACGTCAAGGACAGCTTAACCCAGCCGGGACAGTGGTTTCTTGATCGCTCGTCGTCCTCCTGGACGCTGACCTACCGGGCCAACCCCGGTGAAGATCCCAACAGCGATACTGTCATTATTCCTCAGCTCTCCCAGTTGGTTGTCGCAACCAACCTGAAATACGTGACTTTCACAGGACTCACGTTTGCCAACGACAACTGGACAATTCCCGACGTGGGATACCCCTCTCTGCAACAGGAGCCGATGCTGCCTACCGCCATCTCTTGCCAGAATTGCCAACACGTGACCTTTGATGGCGACACGGTGACCCAGACTTCCGGCGGAGGATTGGAATTCATTACCACTTCCACCAGTTCCACCACTGCCCACAACAACATCCAGAACAGCATGTTTTACGATATCGGGGGCATGGGGATCCGAATCGGTATGCTGCCTTACTACACAGACACCGATAGCAACGTCGCCCAGTACACAACGGTGCAGAACACAGCGGTGGAGGGGTTCGGACGGGTAATCGCCAGCTCGCCCGGCATTTCGCAAGGAGACGGACACGACAACACCTATACCCACAACGATATTTATGATGGCTATCAGGACGGCATCGAAGTGTGCGCTCCCGCCTGTGCTCTGGGGCAGTCGAACTCACATGGAGTGTTCAACAACACCACCTCGTTCAACCACGTTTACCAAATCGGGCAGGGCATTCTAAGCGACATGGGTTGTATCTACTTTGCTACCGATCCGTCGTCGACGGGCAATCAAATCGTCAATAATAAGTGTCACGATGTGGTGGATGCATCGGGGCTGGATTCCGACGGCTACGCGGGGCAGGGGTATTACCTCGACCTGAACACCGCCAATGTGTTGGTAGAAAACAATCTGGCGTACCGACTCACCGCCGATGCGATAGCACAGACCTGTGGACCACAATCGCCCAATACGGCGAATACGATTAAAAACAACATCTTCGCGTTCTTTGAACAAGCAGCAAAACAGGAAGGTTGCGCGCCGAACGCGGGCGTTCTGCAATTCAATTTCACCAACAACCTGATCTATTACGAACCGAAATCGTCCGTGCAGGCAAGTTGCGTCTATTCGCCATCCGGCGGCCTGGCTGCGGTGCAGAACTATCGGGAAAATTTGTATTGCTATGCCGGCAACAGCGATTGTTCCATGCCTACGAACGCGTTCTTCACCACCAATTCCACATGTAAGGTCCACACTTCGATCGATTTTCCGAGTTGGCAGGCTTTAGGCGAGGACAACGGGAGCAAAGTAGCCGATCCGCTGTTCGTGAATCCATATTATCCAGCGGATGACTTTTCGTTGCAGAGCGGTTCGCCGGCGAGCCAGGTGGGATTTGTCGCGTTTGACGTGAACGCTCCAGGCCGGGAAGCGGGAGCCACTGCCGTTCCCGCTATAGCGGCTACCTTCCCGACTTATACGATCGCCGGAATTACCACGGTGCAGGTCACGTCTAGCGGGAGCCCCTCGAGTTGGGGTCAGTCCGTCACTCTGACAGCAACGGTGAATTCGCAGATGGGGCTGCCGCCGAACGGCGAAACGGTCACGTTCAGCAACGGCGGAAAGACGCTGGGTACAGCCACGCTGAAACAAGGCGCGGCCTCCATTAAAGTGTCGTCGTTGCCGGTGGGCACGAATTCGATTTCGGCCAGCTACGCCGGCGATCAAATGTGGTCCAGCGCCGTCTCCAGGACATTCAACCAGCGGGTCAACAATGCCTCGACCACGACCACTGTCACCACGTCGTTGAGTCCCTCGGTGGCGGGACAGGCGGTGACGTTTACGGCAACGATCCAGTCCTCAGGAGGCACTCCCACGGGCTCGGTGACCTTCAAGGGAAACGGCACCACGCTGGGCACGGTCAATCTGACTGGCGGCGTAGCTAAACTGACGACTTCAACGCTGCGTACGGGGACCATCAACCTGTCCGCACAGTACACTCCTGGCAATGACTTCTCCGGCAGTTCCGCGACCATCAATCAAGTGGTGAACCAGTACTCCACCACAACAACCATCACTTCGGCCTCGCCCAACCCAGCGAACTCCGGGCAGGCGGTAACATTTAAGGCGAAGGTGAGTGGTGATGCTCCGACCGGCAACGTTAAGTTTTACTCGGCCTCAACTTATCTGGGCACGGGTACGCTATCTGGCGGCACCGCCACCTTCACAACCAGCTCCAAGCAACTTTCAACCGGGTCCCACTCGATCACAGCCACTTACAACGGTGATTCGAACAACACTGCAAGCACTTCGAAGGCGTTCACTGAGACGGTGAATTAGCGACCAGAATAATTGCGGTGAGCGAAGAGTTGGATTCTTTCGTCCAACACTTGTGCTCCGTCCCAACTCCACGCATTTGATCTCGTGTACAATTTGTTTTCGCTCACACGAAGATTGAGTCCAGGAGGCGGGATGTCGGGAGTGGCGGGTACGGGCAAGCCTGATTCGAAACGGCGGCTGCTACCGTTGATGGGAGCGCTGGCAATGCTCATCGGCGCCAATGCGGCTTGGGCGCGGGTGCCTGAGCCCTATGCCTACGAGGCGGTCGAGCTCCAGGCTTCGCCAAAGGTTGCCAAGGCGCTCTTTGACGGGGTCGATCCGAACGGCTTGCGAATCTTTACTTCTGAAAACGGCGTAAAGATGAACGTGTGTGAGATTTTTTGGGCCAAGAGCGTAACCGACCAGGATGTTAAGACTGGCTCAAGCAAACTTGTGTACCCTAATCTGAAGCCGGGTGCCTTCGTTGGGCTGATCCATTTCCTGCCGGAAGCCGACCAGGAATATCGCAAAGATTATAGAGAGCAGAAGCTCAAGGCAGGGTACTACACGATGCGTTACGGGGTGATGGAGGCCGGCATTGGCGAGCATGGCCCGGAGCCAGGGGACTTCGTGGTGCTCAGTCCAGCCGCTTTTGATCACGACCCGGCGAGAGTGGTGCCGCCGAACGAACTCAATCATCTTAGCCGCATGGCTTCACATACCAAGGACCCAGCGGTTATGAGTCTGATCGAAGTCACTACCGCGCGCAAGAATTTTCCGGATCTGACCACCGACTATGCAGGAACCTGCGTTCTGCAAGTCAAGCTTCACCTCAAGCCGAGGAAGGGCGGCAGTGTGCAAGATCTTGCAATAGCTCTTGTGGTTTTGACGCCCTTGGCCGAAGGCGAAGGCTCTTAGGGCAATCCCTCGTCCTCGCCAACCTTTTTTTAGAATTCACGATTTATTCAGTACCAAAATCGAAATCACGCATTGTATAATCCATCCCTGCTTTTGACAGTTTCGAAACTGTTCCTCCCCCCGATTTCGAACGCCAATACACATTCTTGAATTCGACTCGAGGAGGCTTTCGGTGAGGGCTAACCATCTCACGCTTGTTGTTGTGCTGCTCTTATTGGGTTGTGGTTTGTCGGTTCCAGCGCGGGCACAACTACCACTCGGGACGGTTTCTGGAGTGACGACCGAGACTTGTCCTGCAAGTCTTGGAGGCAACCCGGCGGATTGGGTCACGCAAACCAGCGGCGGCACAGACATCCAAACGACTTGCTATCACGCGGTCGTTAGTTGCCCGCAACTGCCGGACCTTGGCATCACGTACGGCATTGCAACGCCGACCACGCCTTCCAACGGCACGGTTGTATTCATCCGCGGAGCCGGCGGCACGATCACGCTTCCCGGCAACCTGCACAAGGAAATCCCGTTTGATCTTTATCACGCCAGTTATCAGACCATTCAGGCCGCGTGGGACGACTGGTGGCAGGTTACAGGATGGACCAACAGCGGAAGCTTCAAAGTGGCTGCCTGCCGGGAGGCCACGTACCTTAATTTCATGTACACCAATTATTACCTCACGAGTACGAACAACAGCGCGACCGCGGGCATGTGCGTGCACGCGCAGAGCGCCTCGGCTGGCGCACTGGCGCTAAGCATGACCTTCTACGGGGCGGGCGACTTCATCGACAAAGCGATCTATGTCTCCGGCCCGGAGTATTCGAACCTGGTGCAGGGCTGCGTCCCCAACTCGCCATCCGCCAGTATTTGCTCTGAACCCGACGGCAAGACACCGAATGGCTGCAACATCTATGCGGGAAGCTGGTCGGAGAGCCCGAACTACCATGCCGGATCTGCCAGCAACATTGGCAACCAACTGGGTAACAATCCGCCCTGCGACGATCCCACTCACACCTACACCGCAAGCGACATAACGACCCTGACCGAAACCAGTTTGCTGGACGGTATGAGCGATGCCAGCTACACGTATCCGAAGACGGCCATCGCGGCGTATGAGTGCGACGACGACGCGTACTTCAACAACCCGACCTCGCTGCAGGGATGGTACTGGCTGTCGCAGATGAGCAGTCCTACGCAGGTCGCGGGCGGCTGTAATTACAGCATGAGCAAAACGCCGCACCCTAGCGCTTGCCTCGTGGTGAATCGCGTATTCGGATGCACCAGCGTTGAATTGGCTGCGACGGGATACATTTGCCAGGGCAGCAGCTGTCCGGTTTGCACGGGGACTCCTCCGAACATCACCTGCACCTGCGGTGGGCAGACGTGTAGCTCGACCGGCATTACCTCCAAGTACGCGATGCGGAACGTCGCGGAGAAAGATTACGAGAACACGCTGAACGGCTGCATCAAGCGGCACTGAGCTACATCAAATTTCAAGTTTTCCTGTTTTAAAGTCGGGAACTCATGAAACCTTGAAATTTTTGAAGCCTTCTTCCCCAGGAGATTTGTAAATGCGTAAAATTTTTGAACAGGCTCTGTTTGCAGCGGTAGTGGCCGGTCCCTTCATGCTCGCGGCACCGGCTTCAGCGCAAAAAACGGCAGGAGGGAAGCCGAAAGACCTTACCACGATTACGCACTGGGTCTTCCTGATCAAGGAGAACCGGACCTACGACAATTATTTCGCCACGTTTCCCGGCGGCAATGGCGCCACCACCGGCACGATTTCTAGCGGCCAAGTGATCACGTTGGGCCACACTCCCGATACTCCTCCCATCGATCCGAACCACACCTGGGCTGGAGCACAAACGGCTCAGGATTACGGCCGCATGGACAAGTTCGATACCGCCTGTGGTCCCGCGCTCAACGATATCTGCATGACCGAGATGAGGCAGGCCGACGTCCCGAATTACTGGACCTACGCTTCGACATTCACTCTTTCCGACAACATGTTCTCGTCGATGCACGGCGTCAGTTTTCCCAACCATCTGTATACGGTGGGCGCCACGGCGGACGGAGCGATTGATAATCCGCCCATGCAGAGCAACAGCTGGGGCTGCGATTCTCCTGCGGGAACGTTTGTGCCCTGGCTGAACAGCCAAGGTTACGTGAGCAATGTGTACCCCTGCTTCGACTTCACGACGCTCGCCGACAGCATGGAAAACGCGGGTTTGTCGTGGAAGTACTACGCTCCCGGGCAGGGCCAGCGGGGCTATGCCTGGTCGGCGCTGGATGCCATCAACCACATCCGCAATACGTCGCTATGGACCGAGCACGTGGTCGACACCACGCAGTTCATTACTGATGCGCAGACCGGAAATCTTCCAGCCCTTGCGTGGCTTACGCCTCCGGGTTATCAAAGCGAGCATCCGCAGGGGGCAAGCAGTTGCGCCGGTGAAAATTGGACGGTGAGCATGATCAATGCAGTCATGCAGGGCCCCAATTGGAATAACACCGCCATCGTTCTTACGTGGGACGATTACGGAGGGTTCTACGATCACGTCGCGCCTCCGCAGGTGGACTTCTACGGGTTTGGGCCGCGCGTTCCCATGATTATTATCTCGCCCTATGCCAAGCCTGCATTTATTTCGCACACGCGTTACGAATACGCGTCGTTTCTGAAGACGGTGGAGGAGCGTTACGGTTTGCCTTCACTCACCACGCGCGATGCGGACGCCAACGATCTGCTCGACAGCTTCGATTTCACCCAATCGCCACTGCCGCCGCTCGTTCTCAGCCAGCGTACCTGCCCGGTCGTTTCGCCGCTGCAAGTTACCTTCGCGCCACAGAAAGTAAATACCAACAGCCCGCCTTTGATCGTGGAAGTGGGGAACTGGGGAACGACCAAGATGACGATCTCCAGCATCGCAGTCACCGGCGACTTCACCCAGACCAACGCCTGCAAGAGCAGTCTCGCTGTGGATTCAAATTGCAAAGTCAGCGTAGTCTTCGCTCCGAAAGCGACTGGAACCCGCTCGGGTACCCTGACCGTGACCGACAGCGGTCCCAACAGCCCCCAGGTAGTGAGTCTCACCGGACCAGGCACCGAAGTCACGCTGTCGACTCCGTTGTTGAACTTCGGCAGCAAGCTGGTTGGCTCGGCGGGCAAGACCATGACGGCAAACCTGACCAATAACGCCAGCAGCAAGTTGAGAATCACCAATGTCGCGGTCAGCGGCGATTACACGCAAACCAACAACTGCGGCAACGGTGTGGGAGCAAAATTGAGTTGCACTTTCAACGTAACTTTTACTCCCAGCGCGAATGGTGTGCGTTATGGCGCGCTTACGATCACGGATAGCGACGGCGCATCGCCACAAGTGTTGAATCTTACGGGCATTGGCACCGGGGTTCAGATTACCCCTGGGGCGCTGAATTTTGGCACCATCACGGTGGGACAATCGAGCCTGCCGCAGACGGTCACCATCACCAACAAGATGAAGACCACGCTTGATCTGGGCGAGATCCTCATCCAGGATACGCAGTTCCACAACATTCCGGATTACACCCAAACTACAACCTGTGGCACCACTCTTGGGCCGCGCGCGAGTTGCACCTTCAGTGTGACGTTCTCGCCGACAACTACGGGAGCGCACCAGGGCGTATTGACGATGGCCGATTCCGACGCGCCCACGACTCCCATTACGATCACGGTGCAGGGGACGGGACAATAGAGGTTCATCGAGATCAATTTTCGGTAGAGTTGTGTTGCAGCAGCGCGATGAACCGTGCTTTACGTTCCCGCGCTGAGCAGTTGCGGGCTTGTTGAAGCGCTGCCGAGGACGGTGATTGTGCCCTGCTGAGAACTTTTTTCGGCCGCCAGAACGTTGCGCTGACGCCGAGAAGGTCCCGCCGGTCGTTAAGTCCAACCTGTGGCCCTCGAAGACGACAAGAGTAACATTCAGTTCGGCGCCCGGTGCGTCTCACAAGCAGGGGAATGAGTCACGAAGAAAACGTAGTCCGCCGCCCGTAGCGCCGGGCGGATCTGTAATTCACCTCGAAACTAGCGCGATCGCCTCAGTCCAACGGCTTCACCGCCTGCGCCCTTGCTCCGTGGCGGTTGATGCAGCCGTTGACTGGGTCTTCATAGTCGGCCTCGGCAAACGGACGCATCGCAAAAGTGGGTGTGGTTTGGGCGCTGCAGGTTTGTCCGCCGCAGGTGCAGCTGATGTTCGGCGGGGTACCCGTGCACACCGGGCAGGTTGAGCCGTTGCAGACGTATCCGGTCGCTCCCTCTTCCACCTGGGTGCAACCGAATACCCGATTGACCATCAGGCATGAGTTCGGAGTGGACACGTTGTTCGCGGAGTAGTTGCAGGTCGAGGGCACGCTCGTGCTGGTGAACTTCTTATAATAGTACCAGGCCTGTGCTTCCGAAGGATTCTGCCAGAAGCTGTCATCATCGCACAGATAGGCGCTGATCGCAGTGTTCGGGTAGGTGAAACTGGAGTCGGTGAGATTATCGACGACGCTGGTGGCTTGGAGAGTTTGCTTGTCGGCCGTGGTGTAGGTGTGAGTCTGGTCAAAGCACGGAGGATTGTTGTTCAGTTCGGTGCTGATGTTGGAAGCTGCGCCCTGGGTATAGTTCGGACGATCGGACCATGTCCCCGCCGAACTGCTGCAGCCCATGGCATAGACGCCGTTGGTGCTGGGACAGATATTCACCGGAGCATGCATCGGCGTGGTGCAGCCCTGCACCAGATTTCCATACTCCGGGCCAGACACAAACGACGCCTTATCGAGGAAATTTCCCGCGCCATAGTAGGTCATGGCGTATCCCAACCCACCCGCGCCCCCGCTCTGGCTGTGAGCGCACATGCCAGCAGTCGTGGTGTTCAGCGTGTTGGTCAGGAAATAAGTGGTGTAGAAAAAGTTGAGGATGGTGGCCACACGGCAGCCGGCGACCTTCAGGCTGCCAACGCTTTCGCCGGTGAGCTGCCACCAGTTGTCGAAGGCGAACTGCACGGTCTGGTAGTTGGCGTGGTAGAGGTCAAATGGAATCTCGCCTTTGAAGTTTCCGGGCAGAGTGAACATTCCAAATTTGCTGGGCACGAAAACCATCATGCCCTTGGACGCTGCGGTGGGAGTGGCGACTCCGTAAGTGACGCCGAGATCGGTCGTCGAAGGGCAGCTGATAGTGGCGTGGTAACACGTGGTTACGATGTCGGTGCCGTTGCTCGTCTGCGTCACCCAGTCGGCAGCGTGTCCGCCCAGCGATGTGGGGCAGGTTTCGTTGGTTACACCCGAGACTGACCCCAGCGCATACTGCGCCACCGAGCTTCCCGATAATGCCATCCATACCAGCGCCAACGCTCCGACAAACAACAATCGCTCAACTCGCATCGAAGGCCCTCGCAGTCAAATGTTTGATTTTGGTTGAAGGGGAACGGGGGACAGAGGCGGTATGCGCCGCTGCGCAACCATTGTCCAACGGGTGCGGAAACGCGTCAAGATGAAACATTTTACAACTTTGGAAGTTAGATCTCGTCTCTGTTTTCTGGGTAGGGTAGGTTGTCTCCCAGATAAAAGTCTCTTGTGCGAACTCGGGCACCCTTATCCTGGGTGGACCTCGAGTGATTACAGACGAAAGTCTCTTGTGCAGATGGGAGACTCAAGGTATTTTGGGTTCACGTTTCTCTGTAATCCCCCCGCGAACTCTTGAGACCACTGATCTGGAAGGAGATTCTTCAGGTATGTCCGTTTCCCGCGCACTCTCATGGTGTCCCTGTGTGTTGTTGGTAGCATCGCTGGCGGCGGCCCAGCAGACGGGTCATGCATCGACGGCCACGACGACGACGCCCACCGGAGTTACAGCGAAGGCAACCTCCACTCCAACTGGGCCGACGGACATAACTGCGATCCAGCACATCGTCTTCATCATTAAGGAAAACCGCAGCTTCGACAATTATTTTGGGCAATATCCCAACGCGAACGGAGCGACCACGGGCGTGACTTCTTACGGCGCGGTGGTGCCACTGCTCGAAACTCCGGACTACGCGTATCCGTTTGATCCCGAGCACGGCTGGGCTAGCGGCAACGAGGCTATTGACGGCGGGAAAATGGATCGCTTCGACCTGCTTGCCTATGCCAACATCAACAGCCAGGGATATCTGGGCTTCACCCAGGCGAGCCAGAGCCAGATCCCGAATTATTGGACCTATGCGCAGAACTTTGTCCTGGCCGATAACGCGTTCTCTTCGATTCAGTCCGATAGCTTCACGAATCATCTTTACACTGTAGCCGCGCAGGATACCGGCGCTCTCTACATCACCGGTCCAACCTCTGCCGGTGGCGGCTCGTTCGGATGCGATGCACCCGTAGGCACCGCGGGAGTGACTGCGGACGCAGCCGGCAACATCAGCAAAGTATTCCCTTGCTACGATATTCAAACTCTTGCCGACTCCTTGCAGACGGCGGGAATTTCATGGAAATACTACGCTCCGCCGCAAGGGCAGCGTGGTTATAACTTTTCCACTCTCGATTCCATTAATCACATTCGCAACGGCCCGCTCTGGGCGACCAATGTGGTAAATGACTCCACCTTTGTAAACGATGCCGCTACCGGGTTGCCCGCCGTAAGTTGGGTAGTGACGGGCGGCCCACCCAGCGAGCATATTAAGCATGGCGCGCTGTGCGCGGGCGAGAACTGGACCGTGCAGCAGATCAACGCCATCATGAACGGGCCCGATTGGAACTCCACTGCGATCTTTGTCACTTGGGACGATTTCGGCGGCGTTTACGATCACGTGCCTCCTCCCGTGGTAGACAACTGGGGACTGGGGCCACGCGTGCCGTTCCTGATCATTTCGCCGTACGCGAAAAAAGGATACATCTCGCATACACAATACGAATTCTCGTCGGTGCTCAAGTTCATTGAAGAGCGCTTCGGATTATCGCCGCTGACCAACCGCGACGCGGTCGCCAATGACACAACGGACAGCTTCGATTTCACGCAATCGCCGCGCCCCCCGATGCTCCTGTCGACGAGAACGTGTCCTTTCGTTTCGATGAATACGGTTCCCTTTGGCGGACAGGCGATCAACACCAGCAGCACGCCGTTTACCGTGACCCTTACCAATTGGGGCACCAGCACGGTATCCGTGGGGACACCGAGCATCACGGGCAGCGAGTTCAGCCAGACCAACACCTGCCGCGGCAGCCTGAAGCCGAATGCCACGTGCGCGGTGAACGTTACCTTCAGCCCAACCGCTTTAGGAAGCCTATCGGGCACGCTGACTGTGCCTACAAGTTACCCTGGCGGACCGTGGACAGTGCAGCTCCAGGGCATCGGCAGCCTGTTCGGGCTCAGTGTTCCATATCCTGGATTGAGCTTTCCGTTGCTGACGATGGGAACGGGGACGCTATCGAAGCCGGTGACGCTTACCAACCACTCGACGTCGTCACTGAGCATTTCGAACGTGCAGGTAGTCGGCAGGGCTTTTGGCCAAACCAACACCTGCGGCAGCACGGTGGCAGCAGGAGCGTCGTGCACTTTCAACGTCACCTTCAAGCCCACCTTGGCCACGGCACTGCCGCAAAGCAGCGCCTATTACGGCGGTCTGGTGATTTACTCTAGCGACCCGGCCAGCCCGCAGGAGTTGCGGTTGAGCGGAACGGGGACAGCCGTGAGCTACACTCCGAAGTCGCTGACGTTCAGCGCGCAGCAGGTGGGCACAACCAGCACAGCACAAACTGTGACGCTGACGAATCATGGCAGCAGGGTGCTGACCTTCGGCGGTGTAAGTACGGCGGGTGATTTTGCCCAAACCAACAACTGCACGACTGGTGTTGGAACCAACGCCAAGTGCACCATCAGCGTGACCTTCACGCCGACTCTAACCGGCACCAGGACTGGCACGTTGACGCTGGTCGACAACGACGGCAACAGCCCGCAGGTTCTGAATTTGACGGGAACCGGAGACTAACTGGAAGCAGCCATACACCGCAGATTGCTGCAATAACTAGTGGCGTAAGGTGGGATCAGAAGTTCCGCCTTACGCCACAGCCATCTGGGATGGAGACTCTCGGCCTGCCAGCCCAGCGCGTTGGCTGTGACTAGCCAATCCCGAAAGTACATACAGATTGGTGATTTCCGGCAGTGAGCCAGGGAAAATGGGCAGTGACTTTGGTGCTCTTCGTGGTGCTTTAATTACTGTGAAGGCCGCAACTTAGCGCGGTAACCTGTGTTAAGAATATCTCAGACAGCGACAACGGTCGCTTGGGGGAAGAGCGATGACTTCTTTTATGCCCATTCGGCGTGTTTGGCTTTGCGCAGTATATGGCGGCTTGGCGCTGTTGTCAGGCTGCGGGGGAAGCAGCACCGGACCATCGAATACTCCACCGCCGCCTCCGCCGCCGAAGAGCTGCTCGATTAGCTTGAACGCTCTGCGGCCTCCGTGTCCGCCGAACGTGTCGTGTGTTACGCCTTCGTGTACTTCGACCAATGTCAACGCTTGTGGGACAATGTCGAGCCCAAATTGGACTGCGTTCCAGAGCATCGTCGGAAATCCAGCCATCCAGGCTGTGAACCTTGCGGTTCCATGGAGCAGTGTTGAGACCAGCCAGCAGGGATACGATTTTTCGGCCCTCGATGCGCAGATCAATTTCTACCAGGCGAACTATCCCAGCACAAAAGTCAATCTCATGCTGATCCCGATCAGCTATAGCTCGAACGGCAACAATCCGAGCGGGGGCGTGAATTACTTCACGCCGCAATATGTATTTAGCTCGTCATGGGCGAGCGATGCGCAGGTGGTTACGGCCAATGGCGGCGTGACCCCGAATGCGCTCGATGTGGTGACCTGCGCCAGTTCCGGTTATGCGGGCGACATTTCAGTTCCAAACTCCGGATACCCAGTGGTATATGAAGCGCCGTTTTATGTTGCCTACCAGAACTTTATCAGTGCCGTGATTAAGCACTACAACACCGGATTTTCGAATATCGGGCACATGCGTTTTGGGCTTTCAGTAGGTGACGAAACCGATGCGTACTGCACCGCGGCGATGCAGGCTCTCCCGGCTCCGAATACGTTCGGAGGTGCCAGCACCTGGGAGCCCTACATTGCCATGATGAGCAATTTCGAAAAGAGCCAGAGCCCGACATTTCAGATCTTGAATGCGCTTAACTCGCTCAACACAGATCCCGGACCAACGTTGCCAGATTTCGAGGCCAAGACCGCAGTGGCAAACGGATTCGGTTTTGGATCCAATGGCTGGCAAAAGAGCGATATTCTGGCCTCGCAGACGGGTGGGACCTGCACATCGGATTGGTGTGCCTTGTTCGACCAGTACGCCGGCCAGGTGCCGCTAGAGTTGCAGACTGCCACGCCAAGCGATCCCACCGATTCCGATCCCAGCAATCCGACGGGAAGTCTGGTGAACTTGATCCCGATCGCGGCGCAGCATCACGCAACCATTCTCGAACTCTCCTTGCCAGACCTCTATCTGGCTTTCCAGCCAAACTATTCGGGGCCCAATGCCTCGTTTGCCGCCGCCTACAATTCGGCGCTGACGAATGCCTGTTCGCAATAAACAAACCGGCCTCGGGATGTCCGGAATTCATCAAGAATTGCGGTTTCCTGAGGCCTCTTGTTTTTCTCCTGGTTATTCAGCCAACTAGTTTCGTATGAGGCCGTGGCTTAGATGCCGCGCCGATATTTTTACCAGGGACTTCCAGATTCCGCGCTGTGCTATTTTTTCTTCAAGGTCTGATCCCGGAGGAAATGAATGATCCGCAAAATCTGGTGGCTGTGCGTGCTGGCTGGCAGTGTGGCGTGGGCTCAGAATCCTGGCGCTCACCCAACGCCAAAGCCGCCCGCGCAGGACGAGGACGAGAATTACGCGAGAGAATCCGCCGGCACGGTTGCAATGGATGCGCCAGTGCTCACCATCAAAGGTTTTTGTCCGGATCGGGCGACCTCAGATGCAGGATCCACGCCGTGCCAAACCATCATCACGCGAGCACAATTCGAAAGAATCGCGGCCGCAATACGCCCGGACATCAGCATGTCGGTAAAGCAGCAACTGGCCAACCTATACCCGCGCTTGCTGGTGACGTCGCACAAAGCGGAAGAGATAGGCCTCGACAAGGAAGCGCCCTATGAGCAAATGATTGCTTTCTCGCGCATGCAGATTCTGACACAGGGATTGACGCGCAAGCTGCAGCAGGATGCGGCCAATGTCTCCGAGGAGGAGGTGGCTGACTACTATCGCAAGAATCCAGAAATGTTTGAGCAGTACACGCTGCAGCGGCTCCTGGTGCCTCTGCGCAAGCTGCCCGCCGCGTCCAAGGCTGTCGAGCCCAAATTAGAGGCCAATGAGAAAGATGAGGGCCAGACCAAGGCACCGCAGGATGCGGAATCCGCACAACAGGCCACGTCGGAGCGTGAACTCAACGAGTTGGCACAGAATCTGCGAAAGCGAGCTGCCGCCGGAGAAGACTTCGTGAAGCTGCAACAAGAGGCTTTTGAATCGGCGGGGGTCAAGGTGGCGTCCATCGTCACAAGCCTGGGCAAAGTGCGACGCTCAGCGCTGCCCGCGAACCAAGCGGCAATCTACCAACTGAAGGTGGGGGAAGTGTCGCCGGTGGTCACCGATGCCGACGGGCATCACATCTACAAACTTGAGGCCAAGGACCGGCTCAGCTTGAACGAGGCGAGGGCTGAAATTCGGCAGACGCTACAGAGCCAACGAGCGAAAGAGGGGATCGAGAGGATCCAGGCTTCCTATACCACCGAAACCAACGACGCCTACTTCCTGCTGCCGCCGCCTAAACCCAGTCGCTGAACTGTGACCATAACTCCTTACGTTTAAAGATGTTAACGTGCGTCCCCTGTAGGTATCGGGGAGAGGAGACTTTCGGCATCAAGGCTTTTGTCCACTTGCAGTAATTTGCAATCTTCCGTAGGCTGATCACAACTTCGGCGGTCGCGTCCGGGGAAACTCGAACGCAGGGCTCCGATTCGTCGCTCGCTTGAACTGTATCTCCCCCCAAATTGAGAAATACTCGGCGTAGGTCGCTTCCCTTTAGGTTTCCGAGGGTACGCAGAGGAGGCGCATCTTGGGATGCATTACCAGTACTTCCTGGTCACGGAGTGTGACTGAGAGGGCGGAGCCACGATTGGCAACCAGCGATGCCGAAGGCACAGGGCCAATGACGGATAGCGGAACGGCGGCAATGAATTGGTACGCAGTTCAAACTCGCTCCCGGCACGAGAAGTTAGTAGCCCGGCAACTGGAGGGCCAGGGATTTTCCACTTTTCTACCGCTCACCAGCCAATTGCGACAATGGAGTGACCGCCGCAAAATGGTGGACCTTCCTTTGTTTCCGGGATATGCCTTCTTGCGAATGTCCTACCGGCCCGAGCAGCGGCTGCGCGTTCTAAGTACCGAAGGCATTGTGGCGTTCGTGGGCGTGCATGGTCAGGGAATGGCAATTCCCGATCGACAGATTGAGCACATAAAAGCCCTCCTCGACGCCAAAATACCGGTTGAAAGCCATCCGTTTTTAAAGGTTGGACAGCGAGTGAGAATTCGTAGTGGCTCGTTGAACGGGACCGAAGGCATTCTGGTAGGACAGGAAAGCGATCGCATGATGGTCATCTCTGTAGAACTGATTCAACGGTCTGTTTCTATCCGATTGCAGGGCTACGAAGTGGAACCGATCTAGTACGCGTGTAAGTTCGCAAGGAACTCTCCCCAGGTGTGTACCCGAGAAGCAGATTCCGCGGTGCGCACAATTTGCTTAACAAGATCGTCAGTCAGAAGAGAGGCGCGAGGTCAGCTATGAAGGAAACACAATCGAAAGTGACGGTCAACACAGAAGACCAAACACAGTCAGAGAAGCAAGCCTCCTCTGATAGTTCAGCTGCTTTGGCTCCGCCTAATGGCATTCGGGCTCCTTGGGCCGCTCTGCGATTGCTGCGGGCCGAGACGGAGATGCATGCCATCAGCAGAGCTCTGGAAGAGTCGGGGTGGAACCGTAAGCAGGCGGCAAAACTGCTCAGCATCAGCTACCGTGGGCTGCTCTATAAGATCCGCCAGTACAACATTACTCCGGCATCCAGGAACAATTTGGCGCAGGCGCCCGGGGCCGAACTTTGAAGGTGTGCCGCCGAAGCGTGCGCTAAGACTGGACTGCGTTACGGTCCGGTCGGAGTCTGACAAGGGCGGCTGCATAGTGGAGCGTTGCCGGAAAGATGTTAGGCTGACTATCTCGTTAAGCTACGTTGCAGAAAGGAATTCATGAGCCGTAATTTCGAACTGCTGCAGAGAATCGGGCGTGAGCAGACCCTCTACACGACCCCGCCGGTGGCCGAGGTCGTGCAACTGACGGAGCAACCGGTCGTTTTCTCAGAACCGGTGGGATCGACGCTGGCCATGTCCGGAGGTGAACTCGAGGAATTTACCAAGCTCGTGCAGCGTCTGTTTATCATGCCCGGCGCGGATTCTCCGCGCAGCGTTGTGTTTGCGGCTGCTGAGCAGGGCAATGGCTGCAGTTGGGTGTGTGGGCGCGTGGCCGAGGTGCTGGCCAGCCAGATTTCCGGAACGGTTTGCGTGGTGGATGCCAATCTACGCCGTCCGGGCTTGCATTCGCAGTTTGCGGTAGAAAATCATTACGGGCTCTCGGATGCTTTAGTGAAGCCGGATCCGGTGCGCAGTTTTGTGAGTAATCTGGGTCGCCCGAATCTCTGGCTACTCAGCTGTGGTTCAAACGCGGAAGGTTCTCAAAATCTACTGTCGGCCGACCGCATGCGCTCGCGTCTCGCGGAGTTGCGGGCAGAGTTTGACTATGTCCTGCTGGATGTCGCGGCGTTGGGCGATGCTAACGACGCCGTGCTGCTGGGGTGCGGCGGCGACGGAGTGGTGCTGGTGCTTAAGGCCAACACTTCGCGCCGCGAGAGCGCGCGTAAGGCAGTGCAGGATCTTCAAACCGCCAAAGTGAGAGTGTTGGGAGCCGTTTTGAATCAGCGGACGTTTCCCATTCCCGAATCAATCTACAAGAAGCTCTAGGTCAGCAGTCCTGGCCTGGACTGGGTAATGGTCAGGCGGGTGGAGAAGGGTTAGCAATGTTCGAGAATCTGCGTGCCGACTTCGCAGCGGCCACTGGGCACCGTGCCATGGAGAAAGGGTTGCTGCGCGTTCTGATGCGGATCGAGACGCCGGCGATTGTTTGCTACCGTTATTCGCACTGGGTTCTGAAACTGAAGATTCCGATCGTGCGGCCTTTGCTGATGATCCCGGCGCTGATCTGGCAACGGCTGAACCAGATGTTTCTCGGGATATTTATTTCGCCCGATGCCGAAATCGGCCCGGGAATGGTCATCCATACGCCCTACGGGGTTTTTATTCCTCCGGTCAAGATCGGGTCTAATTGCACCTTCACCACTGGAACGCTGATTAACTCGGGCTGCAAAAGTGTAGGTGACAATGTATATTTCGGGGCAGGCTGCAAAATCATTGGTGATGTAAAGATCGGCAACAATGTGGTGATCGTTGCCAACAGCGTTGTGCTCACCGACGTCCCCGACAACATTACCATCATGGGTGTGCCGGCGCGGATCAGGCTGCCCGGAGGCAAGCCGAGGAAATTCCCGTGGCGTGCCATCGATCGCGAGCCGAAGAAAGACAACCAAGCGACTGGCGGGAACGGACAAGGAACGACAGCTACGAAACCCGCCGCAGCGGGAAACAACGGGAACGCGAGCGCGCCGTCTCCGGTCACCGAGAAAACAACCGGCCGTTAACAGACTTCGGCGATATACGGAGAGAGAAAGACCTTGGATTTTTCCTGGAGTGAAGAGCAGGCTGCGTTTCGCAAGGAAGTCATCCGGTTTGCCAAGCAGGAATTGAACGACGATCTCGCTCGCCGGGATAGGGAAGAAGAGTTTCCCAGGGAGTTCTTCCAAAAGTGCGCGCAATTCGGTATTCAGGGCCTGCCGGTTTCGCAGGAGTATGGTGGCGGCGGCGCCGATACTCTGACGACGGCCTGCGCCCTGGAAGCTCTGGGTTATGGATGCAAAGACAACGGCTTTCTGTTTTCGCTAAACGCTCATATGTGGACGAGCGAACTTCCGCTGATGGCATTCGGCACGGAAGAGCAGAAACGCCGCTACTTGCCCAAGCTGGTCAGCGGCGAGTGGATCGGCTTGCATTGCATGACCGAGCCCATGTCGGGATCCGATGCTTACAGTCTGCGCACGCGCGCAGAGCGGAAGGGCGACCGGTATGTATTGAACGGGTCGAAGACTTTTATCACCAACACGACCCATGGAGATCTGTTCGTGGTGTTCGCGAACGTGGATCCGTCGAAAGGGCCAAACGGGGTAACCGGATTTCTGGTCGAGAAGGGAACGCCGGGCCTGGTGTTGGGAAAGAAGCTGCACAAGATGGGCCTGCGAACCTCGCCCATGTCGGAAGTTGCGCTACAGGATTGCGAAGTTCCGGCGGAGAATATTCTGGGCAAGGAAGGCAGCGGGCAGGCGATCTTCACCCACTCGATGGAGTGGGAACGGACCTGCATCCTGGCCAGCCATTTGGGCATGATGCAACGCTTGATCGAGACCTGCGTCAAGTACGCCCGCGAGCGGCAGCAGTTTGGCAAGGCGATCGGAAAGTATTCGGCGATCGCGAACATGATTGCCGATATGGAAGTCCGGCTGGAGACGGGACGGCTGTTGCTTTATAAGGCGGCGTGGCTGAAGAGTCAGGGGCGCCACGCACTACGTGAGGCTGCGATGGCCAAGCTTTATGTCAGTGAGGCCACGGTGCAAACGTGCCTGGATTCGATTCAGATTCACGGCGGCTACGGCTACATGGCGGAGTATGAGATGGAGCGCGATTTGCGCGATGCAGTCTCGGGAAAGATCTACTCGGGAACATCCGAGATACAGAGAGCGATTATTGCTGGGTTTCAAGGACTCTGATGTACCTCCCCGACTACGCGAACAGGCGGAACGGATAAAGTAGACGATGGCTTACTTACTGCAACAACTTTTGCAAAACAGTGCGTCACGCTACCCGGAAAAGCTGGCGGTGTGGGCCCGTGGACGCAGCATTACCTACCGGCAGCTGGAACAGCGATCCAATCAGTTGGCCCACCTCTTGCGGGAGCGCGGCGTGCGCAAGGGCGACCGGGTGGGAATCTATTTCCCTAAGTGCGTAGAGTCGGTGATCACCATGCTGGGCATCGTGAAAGCGGGCGGAGTCTACGTTCCGCTCGATCCCCAAGCGCCGGTCGATCGCATTGCCTACATCATAAAAAATTGTGGCATCCGGGTTCTAATTACACGCGAAGACAGGCGTCGCGGTCTCGACAGCGCCACGCGCGAATCCTTGGCGTTCACCGTGCTGGTTGACGAAACGCCGAAGTCTTCCAATGGCGCGGCTTTGGTGCCGTGGACGATGTTGGGACAGTACCCTGCCGAGCAGGCCCCGAAGGTAGTGCTGACTGAGACCGACCTCGCCTACATCCTCTATACCTCGGGTTCGACTGGGCGTCCCAAGGGTGTGATGCTCACTCACCAAAATGCGCTTACGTTTATCGAATGGTGCGCGGATATCTTCAAAATCACCAGCGAAGACCGGCTCTCCAACCACGCGCCCTTACACTTCGATCTCTCTGTGTTCGACGTTTACAACACGCTGGAGGCGGGCGCCTCTTTATACATGGTCACAGAGGATCTGGCATTGTTCCCGACCGAGCTGGCTAATTTTATTGAGAACCAGAGGATTACGATCTGGTATTCGGTGCCTTCCGCACTCACCCTGCTGCTTCTGCACGCCAACCTGAAGGCGGAGAAGCTGAACTGTTTACGCATCATCCTTTTTGCCGGGGAAGTTTTCCCCATGAAGTATTTGCAGCAGCTTGCTCAACTGCTGCCTCACGTAGATCTGTTCAACCTCTACGGTCCGACGGAGACCAACGTCTGTACCTACTACAAAGTGCAACGCGAACGACTGGCCAGCATGGATAAATTACCCATCGGTATCGCGTGCGAGAACACGGAAGTCTTCGCGGTAAATGACGAGAATGAAATCGTTACGCAGCCGGGTGAGACGGGCGAACTTTATGTGCGAGGTCCATCGGTTACGTACGGCTATTGGGCGGACACGGAAAAGACGAAGAAGATGGTTCTCCCCAACCGCTTCCAGCCGAACTTTGAGGAGAAGATGTACCGGACCGGCGATCTGGTTCAGCTAGCGGAAGACGGGAATTACTATTTCCTGGGCCGGCGCGACAACATGATCAAAAGCCGCGGATACCGCATCGAGCTGGGTGAGATCGAAAGCGCGCTGCTGAGCCATGCTTCAGTAAAGGAGGCTGTGGCCATCGCCGTGCCTGACGAGATCGTGGGTAGCCGGATCAAAGCGGTGGTCGCCTACCATGACGGGACCACGCTTACAGCGCCCGAATTGCAGCAATACTGCAGCACGCGGATCCCGAGATATATGATCCCGGAAGCCATCGAGTTTCGTGGGCAGTTGCCCAAGACTTCCACCGGTAAAGTGGACCGAGTGCAGTTGGCACAAGATGCCTTGGGGTCGGCCACAACGCTGGTGGCTCCATGAGCTTCGCGCGAAGATTTGCGGTATTTGAGTCCAATCGTTTCAGGAGGAATGCTTGACAATGCCCGCAACAAATCAAACACCCACAACCCAATCTGCTCTTAAGGATCAGATCCGTGAGTTTATCCAGACGCAACTGGCCGAGCCCAAGGGCATTGCAACATTTAGTGATGACGAGTCTCTGATGGAGACAGGTGTCATCGATTCCCTCGGCATCTTTCGTCTCGTTTCCTTTCTCGAGGAAGATTTGAGGGTACGGGTCGGCGACGAGGAAATTAATGCCGAAACCTTAAAGAGCGTGAACACCATTGAAGAGTTGGTGATTCGGAAGCGCAAGTAAGTGAGCAGTTAGCATTTCCGCCTGCCGGGCAGGTTTGCCGCGCGCAGGCGATATTCTATCGCCACTGATTCCCCCTGCTAGCGCGACCAGGCCTGGCTGATGTAGGAGGCCTGAAAGGACGCAAGTGGAACCCGAAACGCGAATGGTCGAAGACCAGCAACTGAAGATCGCGTCGCCCGGGTCGGGCTTTACCTCTGTTCTCCAGTTGGTGGAGCAACGATCTCAAGCGAATCCGGAGGCTGCGGCGGTCATCGGCGCTGAGACTCTCAGCTATGGCGAACTGAATCGCCAAGCCAACCGCCTGGCGCATCATCTGCGGACGTTGGGAGTCGCTTCCGAATGTCTGGTGGGCGTGTATATGGAGCGTTCGCCTGCCTCAGTGATCGCTGCGTTGGCCGCGTTTAAGGCGGGGGGAGCCTATCTGCCGCTTGATCCTTCTCTCCCCGACGCACGGCTGGCATTCATGCTGGCTGATGCCCAGGTTACGGCTGTAGTTTCCAGCCCGGCGCTGTGTCAGCGATTGCCAAAAGGGCCGTGGGCTGTGGTTAACTCTGAGGACCCAGCTTGCGTGGCGTCTGCAGATAAGAATGAGAACCCTAAGAACACGATCTCGCCTGACCATCTGGCCTATGTCATCTACACTTCAGGTTCCACGGGACAGCCCAAAGGCGTAGAGATCACGCACGGAAGCCTGATGAACCTGGTGGCGTGGCACGTGCGCGCTTTCAACGTTAATGCTGGGGACCGCGCCAGCCTGCAAGCGGCCGTGGGCTTCGATGCGGCGGTTTGGGAACTTTGGCCTTACCTCGCAGCTGGGGCAGGCGTCGCGATTGCGAAAGAAACAGTTCGGAACCACCCCGAAGCTTTACGTGACTGGTTGGTGGAAAGCGGGATTACCATTACCTTCCTGACGACGGCCATAGCCGAACGAATGCTTCTGCTGGATTGGCCGCGCCAAACTTCGTTGCGTATTCTGCTGACCGGGGCGGAGGCCTTGCGCAGGCGTCCCACCGCGGATCTGCCATTTGTTCTGGTGAACAATTATGGTCCAACAGAATGCACCGTAGTCGCGACGTCGGGCGTGGTCCATGCCGGCCCATCGACGAATATGCCATCAATCGGCCGGCCCATTGACAACACCATCATCCACATCCTCGACGAAGAGATGCGTCCCGTGCCACATGGAGATTCCGGGGAAATCTACATTGGTGGTGCAGGGGTAGCGCGAGGGTATCGGAACCATCCCACCCTCACCGCGGAGCGCTTCGTACCGGATCCTTTTGACGTCGGCCGCAACGGCAGTCTCTATCGCACCGGGGACCTGGCGCGTTTTCAGCCCAACGGCGAGTTGGAGTTTCTGGGGCGGTTGGATGAGCAAATCAAGATCCGAGGTTTTCGCGTGGAGCCGGGCGAGATCGTAAGCACGTTGAATTCGTATCCGGGAATACGTGCCAGTGCCGTATTGTTGGGTGGGGAGAACGGCGACCGGCGGCTGACCGCATATGTCGTGCTGGCGCCAGATGCACAGGTGACAACTTCGAGCTTGCGGCAGGCTCTGTCCACGCGATTGCCGGAGTACATGATTCCGTCGGTGTTCAGAAAGTTGCAGTCATTGCCACTGACCCCAAATGGCAAACTGGACTACAACACTCTTCCCACTGTGAACGAATCGAACACCTTGCCGGAATCCGAGTTCGTCGAACCGCACACCCTCGTCGAACAACGGCTGGCAGCGATTCTTGCCCCCTTGCTGCACGTGGAGCGAATCAGCGCAAAAGACAACTTCTTTCTGCTGGGCGGACACTCGCTTCTGGGCACGCAGTTGATCACTAAGATCAAAGAGACGTTTGACGTGGAACTGAGTCTGCTCAGTCTCTTCGACCATCCCACACTGGAAGAAATGTCGGTGGAAGTGGAGAACCTTATTCTTGTGAAGATCGGAGCCAGAAATGGCGACGGGACCAGAAATTCACAAGC
>Ga0070730_10000520_pt1 | contig 44325 bp, 39 predicted proteins | sample Coa_R1_3_FD_66447 | JGI IMG/M metagenome (GOLD analysis project Ga0070730, IMG submission 66447) | Surface soil microbial communities from Centralia Pennsylvania, which are recovering from an underground coalmine fire - Coalmine... | ecosystem: Environmental > Terrestrial > Soil > Unclassified ...
AACTCGCACACCCTGCATTTGTTCGATATCGCTTTCGCTGAGATCAGCTCGGTGAAGAATCAGGATTTCCGGGATTCGGCTGTTGCGTCGAAAATGCATGGGGACTGTCATGTGCAGCTTCGAGGGCATGACATCGGAGAGTTCGTGAAGACTGAGAGCCGTGTCGTGACTGTATGTGCCTTCCGGAACTTCTTTACGATTCTGCGACCACAGATACCAAAGCATCAGATCTGGACGCTCCGCCGTAGGAAAATCGGCCAGCCGATAAATACCACGATGCTCCCTGATCCAGTTTCCAACGTTCACGTGATAGGAATGGGTCTTTTCCGCGAATCCTGCCTGTATGGCTTGCTTCGTGGTGAAAAACCCCTGCTGAGATTGGGCCGTTTTGTATAGTCGTCTTGCGGCTTCTTTGTAGGGTCTCGCCATAGCACAATCCCCTTACTTTCGTGGGGAATTATGCACTGGCATAAGGCAATAGTCAATCCTGCCCGTGCTAACCTCATGAAAACCGGGAAGATCCACTATCTTGCCCTCTTTGCTCAGTCGCACTGTGCATGATCCAAGCAAGGCGTTCGCTCATTATCAACGTCGTGGGGAGCTTCTCTCCTAGTTTGTTACAGGACGGGCGCTTGGTCATGAAGCAGGGGAAATAGTGAGTGGGGGCCAGAGCGCACAGTGGATTAAGGGAGAAAAAAAGTTAGCGTCCACGCCCGGGCTTCTCGTGTTGTTTTGCCGCGTGCAGCTCTTTACCAAACACCTTAGCAGCCCAGTCCGGTATTGTTTGCGCGCTTTTACTCAATTTCCCACCGATAAACTGCGCCACTACGCGAAAGCCGCGACGATGCACTGTGTTGTCGTACACGAGCAATTCATCGGCATGTTTGGGGACTTCGGAGAGATTCTTCGTTGACTCCCGATAGGAGTCAATCACGCTGGACACGGGAACAGCTTGTCCACCTCGACTCATGCGCACCAATACCCGGCCCACATTCAAATTTGCGTCTTCCGTAGAGATAAAAAGAACTTTCGTCGAATACCCTGCTGCCTTCGCCTGGTCGAGTAGCTGCGTGTCCACACGAATGTCTTCGACCGCAAAAGAACGACGCTCCTCAAGAAATGGTTGTTGCTGGTGTCTCAGCGCGGGAACAAGTGTGGGGAATGGCTCTTTCAAATAGGCTTCATAGAAAGTTGTCTTACCGGCGCCCACCGGTCCCGCGATGATAAACAGTGCTGGCTTTTGCTCGCTCAGGACGCGATTTCCTCGCGTGCAATTTTACGCGTACCCTTCCGGCGCGTGGGCTCAAAGCTTGTTTCTAATTTTTCAACGGGGGCTCGCTCCCCGTCAGGCGTTACTTTCACTGTCGCTTTCAGGTTCCGATCGTATTCGTAATATGTTCCATCGGGTTCTTCCGCATCGATGGGAACTGATTGCAATGCCGAAAGCCCCGAGAGCATCTGATGAAGCTCTCGACGCTCCGACTCCGACATTGTGTCATACGAACGTTGAGACGACGGCCGTCCTTTGGGTGTTTTCTTGAGTTTGCCTGCTACATTCTTCGAGTAGTAAGCCAGAAGAGCACTATTCACGAGCTGATTCATCGAACAATTCCGCTTTTTGGCGACTTGATGAATGCGCTTGCGAAGTCGTCGCAAGATGACGACCTGCGTTTCTCTCCCCGTTTGTTTCAGTCTGGACTGAAGAGTCACGAGCCCGACAGTATTCAGGTCGACCGCCAAAAGCGCATTGTTGATCGAAGTCGACAGTTCTCCAACGTATCTCGGTTTGTCCCGCAGGAGTTTATCGAGGGCACTTAACAGCCGGACATTGTAGACTCCGAAATGAACGCTTCGCCGCTTGGGCACGATTCCCTACTGTCTTCAGGATGGGGTTGCCGCAACTGAAATTACTTCACGGTTCGTACATGCAAATATATACACCACCCTCACCTCTTGTTCAACGCCCCCTACAATTCTGTTCCACGGCTTCCATCACTGTTTGTTCTTGTCATTCGTGCCCTCCGTTCCACCCACCAATGTTTTCAAGCTTCGTGCACCCCGCCAGTGAAAACCAGGCCTGTCTTCCTCCAATCGCCTTAGATTCGCAAATGGGTCCCGCCCTTCAACTGTTTCCACTTTTGCTTCCTGCAGCCCTTGCGGCTCAGAAGGTTTAGCCTGTTTTCCCCAGGAGCCGGTTGCGGTTAGTTTTCTAGTTTTTCTCGCGCGCCAGACAGTCATGTGAAAAACGTAATAGGTCATCTGCAAGCCTTCGTTTCCCAATGCTTCCCAAATATCTTTAAGACTCTGCCCTGAGTGCAGCGCCGCTTCTATCCCCGGTAGAAGAGATCGAATGAGCGCGGCTTTGCTCTTCGGGGAAGCGCCGGCCAGTTTTTCCAGACAGGGGCGGTAGTCTTTTTGCATTGACACACCTTCTCACGCCGCTGTACATATAGCAGCATGACGTATTGATGTAACCCATGAAAAGGTTCTGAGTCAACAGAAATCAACAAAAGTCGTCAGAAGTCTCCAAATCTCAACGCGGGTCAACACTTCTCAGCAAAAGTCGGCAGAAGTCGACATTCTTCAACAGCGATAGGAGCAGCGTGCATGGAATGCAGGCGGATTATCAGCGACCGACACACGTATTGGAACATAAAGGGATGTGGCCACTTCGTGTTGTTTTTCTTCGTTAACCGCTTATCTTTCAGACTCTTTGCAGAGGGCCGTTTTGGGCACATTGTGGCACCACTTTGGTACCACTCCAGAAAGGTGATTTTTCATGGCTAGAAAAGCGATTTCGCGCAACTTTCGATACACTTCCGCAGAACTACGGGAAAAAGTTCGCATAGCTGTCAAAGAACGTGGCTTCCGTTCCGAGCAAGCGTTCCTGATCGCCGCTTGTGAGCACGAACTTCGGCAGGGCGATAACACCGAAGCCGTAACGCAGTTTGAGGCTCGCGTGGCGGCCACGCTTACGAACATGGCGCAGCAGGTGCAGGGGCTTCACACGCTTGCGCAGGCGCAGGTCGCCCTAACGGACGTGCTCCTGAAGTACGTGATTACGTGTGTCCTGGAACCCCCAGAAGATGCGCTGCCAGCGGCGCGCGTTCGCGCCAGGTTGCGCTATGACAAGCTGATACGCGCCGCTGCGAAAGAGATATCGAATAAAAACAGGGACACTCTCAAGGCGATGGTAGCCGATGAATGACGCACCGCCAGGTCGAGTAATACGGACGCGCCTAAAAAACACTTTTCATGGTGCTATATGTATAGTATGCTGAAGCGCGCAAGTCTTCTGTCTGTTTCGCGCATCGGAAAAACGCTGAGGTAAGCCCAGGCCGAATTGGCGGGGAAAAGACCAAGTCCTGAGAGAACTGAAAACCGTAGCGATCGAACAGAACTGAAACCGAAGGCGCGCGCTATGACTCGAGAGACAATTCTTCAGATCGATCGACACAATTCCACGCCATCCGATGATCGTCCTCTATCCGTAAAGGAGGCGTCCAGATATCTTGGCGTCAGCGCGCAAACTGTGTATCTTTGGGTCGAGCGGAAGCAGATTCCCCATCTCCGCGTAATGGGTCGCAATATCCGGTTTCTCAAATCGGATCTCGAAACATTCCGCGCGTCGTTCAGACAGGAGATGGAGAATGCCTAGAGCACTAAAATACGACGGGGTTGTCTACCGGCGGAATGGAACCGCTATTTGGTGGATTCGCTACCGGGACAGAAACGGGAATGCCCGAAGAGAATCGAGCCAGTCCGCTGATTGGCATGAGGCCCAGAAAAAGTTACGCGACAGGCTTCAAGCCAGAGACGACAACGTCCTAGAAGTCACACGTAAAGGCGAAACCTTGGCATACGGACAATGGGCGGATTTTTTCCTGGAGAACTATTCCAGACCACCCGTACGCGCGGAGAAGACTCACGCTACGAACGGCCGCTGTGTGAAGCACCTCAAGTCGGCATTCGCAAATTGCAGACTTGTGGACCTCACAGCGGATGCGATTGAACTCTATTTGCGTGACCGGCTCCGCCAACGTGTCCGAATCAAGAGCCAGCGCGGTTACCGGGAAACGAACCTCCTAAAGCCTACAACCGTCCATCAGGAGTTCCGAGTCCTGCGGCGTATGCTCAATATCGCCGTTCGGAAAAGACTCTTGGCGGCCAATCCGTGTTCGGGAGTGGAGTTCCCAGTTGCCGTGAAGGGCATGTTTCGTCCTCACTACGTTCCATGGTCCGAACAGCAGCGTATCGAATCCCATGCTCCGGAATATCTTGCCAATATTGTGCGGATCATTACGGAGACTGGCCTCCGAATCTACAAAGAACTCACGCCCATGAGAAAAGACAATGTGGATTTGGCCAACGCTGTTGTTTGGATACCCGATTCTAAAACCCCAAACGGAATCGCTGAGGTTCCACTAACCCCTTTGGCCGTTCAGGCTTTTCAACGCCAGTTTGCCATTTCTGGCGATGGTCCGTTCCTCTTTCCCAGTGACCTCAATCCGTCGGGGCACCACAAGAACCTACGGAAGGCTTGGAAGAGAACGCTGTCTAGAGCCAAAGTAACGTACTTTCGCATCTACGATCTCCGTTCGACCTACGCGACCAGGTTGAGCGCGGGTGGAGTAGCCGACGAATGGGTCACACAGATGCTTCGTCAGGGAGATGCGCAAGTCTTTAAGAAGTATTCGCAAATGAAACTCCAGATGAAGCGCGAAGCTCTGGAGAAAATCAATCGTCAAGCCAACGAGATGCAGGTGTTGGGCGCACCGGCGTTATGCACAGCCATTATTCAATAGCCTCATTCGTGCACAGTTCGTGCACAGTCGAGGGCGAAAATGATGGTTCGGATTAGGAGTAAGGTTGGAAAGTGCTTTAGAATGAATAAAGCAGTCACTGTCGGGGCGTAGCGCAGCCTGGTAGCGCGCCTGCCTTGGGCGCAGGAGGCCCCCGGTTCAAATCCGGGCGCCCCGACCACTTTATGTTTTTTGTTTTCCATTACTTAGAGATCATTATCTTCTTGCTTCTGCCTTTGTGAATTTCTCGGAGGCAGGAGGTCGGTTTTTGCAAGTCATTTAATCTCCATTGCTTCGCCGCACCGCTAGCAGGCAAGAACTGAAAAAGGCCGTAGCGCCATTCAGAATTTATTGAATTAACGCAACATAAAAAGGGCTCATGGGACGGGTGAGGGGAAACCTGGGAGGACCTTGCGCACTTTTCGTTAATCATTCTTGTAAAAGACACAGCGAGGTAGTGCTCCCCACTCAAACTAGACTAGCGAATTCAGTATGATTCAGGGCCTCCAAACAGGAGGCAGCAATGAGCAGGAAACCACGCGTAGATCGGTCCCCGGAAGAGAAGTGGCAGATCGTGCAGGAAGGCATCAAGAGCGGGAACGTCTCGGAGACGTGCCGGCGTCACAGCGTTGCTCCGGTGTTTCCCGTGGACAAGCTGCGTTAGAAGTCGTCATGGAATGCCACTTCCCCTTTGACCGCGACTTGATAGGCAGATACGCGCCGCTCGAAGAAGTTCGTAAGTTCCTGCACGTCCTGGAGCTCCATGAATCCGAAGGGATTCTTCGAACCAAACGCTGGGGCGATCCCGAGCGCTTCCAGGCGGCGATCCGCGACGTATTGCAAGTACTCCCGCATGTCGGTTGGGGAAAGCCCACTCACACCAAGACTCAGGACATCGTCCGCGAAGGCCATCTCGCACTCCACAGCGTCTTCCAGCATGGCGGTTACGCGTTGCTCCATGTTTTTGTCAAACAAGGTAGGCTCCTGCTCTCTTACGGTGCGGCTCACTTCCAACGCGAATTGGATGTGGGCACTCTCGTCACGGAAGACCCAGTTGGTGCCCGTAGCAAGCCCGTGTAACAACCCACGCGACCGGAGAAAATAGACATAGGCAAAGGCTGCAAAAAAGAACAGACCTTCAATGCAGCAGGCAAAGCAGATGAGGTTCAGAAGGAAATTGCGACGGTCTTCGAGCGATCGGATCTCCGTGAGTTGGTTGATGGAATCGATCCACCGGAAACAAAACTCCGCCTTCTTGCGAATCGATGGAATATTCTCGACTGCGTCGAACGCCTTCTTGCGTTCCTCGGGCTCAGATATGTATGTGTCCAGGAGGGTCAGATAGAAGTCCACGTGCTGGGCTTCTTCAAAGAGCTGACGCGACAGATACATGCGGGCTTCCGGTGAATTGATGTGCTTATAGAGATTGAGCACCAGATTGTTCCCGACAATCGAATCCCCCGTCGCAAAGAATGCCACGAGGCGATTGATGAGGTGCTGCTCGGCGGGCGTCATGCGTTCCCGCAAGTCAGCCAAATCCGTTGAAAAATCCACTTCCTCGACGGTCCACGTATTTTTGATGGCCGCTTTGTACTGTTCGTAGAAGACCGGGTACTTCATCGGCCTGAGAGTCAGATCAAATCCTGGATCGAGAATCATGTGTAGCTCCTTTTCGAAATTTTTCTATTGGCAGGCGTCGCAGGTTTCGGGATTTTCCAGAGAGCAAGAGACGGACTGAGTGGCAGAGACCGGAACCGTTGTTTTGGCGATTTCCGTAGCGGGACGGGAACGCAGGTAGTAAGTGGTCTTGAGACCCTTCTTCCAGGCGTACATATACATGGAGGAAAGCTTTCCGATGTTGGGACTCTGGACGAAAAGGTTTAGCGATTGGCTTTGATCGATAAATGCTCCACGGTCGGCCGCCATGTCGATCAGCGAGCGCATGGGAATTTCCCACACCGTGCGATAGATGGTCCGAATTTCCTCTGGAATCTCGGAAATATTTTGGATGGAACCATCGGACATTTTTAGGCGGTTCCGCATATCCTCGTTCCACAGACCAAGCTTTTTGAGATCGAGAACCAGATAACGGTTGATCTGGAGAAAGTCGCCGGACAGCGTCTCCCGCTTGAACAAATTTGAAACCTGCGGTTCAATGCACTCGAAAGCTCCTACGATTGATGCAATCGTTGCCGTGGGTGCAATCGCGATGAGCAGCGAGTTACGCAAGCCAACGGTGCGAATTCGCCTTCGCAGTTCCTCCCATCGCGCCGCATCCGCCGGTCGAACTCCCCAAACGTCCATCTGCAGGGCGCCCTCCGCGGCGCGTGTTTCCGCGAATGCAGGATGAGCCCCGAATTCCTCGGCAAGACCGCAAGAAGCGTCCAAAGCGTGAAAGTAGATTTCTTCTTGAATACGCTTTGAGAGCTGCCGCGCTTCTGGCGCGTCGAAGGGTAGCCGCAGAGCGAAAAAAACATCCTGCAACCCCATGACGCCCAAACCTACCGGCCGCCACTTGCGATTCGAATCGCCAGCCGGGGCAATCGGATAGAAATTGATGTCAATCACACGATCGAGAAATTTCACCGCTGTACGGACGGTTCTGGCCAGTTTCTCGAAATCGAATTGCCCCGCCGAAACGTGCTTTCCGAGATTAATCGAGCCGAGATTGCACACCGCGGTCTCTTGACGCGAACTGACTTCCGTTATCTCCGTGCAGAGATTGGAGAGATGCACGACGTTGGTAGGCTTGGCCGTCTGATTCGATTTCAAGTTGCAGGCGTCCTTGAAAGTCATCCATCCATTTCCGGTCTCCGCGAGAACCTTCATCATTCGTGCGTAGAGATCCCGCGCCTTAATTTGACGAGTAAACAGACCTGCTTGCTCAGCCTTAACGTAGGCGGCTTCGAACGCTTGGCCGACGAGATCGGGAAAATGTGGAACAACTTTTGGGTCGAAGAGGGACCAGACTTCATCCGCTTCGGCCCGCTTCATGAATAGGTCCGGTATCCAATTCGCCAGATTGAGGTTGTATGTGCGCTGCGCGTTGTCTCCCGTATTCTCGCGCAGTTCCAGGAAGTCTTCGATGTCCGCGTGCCATGATTCCAAATAAACGCAGCACGCGCCCTTGCGCTTTCCACCTTGATTGACAGCAGCCACCGAAGAATCGAGAGTCTTCAGCCACGGTACGATTCCCTTGCTATGGCCGTTTGTTGCTCGAATCAATGAACCGCGCGAGCGAACGCGATGATAGGCGAGGCCAATGCCACCGGCGAATTTCGAGAGCAAAGCTACATCCTTGTATTTCTCATAGATTGCTTCGAGATTGTCAGCCGGCGAATCGAGCAAATAGCAGGAAGACATCTGTGCATGGCGCGTGCCGGAATTGAACAGCGTCGGCGAACTGGGCATGTAGTCGTGCGCGGAGATCACCCGGTAGAACTCAACCGCTTCCTGGACGGTCTGCGAAAGACCGCAAGCCACACGAAGGAAGAATTGTTGAGGCGTTTCGATGGCTTCGCGCGTTTCCGGATGGCGGAGCAAGTAGCGGTCGTAGAGGGTGCGCAAACCGAAGTATTCAAAAAGCTCGCCACGCGTGTCATCAATCGCGTCATTCAGCTTGCGCGAATTCAACGCGACGAAGGCGGCGGTGTCTTTCGAAACCAGACCGTGCTGCCTACCCGTAGCAATGGATTGAGAAAAGGAGTGAATGTCCTGAGTGGCAACTTCCTTGGCGATGAAACCATCAAGCAGACGCGCCGCGAGCTTCGAATATTCAGGCTCTTCCGCAATGAGCGACGCAGCGGTCTGAATCGACAGAAGATCGAGTTCCTTAGTGGTGGCGCCGTTGAAGAGTCCGCCGATAGTCTTGCTCGCAATGCGAATCGGGTCCACGAAACGCAGACCTTCGCAGCAACGCTCTACGGCGCGCACAATCTTGTTTACGTCGGCAGGCTCAAGTGATCCGTTGCGCTTGCGAACCTGCATCTGGGATGCATTGGATGAAAGAGGAAACGGAACTACGGGCTGAACACTTCCAACGCGAACGGCAGTTGCCATGAATGCCTTTTCCGCCAAACACAAAAGGGAAAGGAGATGAAATGGAAAAAACCGAAAGACGCCAGTTCATCGCCAACCTCCCCTCGGAGGCTCGCTCGATTTTCACGCCGGGTTTGGCGTGGTTACTGGCAGGTCTTCGGACTTGCAGGCGTGGCCGATCAACGTCGTCGGAGTTTCTACTAACCCATCTTCCCGGTTTCAGAGAAAACCAGTGGTATTTGGGTGTTCGATCCTGCTTACCGCTGCGGGGCAGTCCCGGATTCGCACCGGGTTCCCTTTACACGTTCCCCCAGGGAACGTCACCAGCAAACGAGCCACAAGATAGAGTGTCGTCCGCTCCCTGTCAACCAAAATGTTGCGATTTCGTAACAACTAAGGAATTTCGAAGGGGGAGACTCGCCCAATCGCTTTCCCAATGACCGCCTTCGCGTGGTCGCGACGCTCAGTCGACGCGGAATGAATTCGCCAATTTTCCAGATGAGGGATGCGGAATCACAATACGCGCTTGGACACCATGTTCTTGCACCCCACCCCAGAACATGGGAACAACTTGGGAACAAACATTGACGAATACCGTGCAAAACCGTGATGCACGCCATAGGAAAATGCTAGACGAACCAACTACTTAGCGTTTCTGCTCTTGCCTTGGGCGCAGGAGGCCCACCGGTTCAAATCCGGGCGACCCGACCACTTGCTCCTTTGTTTTCACTGCACTGTTCTTGAAACATTTGTGGCAGAGACCAAACTAATGGTGCACGGTCTCCCACGCCAACCCGCCACTGCGCTTCCGACTCAAGAGTCTTTGGAGATCTTCTCGCCTCAGATTTCTAAGCTGCGTGTCACCGAAAGCCGGAATTAAATGCCCGTCGAGCACATAGCGATAGTGTTTCTGGGTTGCGTATTTCAGCGTTGGCAAGATCACAGGCATCCAGTCATTCTTCACAAAATCCGAGAATGTATGCGTGGATTGTTGTCGAGCATCGCCACTGGTGAGTGCTCTTAACTTCTGAGACAGCACCAGCATTGCTTGGCGGCGTGTCGGGTGTTCGACAACCTGCCCTCCTTTCGCACGCTGGTCGCGCCTTCCCCTCGGGAAGCAAAAACGCAGATGCAGTCTCCTCCATGATCGTCCCCACTGCAGATTCAGGTCTTTACCTTATCTAGGATCCCGGACGTTCGCACCCTTACTTATAGAAGGAGGCTCAACCGATGAGGAAACCTAACTCAGACGTTACGAACAAAGCCATAGATCGAATCCTTGAACTCTCGGCCGCTGCGCAAATACAACGACGGGGGACGGTTAAGAATTCTGCGAAGTTTCACAATCTGACCGGAGCGATAGCAGCCTATGGAAAACTGCTCGGGATTCTCGCGGCACTGCAACATCTGGAAGAATTCCACGCAATAATTGGCCAACAGAACGTGCCCGGCTGCATTGCAAGGATTTAGTTGAGGAAAGGCTGATCCAACAAGTGGCGCAAGAATTGTCCCATCTGCCGGCAAGCGCTGGCAAAGGAACATCCCATAGAGACGGTGCTTGGTTCGTGTGGCAAGTACGCCTGGAAGGGCTCGGCAGCCATGTATAAGAGCTTTTTTGGTTTGCGCGACAATCCTTTCAATGTTAATCCGGACCCGCGATTCCTGTACTTCACTCCGCAGACGCAAAAAGCGCTGGCTGAGCTCACCTACGGAATTCAGAGCCGCAAGGGCCTTATTCTGCTCACCGGTGAGGTGGGCACGGGTAAGACAACGCTGATCAACTGCCTGCTCGACTGGCTTCGTCACCAGAAAATACCGACGGCGTTTATCTTTAATTCCCGCCTGAGCGTCGACCACTTGTTTGAATTCATACTCACCGATTTTGGCATCCCCATAGATAGTCAGATAAAGAGCAACATGCTCATGCAGCTAAACACATGGCTGATCGAATGTTTTCGCGCAGGCGAAAGCCCTGTGCTGATCATCGACGAAGCGCAAGGCTTGTCGTTCAAGTTGCTGGAGGAAATCCGGCTCCTGCTCAATTTGGAGACTGCCTCCGAAAAAATGCTGCAAATCGTGCTTGCGGGTCAGCCGGAGCTTGAAGACAAACTCAAGCGGCCTGAACTTCGGCAACTCCGGCAGCGAATTACGCTCCGATGCAACACTAGGCCACTCGCTCTTGCGGAGTCCCGCGCTTACATCACGGAGCGGCTGCGTATCAGCGGTGCCACGGGAGACCCGATCTTTACTTCCGACGCGATGGACGCCGTGCATTTTTATTCGCAAGGAATTCCCCGCGTGATAAACCTCCTCTGCGAACACGGGCTCACTAATGCTTTTGCCGAGCATTTCCGTCCGGTGCCGGCGCGGATGGTCGAAAAAGCCGCACGGGAGTTCTCCTTGGACGAAGGTCGGCAGTTCACGAAGAAAGAAGCAAATTCTCAGGCGCCGTCTCGCGCCACCTCGCACCTTGAATTGACGGCATTTGATGCGATCGAGGAGTCGGCACCGACCGCGAGGAACAGTAGTGTTACAACGGCTTGGCATCGTGAACTGATTTCGGCTTCACTGGCGAATTCGAATTGTGCCGCCGAGGCAAAATCGAACGAGAGCGCGCTGGGTTCGGACTCGATCGCGCGCGCTTCTGGCATCGCTACTCCGCTCAATGCGGAAACGAAGCCAAATCAGTTGACATATCTAACTAGCGATTCGCTTCATGTGATCCGTTCAAGAACTGAGGACAAATCGTCATCGGCGACAAAACGTGGCGCAATTTCCAATGCACAAAACCGCGCACCAACGATGGATACGACAAGCCGGCTTCCCCGCAGCTCTCGTCAGCCAGCGATTCACGCACTGCTTCGTTCATGGAAATCATGGAGCTCTTGGTGGGGGACTGGGTTCTGGCCTGCCTTTTCTTTAGCGGAATGGTCGCGCGCGTTCCTCGTACCTCTTCAAAAAATCAGCCAGGCATTGCGGCGTTTGAAGTGTGAGTTCAAGAGCGATTGGATTGCCATAATCAACGCCATGCGTGGCCAGAGACGAAAATCCACACCCACACGGTTCACTTGGGTCTCCGTTCCTCCAAGACGCACTCAAGTTCGACAGAACTGGCAAGCTGCTCGAAGACGTCGATAGAACGTTCTATGGAGGAAGAGTCGTATCGGTGGATTGTCAGATTACAGCCCCGGTGGCCATGGATTATTCGGCGGTATGCTCTGTTTCCGTGATTTTAAGAAGCAGTATCGCAAAGTCAGAGACAAGTCTGATTTGTTCAAGCTCATGGGAGCCGTGGGCAAGCCTCTTTTTGTGCAAGAAACATCCTTATGCCCTCAGTATGAAAAACGTGAATATAGAACTGGATACAGCGGTTGGGCAACTCAACTCACGAAAAGCCGCGTTACCGGACAAGTGCCAGCCATTAACCAGAAACGGGGTTCTCTGAAATCTCGCTCATCGATCGGCCCCGGGATGTGGGCCGCGGCGCAAGTTTGTTCTAAGATCGAATGGTGCCACCAAGATTTTCGTTCTCTGCGTTGTGGATGGGATTTTTGTTCGTCCTGGCCTGGCCGTTGCTTTGTCGCGGGCAGCTGCAACATTCCGTCGAGCAAGCCTTGCCTGGCTCTGCCGGCACGATTGTTGTAGTTGACGTCGCGTCCGGCAAAATTCTCGCCGCGAAAAATCTAGAGCTTGCAGCACAGGAACTGGTCCGCCCCGGATCCACGCTAAAGCCATTTGTTCTGTCCGTGCTCCTTCAGAAGAAACGAATCGACTCGAAAGAAAAATTGGTTTGCAGGCGCCCGCTGTGGATCGGATCCCTGCGAATGGATTGCAGCCATTCGAACCTCGTGACGCAATTGAACGCGGAGGATGCGATCGCCTATTCCTGCAATTCGTACGTGGCGGAAGTAAGTCTGCGATTGCGGCCGGGGGAACTGGCAGAGGCGTTGCGGCGAGTCGGGTTGGATTCGCCCACAGGCCTGACCAAGAATGAAGCAATGGGGCGCATCGAACGGACTCACACACAAGAAGAGATACAACTGATGGCATTAGGCTTGCGAGGAATTGAAGTGACGCCGCTCGAACTTCTGATGGCATATCGAAACCTGGCCTTGCGCAAAAATGAAAAGGGTGACGGTCCCCCAAGCGAGATCTTTCGGGGCCTGGAGCATGCAGTGGCTTATGGAACCGCGCACGCTTCAAACGTGGATGGATGGAAGGTTGCCGGAAAAACAGGGACCGCGACATCCGCGCCTGGTTCCCCCACGAACGGACTTTTTGTTGGATACGCACCGGCAGACAATCCGGAAATTGCGATCGTGGTTTACCTTGCTCGCAGCCGCGGCCTGGATGCGGCGGCGGTGGCACAGCCCGTGCTATCAGAATACTGGCAACTGAAGAAGAAGCCGTGAAGCCGTCACTGACGATCCCCATTGCGATGTTGCTTCTGCCATCGTTGTTGTGTGCGGAGGACGTGCGAGTAAGGCTCCGCACGGCGCATCCTCCGGCGTCGGTGACGATCCGGTCGACGGAAGGCACACTGCGTTGGAGAAGGTGTCTCACCTGCGAGGAACAGAGTGGCTCGAGTCTAACCATTATGGCTTCGGCTAAGAGCACCCCGCCGGAAGGGAACAATGATCCGGAATTCTTTGTCACCGGGCGATATGAATTGAATTCGGATGGTGCGCCCAGCTTTTACTCTCAGTTCCCGCTGCACGTACGCGCGAAGTCCGGAATTCTGCTGATCGTGGTGACGATGCCGCTGGAGGAATACGTTCAGCATGTCCTCATGGCGGAAAGCGGCGACTTTAGAAATCAAGAATCGATGAAAGCCATGGCGATCGCGACGCGAACCTACGCAACGCGGTTTGCCCACCAGCACAAGAACGAAGGATTCGATTTCTGCGATACGACGCACTGCCAAGTGTTTCATTGGAAAGAGGCTAACGACCGAATCCGAAACGCAGTGAAAGCCACAGAAGGAAAGACCGTTGCATATCATGGAGAGGCCGCGTCCACTTACTTTCACCAGAATTGCGGTGGAACCACAGCGGCAGCGAGCGAAGCGTGGGCGCAGGTTGCCGAACCGTATTTGACTGTTCACACCGACCCCTATTGCCTGGTCAACGGCGAATTGAAGTGGGAAACCTCACTGACGCGTGAAAAGATTAGCGAAGCGCTGCGGTTATCGGGCATCGAATCACCTGCTACGTGGAATCATTTGGAAATCCGTACGCGCGCGAAGAGCGGTCGGGCGCAACTGTTGTTTCTGACCGGCGGCTCCGGCAATTTGTCCCTCTCCGCTTCAACTCTTCGTTTTGCGGTCAACCGCGCTTTTGGCTGGAACAACATTCGAAGTGATCTGTACGACGTACGTGATTCGGGCGACAACGTTTTGTTTTCCGGGCGCGGTGCTGGACACGGCGTCGGTCTGTGCCAGGCCGGCGCAGAAGAGATGGCAAGGCAGGGGAAAAACTTCCGCGAGATTTTGAGTTTTTATTATCCAGGAACGGAAATCCAGGAATCGGCGCAGGAAAGCTGGGAAAAGCGGTCGGATGAACAGCTTGAATTGTTGAGTACTCGTCCTGATATGGATTCCGAAATTATTCCGCTTGCGAAACGCCTTTTGCGGGAGACGGAAGCGAACCTCGGGTGGAAACTTTCCTTTCAGGTGCGGCTGCAGATTTATCCAAGTCTGGACAGCTATCGAAATAATACCGGGCAGCCTGGATGGGTCGCCGCATCAACGCGGGGACGGACGATCCGTTTGCAACCGATGGCGGAGCTTCGCAAGCATGGTGTGCTCGAAGCGACGCTGCGCCATGAATTAATTCATTTGTTGGTTGAATCGCGTGCCACCGGGAATTTGCCGCCGTGGTTCCGCGAAGGATTGGTCCTGTATCTGGCGGACGCTGAGGGCGCGGGGATCGGCTCTCCAGTAATACCGGTTGGTCAAATCAATGAGATTCTCACCAAAGGTGGCACGCAAGAAAATTCGAGGCAGGCCTACCACTCCGCGCAGAAGATTGTCGCGAGCCTCGTGCTCAAGTACGGGAAACAGAAAGTACTAAGCTGGTTAAGCGCCGGTCTGCCGGTCGATATCGTCGCGAGCGTCGGCGGTGGCGGCGCCGCAGCGCCCGACCATTGAGCAGGAAAAAATCCACGCGAAGAGCGCGAGCAGATAGGAAATAACGCCGCGCCAGATCAGGCTTACAGTTTCGTGCCGCAGCGTGGACGTACGAAAATCCGGCGTCCAATTCATGATTTTTCCCGTTGCATAGACGCCCAATACAACAGCAGCGGCAATCACGGCCCAATAGACAATTTTTGTTACACAGCTTTTCCAGGATGCGAATCCCCGCGCTCCCAATCCACGAAAGCCGTTCGAGGAAGTACTGGCGAGCAATGGTAGAAAGAGGCTCGGAACCAAAATCCATTGCAATATAAATAGTCCGGCATTCACGAGCGCCTGGTAGGTTGGAAGCAGTACCACTTTGCGTATAAACAATGGCGAGTTCGAGCGCAGGTAGTTCGGGAGACTGTCCTCGTACCTGTCCAAGGATCCTGCGAGATACCATGCAAGCCCCAGTATCGCCGCGACGATAAAAATGGCCGGTAAATTCCGCGCGGTGTTTCGGAATGTTTTCGGCAGTGTGATGCTGTTGTCTTGTGTCTGCGCTGAAAAATAGCTCAAACTTCCACCATGCAGCACGAGCGTGAAGGCAAAGAGGAGCAGCGCAACAATAGAATTCAGCGCGAGGTACCAAATGTTGGACACCGGGATGAACAACCACAGCGTGAAAACGCCAAACAACGCGAGATTTGCCGCAAACTGGATGAGCCAAACCCTCCAGTTTTGGAAACATCCCTCGAACGCTTCAATCGCCACAGAAACTCTGGCCATCACTTGACCTCCATCGAGGCGGCGTCGCTGGTAGCAAAGATAGATGGCTGATACATGGGCTGGACCATCGCCGGGCTCACCTGAAATTTGCCGGGATTAACGATCTTCAGCAGATAAACATACTGGTGCTGGCCCTTAAAATATTCCTGGAAGATGGCGGCGCGGTCGTCATGGAATTCGCGCCGCGTATACCAGTATCCCCACCAGCTCGGACGTTCTTTGAGCTCATATAGATCGTCACGAGCGATGAACTCCGCGCCCGCTGGAATGGGATCTTCCATCAGCAGGTAGCGCCACTCTCCTCCGGCAACTGTCACACGAACAGCGAGAATGTCGCCGACGTGTAATTCGGAATTGAGTGGATCGGTCCTGTAAACAATCTTGGAGCCAGACGACTCCGGCGTAAGCCGGAAGTAGTCGCGGGTAATGTTGAGTGAAAGATTGTTGTTTTGCACCAGACGCTTGTCATTGGAATAAAAAGCCGCGCTGGTTGACCAATAGAGTCGTCCGGGGCCGGACTTGCGAATGCGGATTTCATTTGCGCCAGGATGGAGCTGCGAAGCAATCAGATGAAAAGTTGGCTGCACTGGATTAAGTCCGTCGGCGGCCGTGAATTGTTTTGCGGAGACCGGTGTGCCGTTGACGGATAGTTCCGCGCGAAAATTCGCGTCGAATTCGTGACTCGCCTTCAAGTACTCGGTGAGTCCGAAGACCACCATGGCGGTTTGCTTGGTGCTGTCCCAGAAATACCCACCATTGCGGTGGCTGACGAGCCAGAACGCGGCTTTCGGGAGCAAGGGGCTTTCCGGACTGACGAGACTCAGCAGCCGCACCGCGTAGGCCGTCGTTTCCGCGCCATCATCGAGCGCGAATTCCATGAAGTAATCATAAGTGGCAGGCCAGGAGGCTTCCCGATCCGTGACCACCGCGGCGGATTCGATCGATCTCGCGATTTCTTTTGCGCGGTACAGGTCGCCCGTTGCATGAAGCGCAAGCCCCAGCATGGAGAGGCCCTGCGATGTCATGGAAGAGCGTTTTGTCCACGCGGATTGAATTTCTTCGGTTGTGCTTGCGCTGTTGAGGGCGAGTGCGTACACGACGTAAGCCCGCAGATCATCGCGCATATTGGGATGATTAGCGAGCGCGCCATGCAGATATTTTTCGGCGCGCGACAGCGAAGTGGAATCCACACCGTATCCCGCGGCCTGAGCCTGTGCGAACCCGCTCACCACGTAAGCGGTCATAAAGACCTGGCTTTCATCGTCTTTCCACCAGCCCCATCCGCCGTCTTCGTGCTGAAAGTCTTTCAAGCGATCCATGCCGGCCCTGATTTTCTTCTCAAGTTCAGGCGTGTCCACGCTTTGCGGCAACTTCAAATCCTTGAGCGCTTTTGCCACCACAATGTTGGGCAGGAAGCTGGACATGGTTTGTTCCGTGCAGCCATACGGATAGCTGGTCAAGTAATCTAGCGCCGAGAAAATACTTCCCGCGTAGGACGAACTGAGGACAACGTCCACCGTAGGCGCGCTTTGGTCAAAATTAGCGGGCAGGTTAACCTGCACTTTGTCTTCCTGTTCCGGCAACGCCTGGGAACCGGATTTCGCGTCCGTTATTTTTACGCCCACCGGCGTGATGGGCAGCGTAAGCTCCATCGCATCCGACTCTTCATTTGTGAGGGCTTTGGCGGTCAGAACGGATTCGTGTTCGGATTTCGCGCGGACGCGCCAATCGAATTTCGCCTCACCCCTGCTGGGAACCGTCACCTGCCCTGAGGCGGGCGATAGAAGTTCGAGTCCGCTCGCGTCCAGGGAAACTTGCACTGTTTTCTCGCTCATCAGGTAGTTATGAACGATCGCGGAGACTGTCACCTCATCTCCCTGGCGGAAGAAACGAGGGACGACCATGCGGACCATCAGGTTCTTGCGAACGATTACGTTGTTTGTTGCGCTTCCGACCTTGGTATCGAGCGTGGCGCCTCGAACTGTCGCGCGCCAGCTCGTCAAGGAATCTGGGAATTCGATTTGCGCATCCGCATGACCGTTGGTGTCCGTGCGCACGTCCGCGAGCCAGAGCGCCGTGTCGGGAAATAGCTTGCGGACTTTGGGCTGAACCGGAGTTTCCGGTTTCAGCTGGGCCAATGCTCGGGGTGTGTTTTGCGCTCGGTATGCAAGGAACATTTCTCTCTTGCCGGCCTCGCCGCTGAAATAGAAGCCGAGCGAGGATTCCGTCGAAACCCGGTCGTAAACCGGACCATAAAAGAATTGGTGAATGTCACCACTCTGATCGGGATAGATCGAATAGATCGCTTCATCCACCACGCCAATGCTGAACTCACCGACGACTGGCTTGCCGTCGTTATCGCGGACTCGCAAGGCGTAACTTCCCTTTTGGCCAGGTTGAAACTGCTTTTGCGAAGGTTGAATATCAATCTGCAGCTGTTTCTGTACGGCCGGCACTTTCAGATTCCGGCTGGATTGATAAAATTTGTTGTCCTTCCAAAACGCAACCGCCACGAAAACGTTTGGCTGATTCTCGCCTTGAATCGGAACGTCAATGGAGGCCGACGGCGAGGTTGCGTGAATCACGCGTTTGGACTGAACCGTTCGCCCTTCCGTTGTGACAAGCAAATAGGCCTCCGGCATTCCGGTCAACACTGCCACATGCGCCGTTTCGCCGACTTTGTATGACTTTTTATCGGCCAGCATGCGGATTTCGCGGCCTTCGCTGTAGCTCCAGCCCTGATCCGAATTCGGAATCCATATCCAGGTGGACCCGGTCACATCCCGGGCTTCGGGAGTGCGAGCGGTGACGCGAAGGGAAAGTCCCCCCGTTTCCTGCGTTGGAATCTGTACGGAAGCCGCGCCGGTCGCGTCCGTCTCCACGTTTTGCGATACAAGCACTGCCTCCTGTTGCGAACGTGACCAGTTGCTATTGCGAACCAGCTCAACGCGAGCGGACGTGCGGACTGGTTTTCCATCGTAGTCCTTTGCATACACCGTCGCACGGATGGTTTCGCCCTTCTGAAAGAAGTAGGTTTCCGTGGAAACGCCGACAAGAAAACTGCCGTACGTTGCAATCACGGCGTTCCGCCCGGAAATCTCGCGATTGCCTTCGTCGGTTACGCGTGCTTCGATGCGATAGCGCACGTCAAAACGCCGGTCGTTGATTGTCGTGGGTACTTGAATCTTCAGACGGCCGTTCGCGTCCAGTTTCCCGCTCTGTTCGAGGGTCTGTTCGCCGCCGTAATCGTAATCTTGTTCATCTCCTTCGCCTTGGGCGTCACCGCTGCCCATCTCGTCTTCGTCGCGCTCAAAAAGGGGAGACCAGTAGATCGACGTGTGAACCACGTATTTGACATTCGCATTTGCCACGGGTTCGCCAAAGAAATAACGCGCTTCGATGGTTGCCTCGATGGAGTTTCCCTGCAAGATTCTGTTTTTCGCCGGAAGCACTTTTACTTCGTATTCGGGTTTTTTGTACTCTTCCACATGGAAACCCCCGCTGATTTGAAAGCGCTGGCCGCCTGCGTTGCTCACGCTGATGGCGTAATAGCCGAGCGCAGCATCCATGGGAAGGGTAAAGTCGGCGTGAATTGAGCCAAATTGGGATACCGCGAGCGTGGTTTGCAGCACGGGCTTGCTGTTCGGGTCTTCGATCAGCACTTGCACGTTGCTTCCGGCGGGAATTTTGAACTGCTCCCCCTCGCGGGTGCGCAGGATCGCCTTGAAATGTGCCGTGTGGCCGGGACGGTACACGGGACGATCGGTATAGATATAGCCAGTCCAATCACTTTCCGGATCGCTGCTCAAATTGTAGGAGTAAGGAGTTACAACCGCGACGTCATCACCATGCGCGGCAAGAACCCGCACGTCGGTGTACCTGCCTTGCGGAATTGAAGTTTGGACGAGGCCTGATGCGTCCGTTTTAAACTGAGTATTTTTCTTCTGCTCTGTCCACAATTGCACGACGGCGTCGGACACGGGCGCGCCTGTCCGGCGATCGGCGGCGAAAACAAGTACTTGCCCCGGAGAAACTTTCGTCACCGCGCCAAGTTCCGTGACCAAAACGACGGTGTAAGCGCGCAGGGCGCCGTCCGTTGCTTCCACAACGTAAACGCCTTTTGCGAGCGAAGGTACGGGGATCTGATTGGTCTCGGAATAGAAGTGGTGCGGCATTTGCTGACGCCAGCGGGCCACCAGCTGCGAACTATTCAGCACCGGGACCTGCGCAAAAACATCGGCGACCGCCGCGTTGCTTTTGTGAGTGTCCGCCTGCGACTCACGGATATGAGCGCGCGAACGCCTCGAGAACTGCATCCGGAAAAAGTCACGAAGGGCGACCCAGAGGTCGTGTTTCCAATCGTGAAAACGCTCCAGAAAAGTGCGCTTGTCGATATTTTCGTGGGGCGAAACGTGCCCGAATTCGTGAACATTGTCCAGTCGGTCGAAAAACGCGACGGGATCCTTGACCTTATAAACTCGGAACTCCAGGGCCTCCACGTTGGTCGAGTAAACCCGAATGCCGACTTTTTCATCGGGAAGAAACGTCTTGTTCGTGGAGACCGAGAAATAAGCGTTTGGCGTCTGCGCTTCTCCCGAAACGGCAAAGAGCGAGACTGCTGCGAAAAACAGGCGGGCCATGAATTTCGAACGCACTAGTTGGTCTCCCTGAGGATGTTCCATCTATAGACACCGAGAAAATTGCCGTTGCCCGCCACGGGCCGCCAACGAGGCGACGGGTGCTGCAGGAGTTCTTCCATAGTCAGTCTCCGCATCTCTCCTGGGCGGCCGTTGATCGGACCCGTGTGATAGACCACGACGCTTGAGGAACCCTGAACGCTGCCATCGCCGTTCCATTGGCTGGGACCGATGAAAATCATGGAGTGGAACGGCGAGTTCTGATCAAGTTGACGGTAAAAAAGGATGTCGCCGGGCAGCGCCGCCCGAATGTCTTTCGAAACGAAATGGGTGTTCCACTGTCGCAACGAATTGGCATCGGCGAATTCTGAAAATGTGCCGTCGGAAAGATCTCTCTGTCGAAATGCGCCCGGCCGAACCCGGAAAAGAGATGCGCGCAGCGGTGTCGAGGGATAGTGGTACTTTTGAACGGAAGCCAACGACGCCGGTGGCGCCACTCGGTTTTCGCGGAGCCACGCCGCTGTATGCTCGTGCAACGCGTTTCGGTACGAATACCGGATCAGCGCGGCGCAATCGTTTATTTCCGCGGGGACTTCGCTCGGTGGACGGAGCGCCTGATACTCCGCGAAAAGTGTGAACCAACCGCGAAATGCATGGCGATCCTGGGCTGAGTCCAGGCGGAGGAAGTCTGGAGTGCCATCGTTGAAAGAATCGCGTGCCAGCGCACTAGGGATTTGCCGCGGCATCGGAGATCCAGCGCGCGAGATCTGTTGGAATTCCGGCGCGCCTGCGACGGCCGGAAAAGCCAGCAGCAAACTTCCAATTAACATTGTGATCTGACACGCCAAAGCGAATCCTCACACCTGCTAACAATTTCCACAGCGTCCAACAGTGCGTCGCCCGTGGCCGGCGCTGAATCGCCCGAGAACGTTTGTTGCAACTGAAGAACCACGAGTGAAGTCGCCAGCTAGTTGTGAATGTCCGCAAAAAGTATAGTTCGATCGGTTTCATTGACAGCGCGCCAGATAGACGTCTGTTTCTCGCAAGACACACGTATAAAACATGACACACACATTTTTCTTTCTGGTTGTCCGTCGGCCAAAGTGCGAAAGAGCAGGTCCGATTTCGTATTTATAAGTTGCGGCACGACGAGCCAATCGACTGCGTCCACTACGAGCCTCGGCGTGCGTCTGGCTTCGGCAGTCTCGGGTTCTGCAGCCATTTTGTCGGTTCGATAAATCAACGTCGTAAAGATTCATCGCCCTTAGTTGGATTCGAAGCGCGGTCCGGTCGTAGACCAGCATATGATCCAGAAACGGGGTTATGGGAAGTCGTCAGATGCGCGCAAGCGTGTACACAAAACTTGGGTTCAACTTGGGTCCAACCACTGACAAACCAGGTCCAAAACCCTGCACTGTGACGCAGAACAAAGCTCGACGGGTCAATAAGATAGCGTTTCTTTCGCTATCTTGGGCGCAGGAGGTCTCGAGTTCAAATCTCGGTGCCCCGACCACTCAATTCTTTATTTTCGATTCTCCAGCGACTCATACTTCCGGTCCGGGAACTGACCTTGCGGTCAACTTCGGCCCCGATCGTCGTCTCTCGACGCGATTCGCCGCGCGATGTAGTCGCACTGGGATCGCATGCAAGTTAATTTCCCGTGGCCGCCGGCGCCAACGCGGCGACACCAATTCCCTTTTCTCCGAACAGTAATCCTGCGTTGAGCGTCCCAGCCGGCCTTCGCGCGCGTTCCGCGCTAAGCCAGCGCGGCCTCGCTGCATTGCGTTCGAGGTCTCGTTGCCGCCAGACGCTCATCCCGCGCCTTGTCCCGCTGATGCTCTTGCAGTTGTTCGCGCAACCGCGTCCGCGCCTTGTGTAACTGCGACTTTGAGTCTCCAACCGATCGCCCCAGCATCCCGGCAATCTCGTTGTGCTCGTAACCTTGTATGTCGTGCAAGACAAATATTTTGCGGTAACCCGCGGGCAATTGCCGAATACAACGTGCGAGATTGATTCGGTCGATCGACCCCTCCAGCAGCAAGTCAGACACTCCAATGTCAATGCTGAGTGTCACGGTTTCATCGTCGGGGTCGGGAGTCGATTCGATGGAGACAATTGGCGGTGTTTTTCTCCGCAGCTTCATCAGCACGAGGTTCACCACCAGCCGGTGCAGCCAGGTGGAGAAAGCCGATTCGCCGCGAAACGTGTGGATTTTGCGGAGCAACAGCAAGAATGCTTCTTGCGTCAGATCTTCCGCTTCCGCCGTGTTTCCCACCATGCGCAGGCATACCGCATAAACGCGCCGGCTGTGCAGCTCGTAAAGGTATTCAAACATCGATCGATCGCCGGCGCAGGCTCGCCGAACGGCCTCGGCTTCGCTCGGCTTTTCTCGGCCGAGAGGAGAGACTGCCGGCGCAGCCTTCTTCGCGATGCATTCCCTGGTGGAACACGCATCCCGATTCAGGCTACGCCGCTTCTCTAGATTCGGTCTTGCCAGCGATCCAACCACTGTCCTTCTGTACCCGGCATTTGCAGTGGCTTGCATGTTTTTATCCTTAGCGGCTCGTTGGATGTACTTCGATGGTTGTAATGTTCTCGCTCGCCTGTGTTGCCGGCGCGGCCGGTGTCATCGTCTTTTGACGTGCTTCCTTGCGCCCAGCGTGGCTTTGCGCGGGCGTCCAGTAGGTGAAGGTCTCTCGTAGCCCCGGCGCTTCAAATGTCTGGACGGCGTGCACATCTCCAATGTCCACCAGGTTCAACTGCGCGTGTCCGGAAACCACTTTCGCTTCGGCTGAAGTGGCGCGGACAATGACGCTCGCTTTTTGTCCCTGAATGTAAAGCACGTACGGCGAGCTGTTCGATTCCAGCGTGAACGTGTAATCGCCGGCTGGAAGTGTCGAGTCGCCCCAGTGAGTCTCAAACGGCAGCGTGAATTTTCCCGCGTAGGAATTCTGTGCGTTTGCGCCCGTTGCCAATGCGCCCAGCGCGAGCACAGATACGCCTAGCTTCGTAATCAGTTTAAAATGTCGACCAATTTTCATTTCAAATCTCCATGTTCGATTCAGTCTCGGATTGCCGGACATTTCCGTGTCTTCAACGTGTAAGACCACGCCTGTTCTCGGATAATTCCCCGATCGGGCGCTGTTTAGGCCGTGGGAATAAAATTGTTGGTATTCCGGTTGCTAAGTTATGACCGTTGTTTCCGCTCCGCCGAAGTGGCGAAAATACCCGTCGTAGCGGCCATTCCGGAGATTTGCGTTACTCCGCCGCACTCACGCATTCGCAGCCGCGAATCGCTGCGGTCGGAGCGTTGGCTCTTCCTTCATCAGACTGATCAAAACTTGGCGAAGGCGGTCGCGCGCTCGCGAAAGGTTCGACATCACCGTGCCCACAGGCATGCCGGTCGCCTCGGCAATCTCTTTGTACGACATGCCCTCGAGTTCGCGCAGAATCAGAACTTCACGGACATTTGCCGGCAGCATCTCCAGCGCTTTTCGCACCAGCGTGTTGCTGTCGTTTTGCAGCACAACCTCTTCGGGATTGGGCGAATTCGATTCGGGTGAGAGGAAATTCTCGTCAAATTCGGCCGCGTCTTGCATTGGCCGGTTTGTATGCAACCAAGTGTAACAAGTATTCCTCACAATTTTCATGAGCCACGCCCGTCCATCGCCTCCGCGAAAACCGGAAAAAAAGCGGAAAGCCCGTAAGCATGCTTCCTGCGCCACGTCCTGCGCATCCTGCTCATTGCGCATGAGCCAGCGCGCCAGATTGTAGGCCGCATCGAGATGCGGCAACACTACCCGCTCAAATTTCGGAAGCTGGTCGCGATCGCACATTCGAACCTCCCTGCGTCGGAAAGCGTCGTGGCGCTTGGCTTGATGGCGCCACTATCCGTTCGCGTGGAAATCGATTCAATGGACCGGCAGTTCCTTCCACTATGAATGCGGGTCCCCCGGTAAACCCTCCCGCTTAAAAGACTTACGGTAAGTTCTCCTCATCTCGAATCTATCGCGGCTCTGCCTGGTGATACACTCACTCTCACTCGGCGGTCTGGCTGCTCTATGCAAGAAGAACTTCACCTTCGCGGGCGACTCCATTTTGGGGTTTTCGAGCTGGATCTTCGTGCCGGGGAATTGCGCAAGCACGGCTTGCGCATTCGCTTGCAAGAACAGCCCTTCCAGGTCCTGGTTATGCTTCTCGCGCATCCCGGCGAGCTTGTCACTCGCGAGGAGCTTCAGAAGAAACTTTGGCCGGCGGACACCTTCGTCGATTTCGACCACGGACTCAACAAAGCAATCAGCAAAATTCGCGAGGCCCTGAGCGACTCCGCCGAGAGTCCGCGTTTTGTGGAAACCATTGCGCGCCGCGGATACCGGTTCCTCGCGGAAGTCAAAGTGGAAGATTCCACCACGGGCAGCGGTTCCAATCTCAACCCGCCGCTTCCTCCCACGCCAGAAGGCGGTGCCGGAGTTCGTCATCCCGGAGCCCACCCGATCTACAAAATTTTAAAGCCGTCACTCCGATGGAAGTTGTCGGCGTTCGTGCTTTTACTCCTGCTCTCTTCTCTTGCGGTATGGAAGCTTCATACCTGGAAGGGCCCTTCGCCCGCCATTCACTCCCTTGCCGTTCTTCCCCTCGAAAGCCTATCGAACGATGCGTCTCAGGATTACTTCGCCGATGGAATGACGGACGAGCTGATTTCGAATCTCGGCCAGATCAGCGCTCTGCGCGTTATCTCGCGTACTTCCGTGATGACATACAAACGCGCGCGTAAGCCCCTGCCGCAGATTGCTCGCGAACTCCATGTGGACGCCGTCGTCGAAGGCACAGTGCTCCGTTCCGGCGACGAGGTCCGCATCACCGCGCAATTGATCGAAGCCTCCACGGACCGGCACTTATGGTCCCAGAGCTATCAGGGTGAATTGCGCGATACCCTCGCGCTCCAGAACCAGGTGGCCAGAGCCATCGCCGATCAGATTCGCATCAACCTGAATCCGCAAGAACGCGCCGCCTTGCAAAACGTCAAAGTCGTTGATCCGCAAGCCTACCAGTCTTATCTGAAAGGCCGCTTTTTTTGGAACAAAAGAACGGCGGATAGTTTGAATGTCGCTCTTGCTTATTTCAATCAGGCGATCGACGAGGATCCCAATTATGCCCAGGCTTATTCCGGCTTGGCCGACACCTATTCTCTGTTGGGAGACTGGCAGTACGCGGTGATGACTCCTTCTGAAGCCCTCCCCAAAGCGAAGGCCGCCGCCAGCAAAGCTCTAGAATTGGATCCCAACCTCGGTGAAGCCCACAACTCGCTTGCCTTTTGCCTGGATGGTTTCGACTGGGATTTTGAATCGGCTGGGAAAGAATTCCGGCGCGCCATCGAACTGAACCCCGGCTACGCCACCGCTCACCATTGGTATGCCTGGCATTTGAGCCTATTGGGCCAGTATGACGAAGCGCTCGCGGAAATGAGAAAAGCGCAAAGCGTCGATCCGCTCTCCCTCATCATTAATTCCGATCTAGCCGAGCTTCTCGTCCTTGCCCATTCCTACGACGAATCGATCCGGCAAAGCCGCAAGACGATCGAAATGGACCCCAATTTCGCTCTCGCGCATAACCAACTCGCCCAAGCGTATCTTGAGAAGCACATGAACGACGAAGCCGTCGCGGAACTGCAAAAAGCGGCGCTGCTTTCCGGCGGAAGCCCGACGGTCACCGCGAATCTCGCTCGTGCTTACGTCGCCTCCGGCAAGCGAAGTGAAGCGATAAAGCTATTGAATGAACTGAAAAAGCGATCGAATGCCACGTACTCGCATGGTTCCGAGATTGCCGTAATCTATGCGGCTCTCGGTGACAACGAACAAGCCATGAAATGGCTCGAAAAAGGATTCAAAGAGCGATTTAATCCCGGCGTCCTGCTTCGGCCAGGCTTCGATCCGCTCCGCTCCGATCCCAGATTCGAGGAGCTTGCGCGCCGAATTGGCCTCAATCACTAGCCTTCATGGATTGGACCATTCTGAAGCCTCTATCTCTTGCTAATCAGTGATGAGCCGCTGCAACGGTTGAAGCTCGGCAGCCGGCATGTCGGAGACCGCACAGAACTCCATTTTCGCTTTTCGCCAGGCGATCCATTCATATCCCTGCCGGGACCCCGCATGCGGAGCGTCGTCTCGTTCCCGCGTCGGCCATGCGAATACATTTATTCGATGTCCGTTGTGTTCGTACACAACCGCCGCGACCGTGCGGCCTTCCACCATGTCCAGGCGTCCGCCTTGCAACTCGAATCCTTCTTTCGAGTAATTGTGCACGGGCGGCGCAAAAGAGACTTTGGCACTGAACCATCCATTCACGGCCTGTACATCGGCCGAGCGGATGCCCGTCAGGTGCCCTGGCTCCAACGAGTGTACGTGCGCCTCCACAATTTCCTCGGCAACTTCTGCTTGATAGTCGTCGGTGCGAAGGAATGGATTCAATTGCCATCCCGCTACGGCGAGCAGCACCAGTGCGGCCGCCGCCGCCAGCCACTGCCAAACGAGCGGCTTGGCCATCACCGTCTTGGGCGCCTCCGGCCGGAGTTCGGCGTAAATCTTTCGTCTGAGCGAAGCCGGTGCAACTTCATAAAGTCGCGCGACCTGCAATCGTCCTCGTAACAAGTCCAGGTCCACAAGTTCCACCGGGCAGTCCACGCAATGTTGCAGGTGGCGCTCGAATTCGGCGGCGCTCGCGCCCGTCAGCTCACCATCGAAATATCCTTGCAGGAGGGAGTCGGCAAATTCACACCGCATGGAGGGCCTCCTCGTTCGTTGGGTTTGCCAGCGTCGAATGTAACTGGCGGCGGGCACGCGACAGCGAGGACATCACCGTGCCGATCGGCATGGACGTAATCGCAGCGATCTCTTTGTACGAACATCCTTCGAGTTCCCGCAGCACAAGCACTTCGCGGAATCGCGGCGGCAAGTTTTCCAGCGCACGGACGAGCCGCTCTCGGTCTTCCCCGGCCACCGCGATGGATTCCGGCGTCGCGGCGGCTTGCGGGTGCAGTTCTTCTTCGAATTCGACCATCAGTTCCCTCGGACGATTTTTTTCGAGCCACGAGTAACACGTATTGCGCACGATCTGTAACAGCCAGGCGCGCGCATCGCCCCCGTGAAAACCACGGAAGAAACGACACGCCCGTAAGAAGGCTTCCTGAGCGACATCTTCGGCATCGACGCGGTTGCGCATTATCCAGCGCGCCAGGTTAAAAGCATTGTCTTTATGCGGCAGCACCAGCTGTTCGAACCGCTGCCAGTCCTCGGCATCCAGGTCGTTCAAAGGCTTCCCTCGATCGGTGAAGCTTCCTATGAGAGAACCGGATGTCGGGCCATTTTATTCTCGCCTTTGGCTGAGTTATGTAAGAAGGACACACGGGCAGCCCCCCACCCGACGAACCTGGAATAAGACTGGCACTGCCTCGGTCTGAATAAACGCAAGCACGTTCAATGAATGGCGGTGCGGACGACCCCCACCCCGCGCCGCCAGCCCCAACGCCAGGTGGGGATGTTAGAAAACGGTAAGAACCTTTGTAGCAAAGAAAGTTCGGGAGGCTCGGGCAGACGCAAAAGGTACACCGACACGACGCAATGGCGTGTGTAACACCGCGAACTTGCGCTGCTTGCAACGGATTCAGGCTCTGTCATCGGTTGATGCTTCGTTCGCACGAGCGAGATCCAACCAATCGCAGAAGCAAATTTGAACTTGAAGCACACAAAAAAAGGAGAAGAGGCATGAGGAGAAGTGTAACGATCGCCGCCATCGCGGCGGCAATGGTGCTGGGAACCCTGGGTTTCGGCGCCCTGCAGAAGAGTCAAATAGCCAGCGCGCAGGAGAAGTCATCGACGGTGGAAGTGAAGATCGACAACTTCAGCTTCGGCCCCGTCGCACTTACCGTGCCGGTTGGGGCCACGGTGACATGGGTCAACCGGGACGATATGCCTCACAACGTCGTCAGCACGGATGATGCAAAGACCTTCAAATCCAAAGTGCTCGACACCAACGAAAAATTCTCCTTCACCTTCAGCAAGCCGGGAAGTTATCCCTACTTTTGTTCAATTCATCCGAAGATGACCGCCAAAGTCATCGTGCAGTGACTGAGGAGCCACTATGCACCCGTTTGACATCAAAACCGTGCTTTTCGCGAAACACGCGCAACACGTTGTCCTGATTCACTTCCCCATCGCGTTGTTCATTATCGGCGTTTTCTTCGATTTTCTCGCGCAATGGAAGAAAGATCGCGTCCTGGCTGCGGCCGCGTACTACAACATGCTTGTCGCGGCGATCGCAACCCTTCCCGTCGTTGTCACCGGGCTTGTCGCGTGGCAGTGGGAACTCGAGGGGCAAAAACTGAAAGGCATCCTCTTGATGCATCTCGTGCTCGGATGCGTGTCGAGCGCCCTGATCTGTTTGGTATGGTTCATCCACCGGTCGGCCCGGCGCAAACACGATGCCATCCTCCCCGGATATCGCTTGCCGCTCGAGGCGGTCGCCGTCTTCGTCGTCGGACTGACGGGACATCTCGGCGGCTTTCTCAGTGGTGTGAACGGACCGGGATAGAACAATCCTCAAAACCGCAAGGTTCGCATCGGCTCTTAAACCGCGATGCGAACCTCCAAAAGGCATTGCCGTTCGGGCTGGTGATTCGCCGAAGCCAGCCCGCAATGCACGCGGACAAATACTTATCTTTTTTATGTAATGGTATGCCGTTCACGGCTTGAAACTTTGTGAGTTGCTGGCTCACAGCCCTAAATAGTCGCTCATTGGCAGCACGGTTCGACGCACTGAGCGCTTCCCTTGCGATTTGCAGAATGAACTCGGCCCACTACGCCTTGCGGAATTCGTTCATGGTCCCAAGCGGAGTAAGCTGGCAGTCTGCGTGGAGACGATCTGTTGAGAGTAACATTCTTCGAAACGGCGGCAACACCCGCCGCCAATTTAGTCCTCGCCCTCGAAATCGCCATGGGCGTTGGGCTGGTGGTCGGCGCTTGGCTTGCCCGCAAGGGCCGTTTCCGGCAACACGCATGGTGTCAATCCACAATCGTCCTTCTGAACCTCGCCGTCGTCGCGGTCATGATGGTTCCTTCCTTTCGCGACCGGGTGCTGCCCCGAATCCCGGCCAAGCTCGGGAAGGCTTATTACGCCCTTGCCACCACGCATGCCGTGCTCGGAACCGTCACCGAGCTCGCGGGCTTGTACATCTTGCTGTCTGCGGGCACCAGCATTTTGCCGGTGAAATTTCGCATCACCAAATACAAGGCCTGGATGCGAACTGTTTTGGTGCTTTGGTGGGTGGTGCTTCTATTCGGTTTTGCAACCTACGCCCGCTGGTATGTTCCCAATCTATTTCGGAAATAACCGCCGATTGCCTGCAAATAGGCACCTTCCTCTCCCGCGCTTTTCCTCGGAATAAACCTTCGGATTCTTGGTCTACATAACTGGAGTGCGGAAACTGGAAGGAACGCCAGGTTCGGTTTCTCCGAGGGAGGAAGCGATGGCTGAGTATCAAATGGCTTTAGTCGATCGGCAAAAAATCGCCAGAGACACCATGGCGTTCTGGTTCGACACCGAGGGCGTCCGCTATGATTTCCGGGCTGGACAGCACGCCGATTTTGCCTTCACGCACCCGTCCGCGGAAAGCGAAAGCGATCCTTCCCGGACCTTTTCGCTCGCAAGCTCTCCTCGCGACAAACAACCGGTCATGATCGCCATGCGGATGCGTAAGACGGCGTTTAAGGCCGCGTTGAAAAACGCTCCGATTGGCACGCAGTTCACCGTAAGCCGTCCCCGTGGATCGTTCACGCTTCATAAAGATATTACGCGCACCGCCGTCTTTATCGCGGGCGGCATCGGCATCGCCCCCATTCGCAGCATCCTTCAGCAGGCCACCATCGATCGTCTGCCGCATCGATCGTATTTGTTTTATTCAAACCGGGAAGTGGACGACGCCGCCTTCCTCGAGGAATTGGAGGGTCTGACCACGCAGAATCCCAACCTCACCGTCATCCCGACACTAACCGGTAACAGAACCGTTGCCTGGCCGTACGAGAAAGGCCACATCAATCGCGACATGCTCAAGCGCTATCTCCTCTGGCTCAACGGCCCCATTTACTACATCGCGGGCCCGTCGGGCATGGTCACCGCCACCACCGATATGCTCAATTCCTCGGGCGTGAGCGACGACGATATCCGCACGGAAGAATTTGGCGACTACAAACTTTTTGAAGATCCTTCGCGCAGCGATTCAAGTACGGCCGCCAAGCCATCGAATTTAGTCATTTGACTTCTGTCGTTGCCGGCGCTTGAAAGAATGTTGTCTGATTGCAATGCCGCTGCCGGCCTGCGCACGACTTCAATTCCAGGCGCACGCAAATTGATTGACCTTCGGATTTTATTTGCGCCAATCTCTCTCCTCTAAAACATATTTTCTAACTCCACGTAAGAGCCGGTTTGCGGCGAATTCTGACTCGTCCGAAAATGTATCTTCACGTACGGTGGACGCGTTTTGACGTGCAACAGTTTGGCGCGATTTTGAAGCAGGCTTCTCTGCGCCCACTGCGAGAAATCGAAAGTAAACTTCCTTTCGATGGAAAAAACGGTTTGTGCGTCTTTTTCTTTTAGCGAAACGTCGTTCCCGGCTGGTCGCAAGCGGCACTCCAACAAGCTTCCTTGCTACAAGGCCCTTCGCTCGATCGGAGGCAGCTCTTCGAGGCGGGCTTCGGCTTGCCGCATCTCACGAAAAAGATGGAGGTTTGTCGACATCACAACGCCGGGGCTCAAGTGAACTTTAGGCGGGAATGCGGTCTTGTTGGTCAGGTGCTCGGCGGCAAGCCGCACTGCGATTTGTCCCTGCCGGTGCGGTTGCTGGTAGATCGACGCGGTGATGGTTCCCTTCTGCAAGTACGGAGACATTTCGGCAAAAAGGTCGGTTGTGATCAATTTCACTTTGCCCTCGAGGCCACGCTCGCCGAGCGCGCGGCACACCGGCAAACAGTTCACGGTATTCACATAAATTCCCGCCAGCGACGGAACTTTGCGCAGCAATTCGGAAGTCTTCTGAAAACTTTCTTCTTCGTCTTCGTGTCCTTCGATCACCCGCAGAATTTTTCCGCCCGCACAGTGCTTCGGAAACGTATCGGCAAAACCGTCCGCCTTCTTCCGATGATCTTCCGCGCTCAACATGCCGGCGATGATTGCAACCTTCGCATCCGGCGGCACAAACTTTCCCATCAGCTCGCCCGCAAGCGAACCGTTCGTCCACGGCTCGACGCACACTATGGACGAGCGCGTGCTCTCCGGCGCATCCGTGGAAACGCACACGACGCGAACTCCTTTCGCTTCGGCGTCATCGATTAAAGGCTGCAAGTCTTTCGGGTTTCCGGCGGTCAAAATGATTCCGTCCACCCCGGCCTCCACAAGTTCTTTGAACGCCTCCGTATCCCCCTGGCCCAGCGCTTGCACCGGACGATTGACGAATTGCAAGCCTAGATTGCTGGCGCGCCGCTCTTCTTCGAGAATTCCGCTCCACAGTCGGTCGTAAAAAAAATGAATTTCGCGCGGGACGCACACTCCGATCTTCAAATTGCTCTTCGACGCGGAAAGCGCTCGCGCCGCAAGATTCGGCGTGTAACCGACCTGCCTCGCTACCTGCAGAATGCGCTGACGCGTTTCTTCGTTGATCCCCGGCCGCCCATGCAGCGCTCGGTCCACCGTGCCGATGGAAACTTTCGCGAGCTCTGCAATCAAATGAATGCCGCGCCGTTCCTTGGCCATCGCTGTAGTCCTCGAAAGATTTGCGTCAAAGGCAGTGCGCGGAAGCGCACGTTTCTTTCGCCCGAAGAAGATACCTTTGCGGACCGATTTTGTCGCGCTCCTTGCCGACTCGCGTCCGCCGTTTTGTCCATCGCCAAGGCTAGAATTTGCGTGGCGGTCGGTGAGATCGTGCCCATGCGCTTTGCCAGCGCATCGAGCAAGCTCAAAACTCCCTCTTGACACCGGGGCGGGTACGCAAAATATAGTTCGCGCTTCGAATGTCACTTGCCGGAGGCCCGTCATCCATCTCTTTTTGGGAATTGACGTAGGAACCAGTGGAACCCGTGCGCTCCTAATGGATGAAGCGGGCCGCGTCGTCGCTTCCGGCACGGAAGCGCATCAGCCGTTCGCATCGCCGGAAAATGGCTGGGCCGAACAGGATCCGCTCGATTGGTGGCGCGCTTGCGGCCTCGCCGTCAAAAAAGCCCTTCACCAGCTAAGCGCGAGGCCCGGTGACATTGCCTGTATTGGCTTTTCCGGCCAAATGCACGGCGCCGTGATGCTGGACGAATCGGGAAATGCAATTCGACCCGCGATCATCTGGTGCGATCAACGCACGGAAAAACAATCAAAATATCTTGAGCAAACTTTCGGCCTCGCGCGGATCATTCAATTCACCTGCAATCCGCCTTTAACCAATTTCACGCTCACCAAACTTTTGTGGGTCCGCGACAATGAGCCGCAAAACTGGGCGCGCGTTCGCCACGTCATGCTTCCGAAAGATTACATCCGGTATCGTCTGACCGGCGGCCGCGCCATCGACATGGCCGACGCGTCCGGCACGCTGATGCTCGATGTGGCAAATCGCCGCTGGTCCGCGGAGATTCTGAACGCCACAAACATCCCAATCGATTGGCTTCCGTCGCTTTACGAATCGCCGGACGTTTGCGGAAAGCTTTCGAAGCAAGGCGCCGACGCGACTGGTCTGAAAATCGGAACGCCGGTCGTTGCCGGCGCCGGCGATCAAGCCGCGGGCGCCGTCGGCATGGGAATCGTTCGCGCCGGAGTCGTCAGTGCAACAATCGGCACGTCCGGCGTGGTTTTCGCCGCGACTGACCGGCCTGCGCTCGATCCCGAGGGCCGCCTTCACACGTTTTGTCACGCGATTCCCGGCCGCTGGCACGTGATGGGTGTTACGCAAGCCGCGGGTCTTTCGCTTCGCTGGTTCCGCGACCAATTCGGCGCCGGAAAAGACGATGGCCGCGATCCGTACGAGCGCCTTTCCGATGAAGCCGCCAAAATTCCGCCCGGTTCAGAAGGACTCTTCTGGGCTCCCTATCTGATGGGTGAGCGAACGCCGCATCTTGACCCCAACGTCCGAGGCGCGCTCATCGGCCTTTCGCCGTCGCACACTCGAGCGCACATCGTTCGCGCGATTCAAGAAGGCGTCGCGTTCAGCCTGAAAGACACTTTTTCAATTTTCAAAGAGTTGCAGGTGCCCGTGACGAAAATCCGTTTGGGCGGCGGCGGCGCCCGTTCGAGCGTGTGGCGGCAAATCCAGGCCGATGTTTACGCTCACGAAGTGGAACTCGTCGAAGCGGAAGAGGGCGCAGCCTACGGCGCCGCGATTCTTGCCGGCGTCGGCGCCCGGCACTGGAGTTCCGTCGACGAAGCTTGCGATGCCGTTGTGCGCGTGGCAAACCGGGTTGCGCCGCAAGCCGAGGCGTCAAATGCAATGCAGCAGAATTATTCAGTCTATCGCCGGATCTATCCCGCCCTTCGCAGCATCAACACCAGCTTTGCAATAAAATAACAGGCGGAGTTCAGGCCGTTTTCCTGGGACGATAAACCACGCAATAGATCAAACCGGCCAGCGCAAGCAGCGCGCCCCACCAGATCGGCGCGTGCGCCGTATACAACACCACCTGGTGCACGGGCGGATGCTGCAATTCATACAACCCCGCGCCCAAAATCAGAACGCCATTTATCAGCAGCGACACTCCGATAAAGAACCAGATCGAAATCATTTTCGCACCCTCCCCTTACCGGAAGTAAATATTCAACGCGAAGAAAATCACAACTACCACGCCCGCCCAAAAGAGCGGCTTCTGATAAATCGAGACGTTCCCAACCGACGGCACTTTCGTCAACCCATACACGAGCCCGCCCAGTTCGCTTTCCGGCTTTGCTTTCGTGGCCATGCTGACCACCACCGTCACGGCCACGCACACGATAAACGACCACAGCGCCTGGTACATATCTTGCGCCAGAGCCTTTGCATCCTGCGACAACGCAACGTAGCGCAGCGCCGACGGATCGATTTTCACCCACGCCCACATTCCAATCGAAGAAAGCGTCCCGCACAGCAATCCAAAAAATCCGCCGAGTCCCGTCGCGCGTTTCCAAAGCATTCCCAAAACGACGGTGCCGAACAGCGGCGCAATAAAAAAGCTGAACAGCGCTTGCACGTAGTCCATAATGCTCGCGAATTGCATCACCAGATACGCCGTGCCGATGCTGATCAACACGCCGATCACCGTCGTCCACCGGCCCATGTTGACGTAGTGGCCGTCGCTGCCCTTGCTGTTAATCAGCGGCCGATAAATGTCGTAGGTCCACACCGTCGTGAACGCAGTGACGTTTCCCGCCATGCCCGACATGAATCCCGCGATCAACGCCGTGATCCCCAGCCCCAGCAATCCGGGCCCGCAATACCGCGCAAGCATCAGCGGCAGCACGTCGTTGTAGCTGTGCATTCCCGGCGTCACCATCGACTCCGGCACGAGTTTTTCCGGCAGCAAACCCAAGCCGAGCAAACCCGGCAGAATAACGATCAACGGAACCAGCATCTTGAATCCCGCTCCGATGATCGGCGCCATTTCCGCGCTTCGAATGTCCTTCGCGGAAAGAATCCGCTGCACCACCAGAAAATCCGTCGTCCAATAACCCATCGAAAGCACCGCGCCGAGCCCGAACACGATTCCGGTCCAGTGAATTCCCATCGGATTGCCGGCAAACGAACCGAGCCCCGACCAAAGATGTACGTACTGCTCGGATGCTCTCTGCGCGATCAAAATTTTCAGGTTGTGCCATCCTCCCGCTTCATACAGTCCGAGAATGGGAATCAGCAACGCGCCGGCCCAAATCAAAAAGAACTGCAACACTTCGTTGAAAATCGCGGAGCGCAAGCCTCCGAGCGCCACGTAAATCGCCACCGTTCCCGCCGACAGCCAGATACTCACGTTGATGTCCCAGCCAAGAACCAGCTGCAGCACTTTCGCCATTGCGAACATGTTCACGCCGCTCATCAACACCGTCATCAATCCAAACGACACCGCGGACACCGCTCGTGCCGGTTCTCCAAATCGCAGCTTCAAATAGCCGGGCACCGAGTGTGTTTTCGAAATGTAGTAAAACGGCATCATCACCAGCGCGAGGAACAACATTGCCGGAATCGCGCCGATCCAATACCAGTGCGTCGCCAAAATGCCGTATTGATACGCCGACCCCGCCCATCCCATCAGTTCAAGCGCGCCCAGATTGGCCGACAAAAAGCTGAGTCCCGCGACCCACGCCGTCATGTCCCGCCCCGCCATGAAAAAATCTTCGCTGGTATTCGCGCGGCCCTTCAAATAAAAGCCGATGGCCAGCACGAGCGCAAAATAGAAAACAATGATCAGCATGTCGATCTTCGACAGCTGAACCAGATGCCCCGCGACCGATGCTAAGAGAAGTCTCATTGCGTCCTTTTCACCTCGCTACACATTCGCAGCTTCCGCCGAAATTCGTTGCCGCCGCGCAAACGTTTGCATCTCGATTTTGGCCATTTCAGCAAGGCTTGCCTCTTTTCCGTGGAACGCCGCATTGTATCCAAATGTGTGCGCAATCATCTAGCGATTTGCCACGTTCAGCGCCGCGCAAAGCAGGTACACGAAGTTCACGCCCGTCATCATTTCCAGCACGCCGCGTGCGCCAACGATCACAATCCCCGATGAATCCAACCCTGCATGGCTCTCGGCGCATGCGAAACTCTGGGGAAACACACGCCGATCAACACAAAAGAAAGTCGCCCTCCGAATTCGTCCGCCGTCTCGCGCGCAACTTCTTCTCGAACTCCATCGATCTTGCATTCGTCCGCGCCCGTGGTACGATACACGGCCGTTAACGTTAACGAACTAACATTTTCGTGTTTCCGCGGTTACGCCGCGATTCTCGGCCTTTTTCTTTTCGGATCGTCGCAGAGGAGACCCTCATGAGCGCAGCTCCGTTCCAACCCAAGCCTGAGCACAAATTTACCTTTGGCCTCTGGACCGTCGGCAATCGCGGCCGCGATCCGTTCGGCGATTTCGTCCGGCCGCCACTCTCTGCCCTCGAAATCGTCGCCATGTTGGGCGAAGTTGGCGCGTGGGGCGTCAACCTCCACGACAACGATCTCGTTCCCATCGACGCCACGCCAACGGAACGCGACATCATCGTTCGCGATTTCAAACGCGCTTTGAAGGACGCCGGCCTCGTCGTTCCCATGGCCACCGTCTCTCTTTTCTTCCATCCCGTTTTCCGCGATGGCGCCTTCACCGCAAACGACCCGCAAGTCCGCGCCTACGCCCTGCAAAAAACCATGCGCGCCATGGATCTCGGCGCTGAGCTCGGCGCAAAAATCTTCGTGCTTTGGGGCGGACGCGAAGGCGTCGAGACCGACGCTTGCCGCCGCGCCGACGAAGCCGTCAAGCGGCTCCGCGAAGCCGTCAATTTCCTTTGTGAATACAACATCGACTGCGGCTACAAATTTCGCTTCGCCCTCGAATCCAAACCGAACGAACCGCGCGGCGACATTTACATGGCCACCACCGGCCACTATCTCGGCTTCATTCCCACGCTCGATCATCCGGAAATGGTCGGCGTCAATCCCGAAGTCGCGCACGAACAGATGGCCGGCCTCAATTTCCTGCACGGCGTGGCGCAAGCCTGGGAAGCGGGCAAACTCTTTCACATCGATCTCAACGATCAGGCTCCCGGCCGTTACGATCAAGACTTCCGCTTCGGCTCGTCCAATCCCAAGTCCGCGTTCTTTCTTGTAAAGTTTCTGGAAGACGTCGGCTACGACGGCTCGCGCCATTTTGACGCGCACGCTTATCGCACCGAAGATTACGAAGGCGTCAAGGATTTCGCCCGCGGCTGCATGCGCACCTATCTGATTCTCAAAGACAAGGCCGCTCGCTGGAATTCCGACCGGGAAATTCAGGCCATCCTCAAGGAAATAAACTCCGGCGGCAAGGATTTGCCAAACACCGCCAAGTACTCAAAATCGAACGCCAAGGCGCTGCTCTCCCACGTATTCGAGAAAGACGCAATGATGAAAAAAAGGCTGCCCTACGAGCGCCTCGATCAACTCACCATCGACATTTTGACGGGCACGCGCTGAACCTCCCGCCGCCAATTCGCGAATACTTGCGCCCCGATTCGGCTATCATAATCTTCGCCGGAATACTGACGGCCAGGCTCGGAGCGCGTTGATGGACTTCATCCACGATGATTTCCTCTTACATTCGAAAGCGGCGCAAACTCTCTATCACGATTTCGCCGAACGCGAGCCAATCCTCGATTACCATTCACATCTCTCGGCTTCCGACATCGCCGTAAATCGCACTTTTACGAATCTCTTTGAAATCTGGCTCGCCGGCGATCACTACAAATGGCGTGCCATGCGCGCGAGCGGCTTTGCCGAACGCTTCTGCACCGGCGACGCCCCGCCTTACGAAAAATTTCTCGCCTGGGCCCGCACCGTTCCCGCAACGCTCCGCAATCCCCTCTTCCACTGGACTCATCTCGAACTGAAACGTTATTTCGGAGTTTCCGAGCTTCTCAACGAAGCAAACGCAAAATCCGTCTGGAACCGGGCCAATTCCCTTCTTCAAACTTCCGCGCTCTCCGCGCAGGGCATTCTGCGAAAATTCAGCGTTCGCGCTCTCTGCACCATTGACGATCCATGCGACGATCTCAGCCATCACGCGGCCATCAACTCGCAGTCGCTGGGCTTCCGCATCTTCCCCACCTTTCGCCCCGATAAAGCCCTTCGCGTCGACGATGCATCGATCTTTCTGCCGTGGCTCGAACTCCTTCGCTCCAAAACCAACAATCCCATTTCCAATTTGCCCGAATTTCTCGCCGCACTGAAGCATCGCCACGACGCTTTCGCCGCCGTCGGCTGCAAACTTTCCGATCACGGCCTTCCGTACGCTTACGCCACGCCGTGCACCGAATCCGCCGCCGCCACTATCTTCGAAAAAGCGTTGGCGGGCAGCGGCGTTTCGCCCGCGGACTTCGAGCGCTTCGCTTCGTTCCTCATGCTCTTTTTCGGCCGGCTCGACGCCGAAAAAGGCTGGACCAAACAGCTCCACCTTGGCGCCCTTCGCAATGCCAACTCGCGCGCGCTCGAATCGCTCGGCCCCGACACCGGATTCGATTCCATCGGCGATTGGGACCAGGCCGCCGCGCTCTCTTCTTTTCTCGATCTCCTCGCCCGGGAAAACGCTCTGCCCAAAACCATCGTCTACAACGTAAACCCCGCCGACAATTACGTCTTCTCCAGCGCCATCGGAAATTTTCAGGACGGCTCCGCCGCCGGAAAAATCCAGTTTGGCAGCGGCTGGTGGTTTCTAGACCAGAAAGAAGCCATCGAGTGGCAGCTCAACGCGCTCTCCAATAACGGCCTGCTTTCGCGCTTCGTCGGCATGCTCACGGACTCGCGTTCCTTCATGTCTTTTCCGCGCCACGAATATTTTCGCCGCGTCCTCTGCAATCTCTGCGGCCGCGAAATGGAAAGCGGCGAACTCCCCGCCGATTTACAACTCGTCGGCTCCCTGGTCAAAAATATCTGTTTCGCCAACGCCGAAAACTATTTCGGCCTCGCCCTGCCGCCGGCTTCCGAGCGCAAAACACAATCCGCCTGACGGAGTTGGCGGCTTCAGCAGAAGCGTCACGCCCGCCCTTCTCTTCGCACCGCATTGCGCGGTGCCGTTAATGCAGCAGCACGTATTCGAAATCGGCCGGCTTGGTATTGATTCCGCGTTCCGGCGGCGCAATCCACCCCGCCATCTTTCCGCGTACGAACACGCCTTTCATCAAGCTCCGCACGTACGCGCGATCGACTTCCGTCGGCAGCCATTCCGTTTGCCGCGCCGCAAACTCTTCCGCTCCAATCGGCTTTCCGCTCAAATCCGTCGGCACATTCGCCCAGCTTCCCACCGTCCTGCGAAATCTCGGACTCGGCAAAAACATCCGCTGCGGATACCCGCTCTCTTCCAGCAATTTGTTCCAGCGCGCCAATCCCTTTTCGCAATCCCGCACGTACGATTCGCGCACCACTTCATTCATCGCATTCCGCATCGGAATCTGTTCGCTTCGCACCCCGCCTTTTCCATCCGGCAATTCCAGCGTGTGCGTTTGCTCCGTCGCCAAATGATCCTCGTACCGCTCCTCATCCGGCCGCCCCTTCAATCCATTCGCAAAATAAGAAGCCGCGTTCGACGACGAATCTCCGCCAAACAGATCCAGCGACGAACTGAACCAGAAGTTCAAATACCGCTGAATTGTCGGCAAATCAATCGCCCCCGCTTTTCGAATCGCCGCGGGATCGTCCGTGCCCAGCCCTTTCATCACCTCAATCGTCCGCTTGATCACCCGTCCAATTCCCGTGTCGCCCACAAACATGTGGTGCGCTTCCTCCGTCAGCATGAACCGGCACGTCCGCGACAGCGGATCGAAACTCGACTCCGCCAGCGACTTCAACTGAAATTTCCCGTCGCGATCCGTGAAGTACGTGAACATGTAAAAACTCAGCCAGTCGCTGATCGGCTCATTGAACGTGCTCAAAATCCGCGGTTTGTCCGCATCGCCCGAATGCCGCTCCAGCAGCTCTTCCGCCTCTTCTCGCCCGTCGCGCCCAAAATACGCGTGCAGCAAATACACCATCGCCCACAAATGGCGGCCCTCTTCCACGTTCACCTGAAACAAATTCCGCAAATCGTAAAGCGACGGCGCCGTGTGTCCCAGCAATCTCTGTTGCTCCACCGACGCCGGCTCCGTATCGCCCTGCGTCACAATCAATCGCCGCAGCGTCGATCGATGTTCGCCCGGCACCTGTTGCCACGCCGGCTGCCCCACGTTGTCTCCAAATCCAATCTTTCGGTCCGCGCCCGGCTCGGCCAAAAAAATTCCCCATCGGTAGTCCGGCATCTTCACGTACCCAAACGTCGCCCATCCCTTCGTGTCCACCGATATCGCCGTCCGCAAATAAACTTCCGCCGCATTAAAATCGCTCGGCCCCAAACCGTGCCACCAGTTCAGGAATTCCGGCTGCCAATGCTCCAGCGCCCTCTGCAATGTCCGGTTCGATCCCAAATCCACATTGTTTGGAATCCGGTCGTGATAGTTCGATTCCATCGTTACACTCTCTCCCAGTCAAATTTCGCCTTCGAACCTTTTCCAAAAATCTTCAGCGCGCCCTGCTCGCCCGTCGCATTCGGCCGGATAAAGACCCAGTTCTGCCACGCCGAAAGCCGCCCAAAAATCTTCGTCACAACATTTTCATTTCCCGCGAACCGCAAACTCGCTTCCATTCCCGTCAGCGCATCCGGCGAAAGGCTCACTCGCTCTTCCATCGCGATTCGAATCTCGTCCTCCCAATCCAAATCGTCCGGCGCCACCGTCACAAGCCCCGCCTCCAACGATTCCTCCGCGCCCAGTTCGCGGCCGCACATTTTCCTCAATTCATCCAGCTTCTTTTCGTCTCCGTGGAAGCGCGCCGCGAGCCGTCCCGATCCATTCACCATCGGCAACAATCCAAAATTCATCTCCGACAGCGCGATTTTCGGCAGCATCGCTTCGTCTTCCGCGGCCGCCAGCATGTAACTCCGGTCCGCCGCCAGCGCCAGTTCGAACAGCGTCCCCGCAAAACACGACTCCGGCTCGATAAACGCAAACATGCTTCTCGAGCTCACGTCCAGCCGCGCACACGTCCGCCGCAGCATCCCAATCGTCTCGCGCACCAGCCAATCTTCCCGATTTGCGATCATCAGCGCGTCATTCGCCAGCACGGCCGCGCCATCGCCTTCCGTCTTGAACAAAATCAATCCCAGCTCCGGCTCATTCGTCCGCAAAAGCAAAATCGCGTCGTCCAATTCCCTCGCCATCACGAGCGGCCACCACTTATCGCCAAGCGCGTGAATCTCTTCCGCGCTCTTCGGCTGCGCCCCGCGCGGCCCGCTCACCTTCAGCGTCGCCGTCCGCCCCGCACGATCAAACGTCACTTCCACAAACTCGTAGTGATATCCCGAATCGGCAATCTTTCGCTTCAGCGGCCCAAGTCGGATTCCCTTCGCATCCGCTTTCCGGCTCGATCCATCCGCCAGCTTCTTTGCCCGCTCCGTCACCAGCGCTGCAAATTTCGCCGGCGCCGCAATCTCATCCACCAAACCCCATTGCTTGGCTCTTTCGCCTTTCACGCCATCCGCATTCGTGCAAAACAAATCCGCCAAATCCCGCCGCACTTTTCTCTTGTCTACAATCCGCGTCAGTCCGCCCGTTCCCGGCAGCACGCCCAGCAACGGCGTCTCCGGCAAACTCACCGCGCTCGAACGGTCATCCACGAGCAAAATCTCGTCGCACGCCAGCGCCAGCTCATACCCGCCGCCCGCCGTCGTTCCATTCAGCGCCGCCAAGAATTTCAGCCCGTCATTCCGGCTCGAATCTTCCATCCCGTTTCGCGTCTCGTTCGTGAACTTGCAAAAATTCACTTTCCAGCCGTGCGACGAAAGCCCCAGCATGTAAATATTCGCGCCCGCGCAAAACATTCTTTCCTTCGCGCTCGAAATCACCACGCACCCGACTTCCGGATGCTCGAATCGAATCCGCTGCAACGCGTCATGCAGCTCAATATCCACGCCAAGGTCGTACGAATTCAGCTTCAGCTTGTACCCCGGCCGCAGTCCCGCATCCTCATTCACGTCCATCAGCAGCGTTGCCACGCGCCCATCCACCTTCCATTTCCAATGCCGGTAGCCCTCCGGCGCCGCGTCGAACAAAACCATCTGTTTTTCCATCACTTCCGCCATATGCTCCTCATCCCGCCGCTCGTTCGCAATTCTCCAAGTGTACTATACCGCCTGCCACTGGCAGCAATAAGCAATATAATGCAGATACCCGCGCTCTCACCCCGCCTTCACCGCCGCCGCCAGCTCCGCCGCCGCCTGCTTCACCGTCTTCCCGCTCGTATTCACCTTCGCGTCCGCCCTTTCATACAGCGGCTCTCGCCCCGCCAGTATCTTCCGCAAATCCGCCATCGCCCATTGGCTTCCCGCCATTGGCCTCTTGTCTCCCTGCGCAATCACGCGTCGCATGTGATCCTCCGGCTTCGCCTTCAGCCAAACCGTGTAACACGCGCTCCTCAGCCGCGAAAAAGTCTCCGGCTCGTTCACAATGCTCCCGCCCGTCGCCAGCACAAATCGTTCGTTCGTCTCGAGCACCCGCTCCAGCGCCTCTCGCTCCATCCGATGAAACCCCGCCGGTCCATACAAATCAAACACCGCGCTCAATTTCACGCCGCTCTCCTGCTCGATCCGCCGGTCCAGTTCAATGAACGCCGCACCCATCCTCTCCGCCAGCAGCGCGCCCAAAGTGGACTTCCCCGCGCCGCGTAAACCCACCAGCGCCACGCGTCCGCGACGTTCCTCTTCATTCTTCGCGCCGAATTTTTCCAGCAGCATCGTCTGCGCGCGCCGCCGCTCTTCCGGCTTCAGCTTTTCCAGCAGCGCAATCGTTCCCGCAAGCTCCGGCACATCCCCGTCTCGCTCTTGCGCCAGCCGCTCCACGCCCAGATCCATCGCATGCGCAATCCGCCGCAACCGGATAATCGATATATTTCCATGTCCCGTCTCCAGCTGCGCCAAAAAACGTTCCGACACGTACGCCGACTTCGCCAGCTCTTTCCTCGTCATCCCTCGCCGCGCCCTCTCGGCGCGCACCCGCTCGCCCAGCATCCGCAAGAATTCCGTCTCCGGCCGCGGCCCGCTCTGCACTTTGCTTCTCATCGTCTCTCCCAACCGGCAGTATAGTACATCCCCCGCCGGCGCGGTCCCGCATCGCGTTCGCGATTCGAATCTCACCCGCGCCCGAGCCTTTCGCCCTCCCTGGTGTTTCCCCATCCACCCGCTCGCTGTTAAAATCTCACCCCGGAGAATCCTCTCGTGCCCAAATCAAAACCTCACTCTCGCCCTGCCAATTCCAGATCCGCCGGCGCCAAAGAGCCCACCGAAGCACAAATCGCCGTCCACTGGAAAGAAGAGCAATACTTCCATCCGACAAAGGAATTCAAAGCCCAGGCCAATCTTGCCGACCCGTCCTTCGTCAAAAAATTCTCCGAAAAAAATTTCCCGCGATGTTTTGATCTCTACGCCAATCTCCTCGACTGGGACAAAAAGTGGAAGAAGACGCTCGACACTTCTCACCCTCCCTTCTGGAAATGGTTCGTCGGCGGCGAACTCAACGCCTCCTATAACTGCGTCGATCGCCATCTCGCCGAGCATAAAAACAAAGCCGCCTTCATTTTCGTTCCCGAACCCGAACACGAATCCCCGCAAGTCCTCACCTATCGCGAACTTTACATCCGCGTCAACGAAACCGCCGCCATGCTCCGCGATTTCTGCGGCCTCAAAGCCGGCGATCGCGTCACCATTCACATGCCGATGATCCCCGAGCTTCCCGTCACCATGCTCGCCTGCGCCCGCCTTGGCGTCGTCCATTCCGTCGTCTTCGGCGGATTCAGCGGCGAAGCTTGCGGCCTCCGAGCCGCCGATTCCGGCAGCCGCGTTCTCATCTACGCCGACGGCTACTACCGCAACGGAAAATGGATCGATCATAAAGGCAACGCCGACATCGCCATCACCACCGCCAAAAAAGAAGGCCAGGACATCGACAAAGTCCTCGTCTGGCGCCGTTTCCCGGGCAAACAAATGTCGGAAGCGCCCATGGTCAGCGGCCGCGATTTTTTCGTCGAAGACGTTTTGAAAGATTACCGCGGCCAAATCGTCGAACCCGTCTCGCTCGACGCCGAAGCCCCGCTCTTCCTCATGTACACCAGCGGCACCACCGGCAAACCCAAAGGCTGCCA
>Ga0070730_10000522_pt1 | contig 44143 bp, 46 predicted proteins | sample Coa_R1_3_FD_66447 | JGI IMG/M metagenome (GOLD analysis project Ga0070730, IMG submission 66447) | Surface soil microbial communities from Centralia Pennsylvania, which are recovering from an underground coalmine fire - Coalmine... | ecosystem: Environmental > Terrestrial > Soil > Unclassified ...
CAAAGCAGGCAAGCGCGGAGCGGCGACAGTGGAAAGCGCTATCGCTGATTACCTGCTCGATCACGCTGGCGGCAACCACAGCGCCAAAACGCTCGAATGGCACCGCACGGCCCTCGGACTCCTGCAAACCTACCTGGCGGAGGAGTGCCAGATCACCCTGGTGGAAGATATCGACGCTCCCGAACTCAATGGCTGGCTTGCCCACCTGCGCAAGATGCCCGGCAGCCGCGGCAAGCCGAGAGCCGAGCGTACCATCCAGACCTACGCTCGCTCGGCACGGGCCTTCTTTCACTGGCTGGTTCGGCGCGAACTCATCGCACGCAACCCCTTTGACCGCGTGACCTTCCCCAAGGTGGGTAAGCCGCTGATCCAGACCATCGATGCCGACGAGTTCGAGCGGCTCTTGCTGGCCTGCGCGCCGCCCAACGAAGCAGGACCCATTGCCGAACGCGCCACAGTACGCAACCGGGCCATCCTGTGGGTCCTTTATGACACCGGCATCCGCGTCTCCGAACTGTGCGGTTTGCGCCTCTCGGACTTCGACCGCAAGCACAGCATTCTTACGGTCAAGGGCAAAGGCTCCAAAGAGCGGCGTATTGCGCTCGGCCAGAACTGCCTGCGCAACCTGCTGTACTACCTGGACAAACACCGGCCCGACCAGGCTGTGGTGCCGGTCCTCTAGCCGAGGAGGCAGGGGAGGCGAGACGACAAGCGGGGCAATCGTCTGGGCAGCGGGGCGATGCCGCAGACGGGGAAGCCTGCTGCGTAGCTTGCCAGCTGTTCTCGACGGGGTAGGACCAAGCTGGGGCCAGCCAAGAGCACACAGCAGCGCCAGATACTCTTGATGCAAGGCGGCCAGATCTTCTGGTGATGCGAGATCGAGATACACCCACATGCCTGGACCACCTTGCGCCTCTTGTGCCAACATCACCGAGAAATGACCCCGGCTGACTTGAGCAAACATGGTGGGCGTTGGTGCTCATCGCTCATGTTTCTCTCACCCATCGCATCGGACACTCACGCGAGAATCCGTTTCGGCTCTCAGCTTTTACGTCTGGTTAGACGCACGATGCCCTGAAAAGGATGCGCGATCCGGGACGAATTTTGCTTGATAACGCGCTGGCTTTACTCTGCCGTTTTGAGGCTCTGCTCTTCAAACACTGGCCGGAACTCGTCGATGGTGGAATTCCTCCCGGCATCATCGTGCCGCCGCAGCATAACGCGATATTGCACGCGGTCAGGCCGGTAGTAGCGGTCCTGGACATAGACAGGTTCGTCTCTGGTCGTATACGAGATACGCCGAATAACTAAGAGCGCGGCACCGGCAGACATATCCAGCAGGTCGGCCTGCTGATGTGTGGCAGTGGCAGCGGTAATCGAGAAAGCGCCGCAGACCACCGGAATAGCATAGCGCGTCTCCAGGATATGGTAAATGGTTTCTTGCGTGAGATCCATCCCTACCAGCAATTCGCCAAAACGGAGGGGCAACCAGGTGATGTCGAACGCCATGGGCCGCCCGTCTGACAGCCGCAACCGATTCACGCGCACCACCTCTGTCCCATCCTTCAGATGCAGAGATCTCGCGACGGCCGGGTTCGCCGGTTCATGTGCGAACGCCAGGACGCGCGAGGAGGGATTCTGCCCCGCCTGCTGCATGTCTTCCATAAAGTCGGTCAGACGAACCAGTTCTTGCTCGATACGGCGCTCGGCTACATAGGTCCCTTTGCCATGACGGCGCACAATCAGCCCCTCGGCCTCCAACTCGTCAAGCGCCTGGCGCACGGTGATACGACTAATCCCATATTGGCGAATGAGTTCCGGCTCCGAGGGCAAGCGATCTCCCGGCTTATAGACGCCGCGCTCGATCTCGCCGCGCAGAGCCTGCTTCAACTGGTAGTATAAAGGCATGGGGCCAGCGTTTAGACGTTGCATAGCTTTCAGGTCTCTCCTTCACGCACGTTCTCATCGTTCCTCATGTCGCAGAGACATCACAAACGTGTCACAGTACTCAACTCGTTATAACTTGTTATGTCGTCATGTTGACATCGACCGATTAGTAATATTATACTCTCATCAATGCTTCCGAAACAATATCGCAAGAGATCTGTAGAAGAGGATGCCTGATGTTTCCCGCTGCATCCAGGTGTCGCATACGAAGCGGGTAGGAGACCATACATGAAGATCGAACAGTTTTTTCTCGATGGATTGGGGCACCAATCCTACTTTGTCGCTGAAGAGGAGAGTAGCGTGGCGGCTATCGTCGATCCGCGGCGTGATATCGATGTCTACCTTGAAGCGGCCAGGCGAGCAGGTATGCAAATTTCGCTTGTTCTGGAGACGCATATACACAATGACTACGTGAGCGGCGGGCGCGAACTGGCCGCCAGGACCGGTGCGAAGATCATGGCCAGCGATATCGACCCCCTGGTGTACGCGGACCGCTCCGTCCGCGAGGGAGACCGCATCGCGGTGGGGAAAGCGGCGTTCCAGGTTCTGCACACGCCGGGCCACACGCCAGAGCACGTCAGCTACCTGCTCTACGAGCAGGGCCTCGAAACGCCCTCATCGCTTTTCAGCGGCGGCAGCATGCTGGTTGGCAACGCCGGACGCACCGACCTGCTGGGACCGGCGCACACGCTCATCCTGACCAGGCAGCAATACGCGACGCTGCGGCGCCTGCTCGATACCCTTCCGGGTCAGGTGCGGGTGTATCCGACGCACGGCGCGGGTTCGTTCTGCATGTCTACCTCCTCTTCGCCAGCGCGGTCGACGACCATTGCCCAGGAGCGCCTGGTGAGTCCGGCAGCCGTTGCAAAGGACGAAGAAGACTTTATCCAGAGGCAACTTGCAGGGTATATTGCGTGGCCCGCGTACTACAGCCATATGCACGATGCCAACAAGTACGGTCGGGCTGTCCTCGGGTCGATGCCCATTCCGCCCGCACTCTCCACACCAGCGGTACAGCAGCAGATGGCGCGGGGTATGCGCCTGGTCGATGGCCGGTCTCGCGCAGCCTTTGCCCGCGAGCATATCCCCGGCTCGTACAATATCGAGCTTGATAGCCAGTTCGGCACCTATATCGGCTGGATTCTGCCCTACAACACCCCGATCATGATCCTGGTCGAGGATGAAGAGGGTCGCCGCGAAGCGGTGGTACAGTTGATCCGCATCGGCTGGGAAGATATCAACGGCTTTGTAGACGGAGGCGTTTCTTCGTGGAAGGCCGCCGCCCTGCCGCTCGACTCATACGAGATGATCGACGTTGACGAATTGTATAAACGCTGGTCACAGCGCACAAATCTGACTGTAATCGATGTGCGCCGGGATGACGAGTGGAAAGAGGGACACATTCCAGGCGCTTTGCACCTGCACATCGGCGACCTGCCCCAGCACCTGGACGAAGTGCCGCGCGACCAGCCTGTCGCGCTCATCTGCCGCTCAGGACACCGGGCCGAGATGGCAGCCAGCATCGTCGCCGCAACCGGCTGTGAGGTGGTCGTGGTCGGGCGGGGAGGCGTTCCCGACTGGGCGGAACGCGGCTTCCCGGTGACGACGGAAGAGACCGCTAGCCAGCCTGGGCATCACGATCACGCGGCGCACGCCCACCCGTAATCGTTCCCGTACCCGTTCTGTAGCAGCGTGAAAGTGGGGTGGAGTGCAACGGAAGCTCCTCTACCCCGTTCATCAGATGAATAACACTTCATAGGAGAAGAGGCCATAAGTACAACAGGAACTGAGCATCATCGTATTGTTATCGTAGGCGGCGGCAGCGGCGGTATATCGGTAGCGGCGCGGCTTTCCCGGTCGCTCAAGCAGCCGGACATCGCCATCATCGAGCCATCCGACGTGCACTATTACCAGCCACTCTGGACGCTCGTCGGCGGCGGCGTCTTCAAGAAAGAGGCGACAAAGCGGAGTGAGCGAGGCCTTATTCCCCACAGAGCGACCTGGATTCAGGAGAGCGTGGTGGAGCTTTGCCCACAGGGCAAAAAAGTGGTCACGGATAAGGGGCGCACCATCGAGTACGACTATCTCGTGCTCGCGCCGGGTATCCAGCTCGACTGGCAGAAGATCAAGGGGCTTGAGAGCAACCTGGGCAAAGACGGCCTGTGCAGTAACTATGCCTACGAGCAGTGCGAGCAAACCTGGCAGACCATTCGCACCTTCTCCAGCGGGCAGGCTCTCTTCACGCAGCCATCCACGCCGATCAAATGTGCTGGCGCGCCGCAAAAGATCATGTACCTGGCGGATGAGACCTTTCGTAAAAATGGCATGCGCGACAAGGCCAGCATCCGCTTCGTGAGCGGCACGGGAGCCATTTTCTCAGTCAAGGAATACGGCAACACGCTGCTCAAGGTCATCGCGCGCAAGGGCATCGAGACGACCTTTAGGCACGAGCTGGTTGAAGTGCGGCCAGCCTCAAAGGAGGCGGTGTTCGTCGACCTGGAAGACAACAGCGAAGTGATGCTGCACTACGACATGATGCATATCACCCCGCCGATGAGCGCGCCGGATTTCGTCAGGAGCAGCGCACTCGCCTATGCTGAGGGGCCGCTCAAGGGATGGGTCAAGGCGGACAAGCACACCCTCCAGAATCCTGACTACCCCGAGGTGTTCGCGCTTGGTGACGCCGCCGGCTTGCCCACGTCGAAGACGGGTGCGGCGGTGCGTAAACAGGCCCCGGTGGTTGCCCACAACTTGCTCGAAGTGATGCGCGTGGCGGAGGGTCCCCGTTTCGACTCCTACGACGGCTACACCTCCTGCCCGCTGGTCACGGGCTATGGCAAGCTGGTACTGGCGGAGTTCGACTACGACCTGAAGCCGAAGGAGACCTTCCCCTTCAATCAGAACAAGGAGCGGTTGAGCATGTACCTGCTCAAAGCCTACGGGTTACCTCTGATGTACTGGCACGGCATGCTCAAGGGGCGCATGTGATGGGATCGTTGACTCTGCTCCAGCAGGTACTGGCCGTTTTCTCCGGCGTGCTGGTGGGCTTTACCCTGGGCCTGATCGGGGGAGGCGGCTCCATTCTTGCGGTGCCGCTGCTCCTCTATGTGGTGGGGTACCACAACCCGCACGTGGTGATCGGGACAACAGCCCTGGCGGTGGCATTGACTGCCTACATCAACCTGATTCCGCACTGGAGAATAGGCAATGTGCGCTGGCTGCCGGCGATCGCCTTTGCCATTCCGGGGGTGTTGGGCGCAGCGCTGGGCGCGCAAATCGGCAAAATCGTCCCCGGCAAGCAGTTGCTTTTTTTCTTCGCCTTGCTGATGATCGGCGTTGCCATTACCATGCTGCGCCCGGCAAAGTCCACTACTCCCAAACCTATCCATACAGGCAAGAAGATGATCGCCAGAACCACGCCGGTGGGCTTTTTGGTCGGAGCTCTCTCAGGCTTCTTTGGCATCGGAGGGGGCTTCCTGATCGTGCCTGGCCTGATGTTTGCCACAGGTATGCCGCTTTTGAACGCCATTGGCACTTCGCTGTTCTCAGTCGGCATGTTCGGCACGACAACTGCCTTCACCTATGCCCTCTCCGGCCTCATCAACTGGGCCATTGCGCTCGAATATATCGCGGGCGGCGTACTCGGAGGACTGGCGGGTGCGCGCCTGGCAACGCGGCTGGGGAAACAGAAGAAGACGCTTGCCCGCATCTTTGCCGGGGTGATCCTGGTGGTTGCCGTATATATGCTCTACATCAATATTACCGTGCTGCACCTGTGAAAAGCCGGAAAGGGCTGGCCGTTGTTGAAGCGCGAAAGGAGACTATTCCATGAGTTACGATGCCCTGGTCATCTCCGCCCATCCTGATGATGCCGAGTCTCAGATGGGCGGCACATTAGCCAAACTGTCCGATCAAGGACTGCGTATCCTGCTGGTTGATCTGACGGATGGCGAACCAACCGAATTTGCTGAACCGGGCGTGCGAGCGCGGCAGGCTGACGAGGCTGCTCGCATCCTCGGCGTAGAGCGGCTGACGCTCGGGCTGCAAGACCGCTTCCTGGCCGATACTATGAGTGCGCGCCTCCAGCTCGCCCGGTTGATCCGCGAGCATCACCCGCGCCAGGTGTATGGCACAGGGGAGGCGTGCGTCCATCCCGATCACGCCGCCATGGTTGGATTGACTCGCGCAGCGGTATTCCTGGCTCGCCTGGGCCAGTGGGAACGAGTGCGGGGGGGAGAATTGCTAGCCGAGCAGGAACCCTGGATCGTTGAGCGCCTCTTTTTCCCGCACTGCAAGATGGAGCCGCCCTGGAGCGAGTTCGCCTTCGCTGTCGATGTGAGCGATGTGTACGAGCGCAAGCGCCGCGCACTCGCCGCCTACCAGTCGATCTTCCGCGTCAAAGATGACAGCTTGCTCGCTTTGTACGAAGCAGAGGATCACTACTACGGGCGAATGCTCGGCGTGGGATATGCGGAGATTTATCGCAGCGCGGCCCCCTTGCTAGTCGATACGCCTGGGGTTTTTCGCCCCGCTCCTCACGGTTAGGTATTTCTCAAAAAAGGGGGGACGCATAGTTTATGCGTCCCCCGTACAAAAAATGCAAGCCGGTAATTATGTCCGGCTGACCGGGAAACGATGCCTCGTCCAGCTTATCATGCCCCCACTCATGCTGCTCACTCGCGTAAATCCCGCTCTCTGCAAGATCGCTGCGGCGCTGAGACTGCGACTTCCGCTGCGGCAGACAGCTATGACCTCTTTTGATGGGTCTAGTTCCTGCGCGCGTTTGGCAAGGCTGCCAAGTGAAATGAGCTTTGCTCCAGGAATATACCCCTCGCGCCACTCAGACGGCTCGCGCACATCGACGATCACCGCCCCGGCTTTTTGTTTCGCTTTCGCCTCCTCCGCTGACACTTCCTCAATCGAAGGCTTGTTAAACAAACGCTGAAAGACCATAACAACTCCTGATCTGCTGATAATGCTCGTGACTGCCTCGCTTCTAAAGCAGCAGACAGTCACCATTAATTACGTTTTTTATACCTGGCTACCGAGCGCAGCTACTACGCGCAGCAAGCGCTGCCTGGCCTCATCGGCGACACCATTCAGTTTTTCGTTGCCGACAATGCCGAGCATGGCCTGCGGATCGGCAATATCTACAAGGCTCGCCGCGCCCTCGGCTCGCACAACTACGTTACAGGGAAGCAGCAGGCCGATGTCCAGGTCCTGCTCAAGCGCGCGATGCGCCAGGGGCGGATTGCAGGCACCCAGAATGACGTAAGATTCCATCTCAACACCGAGTTTCTCGCGCAAAGTCTGGCGCACATCGATCTCGGTGAGCACTCCAAACCCCTCTGTTTTGAGGGCCGCCTTGACACGCTGGACGGCTTCATCGTAAGGAAGATTCAAACTCGTGCCAAAGCCGTAGGTTGTTTTCATCATAGATTTTTTCTCCTGCTTGTTATTCTGGGGATATTCCAATCAGGACTCTCACCTGCTCTCTTCAGTAGAAGCGACCGCTTCTCTAGCGAAGGCTTCAGCCACCGGTCGGAGTGCAGGCAGCCTGATTGGTTGATATCCCTTTCTCAAGGGTTGCAAAGGTCGAAATTTGCTTGCGCGCTTCGCCCGCGCCGCATTTTGGGCAGGGAGAAGTTGCGCTGTTGGCGCTCATCGGAACCAGTCGCTCAAAGCGTTCCTCGCAGCGCTCACAACGATAGACATAGATGGGCATACTCAGCTCTCTCTCGTTCCAGCCATCATCGTGGCCAACGTTCCCTGCTGCGTGAGTTGCTGAAGCAAAATCTCACGGGTGATGTGGCAGGCGTCCAGAATGCGGGCGTCTGCCAGCGAGTAGTGCATCTCGTTGCCTACGCGCTCAGCGCGCACAATCCCACGCTGGCGCAGCAGGGCAAGATGCTGGCTCACCTTCGCCTGTCGCTGACCGAGCAGCGCGACCAGGTCTTTGACGGCTTTCGGCCCATCGCCGAGTAAAGAAAGCATTTCCAGCCGTGTTGGTTCGGCGAGCGTTTGACAGAGATCAGCCTGCAGGCGATACAGATGTAGTTCTTGCTCTCGTTCCATTTTTTGACGTACCTCACTGAATCATTCGAATTATCGAATAATCGAATGTTAGCACGTGAATACGCTTTTGTCAAGGGGCAAAAACTGGGAATGTGCATCCTTTCTGCGGGTGAAACCAGTAGCGACGCCCCTCGCGGGTGTCCCGTCTGACTGCACGAAGCCGCGCACGGGACACCCGCGAGGGGTGTCGCTACTGGTTTTTGCATCACCCTGAAGAATGTAGACCAAAACTGGTGGTTCGCTTCAGGAGAACCTGGTTGATTTGTGGATAAATAGAGGGAAAGGAGAAACAGGGTGTGATGGACGGGACCATCGCATCGCCGTACGGGAATATCTCGCCTGAATTACGCTGTATCCTCGAGATTCGCAGCGAACTCGCGGCGCAGTTCTCCTTCGCGGGCCATTTGACCGAGCATGACATCGGTGATTAAATCGAATGCCTGCATAATGCGGGGGTCAGAGATGCGATAGTAGATGCTGACACCTTCCCTGCGTGTTACCACGATATTCGTCGAACGCATGACGGCGAGATGCTGCGACAGGTTTGCCATGCGCACACCTGTCGCTTCGGCAAGATCGCCCACGGTGCATTCACCGCGTTCGTGCAACAACTGGAGGAGTTCCAGACGCAAGGGATGAGCGAAAACGCCGCAGATTTGCGCGTGGCGTCGATAAAATTCTTTGTCCATAAGTAATGCTGATCAACCTTTGTGCGAAGCAAATGTCGGCTAACTGTCTTAGCCGTTAAATCCTACCTTCTCATTACAAAGTATACAAGAAGTAACAGGTAGAAGCAACTGCTTAACTGTCTCGTTGCCTATGACAGCCCTCCAATCGTTTGACACACACGCGCCCACTCAGGGGTTTGCGGCTAGCTGTTCAACGACTTCGCGCCAATGTTTCAGGGGCACACCGATCAGTCTGTTTTCTATCAGCCTGTTTTCTAAAAGATGCCTGTTTTCCTCTAGTAGATCACCTGTTAAGAGAGCCTGCTCGATCACGTCATTGCGAGCGAAAAACGTGCCGCCGATGACTGTTCCGTTCACGCAGGCTTTTTCAGCATGGACAAAAGCGTCGAGCGAAATTTTTAATTTCCGCATGGATTCGTCTGTATCCTGCGCATGGAGATGAAGCCATTCTTCGGAGAGAAGCCGCACTTCCATTACGGCGGCTTTCGCCTCTTCCGCCTCAGTCAGCGACCCGGCTGCGACCGGGCGATGCAGCGCGAAGGGATACGCTTCGGCAAGACGCGCCTGGATCTCGTCGGCGGAAATAGGGGATGCAGGCTGCGGGATCAAGCTCCACAGTGTGGTAATGCGGCGGCGCATGGCTTCGTAAGCGAGGCGGCGGAAATCTTCCGATGGGACATGCCAGACACGCGCCATTATTTCGTAATCAAAATCGAGCAGGATATTGCCAACCACGACCACAGCTTCGCCGATCCGCCCGCCGCCTACTCCGGCGATTCTCCGGCCATCGACCTCGATTTCGTTCCCGTCGCGTATATCAGCAGGCAGGCCCAGCTTCCGCAGGACGGCCACAGGCGCGCTCAGAAGTTGGGCGTACACTCCGTCAACCCCGTAAGGCAGGCGTTTGTGGTGGAAAATACACTGGTAAAACTGTTGATTTTCGTCCAGGTAGGTGGTGCCACCGCCCACTCGTCGCCGGACGATGGGCAGGCCCGCGGCATGGCAGGCTGCCCGGTCGAGTACGGCGTCCAGGGGTTGATGATAGCCGACACAAAGGTAGGGTTCTCTGGGGCGCGTCAGAATGATGGTGTCGGGGGTGTCTTCTGTCATCAACTCTGCCAGGGCGTGATACAGGGCCTGGGTGCGAATCCAGGAAACAGCGCCCAGCGCTAGCAGTCGGACAGGTTCGTTCACCGAGACTCTCCTTTCTGTATACGTGACACGGTTGCGGAAGGCAATCAGGCCGTTCCTCCATGAAACTGCCAGACCTCTTCCAGGCGCATCTGCTGCCGGATTTGAAACAGGTCATCCGCCATCGGGAGGAAGGGATAATCGCGGAATTCCTCGCCGGGGCGGTACGAACCATAGGGGCGGTTGCAGGCAACCTTGCCCTGTTTATCGGGACAGCCATTGGTCATGAAAGGCAATCCGGTGTTGATCGCCACCTCTACCAGCATGTCCGGCGCGTCGATGCGAGCCAGGTTCCCGGCTTCATCGAACTCGATCAAGCGGCGATCAAGACCGCCATTTTCGATCAGGTACTTTGTCAGTTGGATGCGCCGCCAGCGATGGAGCGGAGCGCGTGGCACATGCTGCATAGCCGTGCCGGGTTCGGGGTTGAAGCTGAACAGGTACACGGCGATCTGTTCTTCTTGCGCCGAGTAAAACAGGTCGATCAAGTTCCGATCCGTCTCGCCAAGCCCAACCACAACATGACAGTTGACTTTCAGGGGGCCGTAGATGCGGCGGGCTTCGCGCACGATGTACCAGTGGTAATCCCAGTCATGTGGGCCACGCGCCTTTTTGCCGCGGGTCTGTTCAAAGATTTCTCTACTGGCGCCATCCAGGCCGACGCCGATAATATCGGCTCCAGCCTCCTGGATGCGGTACAGGCGCTCGACGTTGAGGGTTGTGGCGGAAACCAGCGCGGAGATGGGGACATCACTCAAGTTACGCACGCGGCGGGTCATATCTACCAGGTCATTATACGCGCGGTGATCCTGCACCTGGGAAATGCACACACGTCCGACTTCGTCCGCATGTTCGGCGATTTTCTCAGCCACCAGGTCGGTAGCATACAAGGGCCACGCCACACGGATGAAGGTGTTGTCTTCCGGGGTGCCGGGGCGTTCGCGCGCCAATCCGCAGTAAGAACAGTTCGCGTAACAGCCTTCGGGATAATTTTGCAAGAGATTGATGCAGCCGCAGGTTGCGCCCCGTAACATGCGCCCCGGCTTCAAGCCCAGTTGGATCGCGGCAGCCATCGAAATACGAACGTAGTTGGGGGAAATGTGGAACTGCTCCGCCTGTTCTTTGACGGGAACTGTTACTTTTGCCATTGAGATTCTCCTTGCACGTTTTCTCTGGATTACCACTGAACGCCGCAGCACGCATTGATCAGTTTTGGTTGAAGGCCGCGCTGCCGGGCATAGTTAATGATGCCCTCGGCGGGGTAGGCGATACCGTTGAGGCCGGCATCAACCGCGGCGCGGTCGGTCTGTAGTTTGCTTAATCCGATTGGGCGAGCGCAGCCCAGCATCAGAGGGGACTGCGGCAGGGACATACGGGCGCGGGCAAAAAAATCCATGATTTCCTCAACGGGCGGGGGCGTTACACGGGCCATCGGCGCGTCGGAAAGGGGTATCAAAATCACTAGCACCACTGCTTTGTGCTGGTGGCGAGCGATGATCTCCAATGCTGTGTGCTCGCCGCGCATTTGCCCGTAGTGCAGCCCCAGGATGATATGGGGGATAGATGGCACGCCGTAGCGATCAAGCAAAGCGAGGGCCTGCTCGTAATCTTCGGTAGTGGTATCAGCGAGATGGTACACGTCGCGGATGGTGTCGTTATCCCCGATAATGTCCATCATTGCGCCGTCAATGCCGACTTCCGCCAGCGCCGCGATGGTTTCCTCGTCGGGGATGCCTGGATGGATGCGGATCGTCATGCCAAGCTCAGTCCGGACGCGCACCAGGTCGGGGATATGCTTGATGAGCGGCACGCGTCCTTTTTTATTGCTGCCGCCGGAGATCAGCACCCCACCCGCGCCCTGGCGCGCCAGTTCGCTGCACATGTCAAACAGCGACCCGCCGAATTTGGGCAGCGGAGCCATGCCCTTGAGAATGCTCATGTTGCAGTGGTCGCAGGCCAGCGCGCATTCCGCCCCTGTCAGGCTGATGGACACGAAGCTCCGGTGATCCTGGTCGGGATATTCGGCTGTTTTATAGCGACGCAGGCCGGGCGCGTGAAACGTAATCTCATCTGGAAAATGGTGCCGGCGCAGCGCGAACGCGCTGTCCATCGTCTGTTGCATATGCGGAGTGTAGGCCTGTTCCAGGCTGCCGGGCAAAGGGATGGCGCGCATCGCATCCAGCGGAACAAAGACGGTTTCACTCATGGCATTACCTTTTCCTGGGGATTGACAAAACAGCCATACGGATCGGCGCGAGCGGCGGATTCGGCTTTTTGAGCATCGCGAACCGCCTGCCGGATCGCCTCTTGCAAGGCATCGAGGGGAAGGTGGTTCAACTGATCGGCATGTTCAGCATACCCTGCCACCAGGGATGCCCGCACGCTTTCCGGGCTGGCGGGATGCCAGCGCAACCGCGCTTCGAGATCGGCAACGGCCCCTTCCGCCGCAAAAAAATCGCCGCCAATGAAAATGGCTTTGATGGTATTGCCTGCCAGGGTAGCGCGTACATCGAGCAGCCCGGCGGGGGTTTTGATCTTCGCCGAGCCGAAGGTATCGGGAATAGCGGTGGTCTGGTACACCCATGCGGATGACAGGTATTTGCTTTTTTCCAGCGCGTCGATGGCTTGTAGCTCATCCGGCGTAAAATCGCCCGCCACCAGCGAGACGCCAAAGGTCTTGCGATACCCGGCGGCGATAGACGCGCGGACTTCATCCAGGGTCAGGGGCGAGCTGCTTTCGCGCCGGATGGTTGTGACGCGCTCGGCGACGGTAGCAATGGCTTTATCGGTGATTTTTTCAAAGGGGGTTTTGAGAACGCGCAGCATAAAGGCGATATCAAGATCGACCAGCACCGAGGCGTGAAACAGCAATCCCCCTTCGGGAGCGCGGTACACTCCCAGCCCGGCCACCTTGCGGTTCTGGACTTCCACGTCGTTCTTGCCCTGGAAGGTTGCCTGGATACCGGACGTTTCTAAACCGCTGATGATGCCTGCCGAAAAGTGCGCCATCAACTCGCGGGCGTGGCGGTACGAATCTTCCTCTCGGCCTGGAATGCACAGCGCGATGCCGAGCTGATCTTTACCCATGATGATGGCTCCGCCACCGGTGGGCCGCCTGTTGAGCGGGATACCGTGCGCCTCGCAGTACGCCAGGTTGATTTCGTTGCCGGTATTCTGGAATCGACCAACCAGCGCGCAGGAAGAACGGTAGGTGTATAAGCGCAGGGTCGGCTGGCTTGTTCCTGCCCCGACGCGGTGCGTCAGGCACTCATCGGCAGCCAATCCAAAGGAGGCGCTTACGCCGTCATCTATAATCAAGCGCCATTCGTTCATTGCCCAAACCCTCCCGGGTGTTGCTTGATCCAGGTTTTCAGCGCCGGGCCATGAAGCAAAGCCCCTGCATCCCGCTCCCATGCCGAGGGTTTGACTTTGATCAGCCAGCCAGCGTAGGGATCGGCATTGATTAACGCGGGATTGCGCTGAACTTCTTCGTTACAAGCCATAATTTCGCCACTAATGGGGGCCACCAGGTCGTCAACCATCTTTGCTGCTTCGACCGACCCGATCACCTGGCCGGGTTCGATCAACTTACCCGGTTTGATGGTGGAGATATAAACAATATCGCCGAAGGTTTCCAGAGCAAGCTCAGTCAGCCCAATGGTAGCCGTGTCTCCCTCGAAAAGCACCCAGAGACGGGCCTGGCTTTCATAATATAGTTCGGATGGAAAATGATACTGTTTTTCTAGTGTCATATTGACCTCACTTTCTCGCGGCTCACTTTGGATCGGCAGCGCTGCGCGATAGCGCGCGGTTAGTCTATAGCGAACGGCGCACCTATTGCGGTTCCGGGGCGTTGTCAGGCGCTGGCCCGCTTTGCTGGTTTTCGCGCAGGCGTTGTATGATTATCGCCCGCATCTGGCGACTGATGTACCCCAGTTCTTCCCAGCGATTGAGCAGGCGCGCAGACTCTTCACGCGACATGTGCGGATTGCTCAGCAACATGGCGACGCAGCTTGAAATCACGGCTTCGATTTCCATACTCATAGTTCAGACCCTTTCGTCTCAGGCGCGGCTGAGCGGTAGTACCTGCGCAGGAAAGTGTAGGCGCGATTCAGCGCCGCCATCTGCCCGGTCGATTCCGCTCCCCGCCGGTCTGGATGCAGCGCTTTTGCGCGCGCGCGGTAGGCGTGGCGGATTTTCGCAAACGAGGCTCCCTGCGAAAGTCCCAGGACGCGCAGCGCATCTTCGAGCGGAGTAGTCACGGTTTCGCCTTCGCTGGCATCGCCGAGATTCTCCCACCAGTCCGCCTGTTTCTGCCAGGCGCGGTCTCGCTGCCATTGTTCTTCCAGGTCAATGAATGCCTGTTCAAACGCCTGCATATGCGCTTCTGGATCGGCCAGAAAGCGCTCAAGGCCGCTCTTCGTCCCCAGGTGGGTGATACGATAATAGTCGTACAAGCCATAGCGCCGCTGCCAGGCGCGCAGGCGCTCGCTGTACACATCGGGCAGCGCGCTATGTTGGCGGTCGAGCCACTGGTGATAGGCGCGGTGAAAGCGATCGACACGCTCGCGCTGGCGCTGCATTGCGGCGTTGTAGGCGCGCAGTTCTTCAAGCAACGCGCCGCGATCGCTCCAATCAAATCCATCCAGAAGGCCGGGGTTAAGGTCTTCAAAGCGGCCCCAGTGGAGCGTGTGAAGAAACTGCTGGAACTCCGCGACCGGAACCCAGAGGGCCTGCTCGCGCATATAGCGGTCAAGGATAGCGGCGGCCTGCGCTGAAATGCCCCGCAGGACGCTCAAGCAGGCACGCTCATTCGACATGGCGCGAACTCCTTTTCTGTTTAGCCGTTCCATCTCTGGCGCTTCCGCCGCATGATCTGCGCCTGTTAGATAAACAGTGAGACATCGGCATCTTTGGCAAAGCCGAGGAAATGCGTCGCCCCGCATACCTCCTGAATGCCCTCGATGAAGTCGTCTGGCTTGTAGCCGAACACATCCATGGTCATACCGCAGGGCCACAACTTGACGCCCGAATCGATAGCCATTTCCATCAGTTCGTCGATGGTGGAGACGTGGTGGCTCTTAAACATGCCCTTCATAACCATCGTGCCCATAGCGGTCATGCCCGGAATGGCGCCTATGATATTGGGAACGGGCATGGGCATGGCGGGATTCGCCAGGGGTGCCACCTTCAAATGCTTGCTCTTTTCCTTGTGAATGATGTTCAAGCCGTAGAAGGTGAAGAAGATGCCCACGTCCCAGCCCAGGGCTGCTGCCGTTGTTGCCAGGATGAGCGGGGGATAGGCCCAGTCGAGCGTTCCCTTGGTGGCGATCATCGCCAGACGGGGCGTGCGTGTCTCCTTCTCGGCCTCTTTCTCCTGCAAGTAGGCATCGACTTGTTCGCGTACCAGGCGAGCGATTTCGCTGGAAAGTCCCTGTACCTGGCTTTCCGTCTGCATATCCATAGCGCGTCACTCCTTCTGCAGGCACGCGGCCTGCGGGCGAGGGATGCTTTTTTTGGAGCATCCCAACAATAGGCAGGGCGACCGACGCGGTCGTCCTGGTTAAATCTACGTCGCCTGTTCTCCGGCTGCCTGCATGACAACCAGCGCCACGTCGGCGGGAGCCAGCCCTGGCGACTGAATATTCTGGTCCTGCCAGTACTTTAGGGAGCGTTCGTGTAGTTCTTGCTCGGTGAGAGATGATCCGGTGAGCGCTGTTTCCAGGCCGGGAAGGCTGTTATCTGGAAAGATGAAGAAATCGCCGCTGAGCGTCAAATCATCAAGGGTCTGCTCTTTTGCGACTATGGTAGCGCGAATCAGCCCGCCTGGGGCCTTGTGCGCGGCTTCGCGCACATGCACGCCCTCAGCAATTTTCAGACCTTTGTGGCGCAGCCCGCCTGCCTGGGAGAGCCACTCGTTGCTCGCCAGCGTCTCGCGCCAAATGCCCATCTCAGCCTGTTCGCGCTCGTTCAGCCGGTCCAGGTACACGTCCCGCGAGAGCGATTTGGCGATTTCCTCGATCAGGATGTGTTTGCCCTGCTCCCAGGTCGGAGCGCGCGACCCCAGTTCGCGTGTGATAGTCGTCAGATACTCGCGCATACTGTGATAGACCTTATCGCGGAACTTCTCAGAGGGAACCTTGAGCACACGCGCCATCAGCTCGTAATTGAAGTCGAAGATGAGGCTGCCAACAATCACTACCGCGTCGCCGATGGTGGCAGCGCCGGTGCCGCCAATCTTACGGCCTTCGACCTGAATATCGTTGACAGGGCGATGCACGGCGGGAATACCCATTCTGCGCAGCGCGTTGACGGGGCCTGCCAGGTAACGCGTATAGATATCTTCGATACGATAGGGCGCTTGCGAGCGTGGAATAATGAGATGCCAGAAGAGCTGGTTCTCGTCGAGATAGACCGCGCCGCCGCCCACCTGCCGCCGCGTTATGGGCAGCCCGTTCTCGTAGCAATAGGCGACATCCACTTCTTTCTCCAACTCCTGGTGATATCCGATGCAAATATAGGGTTTGGATGGATGTACGAGCGTCACGGTCGGCTCACTGGCGCCGTTCATGGCCGAGGCGACGGCATGGTAGATGGCCTGACTATCCAGCCAGGAGACCATGCCTCCATCAATGACACGAAAACTCATAGCACATGCCTCTCCATTTTCTAGCGTTCCACCGCTTAGTCTGCGCAGCGGTAGCAGCGCATATCCCGTTCAACAATCTTCTCCCTGTAGCGGTCAAAGGCCAGGTCAGACGACAGTAAAAGCGGCCACTCTTCCTCGAAATGGGCTGGTTTCAAGCGCACAAGCCAGCCAGCGCCATACGGGTCTTTGTTTGCCAGCAGGATATTTTGCCTGTACGCTGCCTCATTGGTAGCGATGATTTCACCGCTCAGTGGTGTCGGGAATGGGCCAACCCACTTGGCGCTCTCGATGGTCGCCGCGCTCTGTCCGCGCTGCAATATGCGGCCAGTCGCCTTGAAGCGAATATGCACGAATTTACCGCACTGCGCCTGCGCCGGATCGGTCATGCCCATTGTGACAAAGCCGTCCTCATCGCGCAGTACCCAGACATCGCGCTCGACGTCGTAGTAACGATCCGCAGGGAATTCACAGCCGCGATAGATGTGCGAAGTCACCTTACGTCTTCCCTTCTTTGCATGTAGGAATATCTAGAGAATCTATTGACAGGCTATGCCCTTATCGTCCAGGGCCTGCTGGTAGACAGCCACACCCTGATCTCCGGTAACAAGGTCTTTGCTGTCTTGCTCCCAGTTTACAGGTTTCAGTTTGACTATCCAGCCAGCCCCGTATGGGTCTGAATTGATCAGGCCGGGATTGCCTTTGAGCGTATCGTTAATGGCGACCAGTTCACCGCCTACGGGAAGAGGCACTGGACCTACCCATTTGCCGCTCTCGACTGTACCCGCGCTCTGTCCTTTTGCGAGTACCTTACCCACTTTCTTTGGACTGACGGCGATGACTTTGCCGGCCAGGTGCTGCGCGACATCTGTAATGCCTACTGTCACCAGTGCATCGGACTCGCGGCGCACCCAGATATGTTTCTCGATCAAATAATAAAGATCATCCGGGATGTTACACCCGTTCGCTGTTCCCACGATTTCCTCCAACTTACGCGGACGCTCTATACTGCGCGTTACGTATGCATATCTTCGATGTGGTATAACAATAGATCGAAAGCGACCAGCCGTATCTCGCGTTCAAATGCTTGCAGAAAGGTCGGGTCGCGCCCGCGTGGATTGACCTCTCGCTCGCTATATTCATCGCATTGAGGGCAGTCCAGCCGGTAGTAGAGTTTGCCCGTTTGCTCGTCACGGCGCGCTATGACTTTATCGCCATGTGAATCGGTCAGGTGCGCGTGAATCACCTGGCGCGAACCATTCACGTCACAATACGGGCAATGCATAACAAACTCCTCTTGCAGGATGCGATTTATCGCGTCCCTACGTGTTTTGCGCAGTTGGACTGCTTGCTGCTACGGCAGACTGGGCTTCATGAACGAGTTCAATGATGTCTTTGACGGCAATCTGGCCCTCATAGCCGGATGTTTTCACGGCATCCGTGTACATAGTGACATCTTTGGGACAGGCGACGACAAAATAATCAACGTTGCCCAGGGCAACCGCTTCGCGAATGCGGTTGACGCTTGGTCGCTCCTGGGTGTTTGTCTCGGTCATCCAGATGCGCCCGCCGCCGGCTCCGCAGCAGAAACTATTCTCTCGGCAGCGTCCCATATCCGTGAGTTGCAATCCCAGCGTTTTCAGTATGTTGCGCGGAGCATCGAAAACGCGATTGTATCGCCCAAGATAGCACGGGTCGTGATAGGTGACGTGATAGCCAAGCGGGTGTTCAATGCGCAATTGCCCGCTTTCAATCAAGCGGTAAAGCAGCTCGGTATAATGAATTACTTCGTAGTTGCCTCCTAATTGCCCGTATTCATTGCGCAGAGCGTTCAGGCTATGCGGGTCGGTTGTTACGATGGTTTTGAAAGTAGCCTTGCCCAGAGATTTCATGTTCTGCTCGGCCAGCATCTGGAAGAGGCCCTCTTCTCCAACGCGCCGCACATCGTTGCCAGAATTGCGCTCGCCTTCATACAGGATACCGAAATCCAGCCCGACCTGCTGGAAGACTTGCGCCACCTTGCGCGTGATGTCCTGCACCCGTTGGTCGTAGGAAGCAAAATCGCCCACGAACCAGAGATATTCTACAGGCTCTTTACGCGCATCTTTGATCTTGAAAGCCAAGCTTTTGGTCCATTTTGCCCGCAGACGATCCGAGAGGCCAAATGAATTACCGTATTTTGACAGGTTTGTGAGAGCTTCCTGGAGTTTGGGGTCCATATCGCCCTCATCGAGCAGGCTGCGCCTCATCTCTACGATGATCGGCACATGTTCGATACCAACGGGGCAGGCTTCCACGCAGGCGCGGCAGGTAGTACAGGCCCAGAGCGTTTCCGCCTTGATTACTCCACCAGCTACCAGCTTAGGATTTATAGACGTGCCATTGAGTCCATTACCTCCATGGCCCGCCGGGAGAACAGGAAGATTGCGCTGGCTCAACAATGCCTTGAAACTGAGTTGTTCGTCGGCATGATCTCGTAAATCCAGGATCAGGTCGCGCGGCGAGAGGGGCGCGCCCGAAGCGCGAGCGGGACAGGCCTCATGGCAACGTCCGCACTTAGTACAGGAATCCAGGTCCAGCAAGTGCTTCCAGCTAAAATCGCGAATCTCGCGATAGCCGGGATGCGCCGGGGCAGGTTCCTCCGGTATGGGCGGTAGCGCTACACCGGCTTTTTCGTCACGGACGGTGAGATTGACGAAATCGGCGAGCATGTGTACCGCTTTGGAAAAAGGGATGTAGGCGACAAAAATAAGAGCTAACGAGACATGAATCCACCACAGTATCACCCGGCTGGAGACCAGTTGAGGTGCTGTCAAACCGAGCTTGAGAAAGAACTGCGAGATGATTGAGCCAACGGGCGACCAGACCATCGACACCGGCTGATCGTGCGCGATACGCGAGCCTTCCAGCAAATAGCCCGTCAGCCCTATGAGGAAGAGTCCTCCCACGAAGATGGCATCTCCCACTTTTAAAAGACGACGGTCATAGGTTTCTGCGGGACGATCTACGCGCTTATAGTTAAGCTGCGGCAGGCGGAAGAAGCCCCGGCGAATCATCATAGCTAGCAAGCCGATGAGAAAGGCACTGCCGAGCGTATCCAGGACGAGTTTATAGATGTAGTAGAAATCGCCGTGATAAAATTGCCAGTCCGGGTGAATGGGACGGATGAGGTCGTAGTCCAGCGCAAGGATAACCGTTCCCAGGAAGAGGGTAATGAACCCCCACATAAGCATGAAATGTCCGATGCCGGCGTAGCGGTCGCGTTTGCCAACAGTGGCATTTTGCGCGACCAGCCGGATAGCCCGGCTTAAACGCCCGGGCAGGTGATCCAGCCGCATGTCTGGTTTCCCCCGCCAGTATTTGCGCACCTTCAAAAAGACGCCCAGCACGAAAACCAGGGTGGAGATGGCCGCCAGCACATAAAAGGTCACTTCCATGATCGGCGTGAAAAATTCAAATATTGGCCGACCGGGCCCGATCGGGCCGCTGGCAAGGATGAACGACAATGAACTCACCCACGTCATAGTGCTTCTCCGCAGGAGCCGGGACGACCGCGAGAGTCGCCCCTATTACGTTATTTTGCGCGCACCTCGGTCAGCCGCTCTGAAAGGGCCGGCACAATATCAAAGAGGTCTGCGACGATGCCGTAATGCGCCACCTCGAAGATGGGCGCGCCTGCATCGCTGTTAATGGCAATGATCAGTTCAGCATCCTTCATGCCCTGTAAATGTTCCGGCGCGCCGCTGATGCCCACTGCCACGTACAGTCTGGGTTTCACGGTCAGGCCCGATTTGCCCACCTGCCGCTGTTTGGGGAGCCAGCCACTATCGATAATAGGGCGGGAAGCTGCAAGCGAAGCCCCCAGATTGCTTGCCAGCTCTTCGACCAGCTCGATATTGTCTTTTGTGCCGATACCCCGTCCAACGCTGACCAGCAGCGTTTCGCGCGTAATATCCACGTCCCCCGCCTCTGGCACGGTCAGCCCCTTGAAGCGCACGCGCCCCTCGTTGGCGGCCCCGAAAACGGTGTGGATAGAGGCGGCTTTGCTCGCGTGTCCGTCCGCGTCTGGGAAGACACCCGCGAGGACGGACACCAGCGTGTGGTCGCTCTCACTGAGTGTTTCCACGGCGATCTTGCCGCCATAAATCTGGCTGGTGGCGACGATCTTGCCTTCTTCCGCCCGCGCATCGCTGCAATAAGCGATCAGAGGCCAGTCCAGCCCGGCGGACAGCGCGGCTGCCAGGTCCATCCCCATAGAGGTGTTGGCGATCATGGTCAGCGTGGGTTTTTCATCCTGGAGCAGCGTTCTAAGCGCTTGCTCGGCCCGTTCCGGGATAAAATAACGCAGCCCCGCATCTTCGAGATACAGCACCTGGTCAGCGGCTCCCAGTTGTTCAGCCAGCGCAGACACCTGGTGACCGAGCAGAACCGCGACAGCGCGGCCACCCAGCATTGCTGCAATGCTGCGCGCCTTGCCGAGCATCTCAAACGTCACATCGCTCAGCTTACCTTCCAGGTGTTCGGCTATGACAAAGACATCATGTTCAGCCATACGTATTACCTCATAATTCCGCGTTCGCGGAGAATTTCAATGACGCGATCAACAATTTCATCGGTGTCACCTTCGAGCATCTCGGCATGTCCGGTCGATTCCGGCTTGAACATGCGCCGCACGGAAATGCCAGCACCGGCAGGCGTTGTGGCCTCGATCTCTTCGATGCGAGCGGTCTTCATGGCCTGGCGCACGCGGCTCACCGGGGCATATCGCGGGATGGCCCGCGACGCCTGCACGCCCAGCACAGCGGGCAAATCTACCTCAAAGGTTGCCATGATGCCGCCAGCATATTCCTGGTGAACAGTCGCGGTACGTGTTAGCGGCTCGACTTCGATGCCGCTCACTACGCTGATATGAGGTATGCCCAGGTAGGTAGCCAGCAATACTCCCACCTGCCCATCCAGATCATCGGCAGCCTGCACGCCGGTAAGAATCAGGTCGTAGGGTTGTTCGCGAATGGCTGACGCCAGCGCGCGCGCGGCAGTGTGGCTATCGTGTTGCTCTTCAAAATCGCCGGTGATTTTGAGCACGCGATCCGCGCCCCTGGCGACGCACGTAAAAAGCATTTCATCCACGTCGCCGCTTGCCACCGTCAACACCGTCACCGCGCCGCCGTGCAATTCTTTAAGTTGGAGCGCCTCTTCCAACGCGCTTTCGTCCCATTCGTTCATCTTGAACTTGAGCGCATCCCGTTCGAGGCCCGTCCCGTCGTTGTTGATCTCCAATTCTTCAACGAGGTCCGGCACCTGCTTCACCGGAACTATGATGTTCATACTACAGTACTCCTTCTATCGGGCGTATCTAGCCGCGCATCGATTCATCGATCAATTCAATGATGTCGCGTACAATCAGTTTGCCTTCGTTGCCCGTGGACTTCACCGCATCTTCGAAACGCGATATTTCATAGGGGCAGCAGACCGCCAGCACATCCGCGCCCGTGCTGACTGCTTCACGCACGCGCCGTTCGGAAAGGCGCTCGGAGACATGGGGGCGCGCGAAACTGTCGAGCCACATGCCGCCGCCGCCGCCGCCGCAGCAATAGCCGTTCGATTTGCAGCGCTTCATCTCAGTCAATTCAATGCCAGGGATCGCCTCCAGCAGGCGACGGGGCGCTTCATACTCGCCGTTGTGCCGCCCCAGGTAGCAGGGATCGTGGAAGGTGACGCGGTACGGTAAGCTCTTCTTAAAGGGAATGCGATCCAGCAGGGGGGCCAGGAACTGTGTATAGTGCAGGACGTTATACTCGCCGCCGTATTTAGGGTACTCATGCTTGAAAGCATTGAGGGCATGGGGATCGGCCGTCAGGAGGGTATTGAACTGGTATTTGCCGAACATCTTGATGTTGTGTTCAGCAAACATTTCGAACAGGCCCTTCTCACCGGCCAGGCGCTGTGAATCGCAACTGCATTTCTCTTCAACGCCCAGGATGCCGTAGTCCACTCCAAGTGCGTGAAAGATGCGCGCCAGGCCGCGCGCGGCGTCTTTGCCTCGCGGGTGATAGGCAGGATAGCACTCGACAAACCAGAGGATATCGACGGGCCGGGAAATATGCGCCAGAATGGGAACGGGCACACCGGCATCCTTCGCCCAGTCGGCGCGTTTGCGCGCTGGCTCACCCAGTGGGTTGCCGTAGCGAAAGGTGTTCTCGAACGCCTGCGAAAGTTCGGTCGGGGCGTTGCCCAGCAGCACGGCCTGTTCGCGCGCGGCAGGCATGATCTTAATCATGTTGACTTCTTTGGGACACACGCGCAGGCAGTTGGCGCAGGTGGTGCAGAGCCACAGGTCTGGACTTGTAAGCAGGCTGCTACCCATCTGCGTTTTGCGGAAGATTTTGCGCGGGCTATAGTCCCCCACATGGTCTACCGGGCAGACGGGCGTGCATTTGCCGCACTGATAGCACGCGCCCAGCGACTCTGCGCCTTCGATCTGCGTGATCTCATCGAGCTTGGAGGTATCATAGTCCCAGATCACGCGCTCTTCGAACATGCGGTTCCATTGACCGGAGATGTCTACCCCCGCTACGATGGCGACTTCTTTCTGGTGGATGCGTTCGGGTTCGACGGCAGTCATGCGTTTATACCTCCATTTTATAAATACCAAGTAATCGCCGGGTGAGTTCCGGGAACTGGGGAATTACTTGATTAAATTCCTTTGTCATGCGCATGCGTGTCACCGTATACAGGTACACGACATAGACACAGGCAAGATAGACATCGGTGCCGAGTAGCCCCCGACCGCCGTGCTGGAACCCGGCTGCCTCACCCACGGTATTGACGTATGCGACCGCTTCTCCTACCTTCATGTAGGTAAGCCCGGCAGTCTCGCCATGCAAATTGAATTCTTGAATTGTGACCAGCGGCAACGCGCCTGTGCGTCGCGCCGGGTCCCATAGCCACCTGGTCCAGAGCCAGTGGCGCTCGAAATCCCAGTAATGCAGGCATTCACCCGCGAGATCACAGCGAATGGCGAGGTCGAGCGGCTCCAATTCCGCGCAAAAGGTATCGAATCGCTCCGCCAGAGGCAGCGTCCCGTGCAGTAGTTTGCCAACCGCGTCGCGGAAGGTCGCTGCATCAACTGCGGTCAAGACCTCTGCGACGCGGCGGCGGGTCGAGAACACCGAGCGCAGCATCGACCGGAACGTGTTCTCATCCAGGTTTGGCAGCGCATCCGGCGCGAGTAGAGCGCGAAAACACTGGCTTTTGTAGCGCAGTTCCGCCACAATAGCCGTGAGTTCTTCATCGGTGATCTTTTCGAGCGCCTCGCGCATAAACTCGAGCGCGCTGGGCGTGTCGACGATCTGGCCTACTGTTTCGCTCTGGTTGGATGCTGGTGCTGGCATGACTACTCCCCTCCGCCACCCATTGACGAAGCTATAGCGGCCTGTTTCAGATGACGCCGCACGGTACTCACCGCTTTCATGGCAGCCGTTCCCGCCATTGAGATACTATCCTCGATGTCTTTCGGGCCGGCAGCCGCGCCAGCGACGAAGATGCCCGGCACAGGCGTGGTGACGGTATCCAGTGGCGCGCCGACGGTTTCGAGGAAGCCGTGACGCTCGCGTGGCAGGTTCAATACTTTCGCCATCTCGATGGTCCCGGCGCTTGGCACCATACCTACGGAGAGAATGACCACATCCATCGGGACTTCCATAGGCCGCCCCATAGTAGTATCTTCGCCTTTAACCACCAGGGAATCGCCGCGCCGCAGCACCTCGGTTACGATGCCGCGAATGTAGTTGACTTTGTGCTCTTCCTGGGCTTTCCAGTACAGCTGATCTTCCCAGAAGCCGTACATGCGCATATCGATGTAGAAGATAAAGACTTTGGCGTCGGGGAGCAGTTCTTTGATCTCTATGGCTTCCTTAGAAGCGACGCCGCAGCAGACCTTTGAGCAATACTCATTGCCCAGGCGGCGATCGCGCGATCCGACGCATTGAATGAAGCAAATACGTTTGGGAGGCAGGCCGGTAGAAGGACGCACGAAGTTTTTCGCCTTCAGCATCTTCTCAGCATCAACAAGCGTCAGCACGTCTTCGTACTCGTAGTAGCCGTACATCTGTGTTTCGCGCCCAGGGTCGAAGTGATCGAAGCCGGTAGCCACAATGATCGAGCCGACGTTCAACTCGCGCGTTTCGCCGCTTCTGCTGGTCAGCGTGACCGCAAAATCGCCGGGGCCGCCCGAACCCGCCGTCACGCGAGTTTGCAGCAGTATCTCTATCAGGGGGTCGCTGCTCACATCGTTCACCATACGCTGCATAGCCGTTTCGGCGTCCTCCAGGTGCGGCGTGAACGAGGCGTAGTTCGCGGTCACGGGCGTGCCGCCCAGGTGTTCGCGTTTCTCTACCAGCACCACGGGCGTGCCTACATCGGCGACACTGCGCGCAGCATACAATCCGGCGGGGCCTCCGCCGATAATCAGGACAGAATTACCTGGCATCTGCATCCTCCCATGTTAAAAATTGTTTTTCGCCCGAGCGTAACCGCTCGATATCTTGCTGGAATTCAGCCCAGCGAGCCTGCCAGTCGATGCCCATCTTTTCGAGCAGCGGCCGGTAATCCACGCTGTGCCAGTGCAACTGGCAGACGCGATAGGGGTGCGCTCCCATTGCCAGAGCAGCGAACTGCGCCTCGGAAAGGACAGGAATGCCCACATTGCGTCCATGGGCGCGCGCCGCAAACTGGCTTTTATCCAGGGTGGTCACGCAGCCGGTATCGTGGGTGAGCGTAACATCGGGGTTGGCCTCTTCTTTCATGCGCTCGATTTTGCGCAGGGTGGCAAATGAGCGCGTGAAATCGCGCTGCACCAGGATATGGCGGAAACCGAAACCGCAGCAGTCAAACCAGGTGGAGTAATCGGCAACCTTTGCTCCCAGCGTCTCAACGACGGCGGTGATCACGGCGGTGCGCTGTCCACCATAGAGATCGGGGTCATAAATGGCATCTTCGGCCACGAGCTTGTAATAGTGGCAGGCCGGGTGAACGGTGACGGTGATGTTGCTCACATCGAACACTCTGCGCTTCGCGATCTCAAAGCGCATGGCATGTATCCACTCGCTGTAGTGGACAATCTCCTCCGGGATGATCAGCGGCTTGCCCAGCTTTGCCATGATATCGCGTACCTGTTTGCGCAGATCGGGATGATGCACAAGCTGCTCGCGCGTCTCTTTGTAGTGACCATAGCTGGTGCCACAGTGAATCATGGGGAAATAGCCCGTTTCGTAGGCCGCGGCGAAGTTGCGCACGGCTACAGCCGCCTGCGCCGCGGCGTTAGATGTGGCGGATGCATAATAGTTCCAGGCAGTGCAGGAAGTCTGGTCGGTGGGGTCGTTATATTCCATGCCCAGTTGGCGGTGCAACCAGAAGATGGAAGTCGAATAGCCTGGAATATGCCCGCACTGCCCGCAGCTCTTATGGTGCCAGGTGAACTGGCGCGGAATGCGCTTGGTGCGACCGTACTTGGTCATGACTTCGATGTTATCATCGGGGACGCGCTGCACGATCCACTCGCCCTGTGCCTCGAGTTCGAAGAGCTTTTCTCGAATGTCTTCGGTGGGCGCATTGGCAGGATCGCGCTGGAAGACACGTTGCGGAATGGTGCCACGCGTGATTGCGGTTACGGGAATGGAAACTTCGCCAGACATATTACCTCCCAACCGGCCTCAACCGGTCAGCATAGCAACCGCCCAACCATTACAGGCGGTCAAGAGACACTGAAGCCTTTTTCTTCAAGAGCTTCTTCCATCACATCCTGCAAGATCATATGCAGTCCTTCGTCAATTTCCTTAATCATGTCGAGCACGCCGGTCATATGCCAGATCAGGTAGAGTTCTGTGAGCGTCTTTTCATCGACAACCCAGGCAGATTCGGTGGTGTGATGCGTTTCCGGTGGGATAGCGCGTCGCCAGAGGTCGAGATTGTCTGATACATCGCGCACTTCTGGCCCCCAATCGGGGAAAGCGTCCGGCTGCAACATGTCGGGCGAGACCTGCGTGCCAGTTGACATGATCTTGTAGACGATGCGGCTATAGCCTTCAAGCGCCTCTTTCGCGGAATGCAGGCCGTTTTTGACAGCCACTTCGCGCAAGATAGTGATGAGTCCGCCGGGTGAGTTGCCACGCGGGCAGCGGTCGCAGGAGAAGCACTGCGAGCAGTTCCAGACATCCTCGTTCATCTGCTTGTAGACGAGCTCGATATCTTCGCGGGCCACCGCCTGGGTGATTTTACGCGGGCTGAAATCATAGAAGCGCGCGGAAGGGCAGGCCGCCACACAGATGCCGCACTCGTAACACCCCTTCAGGTAATCATGAAAGCGCATATCCTGCGTGACCTGTATGAAGAGCCGCTCTTTCTCCTCATAGGGGACTTCAACGTGTTCGTGTTTCGTCGTTACCTGGGCCAATGGAACACCTCCATGTGGGCCTATAGCGCTAATTTAGAGATGATGGCGTTATCAGAAGGAGATGACGGCATCAGCTTCGAGTGCCATATCGTTAAAGGCAGCGCCGCCAATCATTTCAACGCCGTCGATCAAATCGTCATACTGTAGATTACTCAGGTCCAGGCTGGGCTGGCAGACGTAGAACTTGACGCCGAGGTCGACAGCCTGGTCGATGAATCGGCGCAGTGGCGCGCCTTTCCCGTCTTTCTTGGGGATCAGTTCTTCGGCCACGCCTTTGACAAGCAGTGTGGGGCCATTGACGGTAAAATAAATGCCAACCTCAATATCCATCGCGGCAGCAGAAGCGGCGAGGTAGAACGGGGTAGCCGCGCGCTCAGGAGCTTCTACGCCATTGGTCTGGACGTACAGTAACCGCTTGTTTTCTTCATCCATTCGGCTTCACCTTTCCCAGAGGAATAGAGCATGGCATAGCCTTTGCTGGTTTCGCCGGCCTCTCCCATGCTGATACGCTACAGGGTGTTACTTTTTTTTGCGGATGTAAAACTTGAAGGTCTTGCCTTCTTCTTCGATGCCCAGCAGTTCGTTGCCGGTTTGCCTGGCCCAGGCAACCATATCGGCCTTCGAGCCGGGATCATCGGCGAGCAGCAGTAAGACCTGGCCCACCTGCATTTCCTTCACAGTTTTACTGGTTTTGATGACGGGTACGGGACAGAGGAGTTTCAAACAATCGAGGGTGCGATCAACGTTATCTACTGGTGGCATAGCTACCTCCCGGTGTGTACTACAATGTACGAAGGTTTGTTTTATGCAATGCTCCTGCTCGCGTATTTGCAAACGAGAGCGAGGATGGATGAGCTGCCCAGATTACGTTCATATTTTAGAAACAACGAAAGTATGCAAGTATTGTAATCGCAATGCGAGGAAAAGTCAAGTGGCAGAGCCTTAATGGAAAAGCATCGATTGGAGTGGGGTCCCTGCTACCACCGTAGAGCCATTTGGTAGGTCAGTCTTCATGGCGGCCAGCGCAATTTCCCTTCCCATCTCTGTTACTGTTAGAAGCGCTCCGGTGATACCTCGCTGCTGATCAATCAGACCAGGAGCTGTCCGTTGGAGGAGTTTCGGGGCGACCGTTCCCTCAATAAGGCTTCCAGTCACGACAATGAGTCGGACGCCTCTGGCTGCGAACTCGTCCTGGCGGGCGCGTAGAGCCTGCTCACCTGCATACTTACTCTCAGCAATCGGTTCATAGGCAGGCAATTGCTCCATGTGTCCGTAAAGGTGAGCCCAATGGCTGGTGACAAAGACAATCACGCCTCCGTGAAATATGAGAGGAAGGGCTGCATCGACGAACTGAAGTTGTGCGTCTCTATTCATGTGCATGGGATACCGCGCATCAGCCGCGACCAACGCTCGTTCCAATCCCCCTGAGGCATTGAGAACGACGACATCCAGATGATCCGTCCACTGTTTCAGGCGCTGGAACAGGGACGCAATCTCACCGGAGTGGGTCATATCGCAGGCGAGAGCAAGACCACCCACGTTTCGCTGCGTCACTGCTGTAACCACGTTCCGGGCTCGTGCCGCTTTATTGCGATAGGTGAGCGCGATATCATACCCGCGATCTGCGAGCGCGAGCGCTGTTTCAGCTCCAACGCCACGTGATCCACCCGTGATAAGTCCAACCCTCTGCCTCTTGTGTTGCATCTCTCTCCTGTTGTCTGCCTTTCAAAACATATGAAAATGTGTTGATTGCTGGTGGCATGTCTTGCTTGCGCTTACAGACATGGCAAGTCCTGGTGGCATCGCGTTCACCCATGATATTCAGTTCTTTCCCAAAGCGCAGGCACTTGTATTCTAACATCTGCACAAAGCTAGAGAACCTCAATCATTCTTTCTACGCCCACCTCTTCTGTACTCTCTCACATATTCCATATGGTTATGATAATCATAAGAAACATGTATTGGAATTATAACATAGTAGCCTGTACAATAGAAGTGAGGATTCCCTGGTATTCTCTCATGCAGATGTTTCGCGCAGATGTCAAATGGATGGACCGTCCCAGCCATACCCGTTTCTTTTAAGGATAACCGGCAAAATACTATGTTGGAACAACACTACACCCAGGTGCCACTGGAAAATTCAACATCTCAACAAGCCCCTGAGCACATGACAACGCCTCCTATACAGCCTCGCAAGCTCACCCAAGGCAAAGGACGTACCCCGTTGATGATCGGGTGGATTCTCCGGGGTGGGGTGATTGCCAGCGCCGCTATGACACTGCTGGGACTGCTGCTGCTCCCTTTTCGTCCCGGCGGTCTCACCGACCTCGACACGTTTCCGCACACCTTAGGCGAGGTCTGGATAGGCCTGCTGGGACTTCATCCACAGGCTGTTATCGCCCTCGGTCTGCTCCTGCTGATCGCGACCCCGGTCGTTACCGTCACCACCTCGGCTATCGCCTTTGGTATTGAACGTGACCGCCGCTTCGTGGTAATCGCGCTCCTCGTCCTCGCTATCCTTCTCACCAGTTTTCTGCTGGGGAAGAACGGCTGATGACGATGCATCTTTCCGTTGAGCTCCTGCTCCTCATTTTCGCGGGATCGGTCCTCGCGGGTAGTATTGGCGCGCTGGTCGGACTGGGCGGCGGTATCCTGATCGTTCCGATGCTGGCATTGGCTTTTGGCCTGCCCATTCATTATGCCATCGGCACCAGCATTATCGCCGTGATCGCTACATCGAGTGGTTCGGCTGCGGCCTACGTGCGCGACCGCCTGACGAATATGCGTGTGGGGCTGTTCCTGGAGGTGGGAACGACGATTGGCGCGGTTAGCGGCGCATTTCTGGCGGGACTGCTCGTCCCCAGTTTACTCTTCGTGATCTTCGGGATTATCCTGCTGATTTCAGCCGTTCCCTTGCTCTTCAAACTGGGAGAGGAGTTACCGGCAAATGTGCTGAATGATCGCTGGGCGAACTGGCTGCATCTTTCCGGCTCGTATCCTGATCGCCGCCTGGGGAAAGAAGTATCGTACCAGGTGACGCACACACCGCATGGATTGGTCATGATGTATGTAGCAGGCGTGATCTCCGGTCTGCTGGGCATCGGCAGCGGCGTCTTCAAGGTGATCGCGATGGATACGATTATGAGGCTGCCGCTCAAGGTCTCGACAACGACGAGCAACTTCATGATCGGTGTCACGGCTGCCGCAAGCGCAGGCATCTACTTCGCGCGCGGCGATATCCCCCCGCTGATCGCGGCCCCCGTCGCGCTGGGCGTGCTGGCCGGTGCCTTCATCGGCTCGCACCTGCTGACGCGCCTGAGCAATCGCGCGCTGCGCATCATCTTCTTGCCCATCATGGTATTGATCGCCATTCAGATGGTGCTGCGAGGGTTTGGGATTACGATTTGAAACTGGAGGGGCCTGATTTTGCGCAACAGTATTTTGAGGAATTTTCCACCTTTGACAATAACGAATCCACAGGGACGGTGAGGAGTCCCTATGTCTGAAGCTAGGGGGGACTCTTCACCGTCTAGCGTTTGAAGGCGCTGGCCGCCGGGCGATAGGGGCGAATCATCCACAAGGGGCGGCGCAACCCATCGGTTCGATCTAGCTGCGGGCGCGTCATCGATAACCACTGCCTGTAGACCTCGTAGGCTTTGTTCGTATCGACGAACACATCACCGTAGCGGTCTCCCTCGCGAGCAGGTTCCACCGTGACTTTCTGGTGCCAGCAATGCATCCCGCTGATGGGGTCAGGGTGAACCGGGAAGGTCAGATTTTGATGCACACCGCCCTCGCGCCAGAAAATGCGCGACGAATCGGGGTCAGCGCTCTCGAAAGGGCGCACGCCCTCGCGATGGCGCATCCGCCAGGCGCCGTTCTCGGCTCGCTTCAGTTCCACCAGAGCCGAGGCCCAGCGATCGGTGCCTTCGCTCGTTTCCAACCGCCAGCGACCGAGGTGATGCGAGCAGGCCACGATGCCGGGGCGAATGCCCTCTGTCACCCACGCCCGGTTCACATAATGGCCGATGTCGGTCGTCACTCTTACCATGTCGCCTGTATCAACGCCGATACGCGCTGCATCGACAGGGTGAATCCAGACGGGGTTGGCGTTGGAGATCTCGTAGAGCCACTTGGAGTTGCCCGAACGAGTGTGGATGAGCGTGGGCAGGCGGAAGGTAGGGATCAGTAAGTATTCGCCTTGCTCAGGATGAATGGCCGAGGGGTGGACGTGGCTGTCAATCGTAGAGGGCGCGCTGTATTCGGGCCAGCCCCACTCCTTGAGCGTTGCCGAGTAGAATTCCAGCTTGCGCGAGGGCGTGGGGAAGCCTTCACAGGCTTTGCCATCGATCAGCACGCCAACCGCGCTGCCATTGCGCCGGATGACACCGCTCTGCTCATCAATTTGCGTATCTTGCAGATCGGTGGGTGAGAGCGAACGTTCATGCAAACGAAAGACGGGGGCTTGCTCCTGCGGGATTTCAAAGGCCCCGTATTTCTGCATGAATTCCAGGGGCGTGAGATTTTCGCGAGCTGCCGCTTCCGGCAGGCCGGGCACGCTGTTCTCAAATATCCAGCGGTAATATTCGAGAATGCCGAGCTTTTCGCCGGGGCGATAGGGCGACTCGAAATAGCGACGGATGCCCAGGCTACCATCGGGATCGATGCGCCAGGAGAGTTCAATCCAGAATTCGTCCTCTTCCCACACTTCGCCGGGGTTGGTCTCGTAGGTGTAGTGCACCGGCTGGCCGCGTCGCTCGGCGTAAACGCGCAATACTGGCTGGCGGAAGCCGATCCAGCGCGCGGCGTGCGTCTCCTGGCTCATCAGGTCGTGCCGCTCGCTGCCCACGCCCATCGGCAGCACGTAGTCGGCGTACCAGGCCGTCTCGCTCCACACGGGCGTGAGGGCCGCGTGCAATTCCACCTGCTGCTCGTTGGTCAGCATCTCAATCCAGCTGGTGCCGTCGGGGTTGGTCCAGACGGGGTTGTAGACGCGCGTGAAGTAAGCGGCCAGCTTGCCCCGTCCTTCGCGCAGGAAGTAGGGGAGCAGGATGCTCATTTCGTAGTTGGCCAGGGGATACTCTGGCGGGAAAAGCAGTTCGTTCCAGATCTCTGACGGCTTTGGTTTGAGAAAGGGCGCGGGGACGAATTTGTTCCAGGCGTTGGGAGCCGTGCCGCCGGGCGTGCCGACGCTGCCTGTGAGCACCGAGAGGAACCACAGGGCGCGCGAGACCTGCCAGCCTCCCAGGTTCCCGGCGGTGGCTGCGCGCCAGGTATGGGCCGCGAAGGCTGTGCCGGCATGGCCGATCTGCCGGGCAATATCGATAATCACCTCTTCTGACAAACCGCTCTCTTTAGCTGCGAACGCGGGTGTGTACGGCGCGTACAGGTCAAGCAAGACCTCGATGAAGTGCTCGAAGGTCTGGGTTTCGTCCCGATGTTCCGCCGCCAGGTATTCCTGCCAGTTGACCCAGCGCCGCACGAAGTCGAGGTTATACAGTTGCTCCGCCAGCAAAATGTGCACCATCGCCAGCAAGACCGCCGTCTCTGACCCCGGCCACGTCGGCAGCCAGTAATCGGCCATGCTGGCCGTGTTGGAGAGGCGCGGGTCCATCACCGCCAGCTTCGCCCCTTTCATCTTGCCCTCGATGATGCGCTGGGCCTGCGGATTGAAATAGTGGCCGGTTTCCAGGTGCGAGCTGATGAGCAAAATAAAACGCGCGTTGGCGTGGTCGGGCGAAGGCCGGTCGATGCCGCTCCACAGTTGATAGCCGAAACGCGCCGAGGACGAACAGACGTTGGTGTGGCTGTTATGCCCATCCACGCCCCACGCGCCCAGCACGCGCTCCATGTAGCCATCGTGGCCCGGTCGCCCGACGTGGTACATCACCTCGTCGCGGCGATCTTCCACAATAGCGGCGCGAATCGTACTGGCGAAGGTGTCCAGCGCCTCGTCCCAGGTCGTGCGCTCCCATTTGCCCTCTCCGCGCTTGCCAGCGCGCTTCAAGGGATAGAGAATGCGCTCCGGGTCGTTGACCTGGTTGATGGTCGCCGGGCCTTTGGCGCAGTTGCGCCCGCGACTGCCGGGGTGGTAGGGATTGCCTTCGAACTTTTTGATACTCCCGCTCTCTTTGTCCACGTAGGCCAGCAGACCGCAGGCAGCCTCGCAGTTAAAACAAATCGTCGGGATCAGCTCGTAGCGGCGTTCCACCTTGCGCGGCCAGGCCCTCGCATCGTACTCCATCCAGTCCTGCCAGCGTTCAGGCGGCGGACAAGAAGCCAGGTCGCGCACCGTCATCTGTTCTCCACTGGGCGCGATATGCTGCTGTAAGGGGATCTCAGTCATCTCTCTCTCTCCTCTAGCATCATGGGTAATGCTGTATTTTTACAAATACACCTGGACGGATGGGTTTCTGCCCGTCAACTCAGCGGGACTGACTGGCCTGCGGTAACAAAGCAGTGCTCGTAGGCGAAGAGGCCAATCAGCGCCAATATGCCTGCGAAGCCAAGCAGTGCGGGCTGAGCAGTGGGTGCGAGCAGGGTGATACCAAGCAAGAGCAGGGGAATCACCGTGCCGATGGCAAAGAACGGGCCCCAGAAGATATCCTGCAAGGGGCCTCTTACCATGGAATGCGCGGCAGCCGCCACATGGCTGTTGGTGTGCGGGCCAAATACCTCCATCACCACCAGCAGTCCGTGTACCGCAAGCGCGCATAACAGCATATACTTAAGCGTGGCGGTGAGCGCGTTTTCAACGTTGAGCGTCCAGGCGAGCAGTCCCAGGGAGGCCGAACCGGCCAGCACCGCCTGTACGATCAAAACAGGGAGCAGCAGGGGGCTTTGCCAGAAGTCGCGCCCCTCGGCCTGCCCGAAGAGCAAGGCGGTATAGCCAGCACCCCCCATGCCGAAGAGGAGGGCCGGGACAACGAGCGCACGCAGTCCAGCGCTAAAGCCGAGCAGGGCGGAGATAAACCAGGCCGCCTCGATCGCTCCAAAAATACCCAGGATATACGCGCCCCATACCAGCCACGAAGTGGGATTCGCTTTCGTGATGAGGAAGAGCGCCCTGTCGGGCCGCTTGAGGTCGGCAACGAGTAATACCAGGGTAATGGCGATAAAAAGACCTCCGATCAATGGCGCGCCAATACCTAAAAGTGCGTTGGTGGTGGCGCTGATCGTTTGGCTCCAGTTCGTCAATATCAGGGCCAGAGCTGCGACAATCATCGCGCCTGCGCCAATCGATTTCGTCCCCAGATACGTGGAGACTTTCCAACCCCACGGCGCGCTATTTTTGGGTGTATCGTAGACAATGCGAGCTTCACGCGCATGATGATGGTCTGTAGCGGGAGATGGAGGCTGGTACGCGCGCAATGCGTTTCCACGAAAAGGACTGCCGTTCCGGTTGGATGACCTGAGCGTTTTGCCCATATCAATCGCGCTTTCGTCGTCGTGCTGCGGCTTGAGCAGCGTGCTCCACATCGTCATATGGGGAAGTTCTTCGCTGGCCGCTTCGGGATTGATGGCGGCCTCGTCCGCGCCGAGGTAGTAGACGTTGGGACCGGTGCCCTGTTCTGGCTTGCGCACGCGCACGGGTTCTCGCGCGATGATGCGGGCGATCTCGGTGTTCGGGTTGTGCATGTCTCCCGCGATGATGGCGCGCTCCGGGCAGACCACCACGCAGGCAGGCTCCAGGCCAAGCTCGGTGCGGTGCGCGCAGTAGTTGCACTTCGCAGCCGTGTGCGTGTTGGGGTCGATGTAGAGCGCGTCGTAGGGGCAGGCCTGCATGCACGACTTGCAGCCGATGCAGCGGCTGGAATCGAAGTCTACGATGCCATCCTTGCGCTTATAAAGGGCCTTCGTGGGGCAAATCGTCACGCAGGGCGCGTCGTCGCAGTGATTGCAGCGGTTCACCAGAAAATAGCGGCGGGAGTTGGGGAACTCGCCCCTTTCGATGTATTTCACCCACGTTCGGTAGACACCGATGGGGACATCGTGTTCAGCTTTACAGGCGACAGTACAGGCGTGACAGCCGATACACTTTCGCTGATCGATCACGAAGGCGTACTTCACGGGAGGTTCCTCTCTATTGCCAGCGGGACATCTGACGTGGTGAGTCATGGCGGGCAACGCTGCCCGTTGTCCACTGGCTTGCGTCTCTGCTATTGAGTGTAAGGAAGAAACTGCTGTTTGTCCAGTTTATTTTTTTACGCATTCGCATAAAGATTCATTTATGGGAAACGTGCTGACGTATGTAGACCATGAAGTCGCGCGCCATCGGGCCAAAATATTTCCCCTGGCGATAGAACATCACAAAGGGGCGCGTCAGTTCCAGGTCGGCTATGGGGATGGCGCATAAGACACCCGCTGCTACCTCTCGCTCTACTGCTGCCCGCGAGACGATGGCCGCGCCCAGGTTAGACTCGACCGCCTTTTTGACCGGTTCGGTTCCTTGAAAATGCATAGCGATTTTCAGCGTAAGGCCGCGCTCGCGCATGGCCTGCTCGATGAATTGGCGGGTGCGCGAGATGCTTTCAGGAACGATAAAGGGTAGGCTAGCGACCTGTTCCAGGGGAAGCGAGGGTTGGGATGCGAGGGGGTGGCGCGTTGAGAGAATGAGCGTCAGGCTATCGGTGCCAATGGTCTCGACCGTCAATTCAGGCTGGGAAATCGCGCCGCAGGCAAATCCGAGATCGATGATGCCCTGGCGCGCGCGTTCGATCAGGCGGTCCGTGGCATCGATCTGCAAGAGCAGTTCGCTCTCAGGATGGCGATCTTTGTAGGATGCAAGGAATGGTGGGATGATATACATGCCCCCGGTGGTATTGGCCGCCACCACCAGCCTCCCTCGCGCGGCCCCCTTCAGTTCCGCCAGGACGCGCTCTGCCTCTGCTTCCGCGTTGAGCATGGGTAGAGCGCACTGGTAGAGCGCTTGCCCTGCTTCGGTCACTGTCAATTGCTGGTTCACGCGCTCGAACAGCTTCACCTGCAGGCTGCGCTCCAGCGCGCGCACCTGCAAACTGACAGCCGGTTGGGTCATATAGAGCGTCTCGGCCGCTCTGGTGTAGCTGCCAAACTCGACCACACTACAGAAAATACGCAGTTGATGGAGGTTCATATCTACATCTTTCAAAAGTAGTCTGCACATCCCAGGCTTATCCCAGATATGTTCACCCACGTTACAGTCACGATGGCATGATCTCTGAGGCTGATCGCGCCGCGTACTGCTTCTCTTCATCAATCACTAGCCTGCCAGGAATGAAAAGGCAGAGTGTGATTGACTTGTGATGGGAACAACCTCTGCTGTGATTACACCGTGACGCGTACCCTTTATAGTCAATAGTGTATCACGAATATACGAATTTCTGAATAAAGGAGAAAATTATGGCAGAGGTCATGACAGCACGAGCGGTATTGGAAGCAGGTATGCGTTTCGATGCAGGGAGCGGGTCCGGCCATCACGTCATACTGGATGCTGCCGAGCACGGCGGCGGCGAGAATCTGGGCTTTCGCCCGATGGAATTGCTGTTGGTCGGCCTGGCTGGCTGTACAGGGATGGATGTTGTCTCGATTCTGCGCAAGAAGCGCCAGGATGTGACCGGCTACGAGGTTCAGGTCCAGGGCACGCGCGCCGAAGATCAACCGATGGTGTTTGTCGAGATCACCGTCGAGCATATTGTCACTGGCCACCGTATTCAGCCCGAAGCGGTAGCCCGCGCAATTTCGCTTTCTGAAGAACGCTACTGCGGCGCGGGTGCCATGCTTGGCAAGGTGGCTCACCTCACCCATACCTGCCGCATTATTGAGTCAGCGGAGGCACCTGTTGTCTCCACGTCCCTTACTTGATATCGGTCCTCCGTGGAGATGCTACGAGGCAGATACCAGTTGAAGACCCTGACCTGGAGACAGATAGGGTCAAGCAGATAAAGGAGCAAAACAATGGAAGAACGCATATCGATCATCGTCTTTTCGGGAACCGTTGACAAACTGATGGCAGCGTCCATCCTTGCAACCGGTGGGGCCGCCATGGGCCTGGAAGTGGAAGTCTTCCTGACCACCTGGGGCCTGCAAGCATTCCGCAAAGATGATTACAAGACCAATATGAAAGTCAGCAAGGATTTTGAGGAGTACGGTCCGGTCATGATGGAGCAGATGATGGCGAAGAAGGTTCCCTCCTGGATGGAGAACCTCAAGAGTGCCATGGAGGTTGGGGATGTGAAGATCTATGCGTGCAGCATGACCATGGAGTTGTTTGACATGAAGCTGTCCGACCTCGAGCCGATCGTGACCGATGTCACTGGCGTCGCCACCTTTGTCGAACGCGCCAAAGAGGGCCGCTTCACCCTGTTCATCTAGCCTTGAGAGGACGACCCTCTCGCAAGAGTGCGGTCGCCCGACTCACCCGTTTTTCTCACTTTGTGAAAGGAGTTGATACTCATGTCAGAACTGAAAGAGATCACCATTGATAAAGAAATCGATGCGCGCGGCAGTTTCTGTCCCGGGCCGCTCATGGAGCTTATACGGGGCATGAAGTCGCTGCAAGTGGGCGGCGTACTGGCTGTACTATCCAGCGACCCCGGTTCAGCCAAAGACATCCCGGCCTGGATACAAAAAGCCAGGCATGAATTTATCGGCACGTTCCCGGAGCAGGGCTACACCCGCTTCGTCGCGCGCAAAGCCCATTAGCGCGGGAGGAATGAGGAAGCGTTATGCCACAACATGTCATAATCGTGGGTGGAGGAGTTGGCGGCACCATCGTCGCCAATCTCCTGGCGCGCCACCTGGACTCAAAGGACGCCAAAGTCACGCTCATCGAGAGCACAGGTAAGCACGCCTATATGCCTGGATGGCTGTACATGCCCTTTAACCAAGAAGGTTTGGAGAGCGACCAGGTCATCCGAGATGAACATAGTCTGCTCAATCGGCACGTACAGCATATCAGGGGTATAGTGACCGGCATCAATACGGAAAACCGCGAACTACAGGTGCATTACAGTCCGGGTTTTGAAGAGATTGCCGGAACCGGCGGGGCGGTTGAGGCCACCTATAGCTACGATTACCTGGTGCTGGCAACAGGTGCGCGCCTGGCCCCCGAAGACCTGAGCGGGTTGAGCGAGGCGAGCGGCAACGGCGACTGGCACCATTTCTACAGCGCTGAAGCCGCGCTGCGCCTGCGTCATGAGCTGAACCGCTTCAAGGGTGGACGCATCGTCATCACCGTCGGTGGCATCCCCTATCGCTGCCCGCCAGCGCCGCTGGAGTTCACCTTCCTGCTCGATGAGTGGTTGACCAAACACGACCTGCGCAGCAAGACCGAGATCCAGTATCTCTTCCCGTTGCCGCGCGTCTTCCCGATCGAGAGTGTGGCGGAAGCCGTGACACCGCTCCTGGATGAGCGCCACATCGGCTACACGGTGTTCTTCAATGCTGAGACGGTCGATACGGAGAAGAAGGTCATTTCTTCGCTTGAAGGGGAAGATATCCCCTATGACCTGCTCGTGCTGGTGCCTCCCCATCGGGGAGCCAGGGTAATCGAGGACTCCGGGCTGGGAGACGAACAGGGCTGGATACCGACCGACCGCCACACTCTGGAAGTGAAGGGGAAGCCCCACGTCTATGCGCTGGGTGATGCCACCGACCTGCCGGTCTCCAAAAGCGGTTCAGCCGCGCACTTCGAGGCCAAGATTGTCGCAGCGCGTATTCTCGCTGCCGTATGTGGCGAAGAGCCGAAGCCGGACGAGGCCACCTACGATGGCGAAGTGATGTGCTTCCTGGAGACGGGCTACAACAAGGCGACCCAACTGGTCTTTAACTATGAGCACCCACCGCGCCCGCCGCGGCCCAGCCTCTATTACCATATGGAGAAACAGCTCTTCAACCGCGCCTACTGGCACATTGTGCCGCAGGGACTGGTCTGATCGCGTCTTACTGCTTGTCGGAGGGAGAGCGTCCTCAGCGACCGCTCTCCCTCCCCTCCAACTAACATATGGCTATCTCATTCCCTCAGATTATCGATATTATAAAGTACATGTATTGGAATTATATCAGAAAATCTAGTATCATTACTGATGAGGAATAAAAGAGAGGGTGTTGTGTTGGTTAACAAGGGTGGAGAGAAAGATGATCCAACAAAAAGAAGTAGTTGCTGAGGTAGCGAACAGCCAGGATGCCGGGCCAAATAAAACAAGCAAAAAAGTGACCGACCACTTAGCTAATGAGCGTACCTTCCTGGCATGGATACGCACCGGCCTGGCCACCATTACTTTTGGCTTTGTAGTGGAACGCTTTGGGCTGCTTCTACGCGAATTAGGACTCAAAAGCACCCTGGTGCCGATCATTTCCATACACTACTCTTCGTTGATTGGGGTTACCTTGACGTTGTTGGGTGTCATCATGATCGCCTTCGCCTTGGTCAATTTCTTGCAAATTCGTCGGGCTATCGACAACGAGCAATTTCATCCTCCTGCTGGTTTTGCTATCGTCCTCACGATTCTCGCATGTCTGATTGGTATTGTACTTGCAGGGTACTTACTCCTCACAGCTTGAGCAGGACAGTTATCGCTCCCTGGGCATGAGGAATTAGCGGACGAACGATAAGCAGTGTTGCTTTTCGAAATTCAAGGGTATAGAGAACGAGGCGATATAAATCCCGCCCGGCAGAACTTTCGCGGAGCCCTGCGGTATCTGCCTCACTTGATGTCAGGCCATCGCTGGCAATTCCTCCAGGGGAAGCCACATATGGAACGCGCTGCCCCCATCTGGACAGCTTTCGGCCCAGATCCGACCCTGGTGTAATGCCACGAGGTAGTGACACACCGTGAGTCCCAATCCCAGGCCATACACCTCACTGGTCAGGCGAGTATCGACTCGGTAGAAGTGCTCAAAGATGCGTTCCAGATGCTCCTGGGCAATGCCGAGTCCAAAGTCGCATACACAGATTTCCAGGAACGCGTGCGCGTGGTGAGGCTGGTCAGGCATGATGGTGGGTTCTCCTTGCGGGGCTGGCCGAGCAATCACATCGATTCTGCCTCCCGCCGGGGAATAGCGCACGGCATTGTCCAGCAGGTGATCGAGCACCTTGCGCAGGTAACGCACATCACCTCTGACAGGGGGAACGTCCTGTGTCTGGTTCCCGACTCCATCGCGGCACTGCAGATCAAACGTGAAGCGATCTCGCAGCGGCTCAGGGACGTGGCGCTCTGCTATGGCAATGGCCTGTCTGGCGAGCGTGGGGATGTCGACCAGGCTATATTCGAGCTGAAAAGCTCCGGTCTCGAGCTGAGCGATCTCGATCAAGCGCTCCGTCAGGAACTCCAGGCGCTTGCCTGCCGGATCATCTGGAGAAACGCGCGCTGTTCCTCTGGGAAAGCTGCCGATCTCGGCGCAGGAGCGTCGAAGTATACCCGTCGATCACCGTCAGGGGCGTGCGAAATTCATGACCAATGGTGGCCATCAGCTCGACGAGCAGTCGTTCTGTTGGTTGGAACGTGGGCGCGCTCGCCGAGGTACCGGATGGGAGTCCCTCACCTGGGAGCATGGTCTCCGCTTCCCCCATTTCCCCAGTTCTCCTGCTCGCCAAGTTCCTCCTATGCTCATCGGGAGTACTCATCTCGATTTCTCCCCTTATCTACCCTCTGGTCGATCGTTCAATGGTGTCCAACTTATCGCCAGTCTATACCGAACACCTCTCATTTCGATCACGACAAGGCTTGCGCATCACACAATTTCATCACAACCTTAGCGAGGCGCTTTTTGAGCGCTGAGAACAGCTGTTTGCGAGCGCAGGGGATCTCCTGGGATTTGACCGATGTTCGAAGGCATTTCGCAACAAAAGCCTTGTGCTGGCTACTTCGTACATCCGTTCGTCAATCCAGCGTACGAAAGAGTTCGCACGGCGTTTTGCCTTTTCTCGAAGAGAAGTGTATAATGTTGATGAGTGCAAAACCTTGTGAAAACCTGCCTTCACTACGAAGTGACAACTTTTGCCAGAAGGCACGAAAAAAGCATGCGACAACTTTTGTCATGCGTGCGTGAAAACGGGGGAGCACCGCTCAATCAGCCTGTGAAGGCTGGTTGTGCCAAGCAAGCGGTGATCGTGTAACCACCTGCCTTCCAAGCAGGCTGTCGCGGGTTCGAGCCCCGTCTCCCGCTCTCTTGACACACAGGAAGCCAGTTCACAAGCGGCTTCATTTGAAACTCTTCCGTGAACGTTACTGCCTGAACCGATTGTATCACCGATATGGTGTTCTGGACAATGTGAAGCGCCCGGTCGCGTTCTCCTACGCCTGCGAAATCCCATCCTTCCACTCGCTCTGTTGTCGGCAAGTTTGACCTCGATCTACCCGCTTTCGAGCCTGGCTATGACCTGCTCCAATGGGGACCGGCCAGTCAGAATTACCTGATTTTCTACGACGCCTGGGGAGCCAGAAGCCAGGAAACCTGACCTTCCCAGCCTGGAAGTCAGCCACTGATCCAGCCCATAATCAGGTAATAATTGCATTGAGGGGATAAGAGAGCTACAATTTTATGAGAGAACTGTACAAGCAGGCAATCATATACAAAGGCTCCTGGCCTCAACCTGGTGGGGCAGGGTGAGCAAAACAGCCGCGCTACGTTGTCGGTCTTCCTATCATCAGCTACAATATATCAGGGGACAGAACAGGTAAACAAAGTATGAAAGTAGCCATCTCCAATCGGATTGGAGCATATAAAACGACCCTAACCGGGAAATGGCAAGTTGCCCACGAACCATTGCTCAGAACCTTAGGCGAGGCTGCCGGGCGCGCTGCCCGGCAACAACGAACTATCCTTGCCAGCATTATCTGCCCGATTGAATGGGATGAGCCAACGCGCGTCTTTACAGGCGCCAGGCTGGCGGGGCTGGGAGAGTGCTTTTTCTGGGAGCGGCCAGCAGAGCAAAATGCGCTGGTTGGCGTCGGCGCTGCCGCAACCATTGAAACAAATGGAAGCACGTGTTTTACCGACGCGGCCTCTGGCTGGCGAATACTCTTGCATGACGCAGTAGTCACTACTACCGACCCAACGACATCTGCTGCAAGCGCTGGTCCTGTGCTGTTTGGCGGATTTGCTTTTGATCCACTCGCCCCACGTACTGAACTCTGGGTTGACTTTCCTGATGGCTTGCTCATTTTACCGCAGATGCTTCTGAGTTATGACGGTAATCACCTTCACTTGACAGTAAACAGGATGATGCGGGCATCCGATGATATCGAGCAGTGTGCCAGGGAAATCGAAGCCAGTGCCGGACAGCTTCGAGCCGCGGTGGAGCGTATCCCAACGACTCCGCAAGAAGAGCTACGTAGCGAGCCTTCCGTACACGAACTACAACCAGCATCCGAGTGGCTGAAAATGGTAGCAAGCATGGTTGATAGGATACAAAGCGGCGCTTTTGAAAAGGTCGTGCTTGCTCGTGACATCCAGGTAAGACTGCATGATCCTTCCGCGACATTTGATATCAGCACAACTCTTCAGCGGCTACGCGAGAGTTATCCAACCGCTTATGTCTTTGCCGTACAGCGCGGCGAGCGTTTCTTTGTGGGCGCTACCCCTGAGCGGCTCGTCCAGGCTCAGGATGGTCATATACAGACGATGGCACTGGCAGGGTCAGCACGGCGCGGTGAAACCGAGGAAGAGGATGCTCGCATCGGTATGGAGTTGCTACAGAGCGGGAAGAATAACAGTGAACACGCGATTGTCGTAGCGATGGTTCGGGAAGCTCTGAAAAATCATTGCACCCACGTGCATGTCTCCAGCGTTCCACAACTGCTAAAGCTGAAGAATGTTCAGCACCTGAAGACCTCCATTCTCGGTGAACTCGTACCAGGCCGATGCATTCTTGATATTATGGCAGACCTGCATCCTACCCCTGCTGTTGGCGGGTTTCCTCGCCTTGCTGCTCTCGCAGCAATACGAAATACTGAGAAACTGGATAGAGGGTGGTACGCTGGTCCGCTCGGATGGATTGGCGCGAGCGGGCATGGCGAATTCGCCGTAGCGCTGCGCTCTGGATTGATTGATGGCAATGAAGCAACGCTCTTTGCAGGGTGCGGCATTGTCGCCGATTCTGATCCCCAGGCCGAGTTTGCCGAGTCGTGTTTGAAATTTCAAGTGATGCTGCGTGTATTGGGCGGTTAGAATTGAGGATGGAGCATGTCAAGAGCATCTACTGAGCCGCAGAACCCGATCAACCCGACATACGCCTTTATCGGAGCTTTTGTAGACGAGCTACTACGCGCCAGTGTGCAAAACGTAGTAATATGCCCTGGCTCCCGTTCAACTCCTCTGGCCCTGGCGTTTGCAGCGCAAGCGGGTATGCGTACCTGGATGCATGTGGATGAGCGTTCAGCGGCCTACTTTGGCCTGGGTATGGCGAAGCAGTTACGGCAGCCGGTGGCGCTGCTTTGTACATCGGGAACAGCAGCGGCAAACTTTTTGCCTGCGCTTGTCGAGGCCAAATTAACGCATGTGCCTTTGCTGGTACTGACGGCAGATCGTCCTCATGAACTACGTGATAATGGTGCCCCACAGAGTATTGATCAAAATCGACTCTACGGGATCTATGTCAAGTGGTTTGTCGAGGTAGCTCTACCCGAAGCGACAAATGCGGCCCTGCGCTATATTCGTACCATCGCAGCCCGCGCGTCGGCGTTAACGCAGGCCATTCCCGCCGGTCCAGTTCACCTCAACTTTCCTTTCCGCGAGCCGCTCACGCCCGAACCCGTGTCCGATCAACCCCTGCTCCCGGTCGCCCGGCGTGACCCGGTTGCCTGGCAGGGGAGGCCAGACGACGCCCCATACGTCGATGTTCGCACTGTCCCTGCGGGCGCGCTGGCTGCTACAAACATTGCCTACCTGGTAGACCTGGTCCAGAGGGTACGGCGTGGTCTCATCATTGTTGGCCCAAACGCTGACCCATCGCTGGCGGAGCCAATTGTGCGCCTGGCTCGACATCTCGGTTATCCTGTCCTGGCTGATGCTCTCTCGCAATTGCGCTGCGGAGTTCACGATCAAGCCCTGCTCCTTTCCAGTTATGATGCGTTCTTGCGCGTCGGCTCCTTTGTTGAAAGCGTGCAACCAGAGCTTGTGCTGCGCTTCGGTGCCATGCCGACCTCCAAGCCGGTGTTG